>OFRM01000544.1_pt1 | contig 15148 bp, 37 predicted proteins | sample 1543101 | NCBI WGS metagenome assembly OFRM01 (sample SAMN07774223, study PRJEB24372) | wastewater metagenome | isolation source: Exp Tend VB 0WW | collected 2016-02
TCTCAACGTGAAGCGACTGGCTATGGCTCTGGCTATGGCTATGGCTCTGGCTATGGCTCTGGCTTCGGCGATGGCTATGGCGATGGCTCTGGCTAAACGGGGATAACATGGAAAAGAAAATTCTCATCGGCCGATTTTATCGGGAACCCCTGCGAGCATTTTTGCAAAAGCTAAACGCTGCTGCTCTTGCTTCACGTGAAGCGACGCAGACAGAAAGAGCAATTCGCAAAATCCAATACTCGCTGGAAAATGATTTTCGCGCAGGGTTCACACCTCGCGCACATGGACTTGATGCCCATTCTCTAGCATCAAGAGAACTTGCGAAGCTGGACGAAACCGTAAAACAGGATCTGGCAGCGCAGGAACTCGCACAGGTCCGCGCGCAGCTTGCAGCTGCGGAAACTCTTGTTTCTCAGCTACAACAGAGAGTAACTGAGCTGGACAATTCGCGCGGCTCGTTGCAGTTTCTGGCCAGACAGCGAGAAATTTCCGAAGCGAGACAGCGCGCTGCCGGCTAACGTTTAACCGGGCGGGAATCCCCCGCCCGGTTTTGTTCTGTTACAAAAACAAACCGTGGAGAGTCAGGAGACATAATCATGCAAAAACGTGGCATCAAGAACGTAATCAGGCAGGCGAGAACCAAAGAACAAAAGCGGCGCCTGCTCTATCTGGCTATAGGCCAGCTAGAGGCTGAACGAATGAAATTGAAGCGAAGGGCTCAGGAGTTATCGGCGCGGAAAAACTGGGCGGTCAATGAAATCCGCGAACTGGAAGAACCACGCCTAATAGAGGTTAAACGATGACAGCAAAACGAAAAGGAAAACTCGCGCCCTATGGATTGGTTCCTCTGGAAATGTTTGCAGATAAGCGACTAACGCGCGAAGATATTGCTGTTTACGCTGCCCTTGCGTTTCGTCAGGGGCTTAACCAATCAATGTGGGCGAGTCTGGGAACGTTAGCCGCCGACTTGAAGATGAATACCGAGCACAGAAAAAACCTGTATCGTCATTTGAAAAAATTGGCTTCATGTGGCTGGATCGCTGCTGGACAAATTGACCCCCGTTTTGGAACGCGCCATTATTCGGTTTTGGTCCCATTTGAGGATATATCCGAGGGGGTATCAGGGCTGAAACCGGGGGGTATCAGGGCTGAAACTCAGGGGGTATCAGGGCTGATACCCAAAGTAATCAGAGAAGTAACCCATATAACTAATCATTTAAGTAAGGGCGAGGACGCAAATGCAAAGGAATACGCAGAGCTTGACCGGATCATCTACGGCGAAGCGGGAAACAGTGAAAGCTGAAATGCAAGCTCTGATTCCCAGAATGCGCAGAGCTGCAACGAAAGAGGCAGCGGCGGCACGTTTCAAATTTCACAAGCTGGCAGTATCAATCAAACTCGAAAGCTCCATCCCTCCGTGGGTCATTCAAGCGGCCAGAGAGCAAGGGGTTCAAGCATGAAGGCGAATATCTGGCGCGGCCTTGACTATCACGAAACCGTAAAACAGATTTTCCTCATGGCTAAAATGTTCCGCGAGGATCTGGCCGGAAAATTTCCGGACGTTTTCACGTTATACGATTTTGTGCGGCGGCTGCAATACAAAGACGACCCAAAAGATGCGGAAGTAATCAGCCGGCCGAGATATACAATGCAACCGGACTGGAACGGTCCCCGAGATTGTGACGACAAGACTTTGATTTTCGGCGCATGGGCAGAGCTGAAAAAAATTCCGTGGAGAGTGGTCTGTGCTGGATCGTCTCCGAACCCGGAAGAAAATCCACATCACATTTATCCAGAAATTTTGATCGGCGGAAACTGGCTGACGTGCGACGCGACTTATCCTGAATGCAGAATCGGCGAACTGCTTTACCGCGAAACTTTCCGCGAAATCTATTCGCCCTGAAAAATTTTTGTCGATTTTGTCGAATTTGCGACGCTTTTGCGTCGCTTCTCCCTGTGCGACATAATATTTTTGCTTGTACGATCGCGCGACGGTGTGTTAAAATTTCACCTGAGCATGAAACTGGTAACTCTCCACGGAAACCCGGTTAGACATTCGGACTCGGAAACCTGCCCTTGCGCGCGCTGCCATTCCAGTCGCGCAATGGGCAAGTTTTCATTTCGCGCTCCGAAGATGCCCAAATTCCCAAAAATGAAAATGCGCATCAAGATGCCGAAGGCCCCTCGCCTTCGCATGAAAATGCCACGAATCAAAATGAAAGTGCCGGCAATGCACTTCCCGGATATCGGCAGCGGATTCTCAAAAATGGCGAAAGGGTTTATTTCTCCCTTCGAGCAGATGGGCAGATCAGCAACCGGACTCCTAACAGGGACAATGGACTCAGCAACCGGACTCCTAACAGGGACAATGGACTCAGCAACCGGACTTGTCGACAACGTTGCACAAGCTGCCGGAAACATGGCCCCGGATCTGCTGCAAAAAGGTCTGGCGGTTGGTGCGGATATGCTCCTCCCCGGATCAGGAGGACTTGTTTCCTCGCTCCTGAATTCTGCGTCTCAATCTGACACAACATCGGACGACAGCAATCCTCAAAGTCAAACACAGCGCGCGCTTACTCCGTGGAGTGACGCAATCTCTCAAATTCAGCAGGCTACAAATCAGGCAAACGAAGAAAGTCCAATTAAAAAATATGCTATCCCGCTAACGATAGGCGGCCTTGCGCTCGCCTACGTAGTGTTAAACGGGAACAAAAAAGGAAAACGCTAAAATGCGAAAACGCCACACTGTAAAACGTTCTACGCCGAAGCCACCCCGCCCGCCAGCTGCGGGAGCCGCTCTCTCAGCATGGAGAAAATACAGAGAGCATCTCAAGGAGCATGTGTCTCTTGTGCGATCTCTCCGAGAAATTCGCGCAGGTCTCAAACATTCAAAGCGCAGCGCATCGGCAACCGTGAAGCGCGTTGTCAGAAGAGCCAAATCAAAGCGGAGACGTTCGCGCAGATGACAGCGACAGTTTACACTGTTCGTCCCGGTGACACGTTAACCGGAATTGCGCGCCTTGTTGGTGTTGGCTGGGTAGAAATCGCCGAAGCCAATAAGGACAAGATCCGCAATTATAATTTGTCCCAGATCAACAATGGGGCTTATAATGTGATTCGTGTCGGCGATGTGCTCAGCATTCCCGGCGAAGATCCAAACCCTTCAACCGGTTTTCTGTTTCCATCTTCTGAGTCTGGCGGAGGCGGTGGAAAGTCCGGCTCAATGTCGCCTATCGTTCTGATTCTCGCGGCTGCGGCCGTGGTCTATTTCGCTTCGAGGTAAAAAAGCAAATGAAAAGCAAGAACACAAAAAAACTAGTCTCTGCAATCGTTCAAGGTCTGGTATCAGGTGGCGCAGGTTATGCTGTCGCTCTTGTCGGTGACAAACTGGCGCGCATGGCTTTCAAAGGTTTCAAAGATCCAGCAATTCAGGATTATGCAAAAATCGGCGGCAGGCTTGTTGCAGCCGGTGGGCTCGGATACATGGCAGGCAAAGGTAAAGCAAAAAAAATGCCTATCAGTCTGCCAACTGCAATGATTGGCGCAGCTATCGCAACCGGCGCGCAGGTTCTGGACCTTCCGCAGCTCTGGCCCATAAAGGCCCAAATCAATAACGCTCTGGGCGGAGATCGAGTCTTTGAGATCCCCGTAAATAGCTATCAGGACGCTATGGCTGTCGCGCGCGCAATGAAAGGCAACGTTGCTTTCGCTGGTGATTCCATCGCCTTCGCCGGAAAGAGTCCAATTCAATACGGGCTAGGATCTGACCAGATTTCAAACTACGGACTATAAGCAAAAATTTTCAGGAGAAATAAAACACAATGGCACGGATCAAATCAATTACAAACCCGAATACCGGGGAAGTTTCAAATCAGGAATACTACCAGCGCGAAATCTACTCGACTTGCGTTCTGGGTTCAACGTTCACAAGTTACGGCTTCTTTGCAAACACAGAAGCCAGCAGTTTGAGGAACTATCAGACAGGTCAGAATATTTTTCTGTCTAACCAAGGCGCAATTCTTGGCGCGCAGCTCTCAATCCATAACGCAAGTTATGCGGCAATTACAACAGTCAAATCCTCTGCTTACGGCGATTTCATCTCAGAGATGAATAAAATCATTGAGCAAAGCATTCTCACAATCACCATTGATTCAAAACCGAATCATGTAGCTCTTGGAAACTCTCTGTCCAAACGAATGCCGATTCTGGTAGACTCGGACCAATTCGGAACAGCAACAAACGTTGCGAAGCCGGTTGCACCGTTTGAGCGTGAATGGTCATTGACTAACCGCGCGTCAGAGCAAGCCGGCTGGTGGTTTGAGCCCGCGCTGCTTGTTGCGTATGGCCGCACAATTTCCTTTAGCCTGGCATCTCAGGCGGGCAGCATTTCGCTGACTGCATTGAATGGCGCTTATATCAAACTTCACTTGCTTGTTGAAGAATATCCTTCGTTGAATCCGGCAGAGGTTCGCTGATGCGCGCGGTTCTCTATCAGGCTGCCGTCAACACTGGCGCCATTGCGGTTAGCTCTACTAACACGCTTGGCGTCACGTTGACGCATAACGCGGGGTCCGATTGGACTATTGAACGGTTTGCAATTGCGTATAACGGCGCGTCGCCCTTGCAGGCGGGCGCGCTTATTGCAATTTACGATTCAATGCACAACCGGTATTTGTTGCCCGGATACTGTTCTCTGGGTGCGCTTGGATTCCCTCGCTCAGGCGCAGCGACTCTTGCGGCAGCTCCGGCAATGCTTCGTGAGCTTGTGTATCCGGTTACTCTGGCGGCTGGCCAGTCAATTCAGCTGTTTGTAACAACTGATAACGCTACATCATTCGCTGCAAACGATCTTTGCTTGATGATGCACGGCTATCAAGACATAGGATAAAAAAACTATGCCCGGTAATACTCCTTCCCCCGGATACCGGGCAATTTCTAAAAGCTCAAGATTGGGGCAGAAGTCTGGGGTTGCTCCGCCATATTTTACCGCATCAATGGGTGTCGTTTCTTTGGACAATCGCTCATTCATAATGAGCGACATAGAGTATAGTGGGGGAATATCAAACTACTATGATAATGCCTTTCCTAATTCTACCTTGTGGGAATCATACAATGGGCTGTATCTGTTAGTTTTTGTTGCTGGGAAGGATTTACTATCGGATTTGTTCTCCAGCTGTATATCGAATTATTCAGGACCAGTTCAATTCTTCACTGGTCCTGCTGGAGATTCGGTCATAAACATTTCAGATCAATCTGAATTGATCGCGGCCAACTCTCAAATTCGTCCGAAAGACATTGATTTTGTGACTGGATATAATACTTTAGCAGCAAACATGGACGAGCCACAAATATGGCAAAATCTATTGAATACTAGAATTATCGCATCTTTCCACATTCCGATTTTTGCAGGGCAAAATGTTTTGGGGTGGAATGGCAGCCCTTCAAATCCGTATAATAAAGTTTCCCAGAAATTCGTAATTCCACCTGGCTATAAATATCTGGTAACATTGCCAGTCGTAGGTCTATGGAATAATCAAGTTCTTGGAGCGTCTACTTACGAGTATAACGCGGCGTTTCGTTGCTCTCTGGAGCTTCCGACATGAAAAACATTTCTCTTCCTCTCTCCCTTGCGTGGGCTGTTCTCGCGTTCGTGGTTTCCGTCACGTTCGGAGCGGCAAGCGCGCTGCGCGGGATTCAGGACAAACTGGAGCACGTCGAATATCGTCTAACGGTCCTTGAAAATCTTTGCTGTAATGGGGTTCCCAGACCATGAAAATCCAATTGCCAGTGAAGATTTTCCGCGTCTCTGGATATTATTACGTCGGGATCTACCAGTCTGGAAAGTATGCAATTGTAGACATGACAGGATCTCCGTTTCCTTCAAAAGCAGCAGCCGCAGACGCCATTCTAAAAACAGCTATGCACCCTTTCGCTGATCTTGGGTATCGAGCATACGACAAGCGCCCCGGAAGCATCAAACTCAAAAAGAAATCAAAATCAAAATGAGCGAGGATCTTAAACCATTCTTGCGCCCGAATAATCTCTGGCGCCTCATCGGTCTGGTCTGCATTGCTGCTGGTCAATTCGCGCATGAGCAGCTTGTCACGTTCGGGCCGGTATCCGGCAGCGCGCTCTCAATCGCCGGTATCGTTCTTGCCCTTGCACCTATTCTTACAGAGCTTGCTTCCAGATTTCGAGGCGGTCCTCCTTCGCCTCCTCCTATGGGTCCGGGAGGACCGCCGGGGATTCATGTATGATCGAGCAGCCGCACATCATTCAGGCGCTGCTCACTCCGTCGCCGTGGAATAGGCCGGGCATACCGTTAGACGACGTTCGCGCGATTTTCCTGCACTGGACGGCAACGCCAGACGCAACTGCGATGGACATGCGAAATTTTTTTGAAAATCTGTCACATACACATTTCGAGGTAGCCAGCGCGCACTATGGAATTTCGCAGGACGGAACGATTGTGCAGATGGTTCCAGACAACGAGGTCAGCTATGCAAGCGGCTGGTATGTCTATTCCCCGCTGGTAAACCAGAGACTGGAAGGAGCGAATCTTCATCGGCATATCATTTCAATCGAAGTGTGCCCGGCTGACACAGCCGGAAACTATACTGTGGCAACTATGAAATCCCAGATTTATCTATGTGCTTGGCTTCTTCAAAAGTTCAAGCTGGGTGTGTCGGATCTGTTTCGGCATTTCGACGCCTGCGGATATGATGGGGTCCATGCGCCAAAGGACTGCCCGAAATTCTTCGTTGATAATCCTCTTGAGTGGGCAAAGTTCAAGGAACGTGTGGGGGCTCTATTGTGATTCGCATTTCTATTGTCTGGATTCTTCTAGCCCTCGCCTGCTACTCTGTTCCGGTTGTGAACCGTTCGGACACGTCCGCGCAGCAGGCGCAGCTCACAGAGACAGCAAAGCAGCTGGCAGCGGTTCCAGACAGACCGGAAAACAAACTGGCGGCTGTGGATCGCCGAACGATATACAGGGCTGGCGATCAGCTCGAAAGCTGCGCGCAGACTCTGGCCGCGAAAGATAAAGAAATAAATTCTTGCTCCGTGGCTGTGGCAGACTGCAAAACTCATTTTGATTCAGAGCAGGCCGCCCGGAAGCAATGCGAATCAGAAAACGGATTCTTTGGAAAGTGGGGGCTTCGCCTTACATGGTTCGGAATCGGGATCTTGTTTGCCATTGGAACCGCTGCCGCCCTGTATTTCTCAGGGGCAGCCCTGAAAATTCTTGCACAACTTCGGCCGCCGGGCAGTCTATGAGGTATGTTGCAGAAAATACTTCATGCATGCCTCCTTGTGGTTTCACTGTCCGCAACCTGCGCGGGTGGCTATTTATGGGGCCGTCTCGATACCCTCAGGGAGTGCCAGCGAGAAAGCGAGAATACACAAAACGAACTAAGCAGACTTTACAAGCACCAGAGACCGCAAGGACTCTAACAAAGAAGGGGGCTTGAAATGCTCCTACTGAGAATTGTAAAAGCACTTTGGTTTGTTACCCATTCCAGTCAGTCCATCACGAATAAATTGCTATGGAAAAACCAATCCTTTGCAGAAATCAATGCGACGCTGGCCTATCTGAATCAGCGTTCGGAGTCCGAAAAGAAAATCATCAAATGGGTTATTGATACCATATTAAGTATGAAGGCTTTACCAGCGGAAGGGCTTCCAGATTTACCGTCTGGTGCTTTTCCGCCCACTCTGTGGGGGGTCGATAATTCGATAGGCTGGGCAGCCCAAAAACTTGGGCAAGCATTCGTGTCTGCACTCAATTACGGCCCTTCGCCGCATGACGGTCATGCTGTGGACTTTTCTGCCCCCGATGCCATTGGTTTAAGAAACTTTGGTCGAGTTTTTCTTTACGAATCCTCTGGAGTTTCTACCAGACCCGGAGGAATTGGGATTGGGATTCGTAGTGCCGCAACGCACCTGCACGTTGACGATGTGCTCAAAGCCGCATGGGTGGAGACGCTTCCTTATCCGCAGATTGGAGAAATTGACCGGCCGGCAAAAAGCAATCCCGCATGGGAAAAGATTCTGGCAGAAGTTCGCGCGAAATATGCCCTTTCAAACATTCCTCCGACGATCATAGACAACTCAGGCCCGGCGCGCGGCGGCAGGTGGATTCCATACGCTCTTGCTGTGCTTGGCGCTGCCTATGGGTATGACGGAAACAAACGGAAATCCGATGCAATTCGCCCCGCACTTTTCGCGGTTGCGGGATTTGCTGCCGGTTATACAATTCTTTCCGCAAAGGAATCCATTCAGGATATTTTGCAACCATGAATCAGCACTCTTTAGGCAATCCCCTGCTCTTTGCAATTGCTCAGGCATTTCAGGCAGAGCAGCAACACCAGCAGGATCTTGCAATGCAGGCGGCGCAGGCGGAAGCAGACCGGGCGCAGACTGCTGCTCTGGCTGCCGCTGAGGCCGCACGGCAGGCACAGGCAGACGCAGATTTGAAGGCAGCGCAGGAAAAGGACGCGGCCGAGCAAAAAGCGAAGCTGGAAGAGCTGGAGAAGGGTCTTGCGCAGCAGGTAAAGGAAAAGGATTCAGAACTCGCACAGAGAGAAATTCAGGCCGAGCAGCTGGCCGCACAGGTAAAGGCGGCAGCAGAAGAGAGCGCACAGATAAAGCTCAAGCTCCAGAAAGCGGAAGAAGATCAGAAGTCTTTCAAAATGATTGCGCTCGGGATCGGAGCACTTGCTGCGCTGCTCTTTCTGGTGAAGAAATGATTAGAAAAGCAAACGAAAAATGTCCGTGGTATATTCCAGACAGCATTTGCGACAAAGTAGAAGCGCAATGCAAAGAGGCAGCAACGCCTTATGTGATTGGCGCCGCACTTGCGGGCTTCCTGCTCGCGTGGTATCTCAAAAACTAACCCCTCTTCGTCATACTCCCCCGCCAGCTTTTCAACTTTGAGAAAATGCCTGGTGGGGATTTTTTTTTGTTGATCGACACAAAAGCGTATGATATACTGCTCACATTCGGTCGAAAAGCGACTCAAAAGCGACATAAAAGCAACGGCAATCAGACATAAGAGGGGCAAAATCCCCGTGAATTATGTCCCAAAACGGCCGATGTAACATAACTTGCATTATGTCTCTTCTGTAAAACGGGCCTTATAAAGACCCTGCGCTGTTCTTCCGAAGGAGTTTCGGATGAAACATGCTCAACGTTTGCCGGTAAAGGTTTCTGTAACGACCAGCGAAAGAGAGAACAAAGTGCAAAGTAAAATCGTCTAACGTTAGAAAAAGCCGTTGTGGAGGCGGCGAAGAATGAAAAAAGAAACATCAAAGAAACCACTTGATAAGCTCAGAACCGCGCGCAACAAGCGGCGCGCAGATGATGAATCTTTTTCCTACAATCCCCAGCGGCTCGGCGCATTCCGTCGGGAGCTAAACGGGATTATTTCCGAAATCGAAAACGTCATCGCTGTGACTGACGCGGTGTCTCAGGTAGACATGAACCTGTTCTTGAAGTCGCTCGGAAATTCTGACATTTCCGATCTGCGCGGGCACAGGCATGCCCTTTCAATCGAGGCGCGTTCAAAATTCAAGCGGCTGCTTGATGACATTAAACAACACATCAAAGCGGCCGAACAAAAGGCGGCGATTCAATGAAAGAAAAAAGAACAATGGAGCCCGGTCTGCATTTGCAGGTATGGACGGGAACCCCTGATTATGTAAAGACCCAGCTGCGGGAATGGTTTCTTGCTGAGGAACCTTTGATGATAGTCAACGCAAGTCAGGGATTTTCTGGCGGCGATTTCTGGCTATCTGTCGTTTACCAGCAGATTCCTAAGAGTGGGATTCTGGGAGCAATGCCAGCTAACGGCCGGGGGATGTGAAATGGAAGTCTTGAACTCCAGAAACTGTCTGGCCTGTTTCTTTTGCGATCACCAGAGCGGCATTGCAACTGATAACGAGCGATGGACCGTTGCGCATTGCGTCAGATACGCACCAACCCCCATTCACTGGCTGGGGGACGGCCGCAAGCCGGACGATCACGACACCCGATGGAGTTTCCCGCGCGTCGGAAAGAATTTGATTTGCGGGGCTTTTTGTTTCTCCGAAACGAACCACAGCAAAGCCGTAGAACAGGGGGCACTATGACGCCTGACGTTGTTTTTGCCATAGCTCTCGGAAGTGTGTGGGGGCTGGCGTGTGTCGCGGGCTGGCTCTATGATCTGGCAAGGTGGAAAGAATGAACCGGGGCAAATGGTATTTCAGCGTCATTCGCTACCGCACGTCGTTTTGCATTTTGCCTGCCCTAACCTTTTCATGGAATAAGGATTTGTGGTGCATGCTTACTCTGCACTGGCTCGTTTTTTCCGCATCGGTTGAAAGGTGGTTATTTTGAATTTGAGGCAAATTTCATATTCTGAAACGATCTGTAAGCGGATTCACGTCCTTAGAAATGAGACGTGCGAAGCAATCGCGGAGAAGATCCAGAAAGAGTTTTCCCTGCCGATACGTCCGCATCGGCAGACCATTGCAAAAATACTTGCGCGCGGGGGCGCTCCTCTCCTCCCGAAACACCAAAAGAAGGAAGTGCAAAATGTATAGCATCGAAGAAGCAAATATGGAACTGCAAAAGGCGAAAAAATCGCCGGGCGCGTTTCTAAGCATCGAAGGCGAAGAAACAATGACCAGAACCGTTTCGGAAATTCCGCCGGGTCTGGTGCCCGGAAAATATCGCTTCGCGTGGAACTTCCCGGACGCAAAGGACGCGTCAAAATTCACGCAGCCGATTTCCGGCGCGTTCGTAGTGCATGAAGAAGCGGAAGAAATAGAGGAACCGTCAGGAGTTTTTGCGGATGCGGAGAGACTCGCAGAGACCCGACTAAAGGACAGAGAAGCTTTCTACGAGAACATGCTCCGGCTCAATCACCAAGCGCAAGAGAGAATAGAAGCAGAGCGCGAAAGAGTCTGGCAGCTCATGGAACAGCGGCTTTCCGGTATGCAAAAACTCATGCTGGAACAGATCAAAAACCAGCCTCAAGTAACTGTTGAACGTCCACAGACGGAAAAATCCGAATGGTGGGAAAGCATTCTCGAAAAATACGGAGAGCAGCTTGCCCCGGTCATTCTGAACGTTCTGGCAAATGCAGGAGCAAAGCCGGTTAACGCGTCCCCGGCTGGTGAGCTATGAGAAGTTTTGTTTCGCACATCACAGAGAGAGAGAAACAACGATGAATGTGAATATGGCCGCTTTCAAGTATTATAGAGAGCACGGCAGATGCTACCGCAGAAGCACGGCCCCGAAATCAAAACCGCAAGAAATCTCCTTCGCCGAGCTGCTGCGCTCGCACCAGATAGCGCGCGAACTCATGGACGACACGCGCGACGTGGAAAGCACTCGCAGAGAAGCGGAAAGAATCAATAAAGGACTGGGGAAATGACGGACTCTCAAAGGTTAACTCTGGTTATACGCGCGCTCATCCGGCTTGGGGAGTCATTTCTTGCTCTGCTACCTGCCGAAGTTCGCGCGGATCTTAAAGCATTGAAGGAGGACCAGCGAAAGAGAGAACAAAGTGCAAAGTAAAATCGTCTAACGTTAGAAAAAGCCGTTGTGGAGGCGGCGAAGAATGAAAAAAGAAACATCAAAGAAACCACTTTACCAGATTGTGCGCACAGTATCGGCGGGAGTATTCGCCGGGGAGGTTGTGAAACGAAAAGGTCAGGAGGTAACGATGAGAAACGCGCGCAGGCTCTGGTATTGGAGAGGTGCGGCGAGTCTTTCGCAACTTGCGATGGAAGGGGTAAGCAAGCCCAACGAATGCAGATTTCCGCGCGCGGTGGACCGGGTCGAGTTACTACAAGCAATTGAAATAATAGATGTAACCGCCGAGGCGCGAAGATCAATCGAGGCGGTCCCGGTATGGCAAGCCTAGGCTCTGGCTATGCCTATGGCTCTGGCTATGCCTCTGGCTCTGGCGATGGCTCTGGCTATGGCTCTGGCTATGGCGGGAATACTTAATCAGATTTTAGGAGGGATATGGAAGGAAAGATATATGAAGATTTAGATGAAATGTATGAAGATATTGAAGATCTTCAAGCCGAAGTATCAGAGCTTCGCGCGTGGAAGGAGAAGGCTAGGCCGTTATTATTGGCGCTTAACTCACGACTAGTGCAAGATATGGAGATGTTTCCTGATTGCATTCCAGATTCATTTAATACGCAAAAAGCAACACTAACCGAGCTACTAGGGGGAAGTGATGAACGTGACCAAAGCTGATACTGAGGATAGATATTATTTCTGGGATAAGGATAAGTTAATCTGTTCGTACTTAGGGAATGAACTAGAGAATATTAGTTTTATGACAAAAGTTGGATATACCTTTGAAAGAAAGAATTATCCACTAACTCAAATTATTAAAGGATTTATGAATGGAGACTTTAAAATGGGGGCCAAATGAACGAAACGACTAAAAGAATGGCATTAATAATCGGCATGATTACAAGCATAGTCTGGTCATTTAATATGAAGGCTTGTGCAATTAGCGAACAAGAAAAAGGCGCGAATTACTGGCGTGGTCTAAATGACGGACGTAAACTAGAGGGGGCCAAATGACCGATAGAGAGAAGCTACTCAAGACGAGTGACATAGAAAAGTTTATAGAAGAAAGGCGATATTTTATTGATAGACATGTGTATTCTGGCGAAGAAAAAGAAGGAGCAAATCATATTATTGACTGCTTGTGGGAATGGTGGGAGATGTTCTTTGAGAGCGATTGGCGTCCCACCTCCCGTCCTTGCTTCGACAAGCCAGCGGGTGTGGCTATTTTGCATAGGGAGACGGTATGACACAAAGCGAAGTAGATCAAGTCTTAGCGCTTCTTTGTAAGATGATGGCAAATCCAGAATTATATAAAGAAGAATGGAAAGCGTGGGAAGAATGCCAAAAGGAGGAATTATAAAACAAGTAATCGAGTGGCGAGAAATCGATGATAAGTTGATGAGTCGAGAAGAGTATTATTTCCGATCAAAACAAGATGAGTGGGAAGTTTATACAAAGGTAGTATCAGGAATATATCGCTCATATGATGGTAAGTGGGTAGATATAACGCTAGATAATTGCATTATGCGGAGGTAGAAGAATGAAAGGCAAGCAAGCAGTACTAAATGACATTAAATATAATCTTAACTGTCTTAGGGCCATGGTTCCATTGACGCTAGAGGGGCAAGATCATCGGCTAAAGCTCTTAAATCACCTAGAGGAAATGGAGATCTTTATCCATTCCTTAACAGAAGAAAAGACGTTAAAGTTTCTTAAGATCCTAGAGGAATACGATCAAGAGTTCGGGCACCGTCGAGAAACTACGGACATGCTTCACATACTAAACAGAGTGTTAAAGGGCGATGATATTAACCTAGTACAGGAGAAGTTGGATTTTTAAAATGACAAGCGAAGCACAAGAACTACTAAGGCTGATAGATGGGCATATAGATATGATGATTGAAACGTTAGAGATAACACTAGATAATCCAAGTGATATAGCTTACTACTAAGGCATGAAGTCTATCCGCTGGCTAGTCCATACCTTCCTTAGCTCCCCTAGCCCAAAGATTGAGCCTAGCCCGCTGACTGAGGAAGAATTAAAGTTATTAACGCCGGAGGAAGAATGAACGATATAAACATAAGAAGAATTTGGGTTGAGGATGGTTGCTGTGCTCAAGGTAGTAAATATATAAAAACAGATGGATTTGGTTCCAATCTATTCTCTAGATACCTTGACTCGTTCGGTACGGTTCATTTTTTAACAGACCTATTGCAAGCAGTTTATGCGCTCGGACAGCTTAATCAGCCATTAGTAATTACTAAAGTTGATAGTAATTCTCCGTGTACGCATAAGTCAGGACAGGACGCCGGAACAAAGGATTTTAGTCTGTGAGAAGTGCTAATTTAGCACATGTTAGCAGATTTTAGCAGGTAATTAACAAGAAAGGAGAACAAAGATGGACTACAAACCCTCACCGTTTATTAAGCGTATAATTGATAATGACTATCAAGCTTTATCAATTAAGGTGACTTATAATAAAAATGAAACTGTTGATTTTGTTTTTATCGATCACTCTTACGACTTGGACAAGGGATGTGAATCTGGGTTCAGCCGCATAGAGCTTCATAGAAATGATTTTAAGAGATTACTAAAAGCACTTAATAGTCTCGGGATTGAAAGCTAAATGAAGTACCTCCTCCCCTTCTTAATGGCTTGCACCCAGCCCGTGATCGAAAGGCCGAAGGAGGTAGTTATAGTTGAGCAATTAGGCGACACTACTAGAGTGTGGATTAGAAATGACGGGATCGAGTGTTGGGTTTATTATGATGGGGAATTTGTTAGGAAGGAAAAGTATTAATGCAAACCAGAAGACAATGCCCTAAATGTAAGAAGTGGAGTCGATTCGATGAGCCGATGCCTTTCTTCCTCACTGCAAACTTACTAACCGGATATTGTGACGATTGTTTATATTTGAGATTTAAAGAACTACAACTAGTTAAAGTAAAAATAGTTAGCCCTTTAGAGTTCGATGAAGGGCAAGGATAGATTAATTAAGAAGGAGAAGTATTAAATGAATAAATACGACGAAGAGATCAATAAAATACTAAGGAAGTATCCGCATCCTGAGCAGGCTATTAGCTCAAGTGACCAAATTCAGATAAACTATTTAAGGGTGCAAGCTAGCTACCAAGAAGCAATAGAACTAATTAATAAGGGAGCTAAGTTAAGAGGGCAAATTTACCGTAAGTTAATGGGAAAACCAAATCTACAGAGGATTAAGTAAATGGACGAAAGAGACTTAATAATACTAAGAAATCTAGCCGATAGATACCCAGTAAGATTCCTAGAAGTAATAACAGGGATAGGCTACAGCACCATTAATCGCTTCATAAATGGTGCTGATGCTAAAATAAGCACCATCATTAAGTTGATAGACGTTTTCTACGATGGCCTCATAGACATCAAATATGACGCCTGGAAGACCAAGAAGACTACCAAACCCTAAAACGACTATTAGTTACAGCATAACATTTGGTAGGATCTATATAAGACTGACTAGTACCACTCGGACAAAGTGGCCCCAATGTTAATGCTGTGGCCGTGGTAGCTAAATAATCAGCCGGTGCA
>OFRM01000545.1_pt1 | contig 15131 bp, 15 predicted proteins | sample 1543101 | NCBI WGS metagenome assembly OFRM01 (sample SAMN07774223, study PRJEB24372) | wastewater metagenome | isolation source: Exp Tend VB 0WW | collected 2016-02
CAATAACCTCAGCCACGAAGCTGCCCACGATGCGCTTAGTGATGTGTATGCGACGATTGCAGTAGCCCAACTTATCCGTACCAAGCAACCGAAGCTGTTTGAATACTTGCTCAAGATGCGAGATAAAAAAGAGATTGCCAAGCTTGTCGAGTCCAATGAGCCCTTTGTCTACACGAGCGGTAAATACGCTGCTGAGTTTGAAAAAACCACGGTGTCCGTACGACTTGGCGATCATCCACGCAAAAAAGGTGCATTGGTATACGATCTTCGTCATGACCCAAGTGAGTTTTTGAAGCTATCACCAGCAGAACTGGTCAAGCGATGGCACTGGACCCGTGAGGAGAATGCACCAAAGCGTGTACCGGTCAAGACATTGCAGTACAATCGCTGCCCTGCAGTTGCGCCAGTTGGTGTGCTGGATGCGGCAAGTCGACAGCGACTCAAGTTGAGTCAATCAACGCTGGACAAGCACCATAAGCTACTGCAGTCAGACTCTGGGTTTGTCGACCGGCTTCGTGAAGCACTGGAGCTCATGGATAAGGCGCAGCAGACGAGCATGCTTGCCGATGTACGCGAAGTTGATGCGCAGTTGTATGATGGGTTTGTGGAAGGTGATGACAAGACGGTAATGCGTGTGGTTCGCGCGGCCGATAGTGATGACGCAGCACGTGATTTAGACGTGAAGTTTTCTGATAAGCGTCTGATTGCACTGTTACCACTGTATAAGGCGCGCAATTTCCCCAAATCATTAACCAGCGAAGAACGTGAAGTCTGGGAGTCATTCCGTGTGCAGCGTCTCATGGACGGCGACAGTAAATCACGTGCAGCCCGCTACTTTGCACGACTGGGAGACCTGGCAAACGACGCTAAGATATCTGATGCTAAGCGATTTCTACTCGAAGAGCTCCAGCTGTGGGGCCAGAGCATACTGCCATATCCAGAGTAGTTAGTTATTGCTGAATTGTCCGCTTGCGCTCTTCGGCGTAGTGGAGGATACGGGGCGTAAACACGACCACCGCAATAGCAGTCAATACATCGATGACAATGCTAAATGTGATTTGGAGATTGGTGCCAGGCACGAGGCCGAGAACGATAAACTGCAGCATAGTACAACTCGCTTTAAGTTGAGCGAAATTATACACCTAATTGTAAGTATGTCAATAATATTGTATTTAGCGCTTACGCTTGAGCCGAGCCTTGAGCCGCTCGAGCCGGCTACGATTGAACGCAGTAATAGCAATGGCAGCGGTTGTCAGGCTCACGACAGGCAAATACGTCTGGTGTAGGTAAAACGTCACTGCTGCTGCGAGTAAGCCCACTGTTGTGAAATCAAATATAATCTGCCATCGGGGTGTGGGCTTCCAGCGGCGCTTTACTTCTTCCGGTGCTTTTTTCATGATGACTTCTTTGAGATTTTCAGCCCAGTCAAACTCAGTGGCAAGCACTGCGATGCCACTTAAGAAGATAATCACACCACCCGGGCCAGGCAGTGCTCCCACGAACGGTGCGATTGTCACTAGCAGCATGCCACCCAAAAATACAACCGATCGCCGAATAGTATCTGGCAAGTTCTTCCATCGTCTTTGTATCCAGGTCTGTTTCATACATTTAGCCTATCACATCCACCAGATACAGCCCCGTCCGGTCACCCAGTTAGATCATAGTAATAATTACATAACCATACTGATTGCATTGGCACAAGTGAAGCGTATACTACAAAACAGAAGGGGAGAAAAACAAACATGGGAAGAGATTCTGGGTTTGAGGTTCTTGAATTATTGGATGATCACGGGATGTATGCTGGTGACCGACCAGGCGTCTACATGGGTGTGGGGCTAGACTCTCTTGATACACCAGAAGCTCGATTGGGTAATCCGGATTTACCTATATATAAATATCGTGATGAAATTGTAGACGCGGTTAGAGATCATTCGGTTGTTATTATCTCAGCCGAACCCGGGGCGGGTAAAAGCACGCAGCTGCCCCAATTTTTTCTAGAGGCTGGTTTTGGTACGACATATGTCACCCAGCCTCGCCGTGCAGCTGCCTATAACGTTGCCGAGCGTATAACTGACGAGATTACGGATACTCTGGGTGACCTGGCCGGGGAGTATTTTGTCAGCATTCAACACGGTGGCCACAAACGAGGCCCAGATAACGCGCGGATTAAAATCCTCACCGATGGGTTGCAGCTACGCAAAGACCTGGGCAACCCATATCAGCCCGGGGATGTTCGTATGATTGACGAAGTCCACGAGATGAATGCCAATATAGAGCTTGAGGTTGCTGATGTTGCGCGTGAGGTAGCCGAAAACCCTGGGGTAAGAGTGGTGCTATCTAGCGCCAGTATGGACACAGAGAGATTGGCTGACCACTTCGAGGCCGTGCTAGGCTACAGGCCACCAATCATTCATGTTGAAGGCAGAACACACAAAGTTGAATTTATAGAAATGCCCACATCAACCATTACGGATGAGGTCGTGGATATTCTTCAGAATATGCCAGACGAAGATGGAGAGTTACCGGTTGAACCGCATGGTATTCTTGTTTTTGAGCCGGGCAAGCGCGAGATTCAAGATACCATTAATGAAATCAGCAGAAGGTTGCCTAAGAGCGTTGCGCATAAGGTCAAGATATTTCCGCTGCATGCCAAGCTTTCGCAGGCGCAACAACAGGCGGCACTTACGGAATACCCAGACACAATTAAGATTGTTGTGGCAACTGAAGTTGCCCAGACGAGCCTAACGATTCCTGATATTGGATATGTTGTTGATAGCGGGCTAAAACGTCAAATTGAAATTGATAAAGACGGTACACCATGTCTCAAACTGGTAGCTATCCCACAGAGTGACTGCTACCAACGCATGGGTCGTGTTGGTCGTGTGAGCAACGGGGTCTACAGGTTAACGCGAAGGAACAGGCATACTCCCTACCGTAGCTATGCGACCAGGCCGGAATTCCCTGTAGCAGAGATACAAAGGACTGATTTATCGCGAAGTGTGCTCATGCTTAAGGGAGTAGGCATTGATATAGAGGAATTCAATCTATTCAATACTGCACCTGCTCACAACATTGAGCTAGCCAATAAGAAACTTGTTGGTCTGGGTGCTATGGACGATGAGGGCGAACTCACCCATATTGGTATACAAATGACTAAATTTCCTCTCAATGTTCACTCAGCACGGAGTATGGTTGAGTCGCTCAGATTTAACGATAATGTACGTCGGATGATGGCTGCGATTGCTGCATGTGAAGAGGCTGGCGGGCTTCAGCGCTTCATGCAAAATGCGGGCAAGGAGTGGGAACAACTGACCGACCAAAGCGAGTCTGACCTCTTGGCCCAGCTGGATCTATTTATCGCCGCACAGAGTATGACTTTTGAAGACGTGCGAGACCATGACATGGATATTGATAACATCAACAGGGCACAGGAACAATTTAGAAAAATCGTAAGATTAGCGGGCACTACGGACGAACGGCTGGAAGCACCGACGCTTCAAGAGTACGAAGATCTTCTGCACTGTATTTCGAGCGGATGGATTACGAACGTTTACCGGCACATCGGCGGAGGTGAATACGTTGACGCTTTCCAGAGTTCACGTACACCCCGCGAGATTAGTAACAGGAGCGTAGTAAACGGGATGCCTGGCCTAGTTATAGGTAGGCCATATAGGATAGATCTTACCGATGGACAGGAGACGATTCCTAAGCATTGCATTGAGTCGGTGACTGCCACTACGGCTAGAGCCTTGGGCAGTGTTGCAGCAAAGCACGTAGTGACTACTACTGAAGATTTTATCTTACGAGACGGGAAGTTCTATGAACTGCGGCGTGATCAGCTGTGGGGACTTCCTATCACGGATGCAATCGAAGTTCCTGCAGTACCATCGGAAGAATTGCGCCAAAGGATTATCGCCTATGCTATTGAGCACAAGGGACATGCCCAGAAATATCTCAATGAAATCAAAAAAGAATTGGAATATCTTGGTAGACGTACCAAGAGCTATGTCCCTCAGCTGACACAAGTACGCTTGCTTGGTCTAATCGAAGAAGTGGCAACCCCAGATATAACCACACCGGCCCAAATAGAAAACGGACTTAGAGAACTCATCAATGATCGGTCACGAAAGTTAGAGCTGGATGACTTTATATCAGAAGAGAGAAGGCAGGAAATACTAAGAGATGCACCCGATCAGATAGAGGTTGACGCTGGTGATGACGTTATGAAAATTCAACTTCGTTATGATGAGGGCGACCCTATCGCAAAGCAATTTAGTAAACGCAAGTTCTTACAGCTTAGGGATGAGGTGTATTTACCTGACGGTCGCCAGGTCATGTTTACGTGGCCAAATACGTCACGCAAGTTCACTGTTCATATCTTTCATTTCTCAATCACATCTTACAATTCAATTAGATTGCGATCTATAATTTTGTTTCCCTGAACAATCCATGTAATTTGTCCTGATCTTGATGACTTTCGAATTTGCTTTTCAGAATAATCATCTGAATCCACAAAAGAACCATTGATAAACACTTCAATTCCATTCACATCAATTCCAAGAACAGGTGTATGGAAATGGCCACAGACAGCGGCATCGAATCCAGATGCCATTTTGCGCCACATAGAGGCCCATTCTGCGACCGCTTTGGGGATGTTGGCTAGTGGATTGCCTTTGGCAGTTTCATCGCCATGAAAGGCCATAAACGTTAGATTGCCAACTTTAACAAAATGCTTCCAGTCTTCTGAAATTGTGAATTTAATGTTATTGATATTCTTGAGATGAACTTCCATGATTTTGTAGAGAATGTAATCGAAGTTTTCTGTGAGGGTATGTTCTGATTTCCTACCAAATCGACCGTGATTTCCTGCGACCCCAATAAACTCAATTTCATTCACAATTAAAGACAATTTATAAAACACATCTGCAAAGTGTTTTGCACCTTGGATTGCTTGTTCTGCAACATTCATGCAAATGTAATTAGAATGGCCAGGATAAATAGATTGACCATCAACCCAATCACCAATTCCAAAGACAACTAATTTTGCAATGTGTTTTTCTTTAATTGTCTTTGAAAGTGAATCAAAAAGAATATCTAATTTATTAAGAAATATATCGAAATTAAAAACTTCATTCTTTTTTCCAATGTGAATGTCAGATAGCGTTACACATAATGTTTTAGTTTCAATTGGATTGGTTTTTAGTATAATTGATCTTTTTGTTGGAGATTTGAAAAGTGGAATTGAATTTTCAATTGCTTCTTTAATTAAATTTTGATTTACAATAGAATTGACCTGTTTATCTTCTACTTTCTTTTCAGTTAGTTCTTTAACTCTTTTTAGTTTACTTTCGACAAGTTCTTCTAAAGTTTTCTTTTTTGTCATTAATTTTATTATTCTCCATCGTCAGTATAATCTGTTAAATCTCTTCCCATTTCGTCCACGTAGAAGTCAGAATTTGTCTGGGAATTATTTCCTTCTTTTGAATTTTGTCCAGCTCCATCATTTGGAGAAGCCCATGTAACAACTTGAAATGCTGGTCTATTAACTTCTGGGGGAATGTCTTTGCCAGAGAGTGCATCTTCAAATTCCTGTGCATTCCAACGCATGAGTTCCATCACTCTTGCAAAATTATCACGAGAAATTTGATCACTATTCAATCTTGGAATTGAAATGAATGCTTTGACAAGAGCCTTTGTGACGTAGAATTGTACTCCCAATGAAAGTAAACGCATAGTCTGATTATCTGCATTTGCAAGATCAGTATCAGTTGAACCGATTCCCACACGCGAGCATGCGTCATTAATAGCGAAATGAAAGTGATTGCCTTGTGACGCAGTATCAGTTTGGGAAACTCCAGCACCAATTTCTCCTAGTTCACTTCTAGCTTTAATAATTAAATCTGCTCTAGTTGCCATCGTGTTTCATCCAATCCAATCTAGTTTCGATTGTCTTAAATCTTGACTCTACAGCTTCCTTATTTGCAAACTTATCCTCTAATGTTGATAGCATCTGTGGATGGGCAAATTCATCTGCCTTGTGTTCCTTGAGAAACACATTGATTTCTTTGATTTCAATCTTCACTGCTCTTATATCTTCCTTGATAGGTTCAAGATTGGAACTTAATACGTTCTTTAATGCCCATGCAACTGAACTTATGATGAACCCCATTACTATCTGTAAAATAACGAGAATGTCACTTGTTGTTAAACTTTGTAGGTTGAATAGGTTCATGATTGATCCTACCTTGCCCAAGCATTTACAACCATGTTAATTCCAAAGGAACTACCAATTGGCCATGCTGATGCAATCTGAGCCTGTCTATGCCACTTGAATTGAAACTTACCATCTTCAATAGGTACCCACATGGCATCATTGGTTCTTACTCCACCAAGCTTGGCAGGTTCTGCTGTCTGAGTATGGTACCATCCAGTATTATCAAAGGTTGCCCCAAAGCGCCTGTAAGATAATGTAATGCCAGCAATCTCATCAAAGTATGGTGAATGAGTGATGATTAGGAGTGCATGAATGAACACTGCTTTGGCATCACTTGGAATGCCAAGTAACTTTACGTCAACTGTATGCCACACATCTGGAGCGAATGCGTCACCACCAGCGCCTGCACCATTGGATACAAAGGCACAATATGAACCTCTCCAACCATTTAATGCATTTGGTGTTGGTGATGTATTAGTTGGGTTATCTTGTGGAACGTATAGTTCCGTAGTCTTGACCCATGTGATACCGGATTGAGCATATGCTGATACACACATGAAACATACAATGATCAGAAAAAGGATCTCACGTTTAATTATTCGGTTCATTTGAAGTACCTCTTGAATCTATCTTTAACTGTTTTGAACTCTAGAATAGTCTGTCTGACATATTTTTCATCTGGAATCATGTCATCATCAACCACACTGGTTACCCACCAATCATTGATTCTCCCCCAGTTGAACTTTTCTCGATACCACTCTAACAGATTATTCATGTTCGTAAAGTATCTTGCTTTATATTTACCGATACATGTGACATTGCATAGGGGGTAAATCTTGCCATCTATGAGCCATAAGCACACTGCATGACCATTCTGATTCTTTCCTGGCCACATTGTGATCATTCTAGAATCAATCTTGTGCATGATTGCAACCTCATTTGCGAACCAAGTGAAGTCCTTGCAATCACCAATCCGATCCTTGAGAAAGAGTCCTGAAGGTTTAATGTCTGGTTCACCAAGCTGATCAAATTTATACTTAAATCGGGATAGATACTTCACAACAGAGTCAGGAGTGGTCAAAGTCCGTTGGATCTCAATGACTCTCTTTGCTGGTAATTGATCAGGTGGATTCATAGAGATTAATATAAAGTTCAGGTTAATTCCAAATATTATGCTCATCAATACTCGAATGTATACTTCCATCAATGGAACTTCCTTATAAACAAAAATCTCACATGATGAACCAAACTTGTCCATGCATGTGAGATTTAGTTACTGTACTACTCTATAGAGAAACTTTTGCTGGACCAATCAGGAGAATCTTGAGATTCGCTGTTGAACCAGAAGCATTGGTGACAAATATCTTTCCCACAACTAGATTATTGATTGTAAGAGGTGATGCGGCGGCAGTCAACGTAATAGGATCATTGTCGGTGGAATTAAATCTCACCGTAACTGTCTGATCTGTTACAATTGAAACGATTCCTGCCCATTTAAGAAGTGTAGCAGAACCAGATTGAGCTGCTGATACGTTATACTCGGTATTAGTTGTAGCCGTCAACTGAGCAATCTCAATACGCTTGTAAGATGAATGGACCTGGTAATCACTCATGGTTACTTACCTTCTTCTTTTGGTTTGCGACCAGGCTTATTTACAACTGGAATATTACTTTGATTTACAACTTCAAGTGAATTCTTAAGTGACTCAATATTTTCATTGAGTTTCACTAATTCTTTACATACTAGTAGAGTTAGATATGTATTGAGAAGTTCATCACGTTGCTGGGGGCGATAAATGTTGAAGTTTTGTTCACTCAACATTGATTCTAGTTCATTTAAATTTAGCATGAAACATCATCTCCATTTCAATTGATAACACTAAAAATATACATAAGTTATTTTGATTTTTGAGTTTCTATATGTTTTAGGTAATTACAGTTACAACATAAAATCTGGTAATTGGTTGGAAAGTTTAATTTAATTACATGTCTATAGAGACATTTAATTTTTTTAAACTTTCTCTCAATGTTACCATCGTTATTTATGTGGTCAATTTCAAGACCCATGGGAATATTATAATTACAAGTATTGCATCTCATTCCATAATGATCTAATACTATTTTTCGACGTTTGATAACCGCATTTGATTGTCTTACTTTAGAACATTGATCACAAAGATATTTATTTTTTTTATCTGAATTAATTCGATATTTATTATAATTATCTATAGTTAGTGATACTATACAGTCAATACATTTTTTGTCATCGTGTGGACTGAATTTAGTATTGAGATGTTTAGATTTGCGTCCAAATTCTTTTACAATTAACAATTTTGCACATTCATCTTTACAATTACAAATACCTTTATTAAATTGTTTTATTTTATTACAATTTCTACAAAGAAGTTGATATTTATCTTTTGGATAACCAAGATTAGTTACATGAATAACCATATCGGATATAGTTTTACGTTCTTCTGCACCATCATTAAAAACATGATCAATATCTAGAGCATTTAGATCATCATTATATCCACAACAATTGCATTTGTTTCCATATTCTTGAATAAGTTTTAGACGACGACCTTTACGATTTTCTCTTTGTCGTGAAAGATAACAATCTGAACAAATCTTACTATCATATCCACTTTTATTTTTAATTCCTTGGAGTGATGATAACCAATTTGAATCATTTAATTCTATAGAACATTTACAACAAATTTTTAATTTGATAATCTTTGGTAAAGACGCTAAAATTTTGGGATTTGTTGGATGCATTTTTATAAAACAATCGTCACATTTAAAATAATTAATAGATTTATTTGGAGCATTATTTTTACAATAAGACCAGTTTAAATCATTTAAATGATTAGTACAATATAAACAGATTTTGATTTGTGATATCGAATTGAAAGTAATTCTTTCTAAGATTGTTAGTTTCATTGGATCTATCATAAAAAGTCTCCTTAAGTAGAAAAGGCATATGAGATTTGGTTGTCTCATATGCCTTATGATACTAGATTTGACTTCTATTGAGAAGCTACTATCTGATTATAGAATCAAATAGGCTATGCCACTCGGTTGGCAAATAGTGCGCGATAGTCGATGCAACCAATTCCCCAGTACATCATGATTTTGAAGCGTTTGATGTCTCGCTCAAAAGAGATTGCAGAGCCATTCTGCTCTTCTAGAACAGTTAGTGGCATAACTTCCTGATAGATCAATGAACCCATCGCACGGCTCATTAGATACCAATCATTAGTTGGTGTGGTAGCAGTTGTTGACTGAGAGAAGAATGGTGAAGTGAGAATTCTCCACTTACCGCCGAATCGTTCACGAAGATAATTGTAGTCATCTTGATTCTGATTCGCAACTCCAGTTCGACCTTGCGCCTTCATGATGCGATTGAAATCACCATCAAGTTCTAGTGGCCCAAGGATTGTATCAGGCATAACAAGCATTGGATTACCCTTGTCATCGACCTGATTACGCATCGCCTGAATCGCAACTTCAAGCTGAGTTGCAGAAAGAGCAGTAGTTAGAAGATTCTTATTGCCGGTAGAATAGAGGGCAGTGCCAGCGCCTGAAGTGGCGCGGAAGCCAGTATCAGATGCATCAATAAGATATTCAATTACTGTCTTCTCCTGAAAGAGACGTGCGCCCCGACCAAGAGTCTGTGCTTTGCGTAGCACTTCATTTTGCTGATCGTGCCAAATAAGTTCCATGTCGAGTGAAAGCATTCGACCGTACTTTTTGTTGGCAATGAAGACTTTCTTCTCACCGATTGAAGACTCCTGATAAGCCTCACCTGGAAGAACTTCTTCTGGAAGATCAGTTTCATAAAGTCCACCATACTGTTCCTGTCTCTTGCTGGACTGTTCTACGGTAACAAGCTGCTCAAAGATTGTCTCATTGAGTTTGTAACCTTCATATAGTCTGGATTTGATGCCAGAAGAGATGAGAACTGGATAACCAGAGAGATCTAGTGCTTCTTTTAGTGGAATAAAAGAGGCTTTCTGTAGTTCATGTGGATTGGCCTTTTCAAGACCCTGGCGAAGTTCCCATACTTCCTTTGCAGGAAGACTTCGATGGAAATCTTTGTCTTCGATTAGATAGTCTTGCCAAGATTTCTGAGTATCTTCACCCTGATACTTATCAAGGTAACACTGCTCAGTAACCTTAAAGCCCTTCTGTACATCTTTAGCGGAAATTGTTCCAATAGATTTAAACATCTTGATTCGCCTCCTTTTTAGTAAGCGACATATTTGTCAATTCGGAGGCGGACTACAGTATCGCCTACAGTGTTTGATTTCCAGACTCGACCAACAGGATTAGAAGTTGATAGTTCAACTTTATTAGCAGCGGTGCCAGCCCATCGGAATTCATCATCCTGATAATACTGCACAGTTGAAGTTGTAAGATCAAATTCAAATACGCCTCTTTTGTAAACTTTTACAAAGTTACCAATGTTACCGTTAACATCAAGTGGTAGACCAGCGTAATTTGAACCAGCAACGCCAACAAATGCAGTTGATTGTGCAACTCCAGTCATTGGAGCAGCAACCTGCCCTGAAGTATCATAATAAAGTAGGTCACCAATTCTAGCTGTAGCAGCAGTAGAAATTGGCATATACTGAACATCAATTTCATCAACTTTTCTTGGATTATCGCGAGAAGCAGCCATTGTTATCTCTCCTTTTAGAAGATCACCTTAGAAACAGTATTGGCCATCTGGCGCTGCTCTTCTTCATTGAGCTTTACTGATTCTTTTGTGGTCTTTGTTTTGTCAGTTTTAGTGTCACCATTTGTTTCGCTACCAAATACAAGTTGATCTTTTGGACCTCTGCATTTGTTAACGTAATCGGTTTCCTCTTTAATTTTGAGATCCCAATTACTCGGCTCATCGCCCTCTCGCTTTTCTTCACCAAGAGAAATTAGTGTAGTAACGAGACGTTCTTTTAGCGCACCTGGAATAGACTTGAATTTGGTGTCAGATAGTTTGACAGTTACAGATTCAGTCAATTTAGATACATATACATCTTTTTCAAGTGTTTTAATTTTTTCTTCGGCTTCAGTTAGTTTAGTTAGAATTTCATTCTTTTCTTTTTCGAATGATTCTTTAACCGCTTTATCAGCCTTATCACTAGAAGCTTTAGCACACTCAGCACAAACTTTTTCTTCGGCTTTTGGTGTAAATTCTTTTTCACAATCAGTACATTTTGATTTAGCAGCAAATGCTTCAGCTTCTTTGAGAGCTAGAGCTTTGGCCGAATCTTCAATAGTTTTAACTAGATCTGGAAACTTTTCTCTAAGTGTTTTTTCGTCCATTGACTCTTCCTCTTTCATAGAAACATCAGTATTGTTAATGAATGAATTTTTAACAGATTCCAATAGTTCTAGAACTTTTCCACCAGCAGATGGATTTGATACAATATCAGTTGAATCTGCATGTGTGATAGTATCGATTATTCTTTTTGACTTTCCATTGGATTCTATTACTCTACCTTTACCAAAGGCACTAATAGAAAATCCACATAATTTAGCTTTAGGATGATTATGTTGTTCTTTAATCAGATCCCACATTTTCTTTTCAGATTCAAGAATATTGGCAGTGGCCTGGATTTCTCCAGTATCTTCATCACCAATATAAATTGGATCAGAATAGAATCCAACTTTCTCTTCAACTTTTCTTTTTGAATCAGAATGATTTGGATAAATTGGTAGTCCTTCAAAAAGATGAGTAGCTTCTCTTAAGCATTTACCTGAATAAATATTGCCATTTTTACTCTCACCACTTTTAATTAGAATTACACGAGCTTTTCTAACAGATGAATTATTAGAAGCTTCTTTAATTGTAATATCAAAATCATCAGCAGTAAACGTATCTAGACCTTCAAGTAAGTTGAATCCATTTGAACGGAAAAGTTCTTCATGAGATTCTTTGAGAAGAGAAACGAGCATTCTCTTTAGTTTTTTGAATGATTCTGGGGGGATGAACTTCTCCATTGATTTGACATCATTTAGTCTATCTGAAACTTTTTCTTTATTGATTCTTCCATTTGAAAACATCACATCTGGATAAATATCAACAATATTATCAGGAACAAATGTGTCATCTGTATTGTTCATTACATTTGGAAGCTTCGCTGCACCTTCAACTGAATTAGAATTACCATAAGCCATTGTGACGTATGACGCATTGAAATTCTCTTTGAGTTTTGAATTGTGATCTTTTACCCAAGCTTTAGCTTCCTGTAGATTGAATTTGGATTTATCAAAAATAAAAGATTGAATCTGTGTTCGACCTTCTTTTGTGATTCCAATTGCTGCCGAAACACCTTCAACTAATTTTTTCTCTCTAATTTTAGAGAAATGTTTTGGGGAAGTCTGTCTTATGCGAATTGTTTCTTTCATTATTTTAGATTCCCTTTGTGTTTCGAACATGTTCGTCCATATATTCTTCAGAATCAATTTCTGTATAATTTATACGCTTAGTTTTACTAAAATTAGTGCATTTACCATTATGAATCTTCATTTCAAATGATCCATACTTAACATCTAATTTGTCTACAAGTAAATCTAAGATTTCTTTTAATGATAAGTCTTGATTTTTGTTCATAATAAATATATACACCAATTTTATTCATTTGCATTGGAAAATTGGTAGGATGTGAATTCACCCTCACAATTTTCCATGCATTTATTTTCAGTTATATCTCTACATTCATCACACATTAAGCATGAGCATTTATTACACATTAATGGTGATTTAGATTGTGTTCCAAAAAACCATTCAATGTGAGCACCCTTGGTAGAGTATTTTACTTTTGAACTACCAAGGATCATGTCACATCTCATACAAATATTGACGAAGAATTTCAATTCATCCTGTTCGAGAATGATTGTTTGAGATTCTTCCATTCTATGCTCCGCCTCTTGAACTCTTACTTACGTTCAAGCTGCTCACATTAGAATCATCATCTGGAATTTCTACTGGAGTTTCAGTATTATCTACAACTCCATCTGCATTAGTATCAAGACCTGGCGATGCTGGATCTGTGCCGTCATCATTCTTGAAATTATTGAAAATTCTATGGACAGACCGTTGAACTTCATAATCTCCACGAAGGAATTCATGTTTGAGAAGTTCAGAATCTTGTCGATAATTAATTCCAACTAATTGATAAAGAGCATGATTACTTCCAATTCCGGCCGCTCTTAGTCCTTTTGCAGCATTAACTAATCGTAATAGATCTTCAGAATTATGTTCATCGATGTTTGGAATTGAAATTTCAAGATGTTTCTTTTTAATTTCAGCTCCACCCAAATCAAAATGATCCTCAACAGTAGAATCAGTTTTCTTTGCATTTGCATCATATTCAGCAATTGCTTCTTTAAGTTTAATTGAATTTGATCTCAATTCTTCTGTCATTTCAATTCCATTTTGAGGAACAATATGCTTCACGTCTACATAAAACTTTAGACCTTCCCAAAAAATATCCTGGAAAATGCCTTTCAAATCCTTTTGTCTTCGAAGGAACTTTCTTTTTGGAACTGCTGACATGTTCTTTGCAGTGGCTAAGTTTGTATTTTCACCAGAACCAAATAACCAATGGTGAGGAATTTGAATGGCAGAAGCAATGATAATTTTGAAAGCGTCTCCATCGTCTTTCACATCCCCAGCTTGAATTTTAGCCTCCAGAGCTTTGAAAGTTGTCTTTGCATCAGAAACAACAACTGAACCTGCTGGAAATGGTTTTTGAATCTTTGTCGCCCCTCTTGAAATTGCTCTATCGCCACCTTCAACTTGTTTATGCCATGCAACAGAAGACCTAAATCTATTGACACGAGATCGACATTTCAAGAAATCATTATAAATTTTAATCCAATATAGAACAGAATAAACATCTGATCTACCTCGAATGATTGTGTCTGTCACATTAAATTTATAATGCTTAATTGTATATGGACAACCAGTATGAGGATCAATTCCACCTTCAACTAACAGTGGTTCACTTGAAACTGGATGACCATTGCGATAGTAATCACGCATCCAAGCTTTAACTTTTCTTGTACTTGGATCATAAAGATAATCTGTAATTTCCCATGGATCAATTACTTCGACATCAAATATTCCCTTATCTTTATCCTGAGAAATCTTAACGAAGACTTCTCCACGTTCTACTGCAAAGTCAGAAATGGTGTATTGCTTCTGATCAAATCCAGAATCTTGCCAAATTTTCCATAAAGTAGAATAAATGGTTTCTCTGACATTCACATCTTCAATTTTAATGTCAGTATATTCAAATCCAATTCCATCGCCAAGCACGAAATTGGTAGTGATATCTTTGATTGCTTTACCAATTCCTTTTTGACATTCTTCATGTGAACGCTCAAACATGAGTCTTTGTTTCTGGAAATTCCATTCGAAATAATTATTCATGGAGAGTGATCCACCATAGAATCCCATGAAATCTTTAAGAATTTCATTAGAAACATCTGTCTGTGTAAAATTTTCACTTAAATTATATTTCTTATAAAATTCGGTCTTTCTAATTGTGTCTTCGACAACTTTATAAGGAATAATAGAATGTGAAACTGGTTCAACAACATATTGAGTTTTATTTTGGTGAGAAATAATAAAAGGCTGACCAGGATTTCTCTCACAACCAAATTCATCAATTTCAGATGTCAATGAATTCAAGAGATTTTCATCTTGTTTAAGATCATTATCTGAAACTGGAATAGAAAATGCTTCTTTAACTTCAGCCAAATCTTTTTCAGATTGATTTAGAGAATCAATTTGATCTTTAAATAACCAATTAAATATTGTATTTTTAATACTCATTAGAAATCTTCTCCATAAAATTCATTATTATCTTGAAATCGATCTTCTTCTTTATCCATTTCATTTTAA
>OFRM01000546.1_pt1 | contig 15119 bp, 10 predicted proteins | sample 1543101 | NCBI WGS metagenome assembly OFRM01 (sample SAMN07774223, study PRJEB24372) | wastewater metagenome | isolation source: Exp Tend VB 0WW | collected 2016-02
GAAGCCTTGCGCGATGCGATGTTGCAGGGCGAGCCGATTAACCTGACCGAGCAACGTGCCGTCTTGCACACCGCATTGCGTTTGCCGAAAGGCGCAACTTGTTTGCTCGATGGTGTGAATGTAGTCGATGAAGTGCACGCCGTATTGCAACGCATGCGCAGCTTTAGCGATGCCGTGCGCAGTGGTGCATGGTTGGGGTATAGCGGCAAACCGATTCGCACTGTCATCAATATCGGCATTGGCGGCTCAGATCTGGGGCCGCAAATGGCGTGCATTGCCTTGGCACCGTGGGCGCAGAAAAATCTCAAGCTACATTTTGTCTCGAATGTAGATGGTCGGCACATCGCCGATACCTTGGCCGAAGCCGATCCAGAAACCACCTTATTTATCGTCGCCTCAAAAACTTTCACCACACTGGAAACCCTGACCAACGCAAAAACCGCCCGCGCCTGGATGTTAGCTTGTGGTTGCCCACTGGCGCAGATCGGCCAGCACTTTGTGGCGCTCTCCACCAATGTGGCAGCGGCCGAAGAGTTTGGTATTGCGGCAGATAATGTATTTCCGTTTTGGAATTGGGCAGGTGGGCGCTACTCGATGTGGAGCGCGATTGGCTTGTCGATTGCGATTGCGGTTGGCATGGATCAGTTTGAAGCGATGCTGGCTGGTGCGCATGAAATGGATCAACATTTCGCCACTGCACCGTTAGAGCAAAATCTGCCAGTGTTGATGGCCTTGGTCGGCATCTGGAATATTAATTTCCTTGGCCTGCCTGCGTTATCAATCGCGCCTTATCATCAACGCCTGCATCGTCTGCCTGCGTATTTGCAGCAACTAGAAATGGAAAGCAATGGCAAATCCGTCGATAAAGAAGGTCAGCGCATTGATTACGCCACCGCGCCAGTGATTTTTGGGGAAGCGGGCACCAATGGGCAGCACGCATATTTTCAATTGCTGCACCAAGGCACGCAAATCATACCCACCGATTTCATCGCTGCGATTGAAGACGACGTGCATTTGCCGCAGCACAACCAGGCTTTGCTGGCGAATTGTTTTGCCCAATCGAAAGCGATGGCGTTTGGTAAAACCATTGATGAAGTGCGCGCTGAATTGAATACGACTGGTGATCTGTCAGCAGCGATGTCGCAGTCAATCTTGAATCCAAGAGTGTTTGAAGGCAACCGACCAAGCTCTACGCTGCTGCTAGAAAAAATCACGCCGCATAGTTTCGGCGCACTGATTGCCCTGTATGAGCATAAGGTATTCGTACAAGCGGCGATCTGGAATATCAATGCCTTTGATCAATGGGGCGTTGAGCTGGGCAAGACGTTGGCGCAACAATTATTGACCCTACAGCCAGCGGCGGTGCGCGATCCGAGTGATAGTTCAACCAAAGGTTTATTGCAAGTGGTGCAGCAGCATTTGAATGGCTGATTGAATTGCGAGGCAATTGTCTCGCAATTTTCTTGTAATAGTTGGCGTCAGTGCAGTGTCAGCGTTGGCGTGCAGACTGATTGGCCGTAGTTGCCTTTCGTGTTTTGAATGCTCCTGTATTTTCTGGTAACGCGCTGGCGTCGCGTCTTGACTACATTCTTTCCATTACATTCTTTTTGTCTGACACACCATGAATAATTTTAGCGACGATAAAGACCAAAGCCTGCGTGACGATATTCGCCGTCTGGGGTGTTTGCTGGGTGACACCGTGCGCCATCAACACGGCGACGCCATCTTTGATTTAATCGAAACGGTCAGGCAAAATTCAATCCGTTTTCGGCGCGATGCTGACCCAGCGGCGCGTGCCGCGTTGGAATCGACACTAGACAGTTTGAGCAATGATCAAACCACGCACGTGATTCGTGCCTTCAGTTATTTTTCACACTTAGTGAATCTGGCGGAAGATCAACATCACATTCGCCGCACACGGGCGCATCAATTGGCTGGTTCGGCGGCGCGCCCCGGCAGTCTGGCGCACACGATTGAGAGCCTATACCGCAATGGTTACGACACGCCACAATTGCTAGAATTTTTTGACAGTGCCGAAGTGAGCCCGGTGCTGACTGCACACCCGACCGAGGTGCAGCGCAAAAGTATTTTGAATTGCCAAACGGTGATCATGCGCTTGCTCGATGAGCGTGATCGCATGCAGCTCACACCAGAAGAAAGTGATGCCAACGAAGAAGCGCTCAGCCGCGCCGTACTGACTTTGTGGCAGACCCGTATGCTGCGCTTGTCGAAATTATCGGTACTCGATGAAGTCGAAAATGGCCTGAGTTTTTACGACACTACATTTTTGCGCGAGCTGCCGCAACTGTACGCGGGGCTGGAAGATTTATTAGAAAAAAAGCGGGCAGGGCGATCAAATCAAGCGGAAGCTGAGTCGATTGAATTACCCAGTTTCATGAAAATGGGGAGCTGGATCGGAGGCGACCGCGACGGTAACCCGTTTGTGACGGCCAGTATTTTAGAAAAAACTTTAGCGATGCAAAGTGCGCGCGCGTTTCAGTTTTATTTGGCCGAATTACACACGCTCGGTTCGCAGTTATCAATGGCGTCTTTACTGGTGAAAGTGTCGCCTGCCTTATTAGCCTTGGCGCAACGTTCGCCCGATCACTCACCGCACCGTGCAGATGAGCCGTATCGTTTGGCGATCAGCGGCATTTATGCCCGCGTTGCAGCTACCTACACACAATTACTCGGCATGGTGCCAAGCATTGCACCGAGTGGCGAAGCGATGCCGTATGCCGATGCGGCTGAGTTGGTTGCCGATCTCGATACGGTACATCACTCGCTACTGGAAAATGGCTCGCGGGCGATTACGCGTGGCCGTTTGCGCCACCTGCGTCGTGCCGTGCGCGTGTTTGGTTTTTATTTAGCGCCACTTGATTTACGTCAAAATTCTGATGTGCATGAAAGAGTGGTGGCAGAGTTATTGTACGCAGCAAATCCGGCGCTAGATTATCTGGCGCTGAATGAAGAGCAACGCATTGATATTTTGCTCGATGAAATCAGTTCAAGTCGGCCTTTGGCTTCGCCATATTTAAGCTATTCCGACGAAACACAATCAGAGCTTGCGATTTATCGTGCCGCCAGCAGCGCGCAAAAACGGTATGGCAAGGCGGCAGTGCCAAATTGCATCATCTCAAAAACCGACGGCGTATCGGATATGCTAGAACTGGCCTTGCTGCTGAAAGAATCTGGCTTGCTGCATCCAGCAGAACAGCGTTTGGATGTGAATATCATCCCCTTGTTTGAAACCATTGGCGACTTGCAAAACAGCGCCACCGTGATGGATCGCTTATTCAGTTTGCCAGCGTATGCCAGATTGCTGCCCAGTCGCGGCATGGCGCAAGAAGTGATGCTGGGCTATTCTGATAGCAATAAAGATGGCGGCTTTTTGACGTCAGGCTGGGAATTGTATAAGGCTGAATTGCAACTGGTAGAGGTGTTTGCCCGCCATCAAATTCGGATTCGCCTGTTTCATGGGCGTGGCGGTTCGGTAGGGCGCGGCGGCGGCCCAAGTTACCAAGCAATTTTGGCACAACCGGCGGGTGCAGTACGTGGGCAAATTCGTTTGACCGAGCAAGGCGAAGTAATCACCGCTAAATATGCCAACCCAGAAGTTGGCCGCCGCAATCTGGAAGTATTGGCGGCAGCCACCATGGAAGCGAGTTTGCTGGCGCATGAAGAAGTCGCTCCGCGCCCCGCATTTTTAGCCGCGATGGAAGAATTATCAGCGCAAGCCTTCCAAGCCTACCGAAATCTGGTGTACAACACCGAAGGCTTCGAGCAATATTTTTGGGAATCGACCGTGATTTCAGAAATTGCCGGTTTGAACATCGGCAGCCGCCCAGCCTCACGCAAAAAATCCACCGCGATTGAAGATTTACGCGCCATTCCTTGGGTCTTTAGCTGGTCACAATGCCGCCTAATGCTACCGGGCTGGTTTGGCTTTGGCGCGGCTGTGCAAGCCTATTTGCAAGCGCATCCTGACGATGGTTTAGCCACTTTGCAGGCAATGGTGCGGGAATGGTCGTTTTTCTCAACCCTGTTATCCAACATGGAAATGGTGCTAGCAAAAAGCGACATCGGCATCGCCAGCCGCTACGCGCAATTAGTGAAAGACGCTAGCTTGCGAGAGCGGATTTTTCCACGCATCCAAGCCGAACACGAAGCAGCGATTCAGGCATTGCAATTAATTACCGGCCAAGACGAGTTATTGTCAGCCAACCCTTTATTAAAACGCTCAATTCGCCATCGTTTTCCTTACCTGTCACCACTCAACCACGTGCAAGTTGAGTTGTTGGAGCGCTTCCGCCAAGGCGATCATGACGAACGCGTGCGACGGGGGATACATTTGTCGATTAATGGTATTGCGGCTGGGTTGCGGAATAGTGGGTGATGGGTTTGATTGTTACCCCTTTATTCTTGAAAGCGAATAAGCTATCGAATCCTGTAGACTTATGCCTCTTTAGTACGTAAGCTATAGCACTTGTCGCGTATGCAATTTTTGACACGACTAAGCAACTTAGGGTGGTTAAGAAAAGGTGCCGAAGTGGCCTGTGAACTGTCCATGGAAGCTGTCTGCCTTTCCTAGTTATTTAGTCATGTGTTTATATGCAGAATATTGCAGAGAATTGTATGTTGCAACAGTTACCAGCAGATTACCTTGTCAGAATAGACGGACAACTCGCTAGGATGGGCGGAATTTTTTTCACACTAATTGAAGTTATGTGTCATGAGTGAGCCAATGCAGTCAGTGTGGATTGCTTTCTCGAGAATTCCATGGGGAAGCTTCGGCTGGCGCATGAGGGCGTGCGAAGACAATTGGCACGCATGGGTTCCTTGGTTTCGGTCGCTTCCCGAAGCCGAGCGCGAGGCCTACAAGTCCGAATGGTCAGAGCCTGACGGTTGGAAGGACTGCGACTTCTTCATTGAAACGGGCGAGCTGCTAGGGTGGTTTCTGGAGCGTCAGCAGACGATCACTGACGCGGCAATTCTCCCAACTCTGGATGAGAACGTGATTAATAACTATCATCGGGCGCTTTGGCTCATTCGCCAGCACTTCAAGCGAGTCGGCGCAGATCGGCCGCTGGCCGAGGAGAGCATCGCCGAGCTATACCGAGCGCCCGACGGAGTGCATTGGCGGTTTTCGTCCCATGCGACTCTTGGTGGCATGCGGCTCGTGCGGCAAGTGTGATGACCCATAACCTGCCATTGGAGCGGATCGCCTTCGGCGTTCGCTCATTTTCACGTTAGACCCTAGGCGAATTTATGAGTACCGAGCACATTCCCTACGGGCCCGTCTACATCACTGATGGTCCTCACGCGGGTCGTATTGGGAACTACGATGACGACGACACGGAGTTTTCAGACGATATTGACTGGGATTGGGTTGGCGACGACGACAAAATTGAAGGGCGGCGCGTAGCCATCGTCTATTTTGGAGACATTTTATTGACCGATGGGTACTACGTCATTCCAGATGAGTACGTCAGAGAGGTAACAACTGTAGACCTCATGAAGCGGCGAAAAGAGATTCATCACCTTATAGGACGATTTGCTGCAGCTAAAGGCTCGCCTAGAGTGGGCTCAAAAAGAAATATTGAATTACTTACCGAATTGCATTTCGTGGAAGGAGCACTTGTGGATCGCATGATTCATGCTCGCTATAGCAACAAAGGGCAAGGTGCCAAGATTTTCATCTCGCACTCATCAAAAGACAAAAAGTTTGCAACATGGCTGGGCACAGACTTAAAAGCGGCAGGGCATACTCCATGGTTTGATGAGTGGGACATTTGCGTTGGCGAGTCGATTCCAGAGAAAATATCAGATGGCCTATCTAGCGCAGACTTCATCATTGTGGTTCTGTCAAATAACTCCATTAAGTCCAAGTGGGTGGAGCGGGAGTGGCATGTAAAGTATTGGTCTGAAATTGAGAAGAGTCGAACCATTGTTTTGCCCCTTCTCATTGAAGACTGCAGCATCCCAGAACTACTAAAAACTAAAAAGTACGCGGACTTTCGCTCAAACTACAACGATGGCTTGGAGGATGTCTTGTTTGCGGTGGACCGTTTGTTTGAGTGGCGTCCAACTGATGAGGATCAAAGATAAGAATCTTGCATGAGCCACTAGCCTAACTGGTCGTTCAACACGGACGCCGCTACAGGCCATGCCTTCGGCATTCTCATGGCCTGTAGCGGTTTCCTCAGCACTTCGCGCTACGGCACCGGTTAACTAGGGCGTTAGGCATCGCCAAGAACGTTTTTGCAATAGGAGAAGCCATGCAAATTAGGGTCGTGCAAATTAAAGTCGGGTCTTGACATGCTACTTTAAAAGCCGAATAAAACATATACTCCCGCATTTTTAATAAAAATATGATGCTTTGCGCTTATTAAAGAAGCGCAAGTAAATAAATACAGATAAGGGTATAAGCTCACGTAGGTATAATTCGCGAAGCGAAATCGTACGAATGGTTAATTTACAAATCCAAATAAAATCGTCAAAAGAGCCTGTAAAAGATTCTGTGTAAATGCCACGGAACAAATCAGCGCTCGTATTGTTGAATACGATCACCAAACTCAATCATAAATCGATTAAGCGCTTTGCGCCAATTTTGAATCGGCATGGTCCATTTCTTTGCGGCTTGTGAAATCGCCAGATAAATCACTTTCAGTGCGGAGTCATCGCTAGGGAATAATTTCCGACGTTTAGTCGCAGAGCGAATCACGCTGTTTAACGATTCAATGGCATTCGTGGTGTAAATCGCCCGACGAATCTCTGGTGGATAATCAAACAAGGTACGTAGATTGACCCAGTGCGTCGTCCATGACTTGGCGATTTGCGGATAGTGCTCACCCCATTGCTGGCCGAATCGCTCTAATTCCGCCAATCCTTGATCTTCCGTGGTGGCTTGATAAACACGTTTGAGATCGACAGTGACGGCTTTGTAATCTTTCCAGGAAACATATTTCAAGCTGTTACGCACCATGTGAACGATACAAAGTTGAATGCGGGTTTCTGGGTATTCCGCTGCAATCGCTTCGGGAAAGCCTTTGAGACCATCCACGCAGGCAATCAGGATGTCTTGTACGCCACGATTTTTTAGTTCGGTGAGCACCGATAACCAGAACTTCGCCCCTTCATTGTCTGACATCCAAAGGCCGAGCAAGTCTTTCTTGCCTTCCATATTGACGCCCAAAGCGAGATAAATGGCTTTGTTAATCACACGCATATTGTCACGAATTTTGATGACGATGCAGTCTAGGTAAACAATCGGGTAAATCGGATCCAGCGGTCGGGATTGCCACTGGGTGATCTGTTCCAGAACCCGGTCAGTTACCTTGGAAATGAGCGTCGGTGAGACATCGGCATCGACCATTTCCTTGAACGTTTCAACGATTTCGCGGGTGGATAAGCCTTTGGCATAGAGCGTTAAGATTTGATCGTCCATGCTGGTTAAGCGGGTTTGGTTCTTACGTACCAGTTGCGGCTCGAAGCTGCCGTCCCGGTCACGAGGCGTCACAATATCAACTTCACCATGCGCGCCTTTGAGGCGTTTTGCCATGCTGCCATTGCGTGCATTGCCTCGTCCAGGTGTGCTATCGGCATGTTTTTCATAACCGAGATGTTCGGTTAATTCGGCGTTTAAGGCAGTTTCGACAGTGAGTTTGACTAACTCTCTGGAAAGCAGATTGAGATCTGCTTCGGTCTTGATGTCTTTAGCAAGCTCCCTTGCCAAGGCTTTTAGTTTTTCTCTATCCATTATCATGTCCATCGGTAAATCCCCTCTTCGTGAGGTTAATCGGCCGTGGACATTTACACAAATTTATTTACAGGCTCCGTCAAAACTACCAAATGCTCGCCCAAATCTGATAGATTTAAAAACGCAGCTTCGCAAAATCACTAAGCGCTCGCAAGCTGCGCTTCCAACTTATCAAAAGACCCCGTCCAACCCATAGTCATGCCGCCCCGTTCTTTTATGAACATTTCTAATTCCTCCGCCGTGAAAGCACCGTGAGGTTCCCATGTCACTGTCACGCGAGTGCGGTTTGGCGCTTCTTCGGTGAAATTGACTGTCGTTAGCATCGTTTCTGGCCAGGTTGGTGCCATGGGGTGGCGCGAGATATTTTCGTGTTCATCGCAAAACTGTTGCGTGTAGATGAGGCGACTGGGTTTGTACATTTCTAAATACGCTGCGCGACCATACATGGTGACGTTGGAGCCATTGGTCATCATAAAGAATGAGCTGCCACCTACGCGAATATCGGCGCGAATGTAGAACATGGTAAAGCCCGTTGGTGGCAACCATTTTGCTAGGTGTTCTGGCAAAGTCCACATGTCGTACATGACATCAATCGGCGCTTCAAAGCTGCGGTTGATGACAAAGTTTTCTTTGTTGGCGATCTGTTTGCTTAAATACTCTGCGAGCCTGTCCCACGTGGCTTCGCCGCCAGCCTGTTTGATGAATTTGCGCGTTTCTGAGGCGGCTTCTGGTGTTGCCAATGCCATCGTCATTTCCATCTGGGTCTTTTTGCCTATCGCTGAAAACAAAACAGTGACGCGAAACAATGGTGGGCTGGTTTCTGTGGCGCCGTGGTCATACACTAATTTTTTATGTTGTTCGACTTCGAAGTAGGTCGCGATGTTTGGGTAATCGGTGCCATCTGGGCCGTGCATGGTGTAGCGCCATGTGCCACCGACGCGCAGGTCCTTGCTATGTGTGGTGAGCGTGAAACCACGCGGCCCCCACCATTGCGCCGTTTGTGCTGGGTCAGTCCACGCTTGCCACACCAGTTCGACAGGCGCGTCGTATAGGCGCTCGAGATGAATTTCATTTGCTTTTGGTTTTGCGGACATTTTTCTTGCCTTTCTTTTCAGCGGTAACGGTTTTGAGGTAGACCTCAAGGCGATCAAAACTTTCTTCCCAAAACACGCGATATTGTTCAACCCAATCTGCCGCCAGCTTTAAGTTCTCGCCATTGAGCTTACAAGGACGACACTGCGCATCGCGCGATTTGGTAATCAGCCCGGCGGTTTCAAGAACTTTGAGATGTTTGGTAACAGCAGGCAAGCTCATGCCATCGAGAAAAGGTTTTGCCAGTTCCGACACATTTGCCTCACCAAGCGAAAGCTTAGCCAGGATAGCTCTACGGGTAGGGTCGGCTAATGCCGAAAAAGTTAGACTAAGCTGATCTTGCATATAATGCCGATTGGTTAATTAACCTAATGGTTTAATAATAGAAGGCGTTGACTGTAACGTCAAGGGATTTTGCTTTGCGCACTATTTAAAAACACAAACTAAGGTAAAAATTGTAAAAAAGCGGCAGTAAATGAATTTTTGATGTTTTTTATTATTTAATTTGCACATCAGATCTTTTTCATTATCCTGCAACAATTTTTCTGATTGACCTTTTCGTCTCTGCTAGACAACCATGATTTTTTGAAACGAGAACGCTTGATTCGATGAGAGTATTTCTTAGGAACGATGCCACTCTTGTGAGCAATATTCTTAGGATTAGTCTACGAATTTGCTCAAGTTACCGCGTTTTTGGTCGTAAATAAGGAATTCCCTTCATGGAGAAACCTTATGGCTATCTCAAACGACGTTACCAGTATTGCGAATACAGCATCGGCATTATCCGATGCTCGCACCAGCCAGGCGATCAGCGTTGCGGTGTTAAAGCGGGCGATTGATGTCAGTGCCGAAAGCGCTACGGCGTTAATTGCAGCGATTCCTGAAGCACCGAGTGTGCCGAACCTGCCCCCTAATTTAGGGCGCAATGTGAATACCACAGCTTAATGTGGTAAAACATTATCGTTTTATTTAAAACTGTTCATCATCGCGCAGATAGCGCCATTGCCCTTCGGGAATCGCACCTAGTTTTACTTTGCCAATTCTGACGCGCTTTAAACCCAATACGCGCAAGCCGACCATTTCACACATGCGGCGAATCTGGCGCTTCTTGCCTTCTTTTAAAATGAAATTGAGTTGATCTTCATTTTGCCAGCGTACTTTGGCGGGTAATAATTTTTTACCATCCAGACTCAAGCCGTGATTCAGCATCCGTAAATCTTTTTCAGGCAGACGCCCTTCGCCATTGTATTGCACGCGTACTAGATATTCTTTCTCGACGACAGTATTCTCACCAATGAGTTGCTTGGCAATGCGGCCATCTTGGGTTAGCACCAGCAGGCCAACTGAGTCAATATCGAGCCGGCCAGCGGGTACTAGGCTGCGCAATTGAGTTGGGTGAAACTGGTTCGCCACTTTATCTTCGGACCAGCGGTTTTCCGCTTTAATCAAAGTAATCGCGGGTTGATAGCCATCTTCGGCCAGATTACTAACATAGCCGACGGGCTTATTGAGCAAAATGGTGACGCGCTTTGATTGCTCGGCGGCTGCTTGGCGCTCGACCGTGATGCGCTGATGCGGCAAAATTTTGGTGCCAAGCTCGGCAATCACTTTGCCATCGACGCGCACCCAACCACGGGCGATCCATTCGTCGGCTTCGCGGCGCGAGCAAAGCCCTAATTCAGACATGCGTTTGGAAAGGCGAACTAATTCGGTCATAGAAATTTGAAAATTAAAATACGGTAAAAAAAGATTTAGATGCGCAAGGCATCGAGCAGATCGGTTTCCAGTTGCAGTTGCAGGCGATTGCTTTTTAATGCTGCGCCATCGACTAAGAAGACGTCTTCCACTCGTTCACCCAAGGTCATGATTTTAGCGGTGTGCAGATTGATTTTGTATTTGGTGAGCACATTGGCAATTGCGTACAATAAGCCATTGCGGTCATTTGCCGAAATCGACAGTAGATGATATTGACCGCGATCATCAGGCCGCAGATTGACAGTGGGTACAATCGGAAAGCTGCGCGAGAGTCGCGATAGACGGCCTTTATTCGGCGGTGATAAGGGTTTTTGCAAACTCAGCGTTTCGCTCAATTCGTGTTCAATTAAGCTGATGATGTCGCGATAATTATCGGCAAAATTTGGCTCGATGACTAAAAAGGTATCGAGCGCGTAGCCACTTTTGGTGGTGTGAATTTTGGCATCTAAGATGCTGAAATTTTTACCGTCAAAATAATTGCAGATGCGCGCAAACAAATCGGGTTGATCTGGCACATACACCGTCACCTGCAGGCCTTCGCCAATCGGTGCGAGCCGGCATTTGACGACTGGTGTGGTGCTGTCGATGCGGTCATACAATGTGCGGGTTTGCCAAGCGATATCTGACGCATCGTGGCGTAAAAAATAGGCGATGTCGAGCTGCTGCCACAGTGCTTCGTGCGCATTGTCAGGCAAACCTGCCAGACGTAGGGCGCGTATCGCTTGTTCTTGCCGGCTTTTCAGTTCACGGTCTTTGGAGGGCGATTCACCACCTAAAACACGTAAGGTAATGCGATACAAATCTTCAATCAGTTTGCTTTTCCAAGCGTTCCACACCTTTGGGCTGGTGCCGCGAATATCGGCGACGGTGAGTAAATACAGTGCGGTTAAGTGGCGCTCATCTTTGACCAGATTGGCAAACGCTTGCACTACGTCTGGGTCGGATAAATCTTGCTTTTGCGCGACTTGCGACATGGTGAGATGGTGCTGTACCAAGAAGACGATCAGCTCGCTATTCGCTTTAGAAATACCGTGGTCGTAGCAAAATTTTTTGGCGTCCGCCATGCCGAGTTTGGAGTGATCGCCATGTCGCCCTTTGGCGATATCATGAAACAGCGCGGCGATATAAATCACCCAAGGTTGGTTAAAATTGGCCATCAACTGGCTACAAAATGGATACTCATGTGCATGTTCGGTCATGGTGAAGCGGCGCAGATTGCGCATCACCATCAGGATGTGCTGATCCACCGTGTAGGCATGAAATAAATCATGCTGCATTTGCCCAACGATGCGGCGAAAATTCGGTAAATAACGCCCCAGAATATTCATTTGATTCATGGTGCGCAAGGCGTGTGTGATGCCTTGTGGCGACTGGAGAATCTGTAAAAAATTTGCACGATTAAAAATATCGTGACGGAATTCGGCATCAATCTGCAAACGCCCGTGCCACAGCGCGCGCAGGGTCTTTGGTGTCATGCCTTTTAATTCGCGATAACGTTCCAGAATCAAAAAGGCTTCTAGCATGGCGCCCGGCGTGTGAGTGAATAAGGCGTCGTCAGCAATATCGAGAAAGCCATTGACTTCATTAAAGCGCGGATTAATGCTTTGTGCCGTGCTAGGTTGTGGGAAGAGTGTGGCTTCGATGTTTTGCAGCAAAATCGTATTTAACTGGGTGACTGATTTGGCGGCCCAATAGTAACGCTGCATCAAATATTCACTGGCGCGACGAGCGTCGGTGGATTTGAAGCCGAAGGTTTCTGCAATCGGGGTTTGCACATCAAAAATCAAACGGTCTTCTGCGCGTTTTGCATAAATGTGCAGACGGATTCGGATATCTTTGAAGGCGCGCTCGTTGCGTTTTAATTGTTTGGCTTCAATCGCTGTAATCAAACCACGTTCGGCCAATTGTTGCCAAGAGTTGCCCAGCTTTGCCGCTTTTGCCACCCACAGAATGACTTGTAGATCACGTAGACCACCGGGACTTTCCTTACAGTTGGGTTCTAGACTGTAAGGCGTGTCTTCATACTTCACGTGACGCTGCTGCATTTCCAGTAGTTTCGCTTGGAAGAACTGTTGCGGATTTAAGTCGTCATCAAAACGCTGCTGTAATTCCTGAAACAGTTTGCGACTACCAATAATGCGGCGTGCTTCCAGTAAGCTGGTTTGTACGGTGACATCGGCGTTGGCAGCTTCCATGCATTCGTCGATGGTGCGGATACTGTGGCCAATGTCGAGGCCGATGTCCCAAAAAATCTGCACCAGTTTTTCGAGTTTTTCTTTGAGTTCGCGCTCTGGGCTGGCAGATAGCAGAATCAGTAAATCCACATCTGAGTGCGGAAACAATTCACCGCGCCCATAGCCGCCCACAGCGATTAATGCCGTATCTTTTGGAAAGTCAAATTGCTTCCAGAGATCGCACAGTACATGATCAACGCTACGACACAGGTCTTGCAATAATTGTTCTGCTTTGGCATTTTGCTGAAACGTCTCAATGATCTTTTGCTGAGCAAGTTTCAAGGCATTTTTGTAGGCCAGAGCAGGGAGCAGATTCATCGACATAGAGAGTGTGAGCTTGCTTGAGTTGGTTGATGATGTGCCAAGTGAATCATGCACCGCCGGGAAAATTAGGCGGTTGTCGATGAATATTAATCGACAACCTTGCTATGCATCGTCATCAACTATTTGAATGCTAGCGCGGAAGTTGGGCGCGCTAACAGGCAAATAGCTTAGCGTTTGACAAATGCCGGTGGTGGTGGCGAGCCAGCAGAAAGTGTTAAGACTTCGTAGCCGGTTTCAGTGACTAGCACGGTGTGTTCCCACTGCGCGGATAAACTGCGATCTTTGGTTTTGATCGTCCAGCCATCGCCCATTTCTCGAATATCACGTTTACCCGCATTGATCATCGGCTCAATCGTAAAAATCATGCCGGGCACCAGTTCCTCCAAAGTACCGGGACGACCATAGTGCAAAATTTGTGGGCTGTCGTGAAATACTTTGCCGATACCGTGACCACAAAATTCACGTACTACGCTATAACCCGCTTTTTCAGCGTGCTGTTGAATTGCATGTCCAATGTCACCCACATGCTTGCCCGGTTTGACTGCTTCAATGCCCAGCCACATGCATTCGTAAGTAATCTCATTGAGGCGCTTTGCCATGATGGATGGTTCACCCACCAGAAACATACGGCTATTGTCGCCGTGATAACCGTTTTTGATGACAGTAATATCTAGATTGACCACATCGCCACTTTTTAAAACTTTGTCACCGGGAATACCGTGGCAAATCACGTCATTCACCGAAGTGCAGATCGCTTTTGGATACGGCGTATAGCCTGGTGGGCAATAATTTAATGGTGCAGGAATGGTATCTTGTACATTTGTCATGTACTCATGGCAGAGACGATCCAGCTCGCCAGTAGTCACGCCAACTTTGACAAACGGCGTGATGTAATCCAGCACTTCGGAGCCTAGTCGTCCGGCGATGCGCATGCCAGCGATGTCTTCGGCTGTGTTAATTTTGATAGAAGTCATTCGTTGCTTTAAAAAGGAAAGGTCGAGTCAAAATAGGCATGTATTAAAAAACAAGATATTTTGACAGTCAATCATGATAAAAATTGGCTGAAGGTATTTTGCTATTTTTTGCTATTCATTCCAGTCATCTCAGGCGGAATTATAGTCTAGAGCGCGGCATCACGCGAAGCGCACCTGTTTATGCGGGAATTTGGCGGACTTTCTTTGCTTGAATAGGTGGTAGGCCTTGATTTTAAATAGTTTTTTAGTGTAAAATCGATGGTTAGCTTGGATGAGCATTGGTTAGTCGAATTCGATGATTCACTGAGCTAATAGTTTAGAAGTAAATTCGTTAAAAATTTAAAACCCGAATCGAGTCAAAAAGGGTGTCCTGTTTTTAGGTGTTTTGCACAACAGGATCACTGACGACGATTCAAGACCTAACCCTAGAGTTATTATGTCTGTCACAATGCGCGAAATGCTGGAAGCTGGTGTTCACTTCGGTCACCAAACACGTTTTTGGAACCCAAAAATGGCACCGTACATTTTTGGTCACCGCAACAAAATTCATATCGTCAATCTGGAAAAAACATTGGCGATGTACCAAGAAGCAATGAAATACATCCGTCAGTTGTCTTCAAACCGTGGCACCGTATTGATGGTTGGTACAAAACGTCAAGCGCGTGATCTGATCGCCGCTGAAGCGCAGCGCGCAGGTATGCCGTTTGTTGATCAGCGTTGGTTGGGTGGTATGTTGACGAACTTTAAAACAGTCAAAACATCGATCAAGCGCCTGAAAGAAATGGAAGCCGCGATTGAAGATGGTTCTGTTGAAAAGCTGACGAAAAAAGAAGGTTTGATGTTTCAACGTGAAATGTTGAAATTGCAAAAATCAATCGGCGGTATCAAGGATATGGGCGGCGTGCCTGATGCGATTTTCGTGGTGGACGTTGGTTACCACAAAGGCGCGATCACCGAAGCGGCTAAATTGGGTATCCCTGT
>OFRM01000553.1_pt1 | contig 14914 bp, 29 predicted proteins | sample 1543101 | NCBI WGS metagenome assembly OFRM01 (sample SAMN07774223, study PRJEB24372) | wastewater metagenome | isolation source: Exp Tend VB 0WW | collected 2016-02
GCACGTCATACACTTGTACAACAACTTCTTCCCCATTTCTTCTGAGATAACAGGGTTGCGTGCCATTATTTACTCCTGGGTTAAAGAACTGGCGGTGGCCCAGGCCTTTACCTGCGTTGTAGATGCCACCTACAAATATAATACTTTTTTTAATCTTGTACAGATGTCTTATCCCCAGTTAGATGATAAATACCTAATGCTGACAACCCGGCCTCTAATCCATTAATTAATGCTTGGAATAATTCTTTAGGATCTGTTGACACACTCGTTGTTTGATAACCTAAAAATAAAACAACACTAATACCTATTACTAAAAACTGCTTTGTTCTTGATGACATTTTTTCTGTCATAATAAGTCCTGCGAATGATCTAACGATTGCTCCTACTGTTACTGGTTCCATATTTTTATATTATAATTTTCTAAAGAAATAAATTGGGAAGTTACCACCTTCTCGGTATCTCTTAACCCAAGATGATATTGTGTGGTGTGTGTCCCACAAACCATTAGATGAATTATTAGACATGATTATTTGGTCTTCACCAACGATACCAACATGCCCAACAGTTACCTTACCTGGTTTTTTAGCATATCCAGTTGGTGATATGATAACATCTCCAAATTTAAAAGCGGTTACACGGACAAAATCTTTACTTAAGGATAATTGTTCAAACAACTGCGTTGTACTTAATGATCCTTTAATAACATTAGGAAATGTCTTTAATAATACTTTTGAGAATGAATCGGCACAACCGTATTCGTCAGGTGCCTGATCTAATGGAGAGGCATCAACACCTATATGTTGTAATGCTGAGAGATATAACTTAACCCTATTTACTTCAGGTTTCATCATTATACTGTACCATAAAGACGAACACCTGTCAAGATTAGTTAACAGGTGTTGTCGTCCTCTGGTAGGACTCCCAAAGAGTAGCATACTCTTGTTCTAAGTCCAAGAGAAACTCACGCTTGAGTGGAGTAGAAGTTATGTCCTCCAAATTTCTTATATCATATATGATATGATTTAAATACTCTAATCCTTCTTCTTCGATAAGACGAACAACAAACCAGCCCTCGTTACCGTGGCGCGATCTATTGCAGGTGTAACAGCAAGGCCTTAAGATTCTTAATGAGTATTTTAATTGCAGTGGTAGTGTTTCTTTTTTGAATAGGTGCGCCGTATGTAACTTCTTTAACTCAGTTACTTCATTACCACATATAAAACATTTGTCAATACCGTACTTGTATCGGATGATTGCCCGACATAACTTCCATATCCTACCTTCTATGGTTTTTATTTTCTGCTTTTTCAATGGTTATAGTATCACAATATATTCCAAAAATGTCAAGATGTTGATAACCAACTTGCATAAGTTATGGGACGCGGTAGAGTATGTACATGAATACAATTATATTAATTATCGGGTTCGTGGTACTTATTAAAGTGGTGTATGATGGATTACAAGAGGCTAATTATACCTTAAAGGATATTTGGAATACCTTGAGAAGAATAGAAGACGAACCTAGGAGGTTTTACTAAGATGTGGTATACTGTGGGGAGCCGAAAGGTACTCTTGTATATTTTGCGCCACACCTACTTACAAGAGGGGTAGGGCGCAAAGTAGTTCGTGTATATTGTACTTTCAGGCTAACTTATTAGTTAGTTATTTTAATATGAACTTTGACGAAAACATAGCTGTTGAGCTAGGTGTCGAGTGTGCAATTCTTCTCAGTAACATTCAATTCTGGGTAAAGAAGAACCGTGCCAATGGTGAAGAGAAACACTTCCACGACGGAAGATGGTGGACTTATAATTCAGCTGGAAGTTTTGCTAAGTTGTTTCCTTACTGGAAAGAGAGATCTGTACACAACTACTTAGACAAGCTTGAGAAAGCTGGGTACATTGTGTCTGGTAACTACAACCAGTTTAAGTACGATAGGACTAAGTGGTATACGACTGATGGGTGTAAAAACTCAGTTTACAAAGTTATGGAAATCCAACCGCTAAAAGATGTAACTCCATCCGCAAAATCTGCGAATGCATCTACAGAAATTTGCGAACCTATACCATATATAAACACAGATAAGAAAACAGATATAAACTCATATGTTAGCGACTGGCAAGCAGTCGTATTATACTTCTATGAAAAAATCTCACCAGAAACACATTCTAAGTTAAGATTTAGAAAAGGAACGAAAGAGACTGCGCTCCATCTGCTTTCGCTACACCCACTCGATGAGATAAAACTAAAGATAGATGCGTTGGCTGTTTCGCCTGAGAAAAAGTTTATGATGAACCTCACGGCGTTTTCTAATAGGTATTCAACAATCAAACTTATTTTTCCGTCCACAGGAATTAAATTACCCACCAAACTAATTACCGGCGACGCTGAGCTGGATTCTTACTAGTTATCCACACCCCATAACTCAACCCATGGTAAGATATAAGTAATGCAAATAATTAAAACAGAACGTGACGATGTAATCGAGACAAAGATGATACATGATAACGGTGAAGTAGATATATTGGAGTTCAGACCAAAAGAAGGCGGTAAGAAGCGTTACTTACTTAATGGTAAGAGTGTAACAGGAGTGACTACAATCCTCGGCGTCGTAGCTAAACCACAGGTAACGGAGTGGGCTATCAAACTTGCTTACGAGGATTGTCTCGATAAAGACAGATACGAAATAGAACGCATACTAGAAAATAAAGACTGGGCATCCAAACGTGTATCAGGTGAAGCTATGGAAATCGGTACTCAAGCTCACGCATGGGTAGAAGAATACGCTAAGGCACACATCAAATGTAAACCGATACCAGCACTCCCAGACGATAAAGACCTACACCAAATACTTCAGCCTTTTGTAGACTGGTGTAATGGGCGTAAGCCAGTAACGCTTAAGAAGAACTCATACGATAAGAATTCAATCAACATCGCTCCAACAAATCACGTGAAGTTCTTAGAGAGTGAAATGAGCGCGGTCAACAAGAAATATTTCTACGCTGGTAGCTTCGACTTACTCCTGGAAATAGATGGTAAAAAATTTATGTGTGATTTTAAAACATCATCGGGTATCTACGGAGACTCTTACTTCCATCAGTGCGCCGCTTACTGGGGTGCTTGGAATTCTATGGGGTACGACCATGATATTGTTGGAGCTATTGTAATAAGATCTGGTAAGAAAGGAAATGACTTTGAGGTAGACGCGCGGTATGATTTTGATAAACATTACAAAGCATTCCTCGCAGCTCTTGTAATTTATAAAAAAGGCCAGATAGATATTAATATAGAGGACATATATGAAGATACCAAAAACCCTATCTAGGGTACTAAACAAACACATTAATATAGAAAAGAACATGTTCAAGATGATGAAGTCTAAGACATACGAACACACACCAGAAACGTGGTTTGTATCTAATCAAGCTTGTTTTATAGCTGGAATGCAACACGCGCTAAACATAATTGAAAACCCAATAGAGAATGATATTCTTATCATTGAAGGTGAAGATCTTAAATCTAATACCATGAAAAATATATCAAAGATATTCACAAGATGTGGATAACTTGGTTGATAAAAACCCATTTAGTGGTATTCTTAAGTTAGTTTAATAATTAAAAATAAATAAATGAAAACACCAATATACCGCCACGGGGAACTTATAATGAAAAGCATTAAAGAATTACCAAAAGATGCAATTCTTTCAGAAACATTAAAAAGTAAAATCGTAGCTCACAGTGAAACTGGTCATCATCACGTCCTCGAAGCTACACAAGATTTTAAAGTCTATACCTTAATGGGGGATACTTATATCGAAATACCAAGTATTGCCACTCTTAGACATGAGAAGACAGGCAGTCATGTACATACTCCGCATAAGATAACACCAGCTATTTACAAGGTGGTAATAAAAAAAGAGTTCGATTATTTTCAGGGTTTAACCAGACTAGTCCGAGATTAGTATGGAAAAGATAACAATAAACGGTACCGAGATTGACCCACAATACTACATAAACAAATGGGCTGCTTGGGCGCTAGAAGCCACACCCTCTACAGATGAACAGGTTATAGAAAATGTCCAAAAACTATACGAAAAAGCTAATCTAAGAAAGCCAGAGGTTAGAGTATTTCGTGACTATGAAAAGTTTGTGGCATTTGATTGGGCTAGTGTGGGGGATAGTGCGTGGGCTAGTGTGGGGGATAGTGTGTGGGCTAGTGTGGGGGCTTGGTATTGGGCTGATGACTTGTCTTTTGCCGATGTATTTGTAGATACAAATGTTTTATCTCAAGAAAAAGCGACAGAATTACAAGAATTTAAGAAACTACTAGAAACCCAAAGAATAGCAGTATTACTATCAGACATAGCTTATGTACTTGTAGCCCCAACTATTAGAAGAAATGATGAAGGTCAACTACATAATGACCAAAGACCAGCAGTAGAATGGGAAAACGAAACAGGACAGTATTATCTTGATGGAGTAAACCTCACGAAAGAAATGTGGGCTAGAATTATTTCAAAAGAAATGTCCCTTTCAGAGATAATGAAAATAGAAATCTCAGACCAGAGAACAGTTGCTCTAAAATATAACCCTCAAGCAATTATTAAAGAAAAAGCAAAGTTAATTCATAGGGATGAAAGAAGTAACGAACTCTACCTAGTCAAAGGAAGTGAAATAAACACCTTAACAAACTTTCCTAGTATGTACTTCTTAAAGATGAAATGTCCTACAGGAAGAATCTTTATCGAAGGGGTAGAACCTGGCTTTGCAGAAGCACATCCCAATGCTACGGAATGTCAGGCAGAATTGTGTGGACTTACAAAATCAGAATATATGGAGATGTCAATGGAAAGTTAGAACATTTATCAACGAGGTGCATCTAAAAGTAGATTGAAGTAGTTTAATATTGATTGTGCTTATACACGACCAACTTAAACCTTGATGTTGCAATCACTTCAATCTACTACTAGGTGCATCTCACAACGAGGGGGATAATAATAAATTATATGGGAACAAATTACTACACAAAAACAACAGAATGTCCTACTTGCTCTCACAAGCCAGAGGGTATTCATCTTGGGAAGTCTTCTGGTGGCTGGACGTTCTCATTCCAATACAATGGTGGAGAATACTACAAGAACGTTGAGGAGATGAAAGAGTGGCTCGCTAATAAGCAAATTGTGAACGAGTACGGTGAAGATATTACTCATGAAGAGTTCTGGGACATGGTAGCTCATAAGCAAGAAGAAAAGCTTAATCATACAGTAGAGTGTCGTGGTAAATATGGTGCAGAGTATGACAAGAAACTCTATCTTATTGACGGCTACAGTTTCTCGGATGGATATTTTAGCTAACCATCTCTCAATAAACAAATTATGAAAGAAGGAAATAAATTAGCAGGAGCAAATCCTAAAAGAGGAAGGGTTGAAAACGACTACTATGCTACTCACCCAGACAGTACAAAAGCATTACTTGAAGTTGAATCAATTTTCTATCCAGCACTAGAACCAGCATGTGGTGAAGGGCATATATCAAAGTTACTAGAACCATATATTACTAAATCAACAGATTTAATTGATAGAGGGTATGGAAATGTTGGTATAGATTTTTTGACAAATGATTTTATTGGTGAATATAATACAGTTATTACAAATCCACCATTTAACTTATTTCAAGAGTTTGCAGAAAAAGCATTAAAGATAGCAAAAAAGAAAGTAATAATGTTTGGAAAATTACAAGCATTAGAAGGAATAAAGCGAGCTACATTTATGCAAAAAAGTCCACTTAAAACTGTATATGTTTTCAAGAAAAGACAACAGCCATTACGAAATGGAAGCGATGTAGACGAACTCACAGGTAAAAAAATGGCTAGTAGCACAATGGCTTTTGCGTGGTTTGTATGGGAAATTGGGTACGAAGGAGAACCTGTTATTAAATGGCTATGACACCAAAAGCACTAAGTAGGGAGATAAAGTTTCGAATGTGGGGCATTAAAGATAAGTTTATGGATGACACACCAGTGGTTTATAAAGGAGCCCCCTGTACAATTGATACAGAAGGTAAAGTTGTGTGGATGCCACAAGATGACACTGTGCTTATGCAATACACAGGCCTTCACGATAAGAACGGAAATGAGATATATGAGGGAGACTTTGTAATGTTTGGAACTACTAGACTTGAGGTTATATGGGATGAAAACAGAGTAGCTTTTGCAACGCTTGATATTAAACGTAAAGATATGGGTGGGATGCAGAATAAGAAAGGTAGGTTTGGCGAAATCATCGGCAACATTTATGAAAACCCAGAATTACTTAACTAACCTATGCAACTATGAAAGAAACAAAAAGAGAAAAATTGATAAGACTTCTTGGAAACATCGGCTGGACGCTAAGGCCCCATGGTGCAGGACATTTCTACATCTACAACCACAAAGATGTTTGTACTGGCTATATGGTTTACGGAACAGCTGACACGAGGATAGAGTCAACTCTAAGTGATTTCTGTGGTGGTATGAGTTGGTATCTTAACCACTGTACGATGAAAATGCTTGATGATAGTAAAACCACAGTCACCGTATACCCCAAAGGTAATAAAAACGTATTTATTTTATTCAGTAACTTTGACATGAAATAACTATGCAACTATACGAACAAATCTCAACCATTATTAACCAGCTAAAAGTAAAGTGATGAAAGAAATACGATTATCAAAAACATCAGACAAAATAATTGGAGCATTACGAGTATCTGACAAGACATATACAAGAATTGAAGAACTTGCAAGAGCAAATAAAGTAAGCAACCAAGAAATTGTTAGGGCGATAGTTGAAGGATTTATTGATGAAGCAATTTTTATTTAATTTATGGCAGGACATCAAGCATATATGGCAAAATCACAAGTACAATTCACAAAAGATAAATGGATAAAGCCATCACTTGACCATATACAAGCAAAAACAAACGGTGGAACACTTTTATTAGACAATCTACAATTCGTTTCGTGGCTTGAAAATAGAGCCAAAGTAGATATAAAACAAGATGAGTGGAATAGAATTAAAAAGAATATAAATTACTATTTATGATATTAGAAAATGGACATCTAAAAATAAATGAAGTGCACCAGGGGGATTGCCTTGAGCTTATGAAGCTAATCCCAGACAAATCAATAGATGCAATCATTTCAGACCCCCCCTACGGAACTACCTCCTGCAAATGGGACACTATCATTCCCTTTGAGCCACTCTGGGAGCAATATAAACGAATAATTAAAGACAACGGGGCTATAGTTTTAACTGCTTCACAACCTTTTACGAGTGCTTTAGTGATGAGTAATGTAAAAAACTATAAACACAACTGGGTATGGAATAAAGTAAGAGGTTCTGGTCATTTACTTGCCAAAAAAAGACCGATGATGGCTTCAGAGGATATTCTTATATTTGGTAATGGAACAGTAAAATATAATCCACAAATGAGAGATAGGGATAAACCTAGAAAATCAACCAACAAAGGAAATACGGAATGTTATGCTGGAGACGGAAAAGAGTTTAATGGAGAAGTATTAGATAAAAAATACCCAATAAATATAATAGAGTTTAGTAAGAGTTCTGGTAAGGATATGTTATTACACCCCACCCAAAAACCCGTAGCCCTCTTTGAGTACCTTATCAAGACCTATACAAACGAGGGGGACTTGGTGCTAGATAACTGTGCTGGCTCAGGAACCACAGGAGTAGCATGTAGAAACTTAAACAGAAACTACATCTTAATAGAAAAAGAAAAGGAGTATATAGACATTATCAACAAAAGATTAACTAAAGAGAATAACTAATATGACACAAGAACAAGAAAAACAATTAGCAGAACTTTACTTTGTAAAAGACCAGTTTTCTTATATGAAAAGTTGTGTCGAATCCATTCTCTCCGAACAACGTCTCGCAGTCCTAGAGGAAGAAAGACAGTTCGTCCTTAACATCCTAGACGGTATAGACATAGCAGATAAGGAGATGGGGGTAATAGGTTGCACACAAGCCATCAGGCAAGCATTACAAAGTAGAATATAACACCATGACCTTTAACGAAATCGAGAAGGAGTTTGATGAACAATTCCCATCAATGGACAACTACTTAGATGGAGGAGTTAAGAAAGACATCAAATCCTTCCTCAAACAATCCTTTATAAAGTATTTGCAGTCAGATATTGAAAGATGGACAAAAGTATTTGATTACCATAATGATATGAGTAATGAAAGACACTCAACAATGAGAAATGTAGCAAGGACAGAAATAGAAAATTTAAAAGCACAGATAAAAGAACTTGAAGTATGAACGACCACAACCAACCAATGCAAGAGTTAGTCTACAACGGAGCAACTATCAAGTTCTCAAAATACCAAAATCCTGGTACACCAGGACATCTAAAAGCAGTAGCAGAGAATTACTTTAGTACAGGGAAGGAGGTGATGGATATGGTTATCTAACATGAAATTCTCATACAAGTGTGGTAAAAATTCATACACAAAGAATGAGCTAGACCGTGTGCTTGACGATATTTACAGTAAACGTAAAGCAAAGTTACGATCATATTTTTGTAATATGTGTAACTCTTATCACTTAACAAAAGAAATAGATAAAAAGTATATTGACTATATTTAATAATATGGTATAATGTTGTTACTCGTTCAAAAGTAGACATGCCATAGGGGGTGCTATACATTCTTACTAAAGGCTACGGTTAAAGGAGGCGCAGTGGTACGGTATCCCGAGACGACGTGTGGTGTAATCCCACACTTCCCATGTACTAAAGCTTATATATGATGTATAGACGATTATATAAGTAGGGTTATAAAAACAGCACAATAGTGTAAAGAAAACATCTCGACTTTCGGAGACGAGGATTCAGGAATGAAAAGTACTGATTGTATATGCTGTCCACTGGTGAGTGGAAACTCTCTCGCGGTTTATAAACTGCAGACCAGAACAATTAACACCTTCGGGTGTTTTTTGTTTTCTTATCCCCATATTTACATTTACTTTTTTTTAAAAATAATTACACTGTAAATAGCCGAAAGGCGAAATATGAAACTACCACTACCATATTCAAAAAAAGAGTTTGAGAAACTCAAAATTATAAAAAGTGTCGAGGTTAGTAGATTTAACAAAATACACCCAGAGAATCACCAGGCAAGATTAGATCAATCAGAATATATTAGAGGTATAGTAGACAAAATGTACGAGTACACAAACATTGATTTGTACAACAAACTCGCAAGAAACAGATGTAAGTTTTCAAACTCAGATGATGCAGAAGATGTGTGCGAAGGTAAATTCAAGAACACCTTAGCAAATTATTCTTCTAATGGTAATTGTTGTAAAAGCTGTAATGCTTTATTTATAAATAAAATTAAGAATAGTTATTCGCAATATGAAGTACAGAATTAACTTCCATGTTTTAAATGAAAGCGGCGATGAGTTGTTGAATAAGCAACTTAAGATACAAACTTTAGATGGTATATTAGACACAGACCTATCCTTATTGTACGCAGAGGCGCAGCAGAATGAACTTTTTGATATTGATAGTGTACCGGAGTATGATGAAACAGAATCGTATTTAGACAATACCACACTTTAAAATAATGTCAATATTGACAAAACAAAAACAATACCATTGACAAATAGCAAAACTTGTTATATTGTCTTATTATTGTTAAACTACTTATGGAAGATCATTCACAACCAAACCACTCTCAAAAGGAGCTTACCATGGACACCAAGCAGTTGCATGAGTTCCTGGTTAAGCACCAGGATATGGACCGTATTTGGCTTGCAAAGCAGACTGGTAGGACTGCCAGAACCATCAATGAACACCAAGCTCGTCTAAGGGCTGACGGAAAACTACCACCGGTTACTGGACAAGGTGTCAAGAGGCCCGAACTTACCGCCGATCAACAGTTTCAACTGGACATGGAAAAGATTAGAGCTAAGAATGGTGGTGGCGACAAGAAGTACAGCGTCGCTCTTAAGGAAATCCACAAGCTCCAAAACGAACTGGAACAACTTGTTGACATGAAGGATACAGTCTCTACCTTCAAGATCAAAAGCACTACAAGTCAAAAACATGAAGTTGTGGCGTTTGCAATAGCAAGCGATTGGCACATCGAAGAAAATGTTAAGCCTGAGTCGGTAAACGGAGATAACGAATACAACTTGAAAATTGCCAAGAAGCGTGCGGAAGCATTTTTCAGAAACACACTCAAGTTGGTGAAGAAGGAACAACAAGATTCCACGATTACCACGCTTGTGCTTGCTCTCCTGGGGGATTTCATTTCAGGCAACATCCATGACGAACTCATGGAAAGCTGTGAGGTGTCTCCTGTTGAAGCTGCGGTGTTTGCTCAGGGCTTCCTCGCCTCTGGTATCGAGTACATCCTGGAAAACAGCACCCTAAAATTAGTGATACCGTGTGCGGTTGGCAACCACTCTAGGATTACGTCACAGGTTCATGTGTCCACAGAGCAAGGAAACTCGCTTGAATGGATGATCTACTGCAACCTGGCGCAATACTTTAAGAACAACAAGCGTGTGACGTTTATCCTCTCGAAGTCTTACTTCACTTGGCTCACGGTGTTTGACTTTGACATCAGGTTCCACCATGGTCATGCGATGAAGTTCGGCGGTGGTGTGGGTGGAATTACCATTCCTGTCATCAAAGCGATTGATCGTTACAACGTCTCTCGCAAAGCATACCTTGATGTGTTCGGCCACTTCCATAACCCGCTGGATGGTGGCAGATTCGTGTCGAATGGTTGCTTGATTGGTGATACCCCATACGGCAAGCGTCTTGGCTTTACCGGTAGACCCCAACAACAGTTCTTTCTCATTAACAAGGGGTACGGAAAGACAATAGTTGCTCCGATCTTTATGGAGTAACTTTTATACCCAGGTTTAGGCTTGGGTATTTATCTTATATTATTAGGCATCCTTCTGGTGTAAGTCCTAAAACAAAAAATGGAGAAAAATCAAACACAAACACAAACACAAAGACCACAAGAAATAGAAAAAGCCATCAGGACAGTATGGGACTCTCTTGAGAGTCATTTAATGTACACCCATAGTGGTAAACTACCACCACATGAAACAAGAGAGTTTCATAAAAAGTGTATCAAGGAGTACGCTGAAGTGATAAGTATTTTATCTCAACTTTACTAACCAAGGAGGAAAAATGGACTCAAAGCAAACAAATCCAAAGGATTCAATCGGAATCAAGAAGGTTCCATTCCACGTTGTATCTATGCCAGTTGTCATGGAAATGGCGCTAGGTATGGCAGAAGGTGGTCGTAAGTACGGATCACACAACTATCGCGTTGCTGGTGTTCGTGCGTCAGTTTACTTCGACGCTGCGATGCGTCACCTAATGGACTGGTGGGAGGGTACTGATGTAGACCCAGACTCAGGCATCTCGCATGTGTCAAAGGCGATGTCTGCACTCCATGTGCTTCGTGATGCCATGATGAACGACATGTGGACAGATGACCGTCCACCGAAGTTCAAGGATGAGGAATGGGTCAAGAAGATGAACGCCAAGATGGGTGAAATCATTGAGAAGTACCCAAATTGTGTTCCACCTTTTACTGAGAAGGATTTATAATGTGTACTTTCTGTGGAAGAGACCTTTCAAGATCAGCACATTGGGAGGTTGGTGGTAAGTTGTTCTGTGGTAAGAAGTGCTGGCTTTCCTATAAGGAAACATCATGTGGATAGCATGGATAGTTCTTTCAAACATCGGTATATTTATACTTGAGTACGCATACCGGCAGGGTTCTTACACTAGCTTTATTACAGCACTACCAACCATCATCATTCCGATGATAATGGGTCAGGTCGGGTTGTTCTATGGTTTTAGGTCTGCACCATCACTGTTGATAGCCGGCGCCACATTCACGTTGATAAACGTCGGTCTAAGGGTAATCAACACCTACATGCTCGGCGAAAGCATCAACAACTGGAACTGGCTCGGCATCGTATTCATGGTTTCAGGTATGTTACTACTAAAGATTAGATAGTTTATCCACAGCTACACGTTGTGGATTTTCTTTTTGTAGGTTATTCTAATCTTATATGAAAAAAATAATAAAGACAAAAGCAAAAGCAGAGGTTTCACCAAAGTCAAAGACAACTAAGTTAGATTACAAGGAGATGTACGAATCAATGAAGAAACTAGCTGATAATTTAAAAGAGGAATTTCATTACGAGCAGAATTTAAGAATAGACAGGGGTAGTATTATTGATGAACTCAACGACCACTGTGACGACGTCGAGGCAGAGCTAGACGCATTAAAGTTTGATATAAAAGTCATCCCAGTATTGGCATTTTTCAGTGGTATTCTAGTTACGTTGTGTGTACAAGTATTTTTTTAAATGGCCAAGATTTCTCTAAAGAATTACGATGAGTTACTTGTAACAGAGAAAGAAGCTGAAAGAGTTCGTTTAGACAAAGAAAAAGATAATGAATCGTACTTACCATACACGATAACACACGAAGACGGATTATGGGTTGGGATAATACGTGATGTTGGTGCCATCTCATCTTCAGAGAAGAGAAGGCCGGCTCATTATTTAAAACGTGAAGATGTAGAAAGATTTCACAATCTTCATGGGTATGGCAAATATAAGAATGAATATATCCAAGGATATGGTTTATTAGATGTTGCAACACAGTACATGATAGGTACCAAGCAAGCAAAATTGGTTACAGACAAGTATGGAAGAACGAATCTTGTAGTATTACAACAAAATGATGCAGCGGCGAAATGGGCGGACTTATGGCAGGATTACCTTACTAAATTAGATCTATTCAATGAACTCAGACAACCAGACAATTCAATCAACAATTGATCACGAGAAGCAACTCATAGGATGTCTATTACTTCTCCCAGAGTCATTGTCTGAGATTGATTTAACTCCGGATGATTTCCTTGGTGCTAACTGTATTGACACATATTCTGCGATTGTCAAGTTAGTAAATCAAGGAGACATTATAGACTTGACAAGTGTGGATAATATTGTACACTCACCAGAGTTCTTGGTTGAGTGTATGAGTGCTGTGAGTTCACCGTCTAACTTCACGTACTACGCTAAGATTGTAAAAGAAAGATCACTTCTTAGAAAACTTCACAACATCACAACTAATGTATCTGTCAAGAGTGGTAATGCAGAACAATCACCAGAAGATCTTATTGAATACATTAACCAGTCGATTGCAGACATATATACCGCTAAAGTTAAAGATACCTTAAGTTCTCAGGAGGCGGTAGATATTGTTATGGATGGGGTGCGTCGTAAAATGCTTAACCCTACAGACGTAACTGGCGTAACGACCGGATTCCATTCACTAGACAAAATACTTAGTGGAGTACATAAAACTGACCTAGTTATCCTGGCGGCAAGACCAGCAAGAGGAAAATCAGCTTTTGCATTACAATTAGCGAAGAATGTGTCATTGTATGGTAACACTCCTGTGATGTTCTTTAGCCTAGAAATGGGCACAGAACAGCTCGTACAGCGCTTAGTGGCATCTGAGTCCAAGGTAAGCCTTTCAGCCCTCGCCACGGGCAGAATTGACGAAAATGAGAAAAACGCTCTCGAAATAGCCAGTAAAACTATAGGTTTTTTACCGGTGTTTTTCAACGATAAGGTGGGACTAAAATTAAAAGATATAAGAAGACATATAAAAGCCCATAATCATCGCCACAAGGAGCCTTTAGGGTTGATTATCATAGACTACTTACAACTAATGGCTATAGGTAGTTCTGGGAGAGATAATATGGTTCAGGTTGTTACAGAAATCTCTAGGGGATTAAAGATGATAGCTAAGGAGTTTAATGTATGTGTTTTAGCATTATCTCAGCTATCACGAGATGTTGAGAAGCGTGGTGGTAAACCTAAGTTGAGTGATCTACGAGACTCTGGGTCAATTGAACAAGATAGTGATATTGTAATGTTCCTTCACGCTGATACAAAAGAAGTTGATAGTTATGGAAATCGTAGTATTGAGTTGCTTGTAGAGAAGCATAGAAACGGCCCAACAGGCTCTTGCTTCTTTAACTTCAAAGGGAGTAACATGACGTTTACGGAGACACAGGATATAAGTAAGTGGGAAGATTGACAACTAATAAATAACGTGGTATTGTAAGTCTGTGAAATATAACATCAGAACTGAATATTTAAATAAGAAAACAGGCAAGTGGGAGACAGAAAAGGAGTGCGAATACCTTAAAAAAACCTCCTAAATTTGCTATACTTAAGAGAGTGCCCCTTGGTGTAGGTTCCCCGCATTACCGTTAGCGGGATTATATGTTAGTTCTAAAAACAATAAGTGTGCTTTTCGCGACACTTATTTTGTTTACTAACGTCAGTGCGGCCACGGCACCCACTGTCGAGCGAAAAGTAGAAGCCGAAATTAAAAGTAATATTATAAATACTGATTGTCAAACAGCTATTGAATGTATAGATAAGTATTCAGCAATGTATAATGTTCCAAAAGAAAGGTTGCAATACATAACCTGGAATGAATCACATTACAACAAAGATGCTGTTGGAGACATGAATTTAAGATGTGCTAGAACAGGGTTGCCTGTCCGCGCGCGCGGAGTACTACAAATCACTGAATGCTGGTACCCAGAAATAAGTGACGTGTGTGCCTTTAATATTGAGTGTTCATTTAGTAAAATGATACTTATTATTAAAGATGAAAAAACTTGTAAAAACCAATTCTCAACATGTAAAAAGTATTTACAAATGTAATAAAAAGTGTTATTGTATAGTATAATACACAAATGCAGATTTTTACTTGTTCAGTTTGTAAAAAAAGTTTTGAAAGAAGGCAATATCAGAAGACATGTAGTGTTGTATGTTATAAG
>OFRM01000555.1_pt1 | contig 14889 bp, 36 predicted proteins | sample 1543101 | NCBI WGS metagenome assembly OFRM01 (sample SAMN07774223, study PRJEB24372) | wastewater metagenome | isolation source: Exp Tend VB 0WW | collected 2016-02
AATTTCAGAAATGTTAATCATGGTGTAGGTTCCTTATTTGGTTGTTGTAGGTTGAATTATACGCATTTTCTAGTGTAAGTCAAGGAATACTTGAGCAAACTCTAAGGTCATTCTTTTGGTGAAATAACTCTGGATTCTTTTGTCTCGGTGTCGTACTCAATGGTTAAATATTTACTGTAAGTCAAGAGTTCGTCCCTTGCTTGTTTGTAAGCTGGATCAGTCCAACGAAGTATTTCACCATCAGAAGTTTCTGCATAATGATCCGGGTCTTTAAATGTCAAGCGAATTTTCATTGGTTTTGATCCTTTCCCTTAGAATTTAATTTCATCATCTGGTCCCTGTAGGCATCAATCTCAGCCCAGAGCTTTTGACTATAAATGTGATTGTGTTCAAGCCCCATGACCTTTAGTGTCACATGACAATCAGCGATGGCGTATTTGCACTGTTCAAGGGTTGCATTCTTGGCTTTCAATCGAGCAAGTTCTTGGAGCGTCACTGGTATGGTTCTTTCTTTGGTTACTACAGAGTGAATTATACAGTTAATCCTGAACCTTGTCAACAAACCTGTACACATTGTAGTTCACAACGACACCTTCTTTTGTGTGTACAATAGACGATTGAGAACCAATATAAGAGTCAATGAACCAATCACCTTCTTTTTGCTGCTCTACGAACTTTTTGATTTTATCTCTATCGTGCCCCAATTCTTCAGGTACTAGAGTAGATCGCTTTTGAGTAATCTTTTCTTTACCTACAACTTCCAAGCGCTTTACTGTAGCTTCAATTTCAGACAGTGTTCGGTTGGTGATAAACGAAGCAAAATCCTCAAGAGACAAATCAAAAGCAAAAAATTCAACTCTTGATGATTCATCACGGAAACGAAAACGAATGGTGTCTCTGCTGTCACGCGTACAACTCATTTCAACTTTAATCTTTTTGGTCATTGGTATGGTTCTTTCTTTAGTTACAATTCAAACACAACAGGTTGTTGCAGCATTCTTGTATTATATCCCTTGGCTTTATCCTTGGCAAGTTCTTTTTGTAATTTCTTGAGTGTTTTACTAGGGTTCTTCCCGAAGACACTCTTGCTGAAGGGTAAAGAGTCATTCCTCTGAAGTACTGCGGTTAGCATTGTGTAACGGGTTCTGGTTACAATCATATAATCTTACCTAATCACCCAAGTGCCAGTGCCTAGTGCAATATTTCGAAGTGATTCAGGGTTAACCGATCCTAAACCTGTGAATAATTTATCATGCATTTCTGTCGCAATCAATTTAATATTCGGGACGCAATTACCTGTCAATTCTGCAATTTGTTCAAAATACTTAGAAATAAAATCCAAATACTCCTTCTTAAGTTCTTTTTCTTTTTGTATAAGTTCACTGTAACTATAGGTGTGAGCACTGAGGCAGATTAACTCAAGTTCACTTTTGACTTTATTGTAAACAGGCTCAATCTTTGCACTAATTTGAAGTAATCTGAAGTAATTTTTATGGGTTGTCATTGATTCTTCCTACCAATCTTAGACACAACTTCAGCTTTACTTTGTAGAAGAACATTTAGAAATTCTCTATTAATCTTCAGACTTGATTTAGTCATCTTGCAGTGTGGATTTTCTTGTAGTTTCATTTCCAAGGTTTCAATCTTTTGTCTGAGGTCACTTTCAGCTTTAGTATGCCGCTCAATATCAGCATTCAATCCTCGGACTTTGTAAAATGTTCCAAAATAATTGCTCATGATTAATCCTTACTGAGTAGTTGATCCAATGAAGCAAGTATAGCATAAAAAAGAAAAACCCCAAGGACTTTCTGCAAAGACCATTGGGGTTACTTGGGTATTACTAGTTTTGATTGTACTTCTTCTTGTGTTCTCTGTTGTAAAGACCCCAGAAATTTACACCTTCTGGTTGTTTGTCCCAAAACATCAATTCTTGCACTGCATCTTTCACATTGGTGTAACCATCATCATCTTCATTTAAAGCATAAAACCTACTGGCAAGTACCAATGCTATTTCAGAATCAAGACCATCTTCAGCTAGTCGTTTAAAAATATTAAATTGTGCAGGTGCGAGATTCTTAGTAACCCCTAATGCGTGATCAACAGACTCAAACCAAGGACGACTCAGATTAATTTCTCCAGTTTCATTGTAGTGTTGAACGATATTTAGCATTTAATTAATTCCTTTCAGTTATTTTTTAGGAATACATTAGTGTCAGTCAAAAGCGTTTCTCAAGTGAAAAATGCACTGCTCGACTTCCCATGTTACCAAACTTAGGTAAGTAAGCTGCGCGCATCCCCCATCCAGTATTCCTGTTACCTGAGAAATCCACAGACACACTAGGAATGACCATAGGAGCTACAGGAAAGGCTGTATAACCAATTACACCACCTAGCATCAATCCAACGCGCACAGGCCCATATGGGCGTGTTTCAAAGGTATATCCAGCATATCCGCTGGTGTTGCATTCTGAATTCTTGTAAACACCTAGAGTAACACCTTTTGAAGTTTCCATGTAGATTCCGGGATTGAATTCACAGAATCCAGTTTTGTCGTGCTTAGTAGCAATGTGCAAACCTACAATAGCTGGACGTTCTTGTATTTCCTGTGCTACTGCTGGATTAATTGCAAGCATAACCATCAAAGCTGCTGCCGATAGTAATTTATTGATTTTCATTTAATTGGTTCCTTTCGTGGTAACGACAAATATCTGCCCAAATCTCCCACTTATAATTCTTGAGAGACTCAATCTTACGTTGTACTCTTTTGTGGTCATTGTAGAGACTTTCAATAGGTGGAAATTCCACAATTTCAAATTTACTTTCACGAAAGCCTTCCGGATCACCTTTGGTTTGATGCCATTCTAATTGTGTTTCTTTTGTACTCTCTAGAGTTTCACCTTCATCGAGACGGATGTACTCTGGAATACCAAGACCGTGTTTAAAACAAGCAGTGCATTTTAGGTAAGGCATTAGAATTTACTCCACATGACAGCTATCATTTTCACCTTTACGAAAGATGGCAAGAATAGCTGCACTGACTGTACCATTTGAATTTTCAGTAAATTTCACATCCAAATCATATTTGTAACCTTTGATAAATTCAGTGGTTGTCTTGGATTCGACTTGCTTTGGCTCTGGACGAATACGAATATTCAAAGTTTGTGGTACCTTATCAAATTCTTCAATTACTCGATTAACATCCACGAGTAGGTCTTGACAAGACACCCAACCACCATCAATTGAATTTTCAACATCACTCATTTCAATATTATTGACACCATTCAAAAGCATTTCTTTGTAGATTGCTTCTTTATTGTTATATTCGAAATCTACTACAGGTGACTTTGGCATATATTAAACCTTTCGATATGTGTTGCGATGGAGTGAATTGTACAGTGTTTCGGTACTCAAGTCAAGAGTAGCCCCAAGAATCACTCAAGTTTTTTCAGATTTCAGTACAAATACTTGCATGTATCAGCGTACCCGGAGTTCAACACCATCAAAGCGAACACTCAGAATAGTACTCTTGTTTACACTACGAAAACCCTTCTTTTGAGCATCATAAACAACAAGATAAGGACTGTCCGGGTCTTGATCTTGCTTTAGATTACCATTTAGATTTCGAGTTTCTCCATTTTGCTTTACGAAGGTTACACCAAAGAATTTACCTTTGGTGTTCTTGAGGATATTGGTGAAAATTTGGCTATTTGTCATTGGTATGGTTCCTTTCAGTTGGGTTTAATTAATCGTCTACAGTATCAAAAGAAGTCATTTTCGGTTCTTTCCTGCGTTTATCCTTGTGCTTCTTTACGGATTTCTGCATTACAGGAACAACCAAAGGATTTCTTGGTTTTTGATTTGGGATTTTAATCTTCGTCTGGTTCTTCATCTTCATGGTATTCTTCGTGTGGATCAGTATCAATAACAATTTTGCCTAGAATTAAGAGTTAGAATACCTAGAATAAGACCGAATAGGTGAACGTCCGTCGTGCCTGACATGAACCAACGAGAAGTCTGATGCGTGCAAATCAAAAGAGTCCATCATAGCTTTCACAAAAACTTCCATGTCGCAGTCTTCTTCAAGATAAGCTGTTAGACCTTTCTGATAGCTGTACTGAGAGATTTTATCAGTAATCCCGAGTTCTTTCAAGTACTTTTTCTTGACAGCCAACCATCCGTGACCATCATCATAATAAAATTTGAATTTACTTTCAGAAGTCAACATGTAAAATCCTTTAAAAGTGCGTTACGATAGATTGAATTATACACACTTCTTAGTGTAAGTCAAGAAATACTTGAGCAAATTCCAAGGTTACTTACCACCAGCTATTGTAGTAAACATCCTGCCCTGATTTAACCTCAACAATTGCTCGCTCGATTGAAACAATATCTTTTTCTTGTTCATAACTATCCATGTAATCGTACATGTAATCAGTCCGACCAAAGAAAAATCCACTGGTTGTGGTAAGATCAGCATCCTCAATCCTTCGCAAAATATAATTCAAGTTTCGAATCGAAAGACGCACAGGTACACAATTGAAATCATCAAAGGACTTAGTACCACCATTCATTTGGTACACTTCGTACATCAAAGCATGAAGTGCATTGTGCTTGCGCCAATAAGCAATTTCTTCGCGTTCTCCAATTTCATACCCATCTGCACCTTTAGCAATGCTGAAATCGGTGTTGTCAGGGTGTTTTTCCTTAGAGAACAAATACATATCTAGACCCATGATTTTCCTTTCGTAGTTTTTACTTAACAGAATTGGTCACAAATTTATCAATGATTTTAACACCATAACCTTTACAGTGTTCACATTCATGCAACTCAGCGTTCATGGCTTCAGTAAGATCATCAAGATACACCTTTAGTTTATTGTGCAAATCCTTGAGATTATCACCTTTAATGCCACTGATAATAGTATAACCTTTATAATGATTTGCACTATCGGTCATTTCAAAGAAATCCAGTTCTTTAATATCAACCTTTGTAGCAACGGTAGGCGTCTTGGCTTTAGCATTCTTATAGGTCATTTTAGTGTAAGGTTGAACCTTGATTAGCTTCTTGACAGTAAAGCAGAAATCATAATCACTAGTAATCCTTGCACGAGCAAGATTGATATTCCGCTTGATGTGGCTCCTGACAATCTTGTACATTTGAATAGATGACAATTCACAAGGAATTTTGCTGTGCATGAATTCAGGTACAAGCATTGCTTGAATTTCATCGAAAGTACAAACGCTAATCAAGTCTATAGTTTCAGTTTTAGTATTATTATGATACCGTTCATTCACAGCAACTTCAACCTTCAAATCAGATGGGTTGTCGAAATTGTCAACCTTGAGTTCACCTAAACAATTATATTGTTCACTAGGAACTGGAAACATCTGACTCAATACAGGCATGTAAACTTCTTCATAGAGCATTCCTAGGCTCTTGTAATCCCCTTGATGAACCAATGCATCTACTTCATCGTCCCACACCATTTGCAGGTCCAACATTGATAGACTCAAAGGAATCTTTTTACTTTGAAGGGAGTCATCTTTGAGCTTCCAACCAATTTGCTTTCTGGTATCTGGAGTCTTGGTATAAAGTTCAAGTTCTTTGATATCAATAGGCAAACGAATCCAACCTGAAATAACAGGAAAATCCTTTAGACTGCGACCATCTTTCAGGTGGTACTTTGTATGACTATTATAATAACCACTACTGTGTTCACACAGGAAAATACCTACGTTAGTCTTGTAGTAATTGATTTTTGTGCTATCCATCATTGGGTTTCCTTTCGTAGTTTCAATTCGAGTAAAATAAATGATTCCCAATCTTTCCCCGGAACTGCATCTTTCTGTTCCAAATCGGGTGTACCTTCGTATTGTGATAGAAAATTACATCCTTGTCAAGCATTAACTCAAGATTTCCTTCTAGGGCCTTTTGAGCCACTCTAAGGCTGTACTGGTACTCAGGTACTTCCCAAAGATTTTGAGAGCTTCTAGGGGCCTTCTTGGGCTTTCTAGAGGCATTCTTAGGCTTGTTAGTCCATGAGAACTGCTTGTTCTGGTAAACTACACTACAAATATAGGGTTTGTACTTACCGGATTGCACTCTGTTCAGAGTCACTTCGATCACAGCTTGCATACCTGCTGGACCCTCACCACGAGCTTCGTGATATGCGTTGTCAGCTAGGCACTTGATAGCGTGATGCATGTTTGTGGGATTTTTAGACAAAAGAAAAGCAGGATACCCCAAGAGGCACCCTGCAAGAATAATTTGTGCTAGTATTTTAGCTTTTTTCATGGAATTATAACAGATTAATTACTTGTTAGCAAGCATGTATAAACCTACATTACCCAAGGCATACCCGAAATAAGTTACAGCCATTGGTAAATTACCTTTGAAGTATTGTTCGATTGAGATATATAGATACACAAGACCTATACTGGCGATTAGGAAGTGGCTCACGGATTCTGGGTTCCTTTATTGAGTGTAATCAATCTTCTGGGTCTTCATTGTAGTAATCATAAATATCTAACAGTTCATTTATACTTTTTACAATAAAGTACACACCAGTAAATATAAGTCCAATGATCACCACAAAAAAGAAAATAGCAATAGGATTAGTCATTGACAACTACTCCTGCGATTTTCAAAGCCCTCAATAGGTGAGCATTTTGAAGTTGCAAATCTAAAGTAATATCTACTTGATCTTGTAGCTGTTCTTTAAGATCATAAATTTGATCTAATAGACTATCGATTTGATAACCGTATTCATAATAATCATCGGTCATGAAAGCCTTTCAATGAGTTAAAGCAAAGCCAAAGGAATGTCATCTAGATTAATCTTGTCAGCAGGAAGTTGATTCTTCTTGATTGCTTTCGGATTAGTCTCAATGAGTGAATTGTACTGCACTTTACCTTCAATGTCAATACTGACAGGAAAAACCCACTGAAATGCTGGAGTATCACTCATACCAATTTCCGCGCTTCATTTCACGTTGATCTGAAAAATCCTTGCGTTTATCCTTGGACTTATCTCGTTTAGGATCAAGCCTGCGTTTCTCAAGTTCAAAATCATCCTTGAACTTTACAGGTTTTGAGGTTTTTTGTAGGTGATTGTTTGTGTACATTTTATTTAAGTGTCTTTCTGGTTTAACCTAGTTTAGACTGTAGTTAATTGTATTCCAAAGGCGTTCTTTGGTATCGTTATAGCCTGCTTCGTAACCATTATCGAATACTTTGTCAAGAACATCAGTAATATCCACAGAATGTTCTTCGGCTACCATTAGAGCAAACCAAATCTTTTGGTCATCATTTAGACCCGTCAAACTTTCACCATATGGACTCAAATACCTTGTTAAATCTAACAGAACCCCTTCACAAAGAAATGCAGCACTCAGAAGTGGTCCAGTCTGCCGATAATGATTGTCAATAGCTTTAAGAATAGCTTCACCTATATCAGTATAAACTTTCATTTTACTTCCTCCACTGACTTGAGAATACTAGGGTTATTTCCGCAGAATGTTACTTTGAGCACAGACGTTGGAGTATCCTCAAGGTCCAGCAGCCACTTGTAAAGATCGTTAACACTGGCATAACTAAATTCCGAACTCACTTTTGAACTCACTGGAACATACCTAATAATGTCTGGTTTAGTTTCTGGTTTTACTCTATAAGTAGCATCTTTAATCCAGTATGGATGTTTTTGTTCTTCCCATTTTAGAAGCTCACCAGAAATCGCTCCATAAACAGCCCTTTCGATTGTTGCCCCATCAGCCCAAGCCTTAATAATATCAGCATGAGCACGAGGTTTAGTTTCAGTCATAGAGTAGTCCTTTCAAATCAATCAGCAGAGAAATCCTGCAAGTCCTCAATGATACTTGAGGCTGCTTCGAAAGTCAAGCCTTTGAACAAAATGTTACACACTGCTCCGGATTCTCCGATCTGTACAATATCAAAGAAACGAGGAATTTTATTTCGCTTAATTACGGTTTCTAGCATTTGGTTTTCCTTACTTAATTATCTAAATCGAATTTCTTAGCTTTGACTCTATACAAAGGCTTATCTGCACCTTCAGGGCGATTATAAATACTCATTTGGCTTCTGTCAAGTTCAATGATGTTGTTTCTATGCATAATTTCTAGTTGTACCAAAACAAAAAGATTAGGCAAAGTCTCCATGATACTATCCGGTGTAACCCTTGGTTCACCTTCACCCATCGCAAGTAAAGACGCCAACAAAGTCAAGTCCATGAGGTCTTTTTTATTTTCATCGGATTGTAGTACAAAAGTAATTCCTTTGATACAAATAGGTTCAACCTGTTGTGTCAATTGTACAATGTCTTCCTTTTGTAGTCCAGCGAAGAACATTCCACAAGGTAACACTCCAAACTCCATCAGGGACATTGCGGCTTTTTTGTTGTAAGCTGGAGTATCTTGTTTCTGGAGTACAGCCTTCAGGTCAAGAGAGAATTCCATTGGATCGCTGGTTAAATTTACGTAGTGATGTTTTGATGGATTTGTCATTTAACAGCTTCTGGTTTATAATTACGAATTCTGTAATTTTCGTATATAACTCCGAGTCTAATTGCAATTGTGAAACTAAAAATAAATCCTGCCATTGAAATAAAAAACCAAACCAGAGGAAGATTTACAAGCATGAAAGCGATTAGAAACGATACAGCAACTACAAAAAGAACCTTACAAACACCAAAAACAGTTTTTAGTACTTCTTTAGCAACCAGGCCTTTGTTTAATTTAACAAAATTCCAGAATTCATTCATTAGGTATTTCCTTTACTTGGTTAGTTTCTACATCATTAGGTTTATCAAAATTGTACTCAGCAAAATCGTCTTCGTCCACATAATCAGGATCATTGATTGAAGGATCAAAGTTCTCTAGAATTACACTAGTATCGCTGTACTTAGGTTCAATTCCGAATTTCCAAGGATTCATATTCTTGTACAAAGCATTATCAACTCGTAGCTTCAGCAAATGTTGTTCTGGGGAACTGAATTCTTTTTCTCGCTTCGGATCATACCATTCTTTAGCTCCGTAGACTCTAATACAGAATGTACCTACACCATTGAGTTTCACTGTGCCTTTCTTGATCATTACTTCTTCGATGACTTTAGAAAGATGCCTTAGAACATCCTGAACTTCGTACTTATGATAACCACTGCGCCTAGCAACAGCATCAATAAGCATGTTATGACTGATGTTCAATCCTGAGTCCACAGGAAGGTTTTTAAGCCTTCCCATGTGTGCTCCACGATGTAGTTTTTCTTTAGGAATTACAAGTTCACCTTTGTCATCGTATTGGGGTCTTGATGATCTAGACATACTTAATCCCTGTCATATCGTCCTTCATCATATCCAGCAGAATAACCATCACGATACCCTTCGCTGTATGTATCGTCGTCTCTCGACACATCATCACGCCCTAAACAATAAGCTAAATTGATAATTTTCAACAATTCATCATAATGCATTAGACCGAGAATATTTTGAGTATCATAACCCACAAATACTTCATGAATCAAAGAATAAAGTTCATCTTGAGTTAAATTAAATTCTTCCATTACCCGGCCTTTCTCATTGGTGATACTACAGTTGCACACATTAAGTGAATCAAATTACCTTGCAGATCATAGCACACTGAGTACATTCCGTCAATGTGACTGAAGAAGAAAAACTCAGCTTGGACTTTAGAAGCATCCTCGATGCACACCCAAGTATCCCTAGGCAATTTATAGAGCTTTTCAGGTGGCTGTAGGATGTAATCTCCCGGATCAAATGCTTGGAGTTTTTCTTGGAATGTTTGCTGTTGTTCTTTGGCTGGCATATTAGTACATTTTTGCGTTATTAGGAATCAGTTGTCGGTGTTGAATCCAATTCCGAAGTGGGCCTGAGTACAACACTCCATTTCTAGTTTCATGTGTTACACCTACTGTGCCATTGAGAGTAGTAATTCCTGACATTGGTGTAGCTTGATGTTCTGTTGGTGAAGCATGAACTGGTTCACTTTCAATTAACCGAGAAAAGATACTTTCAGCTTTCTCTAGGCTGGCGTCATTCTTTCTGTAAGATGCTTGAGCACAACAACTAGCTGAAATCTTCAAGGCTTCATCTGCTGAAATTACATTACCTTTTTCATCTAGATACACTCGACTTGAAGACCTATTCTTGTCTGTAGTGACATAAGGAACATGCCATTCTCCGTACAAAAGATTTTCAGAGGGTGCACTGTTATAAAGATCATGCATTTCTTCAGCTAGGTACTTGAATTCAGGTTGTGCAGCTTCATGATTACGCAGCCACCAGAAGTTATTGAAATCGGTAGCAGTCAGAACAACCTTAATATTGCAAAATGGTTCAAGGACTCGGTTTACAATTTGCTTATGAAGTCCTAGTGAGTTCAATTCCAATGCACTATCCACAGCACGATTAGCTGCTCGTTTCCATGCTTCTTTAGCTGCTGCAACATCTTGTACTTCTTGTGAAGCCTGCATGCCAGCTTGATTAGCTCCCCAGAATTGAGGACCAGCAGGATTCTCAGCAACTAGTTTGATTACTGCTGTAATTGGTACTGCTCTTGAACTTTGGGAATTCTTATTGAACATTCGATGTGTCAACAGTTCAGCGTGAATTGCACGCCAGTAGTCCAATTCGAAAGTACAAACTGTAGTATCCAGATACGGGTTGTAGCTCTTAGCGATGATTTTTGCTTGCATTTATTTCCTTTGTCTTCTTAATTTGCGAATTCAGAATGCTTTATTTAGCAAACCTTTCCTTGTTACTCAAGTAGTAAACCTCATTGATTCCACAGTGCAAACAATGTCCACCTTCATGCTCGTAACCCGGAAAGGGCGGGTAGTAGTCGTGCTGACAACCATTAAATCTTTCATTGTGTAGTTCAGTAATTTTACTATCAATGCTCCGAAGGGTCTGTTGAAGTTGTAGTTTGAGTTCCCCCAACTGAGTAAGTTGATGATAAATAGACTCCATTGTATTACTCCTTCACTGTATGATGATCAACCGAAATAGCCATTTTATCAGCCATGATATCACAGATATCACTTTCAGTAAAGAACCTGTGTTTACCTAGAATATTGTAAGCACTATCGAGTCCAACATCAAGGATTTTTCCCTGTACTTCATAACTACCATGACAGTGACCGTGAAGATGCCATGACCCATAGTGTTGCTTGTGCCAAGCTGCAATCGGGAAATGAAATAACACTACCGTATTACCTTGGATTTTGATTTCTTTGTAATGCTGGATACTCCAGATTTTATTATTTGTGGCTTCATGGAATAAAAATTCAAATGTCTTCACATCACAATGATTACCATAAATGAAATTGATTCGGCCATTTAACCGATCAAGCAAATCTTGAAGTTTATTCTTACTGCTAGTAAAAGCAAAATCCCCAAGATGCCAAACAGTATCATCTTCTTTAACTTGAGAATTCCACAGGTCAACCAACCAATCAGTGTGGTTTTCTGCTGTGGTATCTTTATTGCGATTGGTGAGTTCGACAATTCGCTTGTGGAAAAAATGCGAATCGCTAACAAAAAATGTCTTAGCCATGAATTTCCTTCCAATAATTTTCTAGGTACTTCCTACGGGATTGAGCATCTAGAGCTTTCCAATTTTGAATTGGGTGATAGACAACAACATATGCTACAACATTCAACCACCTCTTATCAAGATACTTCTTGCAGTAATTTTCAGGATTGTTGTACATTTCTTCAGTACCTTTAGCAGTTTGACGCATGAGCTTTTTCTTGCTGCTGTAGTAAGGTGTCTTGAGCTTGCAAACATCCATAGGGTTGATATCACCATCTGGACCTTGAGAGTACATCATATAACCTTCACCAAAGTCATTATTAACAAACTCCAGCGCGTCTCCTAGCTGCATAACTTTACACTTGTGGGTGTCAGAATTAGGCATCCAAAATCCATCATCCTTAAAGCGCCAACCCAACATAGTTACACCTTGAGGATCATCAACAATGTGAGGGTCTTCTGGAATTACTACTTCATACAAACAAGTAGTTTGTTCATCAATAAAATTTTCATAGGACCAATGCTTTTCAATTAAAGGTTTAGCCCATTCTACGTACTGGGAATTAGTACTACCTGTTGTACTTACAATCAATTGACCTTTGTATTTCGTAGCACAAGCCATGTAACCATTGAATTTCTTGAACAAATACACAACAGCTTCCAGTGGGACATTTTCCCATGTTGCATTTTCTAGATACTGGAAACTTTTTCTGGGTGCAGCTTGGATCAATTCACCTGTTGTATTGTCGTAAACATGACCTCTGCACTCTTTGCATTCTGGGTGTTTGTCCCAGAGGTAATCATACATCACCTTACGGGCATATTTGAATGTACTTAGAGTACCATTTACATGAACCTTAGCTAGACCTTTAGAAACAAGATCAAGCTGCTGTTGATAAGTCAATAGAGTATTTTGCATAGTTATAGCTTCACAGAAAAACGCTTACGCATAGCAACCATTGTATGATCAGGTACACCATGAACACTCTCAGTATTATTACGATTCTCAACAATGAGACTCACAAAATTAGCTCCAGTTTCTTCAGCAATTTTCTTGTAGCTTTCAACTTCCTTTTCAGTAGTACTGGTATTGGAAACACCAACACTGGTTCCACTTAGCAGATAATTACGTGTATTTTCTTGGCAGCACTGGTGGGCATATTCCAGTTTCGTAGGTTCAAATTTGTAGTTACCATCATCATCAATCATATAGTGATCCGCTTCTTCCCAAGCAAAATCCAAAGGTACAATACTTCGTACAAATGTACTTTTACCAGCACCCGGAAGACCACGAACCAAAAGCAAAGTACATTTGTGGTTAAGCATAAAAACCTTTCTTTAATGTAGCAACAAACACCTGTATTTTACACCGGATTCTCTGAGAATGTCAAGACCTTTAGTATTTCTGTAGTATTCATCAAAAATTACTTCTTTTACACCGACTTGCACAAGCATACTACTGCACTGTTCACATGGGGCCAGTGTAACATAACAAGTGCTACCCAAACAAGAGATTCCTTCTCTTGCTGCCTTCATCATAGCATTAAGTTCAGCGTGAATTACAGAAGGTTTAGTCAAGAGTTCACCTGTTTCTTCTTCTATGTATTCTAGATCATTTCCTAAGGCTGTAGGAAGGCCATTATAACCCGGAATGATCAATCCTGTAGCTGTGACAAGGCAAGCACCTACCTTAGCTCTAATACCCTTGGAAAGCCCAGCATGAAGCCTTGCTGCTCCCATGTAAACACCATCTAGTTCTTGTTGTGTTGGCATTTAGTTCCTTTACTTTTATTTCTTAATTTTTCCACCGTAATCAGGATCATTTTTCAGAATCCACTTAATGAAATTAATTCGGTACTGTTTCATTCGACTAAAAGTAAGTTCTTCCCTTGGAATATTACAAACGTACATTAAGTAGTCTTCTAGTGTGCAAAGAAGAAAAGAATATTCTCTTCCAAAAGTACCTTTTTTGTCTTCGTAGTATGGTTGTGCTAAATAAGGGACTTTACCAATTACTTTATGTGTCCAAGGAGTAATGTACTTTTCCTGAAAAAAGTCCTTATCGAACACTGATAAATTATCACAAATGCCTTCCCAATAAACATGTTTGCTATTTTTAAGGTATTTCAAGCAGTTTTTCATATCCAGTCTACGATTTTGAATTTTATTGTATTTAGTCATTTAAAGGTTCCTTTCATTAGTCCACATTACAAGTAATCCATCCATCTTTTGAAGTGTACTCTACTTGCTTAACACCCCAAAGTTTCATTGCTTCCATACAAATTGGACATGGTTTAGCCAAAGCCATTTCACCATCCTGATTGTACCTTTCTACAGTAACCTTAGTCGGTACTTGCTCTTTACACCTAAGCAAAGCCAGAACTTCAGCATGAAGAAATATCTTCTTGGGTAGACCTACCTTTTGAGCAAGTCTATGCATCAAGGGATGACTCTTTTTGTAGTCATTTATACCAACAGCAATGAGTTTATTCCTGTTGTAAGCCTTAGCCAAGAGAGTGTACTTTTGATGTTTCATGCAGCAATTGTATCAACTATCCTTGATTGTGTCAAGGAATACCCTTTTTGTTTACTTGGGTATTATTCTTCCAAGGTCAGTGTGAAACTCTCAAGTGAGATTCTGTATTAACCACAAGAATAGTCATAATCAAGAACTCTTGGGATTATCAATGATTTTACCTTGAGCTTTTACAGCCTGTCCACCGAACATCAAACACATAATTTTACCATCACTGGATTTAGCCCACGCTAGAGTTTCATTGTCATTAGGATCAAACCAAATCTCATAGGAGGTATTATCCCCTAGAACTTCCATGAGTTGAATGTATTTATCATCCTTTAGACTTTTCTGAATTACAGCACTTGGAAAACACTTAACCATCACCTGAGTAGAAACCTGAGCATTAACACAGGTACTCATTAGTAACACAACTGAAATTACAATTCCAGTCATCCAAGACTTCAGTTTAGTAATCATTGCTTTAATCATTGTATGTCCTTCTTTGAAACATAATTAAGAGAAACATCTTCACTATAATAACCATTGCTACTACCGTAAAAGCGCACATCAACCCAACCCTTAATTGTAGCAAATTTATAGAAAGTCCATGTGGCACTTTCACTTGCTTTAGGATCATCTTGGGATTCCGCTGATGCCTTAAGTATTGGTGAACCGATCAGATCGTCAAGATAACCGGTGATATCTTCAATATATACATTCTCACAACAATCTTGCTGGTGTGAAAACACAAAAATACCTTCTGAATTCTCAAAGCACAGAGCATCATTTCCGTCTGAATTTGTGA
>OFRM01000557.1_pt1 | contig 14856 bp, 14 predicted proteins | sample 1543101 | NCBI WGS metagenome assembly OFRM01 (sample SAMN07774223, study PRJEB24372) | wastewater metagenome | isolation source: Exp Tend VB 0WW | collected 2016-02
GATCTGATTTAGTAAACATGTTAGTGCTCGACGAAGCAGATCGAATGTTAGATATGGGATTTGCTCCCCAGATAAAAAAGATTTTACAAACAGTACCAAAAGACAGACAGACCATGTTGTTCTCTGCAACTATGCCAGACAGTATTGTTGGGATTGCTACTTCTTACATGAAACTTCCCGTACGCGTTGAAGTGGCGCCAGCGGGAACATCAGCACAGCAAGTTGCTCAAGAAGTATTTTTTGTCCATAAGAATGATAAGCTGTCTTTACTACAAAAATTACTTACGGATTATTCCGGAAGTATTTTGGTTTTTTCTCGAACAAAATTTGGTGCAAAAAAAATTACCAAAAGTATTTTTGGTATGGGGCACTCTGCCGCAGAAATTCATTCCAATCGTTCTCTGCCACAGCGCAGAGAAGCTTTAGAGGGTTTTAAGAAAGGGAAGTATCGTGTTTTGGTAGCAACAGACATTGCCGCTCGTGGAATTGATGTAACCGGTATTGAGTTAGTTATCAATTTTGATTTACCAGATAGTAATGAAGATTATGTGCATCGTATTGGTAGAACTGGTCGCGCAGGTCTTACTGGGCGCGCCATTTCATTTGCAACCCCAGAACAGCGAGGAGATGTTAAGGCTATTGAAAGATTGATTAGAAAAGTTTTAACTGTTTTACCTCTTCCTTCAAATTTACCAAAGCGCATGGCAGAAGCAGTGGTAGAACGTGGCCCAAGGCCACCACAGCGCCCTTATCGCTCAGGTGCACCATCTTCTCGTCCTTTCTCCTCACAGAGATCTTATGGTGGCTCTAGTCCTCAAAAGCGTGACTATTCTAAGCCTCGTTTTGAGGCTTTATCACAGCCTCACAGCAGCCGTCCTGAAGGACGAAGCCGGGCAAGAAAACCCGCTAGGCCTTATGCGCCAAGTTCAGAGCCCAGGCCAAGTTATGTGCAAAGAAAAAATCCGACGCCATACCGCTTAACTGATGAATCTCAATTTTAAAAAACATCCCGATCTGATCGGGGTGTTTTTTTAACGAAACGAGATTTATAATAACTGGTGTAAAATTTTAAATAGTTTAATTTGGAATGTAGCTATCTTAGGGTTGTCAATTACAGTAGCAGTATCAGAGGAATAATCAATAAGAGCCATTTTATTTCCATAAATTATCACAGTAACATTGTCATTAAATAGTCCAAACTTATCTGGGATTACTTTTACATCGCGTTCAAGACGTGGTTTTTTTTGTTTGGCAACAGAGCTGTTTGTTATAACAAATCTTTGTAACTGCTTAAGGTCACGCACTTCTCTGTAGTCTTTTGGTAAATACCGTTCGCCACTAGTTGATTCATTGCGCGCACTATATCTATAAAAAACCTCTCCTTTTTTTAATGAATGAATTAAATCAGAAAAGATATTTTGAATATTGTCTTTTCCTTGATAAACAGAAACTTGCTGTGAGCCTAGATTTTGTTCAAATCTTTCTGTTAAAGCAGGAAGTGCGCTGTCTAACTCCACAAGAGTCCTTGTTATGAGGTTGCGTAAATGGTTTGGGTGTTCGGCGCTGAAATGAGTCCTTTTTCCAATTTGAAATTTCGAGACCAAGCCAAGTTTTTCCAATTCTGGCAATATTTCATAAACAAGAGGGCGATTAAGATTGGCTGTTCTTGCCAGTTCTGCGACAGTTAGATTTGGGTGAGAAAGCAAAGCTTGGTAAAGAATTTGTTGTCCTTCTGAAAGCCCTGCTCGTTGTATTATGTCTTCAATATTCATAAAGTGTAAATTAATATTACACTTTAATATAACATATATATTCAATAAAATCAATAATAAGGCCAAATTTACTTAAATTAATTACATATTTGTTAAAAAAAATAACACTTTGAACAAAAACTAGTGTATAGTTTTTATGAAAACAAAACCTCCTTAACAACTAGACGGAGGAATACACAGCTAGGCAGTGCTAGAAATTACTGCGCAAACTGGGGAAAAGACATGGCAATTTACGGTAAGGGTCGACGCAACCAGAAGAGGCACAGTGAGCTGAGCTTGGATCAGTGCTGGCGCTATAACGCTGAGCGAATTGACGGGAAGTGCTTGCCGAGGACCCATCGAGGGCTGGAACAGGTCAAGCGCTCTCTTCGTGCCAAGACCAGTCATCGGTTTCCCCGAAGGGGGATGATGGCGGTGATTGGATGGAATAATGGGCGGCCTCAAGTGGCAATCTACTGGACGAAGTAGAAAGTCAAAGCGTCAGAACCAACAGCGCTAGTGCGCAAGGAGAATTGAAATGTTTGAGAAGTTCAAGGCTTGGTTGTCTCTGCTTCCCTTGGCGGTTGTCTGTTGTTGGGATCTTGTGGTCCTTGCTGTCACCGGGACTCTGGGTGCGAGCGAGAGTCTCATCTACCAGTTTTACTGGGTGGGGTCGAAGATTGTTGGAGCTCCTGGTTGGGGTGGTGAGCTTCTCGGCTTCGCTCTCTACCTTCTTGTGGTGATGTTGCTTCGACCTCCCATGAAGTAGTAATAACAGGTTCGAGGGTTACCTTGTAGAAATACAAAAAACCCTCACCGATCTCCCGATGCGCATCGGGACTGATGAGTCCAAGAGGACGAAATCGGTAGTTGGAAAGTTCTTTGATAGTTGAACGGAGGAGAAATGTCCAAGACTTATAATAGTGTGTCGCTGATGCCTCTCACCCCACTCGAAAAGTTCTTTCTTTGGACAATGCTGGGACAGAGGGTTTTTCACGAGCTGGTAGAAAGCAAGAATGAGGAATTTGTGCGGATCTTTCCAAACCCACTCAGCCTTGAAGTGAAGGTTCGGTCTACCATCTTAGGGGTTGCATATGTTGGTATGCTTACCCATGATATGTCTGTGGGTGACCGCCTATATGGTTGTTCATCGCCACGCACCGAGAGACTAAGAACTTTACAGTCCGGGCTATCTAAGGCTTACTCTGGGTATCATCAGTGGATCACCCGAGGTAACAACCCTCTCGACTTCTTTCTTCAGGTCTTTACTTTGTCTAGCCACGACCTCTTAGAGGTTGTTGGGGAGTATCAAACGAACCACGTGTTTGATACCGCTAACAACATGATGTCTAGACGGATTGGTGCACATCTCTTGCACGGGCTTGAGAGTATTGGGTATCAAATGCCTAACAGCTTAAACTCTGGGCCCTATTACAGCGACTTGTGCAATGTCACAAAGACTGTTATTGGGGCTACTCTCTTGGGGACTGCCTTCATTGGAAAGGTTGGTGTTGGTGAGGCGCGGCAATTCATAGATAAGAATTACCGTGTTAATCCTACGCTAGATCTCGGAATCACTGAGGAGCAGTCAGGATGGCTTAACAGACAGTACCACCAGAACTGTGTGTTTGGGGAATACGGTTCGTTTAGGGGACAACGAGATCCAAACTTTTTGCAAGATTTTGCCAAAAGGCTTGCTTCCGGGGAAGCAGTCATTTTTCAGGATTGAGCTTGATCTACTTTATGAGTTTTAGAGCATCAGATCGATGCTTTTTAAAACCATCTTGGATCAACTGGGCTTAAGGCACCCGCATTTTATGCAAACGCCTTTTTTCTTTTAAATGTAAACAGGTTATAATCTATTTATGGAAACAGAAAACAGTATAGAAAGAGAAGCTTATAAATCTCATCTTGTTGAGTTGCTTAAGTCTCATAACATTGATTATGGCAAGTGGGGAACTGGGACTACGAAAACCCTAGATCATTTGGTTGATGAAGTTATAAAAGGTGAAACAGTTTTAGTAGAAAACGAACAGGGAGAACTAGTAAGAAAACTCGCAGTATTATGGATTGAAGTGACTCATCACGTTGCTGATGGGAGGGTTTATAAGCTCAAAGAGACTCATCAGATTTTTAAAGATGGCCGAGAACGACGTAGGAATTTAAAAACCTCAATAGCAGAAAAATTAGTAGGCGGTGAGGAGGCTGACGACTTATCTGTTAAGAGGGCTTTGTTTGAGGAATTAGGGATTGAATCTACAGAAATAATTACAAAATTAGACGAGGACCATACGGTAAGTGATTCGTATAGTTTTCCAGGATTAGCAATGGAAAAACATGACTATTATTATCAAGCAGAAGTTTCTGATAAATGGCTAAAGCCAGAGGGGTACATTGAGAGACAGAAAGATAAAGATACATATTTTATATGGGTTGAAGTAGTGTAACTAAGTAATTAAAACCCGCTTCTATGTGAAGCGGGTTTTAATTACTTTATTTTCTTTTTGGTTTTGGCGTAGTTGGCAAGGAGCCAGGAGCTAGATTCAATTTTGCCACCCTTACCGGCATTAAAGACCATTTTACACTTTAGTTTTTTACACGTGGCTATGTCAGTATAAAGAGAAGATTTTGGATCCGCAGCATTTTTCTTATCCCTATCTCCTCCGTTAGCAAAAATGTCTGGCTTGATTTTTTGGAGTGTTGCAGAAACACTCATGTCTTTTGGGTTTGACTGGTGTGAAGTTAGAATTACTTTATCAACATCGCGCAGAGCTTCTAGAATTTCTTTCCGTTCGTGTTGTGGCATGAACACTTGACCTTTTTTTGCTTTGAGCCAATTGTCATTATTCAGAATGACAATCAGTTTAGTACCGAGTTTTTTGGCTTCGTGAATCAATCTGGTGTGCCCTGGGTGAAGTGGGTCAAAGCCACCACTGACTGCAACAACTATATTTTTTTTGGGATTTTTTTTAAGCATAGAAATTAGTTTATGCAATTATTTTATTGCTTTGAATTTGCTTTTGGGGCTGTTCGGCATGGTGAATTTTTTCGTAGAGATCTAATATTATTTTTGTAAGAAGCCCGGGGTTTGGCACGTTTTGAAATTCAAATCTTTCTTTTGCTGCTGCCGTTTGAATATAAACTGTGCCAAAGTCAAACATAGTTCCCAGCATCCCATTAGTTTCACTTGTGACGTCTTCAATTTTGTCTATATTAAGTTCTGAGACGACATGGCTTAAGAGTCCTTGTTGGTCAATATCAACAATGCGCATACTGCTGATAATGTGAATGTTGAGGTAATACAGAACAAAAATAACAAGGAGACTTACTAGCAAAGATGCCATGTAGATTTGTGCAAGCAAGCTAAAAAATAATCCAAGTTGGCCTTCAAAAATACCTGGCAGGACTTTTTGGCCGAACCAATAGTATGCAAAAAGTGGCACAGCGACAATTAACCACACAAATAATTTTAATACTAATAATACCCAATGTTCACGAATGGCTAAATAAATTTTTTCATCAGGCCTTTGGCTGGGGAAAAGTTTATGCATTGGTTTTAGAGTTTTAAATTCTGCAGAGAAGAATAAGAAGTACTAACTAAAATCAAAAATAAAATGCTATAGACAATACTAATTGTCAGAGTGGTTGTTCGAGATTTGCCGTAACGCAAGAAAATATAAATAGCAAAAGCACTAATTAAAGTAGCAATTGAAATAAATCCAAAATAGACAACAGTAATTATTGCATATATAACTTGTGATGAATCCATAGAGTTTATAGTAGGGTATTAGAGCCCGGAACAGTTTTTCCTAAATGGGCATAGCCACGCTCTGTGAGTTGACGGCCTTTTGGTGTGCGCATAATTAAACCAAGACGCAAGAGAAAAGGTTCATAGACATCGGCGATAGTGTCTTGCTCTTCACCGCTTGCTGCGGCCAAAGTTCCAAGTCCTACAGGCCCACCTGAAAATTTGTCAGCAATAATTTCCAGGAGACGTCGGTCGTTTAATTCTAGGCCTTGCTCATCTATTCCAAGGAGGTCAAGAGCTTTTTGAGCCTCCTGTGCTGTAATTGTATCATGGCCCGAAACCTGCACAAAGTCTCGCACTCGTTTTAAAATTCGATTGGCAATGCGAGGAGTAAACCGGCTTCGCTCTGCTAAAATAAGACTTGACTCTTCATCAATCGGACTATTTAAAATTACCGCTGAGCGTTTAATAATTTGGTTGATAGCTTCTGTGTCGTAAAAATCAAAGTGATAGGTTAAGCCAAAGCGGTCGCGTAGGGGACTAGAGATCATGCCGATCCGAGTGGTCGCACCAATTAAAGTAAATTTTGGTAAGTCCATGCGCACGCTTCGGGCTCCCGGCCCTTTGCCAATAACAATATCTAAAAACCCATCTTCCATAGCGGGGTATAGGATTTCTTCGACAACTTTATTAAGCCGGTGGACCTCGTCTATAAATAAGGTGTCACCTGGCTCAAGATTAGTGAGGAGCGCGGCTAAGTCCCCAGGTCGTTCAATTGCTGGGCCAGAGGTTGTTTTCAGTTTACTCCCTGTTTCTTTAGCGATAATGCTGGCCAGTGTAGTTTTTCCTAGTCCCGGTGGCCCATAAAGCAGGACATGTTCAATACGCTCACCGCGTTGTTTTGCCGCTTCTATCACTACAGCTAAGTTTGCTTTGAGACTTTCTTGGCCAATAAATTCAAGTAAGGAGCTTGGCCTAAGGGTCTGCTCAAAGACTTCTTCTTCAGGAGAAGTGGGGCTTAAGATATCATTGTTTTGTTTTGTTGACTCAAGCATTCGCTGTAAGTATTACTTTAATTTTAGGTTGGAAAGAAACTCAATAATAGTTGGCAACATAATACCACTAGCCCCATCGCCATTCCAGGCAGTGCCAGCGATATCAAGATGGATCCAAGGAGTATCTTTTTCGATAAACTGCGCGAGAAAAACTGCTGCGACAATTGCGTCTACTCGCTGTTTGCCAATATTAGAAAGGTCAGCGACAGTGCTTTTTAACTCATCGGCATATGGCATGTGAAGCGGGAGGAAATGGGTGTCTTCTCCGGCTTTTTCACTGGCTGTTGTAAATTGAGTATTGAGAGTTGGTTTGTTGCCAAATGCCCCTGTAATTTTATTTCCAAGTGCAACTACCACAGCCCCAGTCAGGGTAGCTAAGTCGATAATTAATTTTGGTTTATATTTTTTTTGCACGTAGGATAAGCCGTCGGCTAAAACCATTCTTCCTTCAGCGTCGGTATTTAAGACTTCGACAGTTTTCCCGCCGTAGGTTTTAACCACATCTCCTGGTTTGAGGGCTGAGCCTGAAGGAAGGTTTTCAGTAGCTGCGATTACACCAACTAGATGGTAAGGCAATTTTAATTGACTAGCCGCTTGCATAACTCCTAGTACAGTTGCTCCGCCTGCCATATCATATTTCATTTCATGCATATCTTTTGCAGGCTTAATTGAAATGCCACCACTATCAAAAGTAATGCCTTTACCGACAAGGGCAATGGTTGTTTTTGCTTTGGGGTTGTACTCAACCACAATTAATTGCGCTTCTTCTTTAGACCCTTGTGAGACTCCTAAAATGCCGCCCATCCCTAATTTTTCTAAAGCTTCTTCATTGTGGATGGTTATAGACAACCCAAACTCGTTGGCAACAGTTTGACTTTCGGCAGCTAAATGCTTTGGAGTCATTGAGTTTGAGGGGTGGTTACAAAGAGTTTTAATAGTCTTCATTGCGGAACCTAAAATAAGCGATTTGCGAATAACTTCAGTTAAAGGCTTGTTGCTTAATAGCTCAAGAGTTTCAAGTTGTGGGATGCTGTCTTCGCTTGGCTTGGTTTTATGAGTATGAAAATGATAGCTACTATTAAAAGCCGTTGCGATAACAGCAGTTGCGGTAGGTCCCCAGCTTGCAGTAGGAATAAGGATCCCAACTTTTTTATACTTAGCTATATGACTTCGGATATTTTTAAAAATATCTACAGCAATTTTATAACTAAGTACATCTTTACCAATTTCGATTAACAAAAGTCGCGTGGCAACTTTCTTTCCAGCATGTGGGTAAAATAACAACGTGCTCCCACGTTGTTTTTTTAAGTCTCCAATTTTGAGATGGCGATTTAATTCACTTACTTCAAAACCTTTAAGTTTTTTTAGCTCAGTTGGTAACTGTCCATTCTGGATAGGAAGGACAAGTAGATTGTAGGGATTGTCTATTTTGGAAAGAGTTGCAACTTTTTTCTGGATTATATTCATAGGAGTTAGTTAATGATTGGTGGAGTTTGGGTTGGAGTGGGAGAAGGGTTTTCTACAGAGGGTGTGGGTGTTTGTGGGGTTGGAGTCTGTTGTTCTGGTGTGGGAGGAAACTCTTCTTTTTTATGGAACAGTGCCGGCGACTGGTAGGTTGAGTTAAAGGTGTCTTTTAATTCTTTACCATCTTTGATGACTGTACGTTTCCAATAGGCTTTCATTGAGCCGTCACTTTTGCGGTCGTAAGTAACTGGTTTTTCTAAAATTACTTCACGAGTATCTTTAGTGCCATAGATTTCAAAAACTAAATTGTCCGCATCTTTTAAGTATGGCCAGATTAAAATATGTGCAGGAGTATCGTTGGTAAATTTAAGATCGATAACACCAGGATAAATAGTAGCATCTGTTCCTTGGGGAGCATAATACTGCACTGCATAAGAATGGTTTTTTCTTTGCAAAATTGGCAAGCCAGCATTCATAGCCGCACGGAAAGTTGTGGATGAGACTTGGCATAAGCCCCCACCAAATTCTGGGACCGTGCCAGATTTTTTAATCACCAGTTCTGGTAAAAACCCTGTTGAGGCTTCAACTTCGCCAAGATATTCGTTAAAACTAAATTCTTCTCCGGGAGCTAAGATAACGCCTTTTTCTTTTTCCACACCAACTTTAATATTATGTCTGCGGTTTTTGGGACTGCCTTTAAAATTTGACTCTCCTTTACCAATTAATTCATTAATTCCTAAAGTATTGGTTTCTGCTAAAGGTTTAGCAGGTTTTTTTGAGTGGACAGCAAGTTGGGCCAGGGTTTCTTTTTTTGTCAGTGCGGAAATAATATTTTTTGTACTGGTGGTAATGTCGATATGCAAGCCATCTTGACCAGCTTCAAAAGTGGTGGCGCGGTTATTTTCTATAATGAGCTTGGCGTCTTTTGTTTGTTCGAAACCTTTACTATGCTCTAAAAGGTAATTATAAATTTGGGTTGGATTAAACTGATAAGCTTTGTGTGTTCTGAGAGGCTTTGTGGCGGTTAAGCCTAAAGTTTGGCTAATTAGGTCTTTGACAGAAATTTTAGGGCTTAAGGCTCTCGAGTCTTCCGTTATTGAAACAGGCGATTCCCATAAAGTCAGTGTGGCTTTTGGAACAACGAGAGTGCTTGGAAGCCCTTCTATAATAAGATCTGTTTGAGGGTTTTCTCCCAACGCTGCTTGAGCTGTGGGAATGACAAAAAACATACTGACTAAAAATGTTAGTATGGCAAAAGCTGCCATCGTAAGTTTTATAAAAGAAATTGAGAAAACTGTCATATTGTAAAATTAATCCAGATTGTCTTTTTAGGGAGATGGGTTTTAATTTTTTCTGCCCATTCAATTACTGTAATAGTTTGCTCTCGTCCCATAAAATCTTCTAGTCCTAATTCTTTTACTTCTTGAAAACTATTTGTTCGGTAGAGGTCTAAATGATAAAGCGTAACAGGGAGTTTGGTTTTAGGAAACTTGGCTTGGTAGAAATTTACTAGGGTAAAGGTTGGGCTAGTTATCCGCTTTTTAATTCCCAAAAGTTTTCCTAGTTTTTGGGTAAAGGTTGTTTTTCCTGATCCGAGTGGGCCGCTGAGAGCAAGGATAGCGCCACTTACAAGATCCCCCGCGAGTTGTTTTGCCAAGTTTTCCGCTCTTGAAACAGTGATGCTGTAGTCGTGTTTCATAGCTCTATTGTAACGGGATTGACCAATTTAGTAAAATTGTTTATAGTGCTATATTAAGGTTAGGCTTTTATCTAAAATATTTAATTTAAAAACTCGATCTTTAGCCTTTAGATTTATTATGGAGCTGTCACTTACCCAACAAATTTATGAACTTTGTCAAAAGTCGCAATCAATTTTGATTGCGACCCCTGACCACGCTGATTATGATACTTTATCAGCTGCAGCAGGGTTGGCAATTATTTTAGAACGGCATGGTAAGGCCGTCTTTTTAATCGGTCCAGAAACTCTTCCAGAAGAGTTGGGTTTTTTCCCAGAGTCAGTCGTTTTTAAAAAAGAAATATCCTTGGCTTCTGGTGGCCTAACTATTTTATTAAAAACCCAAAACGCACAGCTCGATGAATTAAGATATGTGGTGGAGAGCGAGAGAGTAAAAATTTTTTTGAAACCAAAAGAAGGAAAGTTTGTTGCAGAAGATGTGACAGTTGAGTCCGGGGTTTCCAGTATTGACCTTGTTATCACAATTGGGGCTAGTTCTTTGGAGAGTTTGGGAAGTTTATATTCAGCTCATGCTGACTTACTTTATGGAGTTGCAAAAATCAACTTTGATAAAAGTCCAGCGAATGAATATTTTGGCACAATAAATTCTGTTGATGTTGTGGCAAGTAGTAATGCTGAATTAGTGGCCCGCACTTTATTAGCCCTAGATAGCTTTGAAGTTCCAAGCACGGCCGCGACTTGTTTCTTAGGTGGCATAATGCAAGCAACTAGTAGTTTTCAGTTTGCTTCTACTACAGCCAACACTTTTGTTACAGCAAGTAGTTTGCTTAGGCTTGGTGCCGACCAAGAATTAGTTGTTCAACATTTGTTTAAAACCAAACAATTTAATTTATTAAAGTTATGGGGCAGAACATTGGCCAGGCTAGAAGAAAGCCCTTCAGGGCAAACACTATTCGCTGTCTTGAATCAGCAGGATTTTGAAAAGAGTGGAAGCACAGAAGCCGATCTTCCAAATGCGCTGCGCGAATTAGTAAAAAATGTTAGCGGGTTTGCCTCTGTGGCAGTGATAGCGGGAACCAACAGGTCTTCCACACTCTTAGTCTTAGCAGGTCTTCCACATATAAATAACAATAGTATTGCCCAAAAACTTGGGTTGGCCACTCCTTCATCTTCACCCTTATTCGGACAATTTTTAATGACTATATTTGAAACTAGTTTATCACCAGAAGAGGTGGTGGCAACTTTTCTGTAAATAGCTTCGCTTTTTCGAGCTTAAAAGTGGTATAATTACTTTACAGAAGTATTTTTAGAAACAAAAATTTAGCGCCATGGCAGACAGTAAACATTTTTTATCTAGCACCCCCCAGGACATGCAAAGGGCTTTGTTAGATGAAAATCGAACATTGGAAGAAGATGAAACAGTAAAAAAAGCAAAACTGCTTGGTTTACCGTACTTAAACTTGCATAATTTTCCACTCGATTTGAATGTTTTAGCTTTATTTGCCGAAGGTGAGGCTGTTGAGTCAAAAAGTTTGCCTGTTTATCGTGACGTTCATACTCTAAGCCTTGCGACAGTGGATCCCGCGAACCCGTTATTGTTAGAGAAAAAAAGTTTTTTGCAAAAAAAATATACAGTCACTGTCTACTTAATTTCCGAAAGTAGTTATAAGCAGGCTCTTGGGTTTTACAAAAAGGTTTTAACTCCAAAAAGTATTGCGCACGATGTTATTACTGTTGAGGGAGACGAGGCAGTTACTCTAGAAAATTTAGAAAAATTTAAAACAAATAATAAAGCTCAGTCTGCCAGCGAAGTGCTTACAGTATTGTTTGGTGCCGCAATAGTGCTTCATGCCTCTGACATTCATATTGAACCAGAAGCCGATTTTATTAAGGTTCGGTTTCGACTTGACGGAGTCCTTTCTGACATTGCGCATTTAGATAAAACTACTCAACGAGCAGTTATGGCGCGTTTAAAAAGTTTTTCTAAACTGAAATTAAATGTAGAAAATTTACCACAAGATGGTCGCTTAACTTTTTTTTACAAAGGCAAACCGGTTGATGTTCGTGTTTCAACTTTACCTTCAGCTAATGGAGAGGGTGTTGTGCTTAGACTTTTGGGAACAGAAGCAAAACAACTTAAAATTGCAGATCTTGGGATGAGGGGCCTGGGTTTGGCCGTTGTGGAAAAAGCTTTAGCCAAACCAAACGGGATGATTATTACCACAGGTCCAACTGGGAGCGGAAAAACTACAACCCTATATGCTTTCCTTAGTGAACTCAATCAGCCGGGGGTGAAAATTATCACACTTGAAGACCCAGTTGAATATAAATTGCAGGGAATTTCTCAAACTCCAATTGACCATAATGTCGATTTTAGTTTTGCCAAGGGTCTCCGTGCAATTTTAAGGCAAGACCCAGATATTGTAATGGTCGGTGAAATTCGTGACCAAGAAACCGCAGAAACTGCCATGCAGGCCGCGCTTACTGGGCACATTGTACTTTCAACTCTGCATACCAACGACGCTTCTGGTGCTATCCCACGCTTAACGACAATGGGAGTAAAGCCTTTTACAATTGCTCCAGCTCTAACGGCAATTATTGCCCAGCGACTTGTTCGCATGCTTTGCACTAGTTGTCGCAGGGAAGTTAGCATTGAACCAGCAACTCTAACTCGAATTAAAAGTATTCTTGAAAAAATTCCAAAGACAGCACAGGTCGCCTTGCCTAAAAAAATGCAGTTTTTTGCTGCAGACGGTTGTGATGCTTGCGGTGGACTTGGTTATAAAGGGCGCATTGGAATTTACGAAGTCATTGAAGTCACTGACAGTATTGAAGCCTTAATCTTAAAAGAAGCTTCTGCCCTTGAAATCAGAGCAGTAGCAATTGAGGCAGGAACAGTAAGTATGGCTCAAGACGGCATGCTCAAAGCTCTTGAGGGGATTACAGATGTAGAGGAAGTTTTCAGAGTGGCAGGAGAGTAAACCGGGTAATATTTTTTGACAAAATGCAAAAATTCTGCTATAATATGTTTATATTAGTTGGTCTTTTTAGAAACAAAAAAGTCTATGCAGGTTTGTGACTTGATGACAAAAAATGTGGTGACCGTACGGCCGACTGATACGGTTAATCAAGTCGCAGATTTATTATTTGCAAAACATTTTACCGGGGTTCCAGTGGCAGACGCGCAAGGACGATTGTTAGGAATGATAGCTGAGCGTGATTTTATTGCTTCTGACTCCAAGCTTTATTTACCAACGTATATCAAACTACTTCAAGAGATGGACTACATTAAGGGAGATAATAAAAAACTTCCTTTAGCTGTTAAAAAAATTATCGGAGCTACCGCGGGGGACATTATGAATACCGAGGTGGTTACGACTACAGAGACCACAGAACTTCAAAAATTAGCTTTGCTTTTTGCAACTAAGCGAGTTAATCCAATACCTGTAGTAGATAAAGATAATAAGTTAGTCGGTATAATCTCTCGAAGTGATTTAATTAAACTTTTTTCACAAAAAAATATTTAAAAATTTTTAAGGTAAAAATATGACTCAAACAAAAAATGGGCACAGGGCTATAGACGACTCCATAGCCAAAGCTGATAAAAGTTTACGCAAGCAGTTTGCGCTTGTGGCAAAAACCCGCGCTAATATTTGGCTGACCGTTACCGCTGTAATTTTTGTACTTGGTATCGCAATTGGAACTTTCTCAGTCCTTGGAGGAGGCCTTGGCCTTTCTAGTGAAGCCAGTTTTAGTTGGATACAAAATTTGCGACGTTCAACAACAAATACAACTCAAACACAGAACACGCTAGCCGGTTTATCAACCACTTCAGTTAATAATCAAGAAGGAAATCCAACTGCAGGAACAATTACGACTTGTTCTTATTGGAATCAGGCTGGTTGCCAAATTGTCATAAGTGGTCCAACAACCTTGGTTCAAGGTAGGGCAGGATCATTTAAAATTTATGGAACCCAGCAAGTCGATAGGCCTTGTCCTGGTGACCCCTCTTGCCCACGCGCTATTATATGGTTTCCAAGTATTGTTGTAGACTGGGGCGATGGCACCTTGCAAAGCTCGTCAATCCGCACAGGCTATGACCATAATTACTTAACCCCTGGGACTTATACGGTGACAGCGACTGCAACTTATAACAAACAACAGTACTATCCAAGGGACGAAGCCTTGCAATTAACTAACCCAGATAATCGACCAACGACTTTTGTAGTTGGCCCAAAAACTTTTACTGTGACTGTGACCGCTAACGCTTCGGCTGTAATTAGCGCAACGCGTAGTCCTGAGTCGCCACCTGCTGGTCCAGTGGCTAATAATGCTACAGCGGTTGAATTTGCTTTAATAGACTTAAAAAATAACAGTACCACTTCACCAAAAACCATTAACGCGATGCTAGTTGGTTGTAGGGACGGGTACGCGCCACAACATACAAACGGCACAGCTGCTCCTCAACCCTTTGCCTCTAATAAAACTTTCACTGTCAAACGAGTCGGGGGTGGGGTAATTGCTAAGGCCACAACTTTTTCCAGTGCTCGTGAGTTTGGAACAATCTTTTCTAATACCAATTTTCAAATGGATTCACTACTTCGCTTTAAGTGTAAGGCCGCAGCGTATAAAACAGGCGGAAGCGGTTCTGGTTCTGGCGGTGTCCCATTGATAATCCCTGCTGGTGCGACTGCTACAGTTTCCCTTATTGCCGATGTTGGCCAGATGGATCCTTGCACTCGTTTACAGTTAGGAGTTATGGCTGCTTACAGTACAGCTCAAGCGGGCCCACTTCTCAGTTCTGCTGGTATGGGGAATGTGATGGTGGTTCCTGGGACTAACCCATACACTGGAGAGACTTGCGGGGGAGGTAGTGGTGGTGGCGGAGGAGGTGGAGGCGGGGGCGGAGGACCGAATCGCACTGAAGGTCCGTCCACGCCAACGGTGAGTGGCATCAGTGAATCCGATGCGGAGGGGCGCTTCGTGAATGTCACCGGCGATGGCATGAACGGTCCGCTGAGCATCAACACTGCTGGTATTGCACTGCGTGTGCGCGGAACGGCATCGGGTGAGATTCTCTTCGCGCAGAATGAACTCACATCGTCCGGGACGCTGACCGTAACAGACACCGTCACCTTCACA
>OFRM01000558.1_pt1 | contig 14849 bp, 8 predicted proteins | sample 1543101 | NCBI WGS metagenome assembly OFRM01 (sample SAMN07774223, study PRJEB24372) | wastewater metagenome | isolation source: Exp Tend VB 0WW | collected 2016-02
TTTTTTCTGCTAATATTGCGTCATTATGAAGAAATCAACCACTTTCCACCTCATAACTCTTTTTCCCGAGGCGTTTTCATCGTATTTGGGAGAATCTATTTTGGCTAGGGCGCAGAAAGAAGGGCTTTTCGGTGTGAAGTTTTATAACCCGCGCGACTTTGTGGTACCGACGAAGGTTCAGAAGAGAAAGGCTAAGCCATATAAAAAAGTAGACGACAAACCGTACGGCGGTGGCCCTGGCATGGTCATGCAAGCGCTGCCAATGGTGAAGGCTATAGAAAAAGCTGTGGCTGCGGCGACTCGAAAAAATAAAAAGGTTAAGCCACTTATCGTTTTTCTTTCTCCATCTGGCAAGCAATTTACGAATGAACTCGGCGCTGAATACTCGAAAAGATATTCAGACATTATATTTATTTGCGGAAGGTATGAAGGTGTTGATGCTCGTATCAAAAAAATATTTAAGATGGTAGATATAACAGTAGGGCCGTTTGTAACCACAGGTGGAGAATTACCAGCGATGATTATGATAGATTCGATGGCACGCCAAATACCCGGAGTGCTTGGCAAATTTGAAAGCAGGGAAGAGAGCCGTGCATCTTCACGCGATGTGTATACCCGGCCTGAAGTTTTTGCATATAAAGGAAAGAACTACAAGGTGCCAAAAGTGCTACTTTCGGGTAATCATAAAGATATAGACGCGTGGCGCCTAGACGAGAAGCGCCGAGGGGGAAATACGACACAAGCATAGGTTTAGCACAGGGAAAATAAAGTAGGTCACATGAAGACCGTATCAAAAAAATATAAAGAAATTCTAAAAAAAGCCTAAAAATAAGGCTAAAATAGAAATGTCGCACATAGTTTTATGCCTTGACACCCCTGTCAACAGTCGCTATACACAAGCTGTTTAAAGGGCTAAAAAGCGTGCAGCCGTCAAGATATCCACATTGTCAACAGTTCTGCGTTGACAGCTGTGGATAAATCGAATATGATAGAAATCCTGTGTAAGACGATTGAGTTTTTCCCGGCTCTTCGCAGTATCGGTCGCCTTTGGCGCCCGAGAACTCCATAGTTTCAGGCGTTTTTAGTGGGACGCCTGTAACTTACCCACACACTCAAACAACATAATCGAAAGGCTTAACACAGCTGTGTAATTTTTGCGGCGCATGATGGCAAGTTCATGTTTTGCGCCGTTTTATAGCACTACTATATAAGCCGTACCATTCCGGTAACGCTTACGAAAGTCTGCGGCTCGATACGCTTAATAAGAATTTAATAATTTAGACGCTACACAATTATGCGCCAGAAGAAATATTTCTCACGTTTCAAGGAGCCGCTCGCGCCGCTCCCAAACTTGGTTGAAGGTCAGCTCGAATCTTATAAGTGGTTGCTAGAAAAAGGCATGAAAGATGTCTTTGACGAATTCAAGTCTATTAAAGACTATTCCGACAAGAAATTTGAACTCGATTTCACGGGGTATGAACTCACGGCTCCAAAGCACGACGAATTCTACGCCAAAGAAAATAAAATGAACTTTGAGGGAGGCCTTAAGGTTATGGTACGGCTCAAAAATAAGATTCTCGGTACAGTGAAGGAGCAGGAAATCTTCATGGCTGATTTTCCTATGATGACAGAGCACGGCACATTCATCATCAATGGTATCGAACGACTCATAGTTCCTCAGATCATCCGCGCATACGGTGTATTTTTTACTTCACAAGAGCTTAAAGGCAAGAACTATTTCGGCGCGAAAATTATTCCTGCACGAGGCGCATGGATAGAAATTGAAAGCGACCCAGACGGCGCAATATATGTACGAATAGACAGAAAGCGAAAATTCCCAGTTTCTTCGCTTCTTCGTGCTTTCGGCGCAGAAACAGATACCGACATCAAAGACCTCTTCAAAGACTACCCACTCGCTACTAAATATATAGAGACAACTCTCGCTAAAGACCACGCTAAAACTACAGACGAAGCATATATAGAAATTCACAAGCGACTTCGAGACGGTGACCTTGCTACTGCAGAAAACGCTAAAGAATTCTTCAGTTCGCTTATTGGCCCAGAACGATACGACCTGTCAAAGGTGGGCCGTTTCCGTTTCAACCAGCGCTTCGAGAAGTCTATGGATGAAAAGGCACTTGCAAAAATGACACTTGGTCTCGATGATCTCGTTTCAACAATTTCAAAAATAATGGAATTGAATCATAACCCACTTGCTATCACTGACGATATCGACCATATGGGTTCTCGTCGTGTACGTTTCGTTGGTGAACTTCTTCAGCAGAAAATTCGTTTCGGTATGACGCAAATTAAGCGAAACACTCAGAACCGAATGTCTACTATCGACACCGATGCTACACTTCCTGTGCAGTTTATCGCGCCACGTCCATTACAGGCGCGAATAAAAGAATTCTTTACTACAAACCAGTTGTCGCAGTTCATGAGTCAAGAAAACATTCTTGCAGAAATTGAGCACCTCCGACGTATTTCAGCCCTCGGTCAAGGAGGCCTCACACGAGAACGAGCCGGTATTGAAGTTCGTGACGTTCACCCTTCTCACTACGGAAGAATTTGCCCAATTCACACACCTGAAGGTCAGAACATTGGTCTTGTATTGCAGCTCGCTACATACGCTCGTATCAACCACTTCGGCATGATCGAGACGCCTTACGCAAAAGTAAAAGACGGTAAAATCACAAAGGAAATTGTTTACTTGAACGCCCTTGAAGAAGAAGGCTTCAAAATTGCTCACGCCGCAACCGACTACGACGAAAAAGGATTCATGAAAGAAGAAATTGTCGAAGTTCGAATTAAGGGTGAACCGGTATTGGTAAAGCGAGATGAAGTGAATTACATTGACGTGTCACCTGAGCAGGCATTCTCTGTTTCAACTTCGATGATTCCGTTCCTAAACCACGATGACGCAAACCGAGCGCTGATGGGTTCGAACATGCAGAAACAGGCTACGCCTTGTATTATTCCTGAAGCGCCTCTTGTTGCTACAGGTATTGAAGAGAAAGCAGCGCAAGACACAGGTCGCGTTATTCTTGCACCAGAAGACGGAACTATTACATATTTAGATTCACAAAAAATTGTATTCAAGGGTTCAAAAGCAGAAAAAGAATTTAAACTTGTTACATTCAGCCGAACTAACCAGTTTACAGCGGCTCACCAGCGGCCTACAGTAAATATTGGTCAGAAAGTTAAGCGAGGCGACGTTCTTGCAGACACATCTACTTCGGTAGACGGCCAGATGGCCCTTGGTCAGAACTGCTTGGTAGCATTCATGACATGGTCTGGTGCTAACTATGAAGATGCCATCATTCTCTCTGAACGACTTGTTAAAGATTCAAAATTTACATCTATTCACGTAGAAGAATTCGTAATTAACGTTCGCGACACCAAGCTTGGGCCCGAAGTTACTACTCACGACATTCCAAACGTTGGTGAAAACCGCCTCAAGAACCTCGACGTAGACGGTATTGTGCGAGTCGGTGCTGAAGTTCGCCCTGGCGACATTCTCGTCGGTAAAATTACTCCAAAAACAGAAACTCAGCTTACTCCTGAAGAGCGACTTCTTCGTTCTATCTTCGGCGAAAAATCACGAGATGTTAAAGATACATCTAAGCGCCTAGAAAACGGCAAGAAGGGAAGAATTATTGGTGTAAAAATATTCTCACGAGAAAAAGGCGACAAGCTCGACTCAGGTATTATTAAAAGAATTCACGTTGAGGTTGCGGTACTTCGAAACATTTCTGTCGGTGACAAGCTCGCCGGCCGTCACGGTAACAAAGGTGTTATCTCCCGCATCCTTCCTGTCGAAGACATGCCGTACATGAAAGACGGTACGCCTGTCGACGTTATCCTTACACCGCTCGGTGTTCCTTCACGTATGAACCTCGGTCAGATTCTTGAACTTCATCTTGGTCTTGCTGCTCACACGCTTAACTATCAGGCTATTGTGCCGCCGTTCGTAGGCGCAACTGTAGAAGAAGTAAAGAAAGAGCTCGTTACTGCTGGCTTCAACGAAAACGGCAAAATGACATTGTTCGACGGACGCACTGGCGACAAGTTCGAACAAGATATCGCTGTCGGTTACATGTATATATTGAAGCTTCACCACATGGTAGATGACAAGATTCACATGCGATCTATTGGTCCCTACTCACTTATTACCCAGCAGCCACTCGGAGGAAAGGCACAAGGAGGAGGCCAGAGGTTCGGAGAAATGGAAGTATGGGCACTCGCAGGTTATGGAGCTGCTCACACACTTCGAGAAATGCTTACTATCAAATCTGACGACATCCAAGGTCGTTCACAAGCTTTCGACTCTATCGTTAAAGGCCAGAAACTACTCGAGCCGAATACACCGGCATCGTTCAATGTATTGCTCTCGAACCTTCGCGGTTTGGGTATAGATGTTGAGCTTGCGCAGGAAACTGAAGACGGCCGAACCATTATTACTGAAGCGGATGAACTAACACAGGCATAATATTTATGACAACATCAAATTCAAACGCATCATCTAATACATCTTCGACCATGAAATACACACCAACAAAAAACGTAAAACATCACTCGGTAGACGACTTCCAGGCGGTTATCTTGAAGGTTGCTTCACCTGAACGAATTCGCGAATGGTCTTATGGCGAGGTTACAAAGCCTGAGACAATGAACTATCGTACTCAGCGAAGCGAAAAGAACGGCCTCTTCGACGAAAAAATCTTCGGCCCTGAAAAAGACTTCGAATGTTATTGCGGTAAATACAAAGGCATCCGCTATAAAGGAATTGTCTGCGAAAAATGCGGAGTAGAACTTACGCGTTCAATTGTACGACGAGAACGAATGGGCCATATCGAACTTTCTGTTCCTGTTGCACACATTTGGTATCTCCGAACTATGCCATCACGAGTGGCTACTGTTCTTGGTATGAGCGCCGCTGATATTGAAAAAGTCGTCTACTTTGCCGGTTATCTAATAACAAAAATAAATAAAGACGAGAAAGAAAGGCTTCTCAAAGAGCTCGATATTGAATACAAAACAAAGGCAAAGAATTTGCAGGATGAAAAGTCAAAGGAAGCTTTGAGCGATCTTCTTATGGGCGCAAAGCGCGACATTGAAGCAATTGAAGTTGGTAAGGTACTTGATGAAGTTGAGTATCACAAATTCTCGCTTAAATACGGTACGGTTTTCACTGCCGGAATCGGTGCTGAAGCTGTTTACGATATTTTCCGAGCACTCGACATTAAGAAACTCTTGGCTGAACTTCAGACACAGATGGATAAAGTTTCAGCTGCTGACCGTGAAAAGCTTTACCGACGTGTGAGTTTGCTTAAGTCTATGGTTCGTTCGAACCTTCGACCAGAGTGGATGTTTATTACTGCTCTTCCTGTTATTCCTGCAGCACTTCGACCTATGGTTGCCCTTGAAGGCGGCCGTCACGCTACTTCAGACGTTAACGACCTCTACCGACGAGTTATCAACCGTAACAACCGCTTGAAGAAACTCAAAGAAATTCACGCTCCTGACGTTATTCTTCGAAACGAAAAACGAATTTTGCAGGAAGCTGTAGATGCCCTTATCGACAACTCAATTAGACACGGCAGCACAGTATACGCAGGCCTTAATGCTGCACAGCGACGCCCTCTAAAATCTCTTGCCGATAACCTTAAAGGTAAAAGAGGTCTCTTCCGTCAGAACCTTCTCGGTAAGCGTGTCGACTACTCAGGCCGTTCAGTAATTGTGGTAGGCCCAGACCTCAAGCTCAATCAGTGCGGTCTTCCTAAGCACATGGCCCTCGAACTCTTCCGACCATTCGTTATTTCAGAACTTCTAAAAAGAGAAATGGCTTTCAACATCCGAGGTGCATCTCGTCTTATCGACGACGGCATTCCTGAAGTATGGGCAATTCTCGAACAGGTAATTAAGAACAAGCGCGTGCTTCTAAACCGTGCGCCTACTCTTCACCGACTTTCAATTCAGGCATTCAAACCTGTTCTTATTGAAGGTAATGCTATTCAAGTTCACCCACTCGTATGTTCTCCTTATAACGCCGACTTCGACGGTGACACAATGTCTGTACACGTTCCTCTTTCAGAAGAAGCGCAGAAAGAAGCCGAAGAAATTATGGAATCTTCAAAGAATATTTTGAAGCCAGGTTCTGGTGACCCAACAGTTACAAACAAAATGCTCGACATTGTTCTTGGTTCATATTGGATGACAAAGAATATTAAGGGTGAACTAGGCGAAGGCAAAATTTTTGCTGACCCAGAAGACGCTATTGCGGCATTGAACCACGATGCCATCACGTACCGCACTCAAATTAAAGTACGAGCGCCACTTACAGACAAATATAAAGAATATAACGGTGCACTTATAGAAACGACACCAGGCCGATTGCTTTTCAACAATCTTCTTCCTATCGACTACCCGTTCATCAACAAAGAAATTACTACGCCTGTTATGAAGGGCATGATTGACGACATTATTACTCATCGAGGTCTCGAAAATATTGCCGAACTCATCGACAGCATCAAGAAATTCGGTTTCAAGTATGTAACTGAATCTGGCGCTACATGGGCCATCGACGACATTAAAGTTCCTGAAGGAAAGGGCAAGGTTATCGACGCTGCAACTGCTGAATCTATTGAATTGCATGCACAGTACAACGAAGGTCTTCTTTCTGAAGAAGAAAAAACTCGAAAGAACGTAGAAATTTGGCAGGAAGCAAAGGGTAAAATTGAGAAGCTAGTATCTGAAGGTCTCGACAAAAATAGCCCAGCATACGACATGGTAATGTCAGGTGCCCGAGGTACTATGGGTCAGCTCACTCAGATGGTAGGTATGAAGGGTCTCATTGCTAACGCTCAGGGCGAAACTATCGACCTTCCTATTACATCTTCATTCAAAGAAGGTCTTACACCTATCGAGTACTTCATTACTACTCACGGTGCACGAAAGGGTATGACAGACACCGCGCTTAACACTGCTCGTGCGGGCTATCTTACTCGACGTCTCTTCGTTGTTGCGCAGAGCGTTATGATTACTGAAGATGATTGCGGAACAAAAGAAGGAACGCTCATCAAGAAAATTGGTGCATCAGGTATTTCAACTTCACTTGTCAAAAGCCTTACAGGTAGAATCTTGTCTAAAGAAATTACCGACGATAAGGGAGAAGTTCTCTTCAAGCGAAATCATCTTGTATCAAAAGATGAGGCTACAATTCTCGAAGCCAAGGGTATAAACGATGTATGGGTACGTTCACCTCTTACATGTAAAACTGAACAGGGTGTGTGTGCACATTGCTACGGTTACGACCTTGGCCGAAACAAAATGGTAGAACTCGGTGAAGCTGTCGGAACCATTGCCGCTCAGGCCATTGGTGAACCAGGAACTCAGCTTACTATGCGTACTTTCCACGCCGGAGGTGTTGCTACAGTAGGAGGAGACATCACTCATGGTTTGCCTCGAGTAGAAGAAATCTTCGATAACCGCCGACCAAAGAACCCTGCTGTTATTGCAACTCACGACGGTATGATTACTGAAGTCAAAGAAGTGAACAAAGAACGAATTATTAAACTTCTTCCTGATACTCCTACAAAGTCTAAGAAGGGAAGTGAAGTTGAATACGTCTTCCACTACACGCGTCTTCCTGTTGTAAAACTTGGTCAGCATGTATCGAAGGGCGATTTCCTAACAGACGGTTCAGCTGACCTCGACGAACTCTTCGAACTCGCAGGCAAAGAAGCAACTCAAGAATATATCATCGCGGAAGCGAAGAAAATTTACGAGCTTCAGGGTGAAAACGTTTCTCGAAAGCACCTCGAAGTCGTTGTTCGCGAAATGTTCTCACGAGTGCGAATTAAAGAAGCTGGCGATACGCAGTTCTCTACTGGCGACTACATCGAAAAATTTGAATTCGATGAAGCAAACCGAAAGGCTGTTAAAGATTCAGGTATCGAGGCAAAGTCAGAATCAGTACTGATGGGTATTCAAGAAGCATCGCTCAACCGACGAAGTTTCTTGTCTGCAGCATCCTTCCAGCACACGCACCGAATGCTTATTAGCGCTTCGCTTAAGGCAAACAAAGATCCGCTCTACGGTATTATGGAAAACGTTATTATCGGTCGCCTCATTCCTGCAGGTACTGGCTTCAAAGGAAGCGTAAAGCACAAAATGATTGAAGACTTCAAGGCGGAGCAAATGTTGAACGACTCTTCGGCTGACCTTATCTAGTTTTTAGTTCGTCAGTCTTTTTCGGGCGTGCCTTGCACAGGGACCACCTGGTGGCCCGAGCAGAGCGGCCCGTCAGTAGACGGGAACGCGTGCACGACTGAAGAAGACTGACGAAATAAAAATATTATTATGTCATCCGCAGCTGAAACAATTAAAGATCGACTCAGTGTAGTTGAAGTCATCGGTTCCTACATCAAGCTTGAAAAGTCAGGTTCGAATTACAAGGCGTGTTGTCCTTTTCACCACGAAAAGACGCCCTCGTTTTTTGTTTCGCCTGGGCGTTCAAGTTACTATTGTTTCGGCTGCCAGGCGAAAGGCGATATCTTCACATTTGTTCAGGAATTCGAAAAAGTCGACTTTATTGGAGCACTTAAGCTATTGGCTGAACGCGCCGGTGTCGAACTTGAACAATTCAAGAATGAAAATAGAAACAAAGGCGAGCACGACAGGCTTCGAGGCGTCCTTGAACTTTCGACTGCGTATTACGAACGGCAACTGGCCGGAAAAAAAGACGCACTCGATTACCTAAAAGAACGAGGCCTAACTGAAAAAACAATTAAAGACTGGCGACTCGGCTTCGCCTTAGACGAATGGCGCGGCGTGCACGACTTCCTCTCATCTAAAAAGATAAGTGAAAGCGACATGCAGGCCGTCGGCCTCATTAAGCAGTCTGACGAAAGCGGTCAGCGTTCAATATACGATCGTTTCCGTTCTCGTGTAATGTTCCCACTGTTTGACCCGTCTGCTAGAGTCATAGGTTATTCGGGGCGTATCTTCGACCAAGGGCCTGAAAGTAATGCTCCAAAATACCTAAACAGCCCAGACGGGCCGCTGTTCAATAAGTCTGACATCTTGTACGGTTACCATAAGTCTCGAGAGGGCATTCGCCAGTGGAAGTATGCAATTTTGGTAGAAGGTCAGATGGACCTATTGATGTGTCATCAAAACGGCTTTACCAATGCAGTAGCAACATCGGGTACCGCACTTACTAACAGCCACCTTGAAAAAATTAAGCGTTTGTCAGATAATGTGATGGTAGTTTACGATGCCGACAGGGCAGGCCTCAAAGCAACGCTTCGTGCGTGGACGACCGCCTTATCCCTCGGTATGGACGTAAAAGTGGCGGCGCTTCCGCAAGGCGAAGACCCCGCGTCTCTCCTTTTGAAGAATAAGGAAGATTTCAAGAAGGCCTTAAAGGATTCGAAACACATCATCGAATATTATCTCGGCATATTGTCGCGAGAATACGCGGATGATTCAGCAAAATTTAAAAAAGCGGTCGAGAGCGAGGTCTTGCCTTATGTGGCAGCAATAGACAGCGCCATCGAACGTTCCAATTTCATATCGAAGATAAGCATACAAACCGGCATAACCGAGCCGGATATACGAACTGAAACAGACAAAATAATTAAAGCGCAAGAAAAAGATGCGCAAAAAGAAAGTGTAAGACTAGAAGGTAGGCAAGAATATAAAGATGGTGAGCGAGGAGAAAAGGGTTTTGCAAAAGAAGCGCCAGGAGTTTATTCTGGCAGCGCATCTTACACTGCCCACAACGGCCCAGTGGCCGCAGACGCAACAGCTCGACGCATCGCAGCTCTCATATCGTGGTTTCGCTCTAAGAACGATGTAGCAAAGGCAGACGACCTTCAGGCAAAAGCGTCAGCAATTCTTTCTGCAGAAGACAGCAAAGGTTTCGAAGAGTATGTGAAGAATGCCGCAGAAGAAATTCTGTTTGAAGCCGAGGTGCTTTTTTCGGGAAGTTCTAAACTTGAAGAAGAAGCTGAAGACCTGCTGTTTGGCCTTGAAGAGTACGTACTTAAAGATAAGCTGGCCAAAGCCATGGTAGAGCTCCATGTGGCTGAGCATAAGAAAGATAAAGTGAGAGGGGAAGAGCTGGCGAATATCTGCCAAGACATATCAACCAAGCTATCGAGTTTACATAAAAGAAGGAAGTAACTGCCACATAACATAAATTACATGAAGACAAAATCAAAAAATAATAAAGGAAAAAAGCCAGCCAAACACAAGCCCGCTAAGATCGCGAAGCCTGTAAAGCCGAAAAAGGCCGTACCTGCACACGCCAGTGGCTCTGCTCATAAGTCTTCTAAACCTGCTGTAAAGGGTGCCAAAGGCGCAAATGGCCATGTTAAGCCGGCAACGCTTCAACCCCTTGTACTTAAAAAGTCGAAGGCCGAATTGGTATATGAAGCGAAAGCAGAAGCCCTGATGCATCGAGGTAAAGACCGCGGTTTTGTTACTTACGATGAAATTTTAAAAGAATTTCCTCATATTGAAATTGACGTTACATTCCTTGAATATCTTTACGACAAGCTTTCTACTGCTGGTATCGACATATTGGAAGGAGGCGGCTTGCTTGAATTTAAACCTGAAGAAGACGTTATGCTCAAAAAATACAGCATGTCGAAAAGTGATTCTTCATACGATTCAATTCAAATGTATTTGAAAGAAATTGGCCAGTATCCGCTTATTAGCGGCCATGAAGAAAAAGATTTGGCGAAGAGAATTCAGTCCGGTGATGAAGAGGCGAAGAATTTGCTCGCAAAAGCTAACCTTCGATTGGTAGTTTCTATTGCTAAAAAGTATGCTAACCGTAGCCCCGACCTCACGCTACTCGACCTTATTCAAGAAGGAAACCTTGGTCTATTCAAGGCTGTAGATAAATTCGATTGGTCTAAAGGCTTTAAGTTTTCTACATATGCCACATGGTGGATTCGACAGTCTATTACTCGAGCTCTAGCCGACCAATCGCGAACTATTCGCGTGCCAGTGCATATGGTTGAAACAATTGCGAAGTACAAACAGGTTGTTCGAAGGCTCTTTCAAGATCTCGGCCGTGAACCCCTTCCTGAAGAAATTGCTACAGAAATGGGGCTCGATGTAGATAAAATTTATACTATTGAAAAAATAGATCAGAACACTGTCTCTCTCGACACACCCGTCAACGATGATGACGACAAGGCTTCGGCGTTCGGTGACTTCATCCCCGACGATAAAATTCTTTCACCAGATCAGGAATCTTCACGCCGAATTCTTTCAGATCAAGTAAAAGAAATTCTTGACGACCTTTCAGAAAAAGAGCGCGAAATTCTTGCCTTGCGCCACGGTCTTACCGACGGTATTCAACACACACTTGAAGAAGTGGGGAAGATGTTTGGCGTCACTCGAGAGCGAATTCGACAAATTGAAGCAAAGGCGCATGAAAAGATAAGGCAGCACGATAAAATAAATCGTCTTAAGAATTACTAAAACAAAATAGCTTCGATTTTTTAGAGCACGGAATACATTTCTACTGAAATGTTTCCTAATGCTCGGGCCGTCGCCCTCCGCAATGCTCTAAAAAATCGAAGCTATTTTGTTTTAGTAATTCTAGACTCTTTTTATATTCTCGGTCTTATTTTCATGTAAAAAAAAAACCCGATCGCTGCGACAGTCGGGGTTTTTCCGAGTGTAGTGCGATTGGGTTTCGTGTTGTGACTACCAGCCTTCGCGTACGCGGCCACGTACCAGCAAAATCAGGAGTAGGCCGCTTGATGTGAGGCAGATGATCTTCCCGGCAGTGTAGTATCCACCCAAGTTGTGTTTGTAGGTGTATGCGCTGTTTTCATCTTCCTCAATCATGCTACGCGTGTATCTTCCGTTTGGTCCGTCGATAGGACCAAGGCCGGGCAGCAGAAACAATGCGGAGGCGAGGAATAGAATAAAGAGGATTCTTGTCATGGTGTGTTGAACCGCCAAGCACCTTCAAAGATCAGCCTTCCGTATGGAAGGCCGGTTTGAAGGGCCTTAACGGAAGTTGTTAACATTATACCATAATTATATATAAATGCAAGTAGCCTATACCAACGCCGGTAGAGCAATTAGTTCTTCGATACTATTTACCTTTGTCAGAATATCTTTAGGCAGATAGCGCACTTCAGGGCTATCGATCAGGGATTTGACTTCATCCAATGTTTTGTAAATCACATCTATTCTTTCGCCAGCATCAAGATGTTTCTCTGAGACAGAGTCTTCCGCGTCGTATGCTAAAAATACGTAGTTGATACTTTCAATTTTAGTATGCATCTGCTTTGCGCTCAGAAGTTTCCATGTTCTGCAGGTTATGCCGGTCTCTTCCTTAAGCTCGCGCTTTGCCGCATCCAATTCAGACCCTCCTTTGTCGTGGTAGCCTCCGGGAATATCTAAAAATGTTCCGACAAGCACCTGTTCTTGTTTTGTTATTACAATTTTTCCATCTTTTATAGCGAGTACCCTTGCGACATCGGGGCGTTTGAGCATCTCGTAGGTCTCTATTGTTCCGTCGAATACCTGCTGTTCCCAATGGTACACGTCGAATATAATGCCCTTAAATACAAGCTTTGCTTTTTCCGGAACAAGATTGGCGGTTTTTGGGGTATAAGTTCTCATGTGCAAAATTGTACCTTAATTAAGAGCTTGCAACAATATTTTTTTAGAATAAAAGAAAGTGAAAAACCGCGCAGTGATCAAAGCTGAAGCTCTGGGTGCGCGGTTTTTTGCAGGGATCGAACCTGCGATGTGTTTGTTTGCCGAACGGCTCACGGGTTTGTGGCCATTCGGAAGAATGAACGATTCGGGTTGAGCTGCGCTGGCAGCTCTCCCACTTTGATTGAAATGGAAGCAAGTTGGCTGCCATCCCCGTTGTCGGTAATTGACTCGAATGTGTAATATGGCACCGACACCCAATTCACCATGTCGCTTGTACCTTGAAGGGTAAAAGCACCAGGCATTGTGTCGACCGTCATGTTGAAGACGGAAGAATTTCCTGCCACACCTTGAATGCCGAACTTGAAGCGCGGCGGGTGTTTAATCAGCCCCTTGTCAGGTATCGAGGGTGGATCCATACTCGGTGACATATCGAGCATATCAATACCTTCTCCCAGAGAGTCATAGGTTGCCCCAGACCCCCAGAATAACCTTACCAAGCAACTACTCTCACCAGTACGGTAAATGGTTCCGTAAGCGAGAAAACCAGTCTCAGCAATTTGAATCGTAAACGTTACAGTTTCCGCTGCGCCGCCTGATCCATACTGCGTTGTTTGAATGTTTGTGACTGGGTAACTAAGCACGGGGTATGTGTCCCCCTTAGCATTAGAGTACGCTGGTGTGAACATTGACGGCACCATGGTTGAAGCCGTCATTGCAACATCGATCTGCATGAATCGTCCGCCATTCGGGGTGTTCATGGGAAAGATGATGTAAGCCGTCGGATTAAGGTTTTCAGGAGAAAGCCGGATGAACCCGCCTTCACTGACAACTTGTCCGGGGTACCCCCATTCTCCGCCTATTAGCACCGCCGAGACATCGTCCCAGAGGTTGTAGCTGATAAGTGGTAAATGGAAGTTAATGTTCGTGTTCGTGGAGGCCAGTTGGTAGTTCACAGGAGCAGGAGTTTTGAAGTCTTCCAACCCCCAGAACTGCTGAATTTTTGCCGAGCCATCTACTGATTGCCAATTGATCTGTTGTACATAGAAGTAGTACAGACCTGAACGCTTCACAGCGCTCGCTGGCAAGTTTGCCGTAACTGTCACACTGGCGGTTGAACCGTCAGCAATATTGTTGTGAGGAATAGTGACAATGCTTATTGTTGGGCAAATGACCTTATCGAGGCCGTTTGTGGTTGTTGCTACGACCGTAATTTCTTTTACAGTCGACCCAGGTTCCTGGATTGCTCCACCCATTGCGGTTACATTGAATGTAAACGATGCAGTTGCATTCGTTGTTGTACCGTTTTGGTTTTGATTTGAAGTCACTGTCGGTGTCGTTGCGAGTGTCCAATTGGCGGCTATCTTCATCAGATGTTGTGTCGGCCCGCGAATGATTTTCGGGGGAAAGAGAATGGAAGTAGATCCTAGCGTCTTTTGATATACGACGCTTGAAACTTCTGCCCAAACAACTGATGGTGAAATGTCATTTGCAGGGAAGTCTGCCTTCACTGTCAGCACTTTCGCGGTGTTTGCCGCGTTGGGTATGTCTATACCCATGAAGTGTACCAACCATTCATCAACCGGCATTGCCGCTGAACTGATCAAGGTTGTACCATCGTACAAATAGACGGTTGACGGGTGAGAGTGCGGGGTACTTCCATGCACGAGGACAGTGACTGCCGAAACGATGGTATCTTGGCCTTCGCATTTGGTGCGGAAGTTCAAGAGCGGCACATTGTGCGCTCCATCGTAGGCGGTGAGCCTGTAGTTGTCTGCACGCAGCGGGGGGTAAGCCTCGCTGAGCGTGAGAGTTGAATCCGCCATTGCCGATGAAGGCAGTGACAGAGTAAGTGCGGCCACAATAAAGATGGCCGCAATGAAGTTGGCAAGGAACGTTGTTTTCATAGGATTCTAGGACTGAGTTTTGGGTTGAGTTGATGTTGTTCTGAGTGTTCGGGTATGTGTTTCTGGCCTATGTAAGCCGGTTAGTATTATATCACATTTATATGATTATTACAATATATAGAAAAATAGGCCTATTTTGCTCTTGGCGGGTATAATAAGCATCTAAACAAACACATATATGCAATTCGCAGAACGCTACCAGAAGCTTAATAAGCCCCAAAAGAAGGCAGTAGACACCATAGAGGG
>OFRM01000563.1_pt1 | contig 14823 bp, 10 predicted proteins | sample 1543101 | NCBI WGS metagenome assembly OFRM01 (sample SAMN07774223, study PRJEB24372) | wastewater metagenome | isolation source: Exp Tend VB 0WW | collected 2016-02
GATAAGGTCAATCGTGGTGGTTTGGTTGTTGATGTTGAAAAATGCCGACTCTCCAATCAAAGCCAAAATATTCATGAACTTCAAGATTGGGGAATTGTTGATTTGCTGGACGTAGCTAATTGCGGACGTGCCAATGTCAACAGCAATAGCGCCAGTACCACCAAGGTTTGGGTCAACGTCATACGACTGGCGGTGAATAGCTGCACTGTCAGTAGAAATGACACTTGTAAGCAAGTCGCTTGTCGTTCTAAGAAGATTTCTAAAAACGGTGTTGTAGTAACCAGCAGACAGTTGAATGTTATTGTTATTTACGATTGCAAGTTGATTTGTATTGTCTGTGCCAAAGAAGACAGAAATGCCTTTTTCCACACACTTAAAATATGGGTACTTTGTTTTGACAAGATTGATAACACTGTAGTCCTTGTAAGGACGATATGTTGCCGTGTCATCAACTTTACCTTCATGGCTTCCAAGTCTCAGCTTTCTTGCCTGAGAAGGAGTCGTTTGGTTTGCCATGGCATTCGTGGCAAAGAGTTTCTTCTCTTCCTCGATAGCGTTCAAAACGGTATACAAGGCTTTAAGCATACCAGCAACTGTCAAAGCTAGGAGTTGAGCACTGGCAATGGAAGATGCTGACAAAAGACCTGCAAATGGCACCAATGGGTTATTGGTATTGCCATGTGACAAAATCTCAGGTCCCTGAAGTTGTTTGTCTCTAATTTCCTTGTGATAGGTTGGTTCAAGGTCATTTAAGATTTTAACTTGGTCGAAACGACCAACAGGAACTCTTTGACCAATACGAGCCAAACCTGGCTGCGCAGCAGTCTGAGAAGCACCCATTGCCATAATAGGGTCGCTAAGATCCCTTGGAACGTTAATTTCACCAGAAGCATTCAACAGCGTAGTCAAGCCAAAGTTCTTCAATCTGTCAATTGGGATGGCAATGAAGTCTCCACCCTCACCATCTGCTTTCTTAGGGAATTTCTGTGGAACATGCTGTCCAAGCTTTGGTTGAACGATAAGGGAACCGATAGAATTTTGAACACCTTCAACTTGACCAGAAATGAACGCCGGTGAGGACTCTGCAAATCTGTTGTTTGCAATCATCACCTTTTCGATACGCTGAGGAATGTCTGCTTGACCTCCCTTGGCATCAATCTCACGGAAGTATTCATTACCAGTCTTTTTGGTGCCGTCAGCTTTGCCCTTCTTGATTTCGAATTTTGTGTCTGTGTCAAGAAGACCTGACTCACTAGAGGACTCAAACTTAGAACGTGCAACCTGTCCTTGATCGGTTATGCTCACGTCGTCCATGTAGGTATTTACTGCATTTGAGTCAATGTCAGAAATTGGAGCTGGATTGCCACTTGCAGTCTTCTGTTGGAAAATTTCGGAACCTGCGTTGATCGGATAGGTATTTTTGTAGACTTGTTGGGTTTGATAGGCAAGATAATCCCCAAGACGCTTTCGCTCTTGAGGAACGAGATCATCTGAACCGATAACCTGCTTACCTTCATCTGACTTAGTTGTCAGAGGAAGTGGTTGTGGCGGTATTTTTGGATCTGAATCTGATAAATCTGCCATGAACTTAACTATTTCTTAAGTGAATTCTTGAGCGGGTCTAGGATTTTTTGTTCAAAGTGTAAAATGAGGTCTTTTGCTGCCTTTTCGGCAATCTTCCTTTCCTCATCTGACATTTCACTCAAAATTCTCTGATATTCAGGATTTTCTAGAAGTTCTTTAAGGGTGTCTGACATTATCTACCTCCACCGCCTGGTCTAGACATTATTCGAGAGTTCGGTCGTTCAATCAGAACACGTTCAAGTTCTTGAGCGTCAACATTGACCGTTACGTTCACGTCAATATTGAAGTCTCTATTTCTGATAGTAATTTCTTCACTGTCGCCAAGACCAAGTCTTCCTGCAAGAGCCTTGAGACTGGTATTGATATTAACTGGCTGAATAGCTCCAAGGTCTGTAGCAATAGAGTTGACCTGTTCTACCATTGCAGCAACGTTGGTGCTCAAGTGCTGGAATGCTTCGCTCTTCAAGACCTCAGCATTTGCTTCAATGCCTGTTGCAAGAGAATTGAAATCAAGGTCACGGATAACGCTCAAGGAACTAATTCCCTTAGAGAGTTCTTCAAGTTTGGTTCCAGGGTTTCCTGTGATTTCTGGAAGATTGTTGAATGTGTTAATTACCTGTCTAAAGAACGCAGGAAGAGCGTCTGGATTAAACAAACTTGTTATTGTTCCAAGACGATCGTGGATTTCTTGATATTGGTGTTCGCCACCAGTTGTACCGGCACTCAAACCTTCATACAAGGACTGAAGGGCAGGAGGAAGCGCTACAACGGCTTCAAACATGCTTTTAAGGGCAGCGACACCCTTTGTCATTGCAGAAACTTGTGCGCTTGTCAAGCCCGCCAGTGCTCCCTTAAGACTTGAGATGAGAGTTGTGGCAATAGTAGACACGCCATTGAACAGGTTTTGGACAATGGCATTTACCGTGCCAAGGGCTGAGCCCTGTTCAGACGCTGGGATATTTTCAGTGATTGCACTAATGCTAGAAACAGCCGTGGCAATAGAGCCGACTGCGCTGAAGGATGCAATAAGGAGTGGACCAAATTGTGAAAGTCTTCTTGCGTCAGAAGCATTCAAACCAGACAACACACCTACCATCTGAGTGATCAACACGCTAATGGCCGAAATCAAACCACCAGTTGCACCTCCGGTGAAAATGCTTTCCATCATGGTGCCAACGACTTCACCAACCACCTGGGCTCGTGCCCTGAGATCGTCATTGGAAAGATTTGAAAACTGACTGTTGACAATCGAAATCAAGTTTCTTCCCATCGTACCAACAACCGTCAAGATGTTAGCGATGATTTCAAAGCCCTTGAGGCTTTCTGTTGTGAAGGTTGAACCGCCACCAGCGCTGAGAATCTGAGAGAAGGCACCCAAAACATCTCTTACGACGTTTCCTAGAGACACACCCATGTTTTCAATGAAGACGCTGTAGTTTGACAGGTTTCCAGCAATGTCAGCACCGATGAGTGTGGACAACACGCCTCCACCGCCAGAAATAATAGCTGAAGGAGCCTGAAGGGAAGTCAACAAGCCACCAAGCGCTGTCATAATCGTTCCAAAGATTTCTGCTTTTTTAACTTGCTCTTCAGAACCAGACAAACCAGTAACAATGCCAGTGAGGGTAGTCACAAGTGACGTAATTTCCCTGCCCATGTCTGTCATGACTTCTCTGATAGCCTTCAAGGAGTCAACCTGCTGACCAGCAGCGCCACCCGTAAACCAACTCATTACAGACGTTGTGGAAGAAGCCTGAGAAATACTGACGATTAGTCCACCGAAGCTTGTAATAGCTCCAAGAACTGTTGAGAAGATCGACAAACGCCTGTCAATGTCTCCAGGAATTGTCAAGTGTCCAACAGCCGAGATAACTCGTTGGATTTCTACAATCATTGCTTCTGTTGTTAGGCCGATAGCCGCAAAACCTGCAATTGCCGCTGCAACACCAGCTCCACTTGTAGCCAAGAAGAATGCACCAACGGCTGTTGCGGCAATCAAAACCAAAGATGCGGTTGCCACAAAGGCTCCACCAGCAACCATTGCAGTAACTGCGCTCTTAAGTTGAGTCGTGTCAAATCCGCTAAGTTGCTCTACAGCATAAACAATACCTTCAGTCATTGCGGCTGCAAAGACACCAACAGCCACCAAGCCAATGAGTGCGCCTGGAAGACTTCCCTGCATGAGAGTACCAGCCTGGGACACAACCAATACTGCTGCCGCAATTTCAATCATAACCAAACCAGCAGCACCAAGAATACCAGCAGCAGCAAACATAGACTGTGGTGTTAGGTGTCTTGCTCTCATCAACTCAGCAAGACCCCAAATTGCCAAAGTAATAGCAGCCACACCGATAGCGATAACTGCACCGATTTGAATCATTCTTGGAATCACAGATGCGTTTGCAGTTGCTGAAGCAGCTTGTGCGGCAGCACCCGCTTCACCTGTTGCAATTGTGGCAGATGTAGCTGCCTGGATTGCCTGAGGATTTGCTACAGCTCCGATGACACTAGACAGACCACTCTGAGCAGCCTGTCTTACAGCCGACCCGGTAAAGGCTTTTGTAAATGCCTCAATAAGTCCTTTTGTCAAGGAACCTCCTACGGCACTAACCAAACCACCAATGAGGGCTCTACCAAAGGCAGGACCAAACAACAACAAAGAAATAGCACCAGCATGGTCAATAAGGAATCCTTTGACTCTAGGCCAAATTTCCTCTGTCCACAACTGTTCAAGTGCTGCCACCATTGGCGGCCAAGCTTCTTTGATGGCATCCAGAATTGGTTGAAATAGTTCTGTTATGAAAGACAGGGCGTCAGATGCCGCACCTCCTCCAGACAAACTCTTTCTTCCTGACAAAAGGTCAGACAGTAAATGTATGCCTGTAGTAATGCCTTTAGCGGCTTCTCGGACAAGTCCGGCAATGATTACACTTGCTGCCTTAGAGAACTTTCGGATGCCCTCCAAGATATTTCTGCCTGCTGGAGTTGAGCCGTTGAAGTAATTCCAGAACATGGTCTTCAGGCGATCCATCAGGTTCTTGAAGGAATCTCTGCCAGATGTACTTGTAAGGCTTGTGAAGAAATCTCTGAAGATAGTTCTAAGACTCTTTGTCATTTCTCTAAATCTGTTCCTGTCGAACAGACCGTCAAGACCCTGAAGAAGTTGTCGAATGCCAGGAAATAGACGCACGAATGCCTGACCTACCGACACGCCTGCCAGGTAGGTTTGTCGGAGTGCCATTCGTATGTCAATCATCAGTTTCCGGAATTCATGACTTCGTATTATTCCTCGTTCGAAACCTTGGAAGAATCGTTCAAAGAATCCTCCAGCGCCTGTTGCGCCCGATTTAACCAAACGTTCGATAGCGCCCGCGATCTTCTGAAGAGCCTCAGCCTGAGTGAGTTGACTCTTTTGGGCAGCATCCGATTTCTTTTTAACTTGCTCATAGGACAAGCTTTGATTCTTCTGAGAGAAGACCAAATCCAGGGTACTTGCTTCAAGTCCTGTTTGTTGTGCCAACAAAGCACGTTCCTGACGGGTCATGTTCTCAACAGACCGTCCCGCTTGGAAGAAAGCTTTCCGAATCATTTCTGTTCGTTCTGCGGGGTCCTGGGCTTTCAACAACTGAAGTGCATCAAGTTGAAGGCCAAAAGACTGTGTAAGCATACTTGCAGAACGTGCAGCATCTTCAAAGTTGTCAAACTGGTCAATAACACCAAGAAGACCTTTTACGTCTACACCAAGTCTACGAGCGTAGACGGAAATCTGAGTAAGTATTTGCGGTGCCATTCCGCCGAAATGCTCAAAGTCCGCCATCATGTCGCCCACATCCTGAGAGACTTGGGCGGCGGATTGTCCGAACTCATCCGCCAGTTGTACGGAGAAGTTTGCTATTTGCCGGGTGACTTCTGTCAAGTCCTGTCCCAAGGCATAAGCCCGAGTCGCTACACCCTTTTGACCTTCCTCAGTTAGATGTAGGCCCTTAAAGTAAGCACTGACCGCTTCAGCGTTCTTCACGAATTGAAGCCGCAAGTTGGCAAATATGTTACCTAGGTTTTTGGCATATTCGGCGATAGTCTTTAAACGGTCTGCAAGTCTACCGAAGGTTCTCCACACAGACAAGCCGGTGTTGGCAAGTTCACCCTTCATGCCTCTAGCAATGTCAATAATAGCCCTAGAGGACGACTTTCGAAGATCACCGAACTCCTTACGAATGTCTTCCAAGGCTTGTCTTAGGCTGTTGTCGCCACCACCTTGACTAGCAAAATTGATCAAATTGCCTAAAATCTTGAACGGAAAGCTTATCACCGACAAAGCTAGCTGTCCTATAGCCTCAAGAGCCGTCATAGTCGTAGATCCGAACAGCTTTAGGGCATTTACGGTACCACTAATGCCTGCCGTAAAGCCATCCCAAATGCCACCAAAGGCAGCGAACTGTGGAAGCAATTTTACAGCTTTTTTGAGGGAAACGACCAAACCTTCACCACCAGTTACGCCCTTTCGGACGGAATTGGCGAAATTCTTCATTGTGTTCTTGTTTCCAAGCTTGTCGGCTGCTGTGGCAGCATCTTCTAGGGATTTCTGCTGTTTTTGGAGATTTCCGACGGTTTCGTTGGAAGAAGTGGTCATCTGGCTTAAGGAGTCAGAAATTTGACGCACAATGTCAAGCTGATTCTTAAGGGACTTAGTCTGAGCCTCCACCAGAGAATTCATGTCCTCTTGCAGTTGTTTCAGTTGTTCCGCGATTTTAATGTTGTCTACAGCCACAGACTAATCCAATCGACTCATAATTACTTCAGAGTTGGAGTTTAGAGACATGTCTGATAAAAAACCAGAAACATTGGATGAAATAATCCTGGACGAAATGAAGAAAAATGAACAATCCCGCCTCACAGAAGGCAGTCTTTCGACAACCGGAAAGATTTTGTTTGCTAGCGTAGCAGCCTACCTTGCCGGTAAGATGGCTTCAGGTTCATTTTTAAAGGTTCGAGGAACCCCTGAGGAGCTTCGTGCAATGGCAGATGCCATCGTAGCCTCCAAAGCCTTCTCGGACGAACTGAAGCGTCCTGGTGCCACCATTGACAGTGTTATTGAGAAAATGAACCTCAAAAGCATGACAGCACAAAAATTCAAGCAAATTACTGGTCAGGCTTGGCCGCTATAATCTGAGGGATACAACGTTGGTACTCCACCTGTTGGTGCTTCAAATATCGTAGTCATAAAGATCAACTAATATGTCTTCAAAATTACAATACAAGAAACTGAAGGAAAAAAAGTTTAAGTTGCTTGACTCAGAGTCGGGCTACGACAAGCATATCATTTTAAAGACATTTGAACTTCCAAACGGTATGACCGAAAACTTCTTCATCGATAACAACAAAAGCTCTGTGCAGATTTTTGCACTTACCGCAGACGAGAAGGTTTTGTGTGTTCGTCAGTTCCGTGCTGGTGCAGAACAAGTTCAACTTGAGCTTCCTGGTGGCGGTCTTGAGGACGGCGAGGACGCTTCAGAGGCAGCAGCAAGAGAGCTTATTGAGGAAACAGGATTTTCTGGTGACGCTCCGGTATTTTTGGCAGCCCTGGACTATTCCCCTTACTCTACAGGCAAGAGACACATGTTCATGGTGACGAACTGCACAAAGAAAAAGGAACTCGATCTAGATCCGAACGAGTTCCTTGAAGTTGTAACCGTTCCAATTGAACAGTTTAGAAAGTTGATGGTTGAAGGCAAGGTTCGAGGACACGACACTGCCTATATGGCTCTTGACAGACTTCACAGACTGTCCTATTAAAGTCGTCCTCTGAGTTTTGCCGGTACCTGTGGTCGAGTCTTTCCTTGAAGGGCTCGAATGTCAGGTGTGTTGTGATGTGCTGCTTTAGATGGAGGCTGTTTGCCTTCCGCTGAAGCTTTCTCGAACTCTTCGTTTAGACGTTTGATCAACCATCTTCTGTAAGTCAGAGGGAAGTTGTAGAACGTCACCCAGTCCATACCAAAATAGTAGGACAGGGCAAAGAACGGTTCAAGGATCAGGACTTCACGATCTGCGGGCGTTGGGCCAAAAAAAGCTGGGACCGAGCGGCAACGGCATGACCTCCCAATGTTCGCAATTCTTACATGTGAACTCGAACTTCATGTCAACACCTGGCTCGATTTCGTCCATATATCCACGAAGAGCAATGGAGTCTCTTGCTGGCATGAACGAAATGAACTGAGCAAGCTTGTTTCTGTCAGTAATACCATCAACCGACAAAATGGAGTGAAGCAAACGAGTCGTGATGATGTTGTCGTTCTGAATGCCTCTCTTTTTCTTTGCTTCAAGAGTTGCCAGAATCTCTTCTTCTTCTTTACCCGTTAGGAACTTGAACACAACTTCCTTCTTGGTAAGTGGAAGGGTAAATGCGAACTTGTTCTGGCCTGGCTCGATTGGAGCAGCCTTTAGGTCTTTGACTTCAAGATTATTCAGGTCAACAGAAATTTCGTTCTTTTGCTCACATTTTGGACAGTCCATGGAGCCATTATACTCAGCACCATAGCCAAGGATTCTGATAGCAATCATGAGAGCGTTTCTATCGCCACCAATCAAGCTCTGAACGTCAATACCATCTGTTGTGATACACGACTTGATGAGTTCTGTAATAACGGTGCCCTTACGAATCAAGGCACGGCTCATCAAAATATCTTCTTCTCTTGCCGTCATACCGCGAATGTCAACGGTCTGTTGCATGTGGAGAGGATTTTCAGGAGGATAGATTACGCCACCACTTGGGATTGGAACCGCAGAAACTGGAATGTCCAAACCGAAATCTCTCTTCATCACTTCTTCTTTTGTAACACCCATTGCTCTTTCGGCTGCATCACGTGCGGCAAAAATAGCATTCTTTGTCTTGCGATCTTCTTCTTCTGACATAAAATGAAAAACTCCTAGCTAGTAGTTTAGCTAGGAGTAAATACATTTGTCTTCAGAATTTGGGAAAGCGGGTTTTAAGGAGAAAAATCGAAATCGTCAGATTCCGGTGTTTGTGGTACTTCTGGTTCTGGGTTTCTAGATTTATGAAGTTCAAGTGTTGCTACAGCAGATTTAAGTAAGGCTAAGGTTTTCTCAGGAGAGCCAGTTTCCTCCATGGCGGTCATAATCACATTCCAACGACCCGTGAGTTTGTTGGATCTGTGAAGGAGTCTCATTTTCTCCCAGTCCACACCGAACACACCAGCTTCCTGAAGCTTTTTAGAAACAGCTTCAGCAATAAGGCTTTTAAGTTCTGTAAGCTTGATTTCCATGATATATTTCAGTATTGAAGGACAGCGTTGTCAAAGCGAATGGTAAGAGCAATTTCAGTTTGGTCAGAGCCTTCGTACGTAACGTCGTTGAAGTTAGCTTCTTGAACCCATGCACCTTTGATATCCCAAAGTTGGACGACGGTACCTACTGGGTCGAGCATTTTAATCTGAATGTCACGCTTGTAGAAGTCAGCATAGCCAGAACGACCTGTGACGGACTCAAAGCAAAGACGGATCCATTCCATAACCTGCTGAGCGCCTGATGGAGCAATAGCGTCATGGAGAGTGACTGCCATCGTACCGAAGGTCGTCTTACCAGCAACGTAACGGGTTGAGTTAATCCAGTTAATTGCTACTTCTTCTGTCGTGATCGTTGGGCGAGCAGCGGTTTTGACCAAAAATGCGTCAACGCCTTCAATCGCAAGCAAGAACTGACGTTTTGCAATCGGTTGAAACTTCGTTGGAAGCATCTCAGTTACATCTAAGGTTGTTGCCATAATCTTCTATATTTCTCCAATATTCCTAAGTATTGTTCTCTCAGGGTTTTTAAATCCACTCAAAACCCAGGACTTCCATTACACTTGAAGCCAAATCACGTGCTCTTTCACAGGTTGGCTCCAAATCGGGGTCATCCGAATAACAGTCAGCTAATGCCTGAACCACCATTTTCATGCCTTCTGGGGTTTGCATACCAGCCTCTGCCCTATAAGGGTCCATGCCTGCCATTTCCATAGCAACATCAAAAGCCATTCTGTCAGGTTGATTTAATTTCCATTTCCAGCCATCCTGCATAGCTTTTGCCCAAAGTTCATCTGAAGGCATCTGACCCCAAGTCATACGAGCCAAATATCCGTGGTCATGACGGTTATATGGCTCTTCAGCTAAAGGGCGGTTTGATTCACCCATTTGCCACGGCATTAATGCGTTGCCCTTTGCTTTACCAGCAGCTACAGCCGCTTGTCTTTGTTTCATTGTTTTTTCACGTTCTGAACGAACGTGGGGGTGATTTGGATCTGCATTTGGATCGTTTGGATCGGGTTGTAAAGCCTCTTCCATGTCACTCAGGCCAAGTTTAGCCTTAAGCTCATCTCTGCGGCGCATCAAGGATTGTCTTGTTGGACCCGCAAGCATGTTTCCACCAGAAAGCTGAGATTCAATTCTCTCAAGTTCTTTATGTGGATCTTCACCTGGGTCTGCATTTTGGTTATAACCCATTTCTGTACCAATGGAGTCAAGTTCGTCTGGCGAAAGTTCGTTCATGTCGTCTGCTGTAGCCAAAACCTGGACAGCAGCAAGAGGAACAGTGTGCATTTTCAAACCGTCTCTTGTAACAGCCACTTTGTCACCAGAAACCTGAACGACATAACCTGTCTTACCGGCAAAGGAAACCAAGTCTCCTTCTTGTGGCATGTCACCCATGGATTCACGAAGAGAGACATATTCCTTCAAACGATGGCTAATGGCTTCTTTGACCATTCCACGAAGTTGGTCAACGCCAAGTTTTTTGACATTTTCTTTGACGTTTGCTTTTTCTTTGTCATCCTGCATTTTTGCACGACGGTCTGCGGCTGATTTTTTGTTTTTAGAAAGTTGCAAAGCGACTGCTTCACGAACCATCTGTTGAAGTTCCTGAATGGAAACCTTTTTTGCTTCTTTTGTCATACTCTAGCTCCTGCGAAACCTGGGGCTGTCTCTTCCTCAGGTTCTACGACTCTGCCACCTTGAACCGTTGGACGAGCTTCAGGTCTGTAAGATGCCAAAGCTTCAGCATCTTGAGCAAGGTTGTAACCTTGCGTACCTGCTTCTTGACTCAACGTCTGAAGATAGACTTCAATTCTCTTTTTCTCTTCCATCAGGGCCTTGAAAAACATTCCCACGACCTGAAGGACTTCGCGCTCATATTTTCCTCTTTGGTCTTGTGGAAGACTATCAAGCAAGTTGAAGAACTTACCAAAAAGATCAAAGACGTGATTTTGAAGATTGTTAATTGTTGTCGAGCTTCTGATGGCGTCTGCCTTGAAGTTCGTTACCTGCTTACGGGTGTTGGCAATCTGCTTGTTAAGCAAATTGGTGACTTGACCAGGATCAGAAGTGATGTGCTGAGGATTTACCAGAACGTTCTTGTTATAGAAGTCCTTTACCTTTTGGTCAGCGCTAAGGTACTTGTTTTTGAAATAGTTCCTAGCTCTGTCCATCCAGTCAGCTTCGTTGATTTCGACCATTTCATTAATCAAAGCAACGCGACTCTCAAGCATGACCCTTTGAACCTGCTTATTCTCAGCAAGGGTCTTCTTGACAGTTTCGTTGATTGTTGCCTTGAGGATGGCTGGTGTTACTTTGCTCATGTGTTACCTATCAAGTAATGTTGAAGTTGCCCTGATTTGTGAGCACGAACGAAAGGTCCAAGAACTCAAGCGAACGAACTGGGACGATGAAAATCTTACCACGAATGGTCTTGTTTTCGATATCGACCTGTGTCGTTGTGGTTGTGTCAATCTTGACAAGGTAAGACTCAACACCTTGCTGATCTTGAATTCTCTTCAAGATAGGCTGGCAAAGCTGCTGGAATCTTGCAAGGGTTGCTGGGCGGTTAGGCTCAAACAAGAATCTGCTTGCAACCTTACGGATTTGACGACGAAGGCTAAGAAGAAGACGACGGACGTTGACTCTTTCAAGCGCACTTGGGCTTGCAAGGAGGGTCTTCTGACCCCAAACAACCGTACCTTGAGAACCTGGGAATGCCACAAGTGGGTTGATGTTGACTTGGTACAAGTCGTCCATGTTTCCACGGGAGAGATGAACCGAAGCCTCTTGAGTTGTGTCAAGAGCACCACGTGTGAAGCCTGCTGGTGCGAACCATGGGAAGGCAACTGCATCATTCTTAGAGAATGCACCGAGAACTGCAACGGAAGGTGCAACCTCACGTTCCACGTTCGAGAGTTGATCTCTCAAAATGACGTTAGGGAAGTATGCAGCACCGAAGCTGGAGTTCAAGCCACGATCTCTGAAGTTGTTGACGGTATTTCTAACGGAAATGACTTGGTCATCGCCACCAACCATCGTTCTTGCTTGCGTGTCAAGCTCTTCAATGTCCATCAAGTAAATGGCATCGAAACGATTTTCTGCGACTGCAAGAGCCTGGTCTGTAAGGTATCTGTGACGAATACCTGGGACTGTCATGATTTGAACATCAAGCTCGGACGTGTCGTTCATGATAGACAAGGAACGCTCATAAGCCTTAACGGTTGGACCCGAGGACAAGAGACGAGATGGGTTGAGGAGTTCTTCCACAACTGCATTATTGTCCATGTACTGCGTGTGTCTGTCGAATACTCTAACGCCGTCGAAGCCGCCTTCAACGAAGAAGGAGAACTTAGCAACCTGACGAACCGTTGGGTCGGTCAAATCGTCTACGGTCAAAGCACGAGTGAAGTTGACAGTATCTGTCGTGATGCCGCCTGCACGAACATAAGTCCAGCTTTGGAGGTTGTTCATGTCTGGGGAGTTGCTTGCAGAAATATAAGGAACCTGAACCTTCTCAAGAGAGAAGAGGTTGTTGTTGAATCTGTCAGCGTCAACAATGCCGTTTGCTGCTGTATCTGGCGTGCCTTCGTTGTTTTTTACAACGACATTTTGCCAATCTGTCTGGAAGTTTGGAAGGTAGCGACCAAAGGAAGCAATCGATGGGTCTGGAACGAACGAAGCGTTCGACTCAGAAATCGAAATGACCTTTTCAAACTGAACACCCCAATACAAGGAACGGTCACCAATTTGGTTGCCAGATGCGCCACGGGACAAGTTTCTGCGCATTGGAACTGGAGGTTGTGTAAGGTTGTACCATGGGTTTGCAGCTACCAAGTTTGTAGTATCTGCGTAAGCGCCCATTGGACCTGTACCAGAAACCATCAAGTGTTGATTTCCTCTGAAACCAAGTGGAAGAGCTGTTGCGTCGATGTTTCCGTCATTTACGCCAGAAGCAACTTCAACACGGATGTACTTGGAGTTGTTTGGGTAGTCGCCGTCAACAACGATTTTCTGTTCGCCGTTTGCTGCTTCGAAGTTGTAGAAGGTATTGTAGTTACCAATCACGCGAGCAATGTAGTTGTCAGCGTTTGGATCGAGGGACAAACCTCTCCACTGCTCAAGAACCACACGGCTCTTGTCTGTGTCACCACCATCACGGACAAGCAAGTCAAACTTACCGTAAAGGTAGGTGTCAGACAAGCTTGGAGCAATGTTTTCAATAGAAATCTTTACTTTACCTGTCGTGTAGGCGCCGTCATCCAACGTCCAAACCTTGAACAAGTTTTGTGGCTTACCGCCGAAGAGTTGGGATGTAACCCATGGGCTATTTGCCGTGCGGTATCTGTCTTCGAAGTTTTCGAAGTTTGGAGCGACCGTAGAACCAGAGTTCCTGGTCTGGGAACCTGTGATAAGGAATGCTGCACGGTCAGAGCCCTGACCACCAGAAACGATTGCGCTTGCGCCTGTTACGACAGCAACCGATGGGTAGATGTCCCAGCTATTGTACAAAACATAACCAGCCTGTTCAAGACGGAAAGGATCCGAGTTGAAAACGCTACCGAAGTAGTTTGGAGCAGTTGGGTCAAAGGATGCCGTAAGAACGTTTGGATAAGAAAGGTCCAAACCACGGTGACCATTAAGGAGCATGACGAACTCTTGCTTAGAGTTCGAAAGATTTACGGAACCCGTTTGAGAACCACGGATATTTGCGCCTGCTGCGGCAAGGATTGTGCTTGGAGCGGAGTTTGTGCCACCAGCGGAGTCAGAAAGTGTCAAAACAACACCAGAGGCTGCCATAAGCATACCTCTTACAACTGGAAGACCAGCGGCTGCTCTACCTGCCTCGGAAAACCATGTCGAGCCGTTAGATTGCGACATAAATGCGCCGAGCATGTACATTCTGCCAAGAGGACCAGCGTCTGTACCCGAAGAGGTAACAGCGTAAGCGTTATAGCTAAGAGCACCAGAAACTGTTGCCTGAGGCTGTTGGTCGCCAACTACGAAACCTGCGTTTGTAACTTTGCCTTTGTTGTTTCCAGCGGTTGTACGTGGGTCGCCGGTACCAATACCCAAAACACGAAGGAAGGTTGCTGCCTGAGCATTTCTAAGCCACTCGGATACTGCCAACGGACCGTTGACTGCACCATCGGTTGTTTTGCCGAATACCACAACGAAGTCTTGAGTGGTAGGCAAGGTCATTGGGACGAATGCTGGTCCTTTCTGAGCAGAACCAACAACACCAGCAGGAATACCCACTGGTACAAGAGCCGTTGGACCAGTCAAGTTGATTGTCCTTGCTGATACGCCCGCTGATTTGAAGTTTATCTCAGTCATTTTTTATTCCCTTGAGCTTTTTCTAAGTATTGGTCTGATTTACTTTAAAATCCCCATATTAGACGAACTGAATGCCGCTATTTGTGATAATGAAGTCAATCGAGATGAATTCAGCAGCACGAACTGGCACAACCTTGATGGAGGCATTCATTCTGTTTGCCAACTTATCCTGGTCTGTGTTGTTACGTTCGTCACAGATAATTTCAAATCTCTCAATGCCGTCACGGATTTGAACTGTGGACAAAATAGGCTTAACCAAGTCAACGAATCTCTGACGGAGTGCCGGGGTAAGCTGATCGAAGATAAGGCTATTGCCAGCAGCGATGACCTGTTGCTTAAGGCTGATGATCATTCTGTTGACGTTGATGCTCTGAAGAGCAGAGCCTGCCTGTTCAAGAGTCTGCTGTGAGAAGATTACGAAGCCCTCATTTGGGAACTTCGTGATTGGGTTAATTCTAACAGCGTAGAGTCTCTCACGTTCTGGTTGGTTGACCTTCGAAGACGTGTTTGTAACGAAGGAGAGTGCAGCACGGTTAAATCCAGCAGGAGCGAACCATGGGTAAGCAACCTTGTCATTGAAGCCAAGAGCAGCCAAGGCAGC
>OFRM01000564.1_pt1 | contig 14813 bp, 10 predicted proteins | sample 1543101 | NCBI WGS metagenome assembly OFRM01 (sample SAMN07774223, study PRJEB24372) | wastewater metagenome | isolation source: Exp Tend VB 0WW | collected 2016-02
AAAAACGACCAGGCGATGAAATGCATGTCGTTGTTGTTGCCTGTGAGAATATGGAGCGGAATACTGAGACGCTGCGGGACCACATACTGGCCGCCCTGCCCGACGATGTGTGGCGACAGACCATACTCGAGGCCGTTAGCTTCCCAAATGCAGCGGTAGACAGAATTGTCCCCAATACTAAAAGCAGCCTTGACCACACGCTTGCGGTTATCACCGAGGATTACTTCCAGCTTGCTATTGATGCTTCTGCACTCAAGGGCCCCATGCCAGATATCCCGGGGATTGAGCTGGTAGATGACCTAGAGGCAGTGCTGTCTCAAAAACTCTTTACACTGAATGGAGGGCACGCTGCCGCAGCCTATTGGGGATACATGAAAGGATACGGCACTATCAGTGATGCCATGGCTGACGAGAGCATATTTGGGCTGGTGCATGGCCTGATGGAGGAGGTAGGCGACGTCATAACCCGGCACTATCCTAGCATTAGCGCTCAGCAACAGGCCGAGTTTGCAAACAAAACTATACGACGATTTACGAACCCCTACCTCGGGGACGCCCCACAACGGGTTGGCCGAGAACCACTCCGCAAACTGGGTCAGCACGACCGCCTGCTGCGTCCTGCATTGTTGAGTCTTGCCGATGGTGATGTGCCGGCGAATATTAGCATGGCTATTGTGGGCGGGTTCAGGTTTGATAGTCCCGATGACAGCCAGGCGGTTGAGATACAGCACACAATTCATGAGCATGGGATACATGCGGCTGTCATATCAGCAACGGGACTGCACCGAACACATCCTCTAGTCCGCCAAACAGTTGCCGGATACCAGCTTGCTGAACTTTCGGGGGCATAAAACAAAAAGACGACTTTCTGTAGGTGAAAAGTCGTCGTCTTGTTGTGGTGCGCGAGAGAGGACTTGAACCTCCACGGGATTGCTCCCACTACCACCTCAAGGTAGCGCGTCTACCAATTCCGCCACCCGCGCACATTATTTCGCTTAGCGCGTCTACGACTATCTATCGGAGCCGCTACGTACTCAAACGAATTGCTCATACAGTTTACGGTGTTACGTCAAAAAACTCAAGAGTTCGGCTGAAGCGATTGTCGTACCATCCAATTTTGAACTGTATTCAGCCGATCAACACCACTATTAACTGTGTCGAGCTGCATACCAAATACTGGTATGTTTGTGATATAGAGTGAGCGCGGCTGGTAGAGTGCCAGAGCTGGCACATCAGTGCGCCAGGCTTGTAAGAATGGTTTGTATTTTGCTGCACGGAGACTTGCGTCACTTCGTGAGCGTGCGGCTTCAAGTGCTTTGTCTGCGGTGGCCGATTTATAGTTCGAAAAGTTTAGCCGTGATGCAGAGCGCACATCGAACTGGGTGCTATGCCAGTACGCAAACACGTCGGGGTCTGCTCCGACGGAGATACCGTATAGCAGCACATCGTACGACCTGTCTCGAATAGTGTCCTGGAGGACGACATCTTCCAAGAGCGAAACATTGACTTCCACCCCAACCGCACGCCAAGCCTTCTGCAGTTCTGCGCTCACTCTAGCCAAATCAGGCGTTGACTGAGCAACCATCTGAAGAGTTAGGGGCTTGCCGTCCTTCTGCCGAGTCTCACCGCTTGTGGATTGCTTCCAGCCTGCTTCGTCAAGTAACCGTACTGCTTCTGCTTGATCAAACCCCTGCTGTTTCAGTGCTGGGTCATAGCCAACCTGACCATGAAGCAGTGGACTATCCGCTACAGTTGCCGGGTAACCTAGTGCGCTTAACACCGTTTTAATATCCACAGAGCGTGCCAGCGCCTGGCGGACCTTTACGTCTTTCAGCAGCTCGCTGTCCGTCTTGAAGAACGACATTGTTTCGGCAGTCAACGTTGAGCTGTATGTTTGGATATCGTCCCGGTCCTCTAACGCTTCAGGTATCTGGTCAAATCCGACTAACGCGTTCACAACCTTCGCCTTAAAGTCTTCCACCAACCTGTCCTGTGACACATACGTTCGTATGACAAAACCATCGAGCTTTGGTTTCCCAGCATGATATTGCGGGAACGGCTTCAGTCCAACCCGCTGCTCGCCATCCTGCTTGCCGGAGTTCACAAGTTCTACATCGGACCATTCAAATGGCCCTGCTCCTATGGGCTGCGTTGTGTTGAACTGTGACGAGCGCAGCTCAGTCGTGGCAGTGTCTTTGAGCACGTGCTCAGGAATTATTCCAGTCGTCAGGCTATGAAGAAACGGTGCAAACGGCGCGGGTAATGTAAATTGAACTGTTTGGTCATCTAATGTTTCTATCTTTACCCCGTTCCAACTTCTAAACAAGGGTGATTTGACGTCAGGGTTTTGGGCCGTATGAAACGTAAACGCAACATCGCGCGACGTGAGTGGCTGGCCATCATGCCACGTCAGGTTTGGTTTGAGTACTACCTTGTACGTTGTGTTCTGCTCGTTGACTGTCCAAGACTCAGCCAAATCGCCAGTCAGCATGTTGCGGCTGTCATACGTAAGCAGGCCCGCAAACACTAGCCGAGACACCGTAGAATCGGCAACTGTCGAAGCAAATAGTGGGTTGGCGTTTGTGAAGCTACCCAACATACCCTCACTGTAGGCACCGCCCGGCGTCGGCTGAAGCGACTGGAATGTGTGATCAAGAATCCTGAATTGCCATACTAACGCTCCGCACAAAAACACAAACAACAAAACCCAACTCGCCACAAACCGTCGAACATCTATGAGGCGGTTGAGACGCTTAATAAAGTCACGCTCGATACGTTCCTCGGCTTGGATACCCATATCCTCGACCTGGCGCTGTTTGCGCCGGAAGACTCGCCGCCACCGAAGTCTTGTGGTTCGTTTGATCATGCTTTGGTTACGAGATTATGCCTAGTAGTATTGAGCCCGCGAATATAACCACCAAGATGATTGTGATTTGGTGGATTGTTTTGTCAGATCCACGGCGTACTGTGTTGACTTCGCCGCCACCGCCCATGCCAGCGCCAAGGCTGGCGCCACGGGTTTGGAGCAGTATCAAGATTGATACAAGAATTGCTGACACGATTGTAATGTAGTTATAGATACTCATGCTGTTTCTTTCTCCTCAAGAATAGTAGTTACCAAGTAGTTTACCAGTCCAATGACGACCCCAGCAAGCATTGCTGCGCCAAAGTTTGTTATTTCAAGCGGCTTATAGACCCAGCTGACAAGCAAAACCATCAGGCCATTGATTACAAGCATGAACAGCCCGAGGCTAAACAGTATCGCTGGCAACGACAGGATAACAACGATTGGCTTGATGAACACATTGACGATTGCCAGCAGTAAACCTGCAATTGTCAGAACACCAAATTGACTATCATAACTAATGTTGTGACCAAGTATGCCAGCAGCTATCCACAACCCAAGGCTGCAGACGAACCATCTCAACAAAAATCTACCCAGTGGACCGCGTTTCATTACCGCTTATTGTATCACATGGGTGGGAGCTTTTTGCTCAAAACATCGATGCCTGTTTCGGTTATCAGAACATCGTCTTCTATGCGTACTGCAATACCCTCTTCGAATATGTGAATACCTGGTTCGACGGTCAGCACCATCCCTGATTCAAGTGGTTTGTCATATTCTCCAACATCATGCACATCCAAGCCCAAAAAATGGGATGTCAGGTACGGATAATACGTACGGACGTTTTCCGTATCGATAGTGCTAATCAGCCCCAGTGCACGCAACTTTTCGCCCATGTACTGTTCGATGCGCTGTTCGTAATCTCTGAGGATAACCCCCGGCTTAAGCAATGACTTGGCAAACTCCTGCACATCAACCACCGCCTCGAGCACCGCTTGTTGGCGCTTGGTTGGCTCACCCGGGTGGTAGGTACGCGTAATGTCAGCTGCATAGTTTGAGACCTCGGCCCCGATGTCCATGAGTACAAATTCATCCGGGGATACAGCCGAAGAGTTAGCAATATAGTGCACCGTGCAGGCATTTTTGCCTGCAGCCACAATCGGTTCATAGGCATGGTGGACACCAGCTTTGATGAATCGTGATGTGGCGATTGCTTCGAGGTCACGCTCTGTTACTGCCTTGGGCAGTTGCTTCTGGATAGCAACGAAGGCATCAACGGTAGTGTCAATTGCGGCTTGTATGGCAGCAATCTCGACGGGTTGCTTGATAGACCGTAGCTTGACCAAGGCCGGCCGCAAATCAAGTGGTTCAACACTGGGGTTGATTTCTTTGATACGCTGCATCAGTTGGGCGCGAGCTGGGTTGGTATATAGCCCAATACTGTCAATATAGGCCTGGGCTGGCGATACGGTCGCTACATGTGCAACACGCTTGAGCCGTGCCTGGAGGAGTTTCCAGCCTTCCTTGTCGTCAATAATCGTTTCTAAGCCAGACGTTTTGGTAATCTCCTCAACATCGAGCCCACCATCAAACACCGTGCGGCTATGGCTCCGCGTTGGTGCAATGATGTACTCTTTAGTCTTGTCCATTACCAGTATCAAATCGGGTTCATTTATACCTGTTAAATACCAAAAGTTACTATCCTGCCTAAATGGATAACTGGTATCTGCGCTCCGTTGCAACATACCCGCAGCCGGGATGATGATTGGTGCCGTACCAGCAAACAGGGCACGCAAACGCTCCCTATTACCTTTGAAAAACTCCGAACTAAACATTGGATTCATAAGCTAAGGTCTCTAGTATAGCAAACTTTAGGTTTGGCCGCCGAGTATCTTACGGGCTCGCTCAAGCCCAACTGCACGTGCCAGCTCAGCCTCACTTGCCTGAAGCACGCCCCGGGTTGAGCCAAATTGTTTGATGAGTTTCTTTTTAGTCGCTGGGCCGATACCCGGAACAGTATCAAGCACTGATGCCGTCTGGCGATTTTGCTTAAGCGTGCTGTGGTAGCTAACAGCAAAGCGGTGTGACTCGTCCCGGATACGCTGCAGGAGCTTGATGACGTTCGTGTGATGTGGAAGGTTGAGCAGTGTGAAGTCTTGCGATTCTGTTGCAAATCCTGTGAGTTTTGTCAGTACCTTGTTATTGATTGTCACACCCGAATCACCGGCCAGCTCGTTGGAGTGGCGTATAACAATTTGCTCTTCGCGTTTGGCGAGACCGATGAATGGTATATCTGTATAGTTCATTTCGTCACGAGCCCGGATAGCTGCATCTAGTTGGCCCTTGCCGCCATCTATCAGGATAAGATCCGGCTTGCCCCAAGCTTTGAGATTCTTTTCGCTCAGCCGACGTTTGATTGTTTCGTGCATATTATAAAAATCGTTGTTGTGATCTTTCTTGGTTTTAAACTTCCTGTACTCTGCTTTATCACTAGTGCCATTCGTGAACACTACCATGCTGGCCACCACATCGGTACCGCTCATGTGACTGATGTCATAGCCTTCGATGCGGCGTGGAAACGCTTTGAGGCTCAGCAGATCAACAAGCTCGCCAAGCGCGTGGTCCTTGCTGATGTCCAAGAATTCTTTGTCACTAAACACAACCTGTTGAGTCAACTTTCTGAGAGCAAATAGTTGGTTTCGTGCTCGGGCTGCTTCCTCAAATTGCGATGCTTTCGCAAATTCTTGCATAGCCTTCTCTAGCTCTTTCTCTACACTACTGCGCTTGCCCTCGATAATCTTGATGAGCTTACGCAGACTCGCTCGATAATCAGTCAGAGCAGTTTTACCATCCTCGAGCCCGGGGTCAAGCCCGAGATGATAGTCGAGCGATGCCCGTGTTTGTCCAACTAACCTGCGGGTGGCAAAGGGGAATACCTTGCGAAGCAGTTTAAGCGCAATACGAACACCCTGTGTGCTGTAATATGGGCCAAAGTAGCGTGCGCCATCATCGAGTGGTCTTCGAGTAGTCGTCACTGTTGGGTAATCACTATCATAATCTATACGTATGTAACTAAGTGCCTTGTCGTCACGTAGCAAGATATTGTATCGCGGCATATACCGGCGAATCATCTCTGCCTCCAGAAACAGCGCCTCAAGTTCGCTATCTACCACCATCCAATCCGTATCGACGATTTCAGCAATGAGTGCATCAGTTTTGGCATCACGAATACGTGATTTCTGGAAATACTGCCGTACACGGTTGTTCAGCCGTGCCGCCTTGCCAACATAAATGATGGCACCCGATTTATCCTTATGGAAATACACCCCTGGATCTTTAGGGAGTTCTTTGAGCTTTTGCTGCAATGCGGCGTTCATACGGGCATTATACCGCGAGATCTGCTGTAACGTGGTCCTGAGCACAGAGCATGTGGGTCGGCGCGCAGCCTTCACACGACAGATGGAGCCGATTGCAAGTCTTGTCGGCACAATTGACATAGTTGCTGGTATTGCCACCGCAATGCTCGCATTCACCAATGTCACGAGACGAATCGCTAAATCGGTGCGTCATGCGGCCATCAAATATATACAACGTACCGTCCCACAGGCCGTCATCGCCGTACTTTTCACCATACTTCACGATTCCGCCGTCTATTTGGTAGACCTCCTTGAAGCCTCGGTTTTTCATGAGCACACTGAGTATCTCGCACCGAATCCCGCCCGTACAATAGGTAATGATTGGCCGTTCTTTAATTGCGTCGTATTTGGGATCTTCCAGTTCTTTTAAAAAGTCAGGCGTTGTTTTCACCTCAGGAATAACAGCGTTTTTAAATCGGCCGATTTGTGCCTCGAACGTATTGCGTCCATCAAAAAATACAATCTCGTCACCACGCTCTTGGACTAGTTTATGTACTTGTTCTGGCTTCAGGTGTACACCGCCATTCTGGATGCCACGGTCAGTCACAACAATTTCTTCTGATGCCTTAAATGCAACCAACTCGTCGCGTACCTTGATGCTCAGTTTAGGGAATTCTTCAGCCTGACCATCGCTCCATTTGTAGGTAATCCCTTTGAACGTAATCGATCGATTCATTTCACGCTTGTACTCACGCAAGTTCTCAATATCACCCCCGAGCGTACCATTGATACCATGTTTGGATATGATGATGCGACCCTGCAAGCCGAGTCGAGTGCATAGCTCGCGTTGCCAACGCATTGTCATGGCAGGGTCCGCCACCGGCACAAATTTATAATACAAAATCACTTTGTTCATCTGTTGTATTATACCTAGTTCACGATGTTTTGGCTAAAATATCCACGAAACTATGGCAATAGCTATCCCCGTGAGCACAATAGCAATGATTACGGTTGAACGCTGCAAAGCCGGATCCTCGCGTTGACTCTCAGAATGTTCAAGCATTTGATAATACGCCTTCCGGGCATTCGCCAGGCTAGGGTCATCCGCAGACATATCCACACGTGCTACGTTTAGTTGTGATTGGCTCACGGTGCCCGCAGCATCCGGAAGTGACTCACGGATAGCAGGAAGTGATTCCACGGTATTTTTTGATTTGACGCTTTCGAACAATACTTTGTCGTATCGCTCTCCCCGTAAATACGCCTCGAGTACTCGCCTCAGACCACGTTGGTCGATACGCCCAGACTCGTACAAATGGCGCAGATCACGATCCTCCACCGGTATCTGAGAGGCAACGACTAGCAACTCCGCAACCGTCATGTCTGCAGCTGGCTTGGGCGCTTCTGCGGTAATCACCCGGCGTTTTGGCGCGTCCTCGCCCTTTACGTGCTCGACTCGATCTGTGATTGTGGCAACTTTCCCAAGCAGTTCGGCGGACACCATGGCTGCGGCAGCTTCTTTGGCCATAGTACGCTCTGTTTTCTTGGCGGGTGCGAAATCTTTCTTTTTGAGTGAGGCTTTCTGGAGCTCCTGGAGTTCCTTTAGCCGCTTTGGCAGCTCAACGAAAATGTGTGGATGGCTTGTTGCTTTTTCATAGGCTAGCTTTCGGATACGAGCTTCACGAGATGCGACCTGATATTCTAAATCACCCACTTGGCGTTCCAGTTTCTTCTGCACAGGGAGGAGTTTTTTCTCAGTCTTTATACGACCCCGACGGCGCCCAACGAGATAGCCCACGACGCCTCCGGCCAAAACATAGGGCCAATGTGAGTGTCGATTCGCGCGACTGCCGGCTGCTAAGCTGGTAGCGACGTTGGGGTTAAGCCATGGACTAGCGTTCAGGGCATTACCCACGTTCGGACCAGCTGGCCCAAAACCAGGACCGCCATGACCACCACCTGGTGATCGAGGTCCACCTGGTCCTCCCGGTGGTGGGCTGCCCCCCGTGGGCGGAGACCCAGCTGGAGGGACAGGCGGAGCCGGTGGAGCATTATTTGGGCTAGGGCCTGGCGGGTTCACAGGAGGTATCGGTGGCACAGGAGGGTCAATAGGGTCTACTTGGGCGGGGTCATCTTGACCTTCTTCGGATGATTGTATAGGGTCTATGGACTCAGGAGGGTCTATTTCGGTGGGTTCTTGTGGCTCTTCGTTTATAACCTCGGGTGGTAACTCTGGGTCATCCTGTTCAATATCATTCGGCTCAAGGCCTAGAATCTCTGCTGTATCATTCATTGCTCCGTCCAGCATGTCAGGTGTGGGTTCTTCGCCATTATCAATACGTTCACGGACAGCTTCGTTAAATGTAGCGCCCGCTATCGCAGCAGCCTCTTGAGGAGTATTTGGCTCCACGCCCACAAGCTCCGAGTTGGCGGCCGAGAGGTTCTGAGCGGTCTGGTTCTCAACCACCAAGGCCTGCTCATCTTGCGCCAACGACTCGAGCGGCGGGTTCTTTTCGGCCTTTTGCTCAAAAAGGTCATAGAGTGAAGGTTCTTTTTCTTGTTTCGCTTTAGGCTGTTCAAATAGCGTCGGACGTTCCTGTTTTGTTTCCTTGGCAACAGGCTTAGCCTCTGCTTTGGATTCTTTCTTTTCAACGATCGGGCTATCTGACGTGCTGCCAAGCTCCGGGGTTTTAGTCTCTAGTGTTTCCATCTACCACCATTGTAGCGATTTGCATATATATTGACAACAGTGGTATAATTGTCGTCAAGATTACAAACTAAAGGAAAGGGATGGTCAAAAATGTTTATTCAGCTCACTGCACAAGTCTCTCCAGCCATCCCTGCGGCTGCTTAGCCCCTTGTTATACGCTCGAAAATTCTAACAAAAACTTTTACAAATAAATACATCAAATAGCCGACATAACCTAAACGCCGGGCAGGAGGCCCGAGCCTATGAAACAACAATCAAACGCATCCCGAACAATTCAAATCTATTGGCAGCATGCCAAAGTATATAAGAAGCAGATTCTGACTATCTATCCGTTTATGGTGCTGGCGCAAATCGTCGAAGATTTCCTACAGCCACTCATTATTAGCTTTGTCCTGACACGCTTGGCAAGTGGTGATATAGAAGGGCTGCGTCATAGCAACCTTCCACTTATCCTTGCTGCCGTGGCGCTCAGTGAAATCTCTGGGCACTTAATATGGAACAAAATCGTCGTGCCTACATTTTGGCGGACGCAAGATTCAATAATGCGCGATCTCACGATGACCGCATTCGACCACCTGCAGACAATGAGCGCACGATTCTTTGCCGACAGGTTCGCAGGCTCGCTTGTGAACCAAGTCAACAAGTTTGTCGGTTCATTTGAGCGATTGACTGATGCGCTCACATGGAACGTGTTCAAACTCCTTGTATCGCTCGTTGCAACGACGTTAATACTTGCACCTAAAGCACCGCTGGTGTCACTAACTATTATCGTAATCAGTGCAATCTACACGCCGCTCGTCTGGAGATATCGTCAGAAACAGTTACCATTTAACACGGCGTGGGCTGCCGCTGAGACAACAAGAACCGGTCAACTTGCAGATACTGTATCCAATATCGTGGCCGTCAAATCGTTCTCCGGCGAGGACCTCGAACGCATACGCATGAAGCACCGTGTTGATGATGTACACATGCATTCTATGAGAACACTCGAGATGAGCATGAAGCAAGAGCTTGTGACTGGGCTCGTTCAAAGAAGCATCAACGTAACGGTCGCAATCGTGTCCATCTTGCTCGCGCTCGAAGGCAAGGTTGATGTGGGAGTTATCTACCTTTCCCTTACCTTTACGATGGCTATCATGCGCCGCCTATGGGATCTCAACAACACGTTTCGAACGCTCACAAGAGTGTTTGGCGACTCCCATGACATGACTGAAATCTTTGCTATCAAACCTGAAATTGTTGACTCAGCTAAATCTATCGCCATGACCGCACAGCGCGGTAAGGTAGAGTTTAAAGACGTTACGTTTGCGCACGAGGCGGACGCCGAGCCATTGTTCAACAAGCTGAACTTCACCCTTAAGCCCGGCGAAAAAATAGGGCTTGTGGGACATAGCGGTGGTGGCAAGACTACCGTGACCAAGCTACTCATGCGGTTCATGGACATCCAAGGCGGGACGATTTCCGTTGATGGACAAGACATTACATCTGTATTGCAGAGTGATTTACGTAATCATATCGCATACGTGCCTCAGGAACCCCTGCTATTCCACCGAACGCTGGCAGAAAATATTTCCTATGGTCGCCCAAAGGCAACCCAGCAAGAGATTGAAGCCGTCGCTCGCATGGCTCATGCAGAAGAGTTCATCGACAAACTGCCCGACAATTACAAAACACTCGTGGGTGAGCGAGGCGTCAAGTTGTCAGGTGGACAGAGACAGCGCATTGCCATTGCCCGTGCAATGATCAAAAATGCGCCTATTTTGGTGTTAGATGAAGCAACTAGCGCACTCGATAGTGAAAGCGAAGTGCTTATCCAGGATGCGCTCTGGAAACTCATGGAAGGTCGTACGGCAATTGTGATCGCCCATAGACTCAGTACTATCCAAAAGATGGATCGTATCATCGTGCTAGACAAGGGTGCTATTGCCGAGCAAGGTACGCACAAAGAACTACTGAGACAGAATGGTATTTACGCCAGTCTTTGGGGGCATCAGTCTGGAGGCTTCATAGAAGAATAGTAGGCAATACTGCCTACTATTCTTGACGGACTTTACCACAGCTTGCGAGAGCTACTCAGTGGTCGGTTGGTCTGTCTTGGCTTCATCAGCCTCAGGCACAGACTCTTCTACTGGCTTGTCTGCGTCTTCTGCCAATGATGCAGCAGATGCGTCAGCTTCAGCCATTTGGTCTTTTGGCATTTCTACGATAGCAATCTGTGCTTCTGGGTCTGACAATACAGTCACGCCCTTTGGCACAATCAAGTTTGCAACCGTGACGCTATCACCAACTTCTTCGAGACTGCTCGGGTCAACGTGCAATACATCGGGAAGGTCGTTTGGCAACGCCTTGACTTGGACGTGGTCAACTTGCTTGAGCACGAGCAATGATTTGCGCTCAGCCGGGATTTCAACATCTTCGCTAAAAGCAACCGGGATTTCAGCTTCAACGGCTTCATTCTGCTTGATAGCCTGGAATACAACATGACGAATCTTGTGCTTGGTTGGTTCAAAATCAACATCTTTAATCAGTGCAAGGTGTTGCTTGCCGGCGACTTTGAGCTCTACTGGGTGGTGTTTGCCTGCCGCAGCATATACCTTGAGCAGTGCAACGGTGTCACCTTGAACGTGGATAGACTCTTGGCCGTGGTTATGAATAACTGCTGGCACTTGGCCTGCCGCACGCAATGGCGCGAGCTTTTTGCGCAGTTGTTCTCTTGGTTGTAGCTCCACCACAATCTTGTCTGATGACATCAAAATCCTCCTTATAAAAATCTATTACATACTAGTATAGCAAAGTTTTCCTATCTGGCAGCATCCGGTCTGCCGGCTGGACGATACGTGCCAAACATAGTACCCTGTATGAACATGGCTTTAAGCATAGACAAAATCATACTAGGGGGCGGACTGATTGCTATTGGTGCCACTGTCTTTGCTGAATCTGGGTTGCTGATTGGGTTCTTTTTGCCTGGTGATACTTTGTTGTTTGGCGCAGGTATTTTGGCGTCACAAGGTACGCTCCCAATTGGGTGGCTGCTGGTGGTGGTCATTGTCTCTGCCATAGTGGGCGATAACGTAGGCTACAGCATCGGTCACCGCACCGGCAAAAAGATTTTCAGCAAAAAAGACAGCATACTCTTTCGCCACGAACACATCGAACAAGCCGAGAAATTTTATGAAACTCATGGCGGCAAAACAATTATCATGGCGCGATTTATCCCGATTGTTCGCACCTTTGCACCTGTTGTAGCAGGCATAGGCAATATGTCACGTCGTAGGTTCTTGGTATTTAACGCTATCGGAGGTGCACTGTGGGGCGGCGGCGTGACACTAGCTGGATACTGGTTCGGATCACGCGTGCCATGGGTAGAGCACTACATCACTCCTGTTATTTTGGGGGTCGTTGCCCTGAGCGTGATTGGGTCAAGCGTCCATATACTGCGCGACAGAACAACACGAGACCTCCTTATCGCCAAGATTAGGCGTGGCGTCAAAAAACTTCGTCGCAAAAAGTAGACTAGCTTTTTAGGTGTGTCTTAAGAAACGCACCGGTATATGATTTTGCGACTTTTGCTACTGCTTCTGGTGTACCAGTCGCGACAACTTGACCACCGGCGGTGCCGCCCTCTGGTCCCATGTCGATAATATGATCGGCGTTTTTGATAACGTCTAGGTTGTGTTCGATGATAATCATACTGTTGCCCGTGTCAACGAGCGCATGAAGCACGCCCAGAAGTTTATCGACATCCGCCATGTGCAGGCCAGTTGTGGGCTCATCCAATATATACAGCGTGCGACCTGTTGGGCGACGGCTAAGTTCTGTCGCCAACTTGACGCGCTGCGCCTCACCACCGCTCAGGGTCGTTGCTGATTGGCCCAGACTAATATAGCCAAGCCCTACATCAACCAATGTTTGAAGCTTACGTGCAATGGACGGAAGGTTTTGGAAAAAATCGAGAGCCTGTTCGCATGTCATGCCCAAAATGTCGCTGATGGTTTTGCCCTTGTAATGAATCTCTAAAGCTTCTCGATTATAGCGCTTGCCTTTGCACACCTCACATGGCACGTACACGTCAGGCAAGAAATGCATCTCTATCTTGATAATACCGTCACCTGCACAGTTTTCGCAGCGGCCACCTTTGACATTAAAGCTAAACCGACCAGGCCCATAACCACGAAGCTTTGCCTCGGGCACACTAGCAAACAATTCACGAATCGGTGTAAATAGGCCTGTGTACGTAGCCGGGTTGGAGCGAGGCGTACGACCAATAGCTGACTGATCAATCACAATAGACTTATCGAGCTGCTTGATGCCCTCGATATCGTCATGGCGACCAGGGACTTCGTTAGCACGCATCAGCTGTGCAGATAATTCTTTGGCCAAGATGTCGTTGATAAGTGATGATTTACCTGATCCACTGACACCACTCACAACCACCATCTGCCCAAGTGGAATTTCGACCGTGATATTTTTGAGATTATTCTCACGTGCACCTCTGATGACAAGTGATTTTCCATTACCTGGGCGTCGTTTTTTGGGAGTTGTTATTTGCAATGTGCCCCGCAGATATTGCCCCGTGATGCTCTTAGGGTTTTTGATAACTTCATCTGGCGTGCCGGCAGCAATGACAGAACCACCATGGATACCTGCACCCGGGCCGATGTCGAGTAAGTAGTCCGCGGTACGAATAGTGTCCTCATCGTGCTCAACAACCAAAACGGTGTTGCCAAGGTCACGCAAATGCATCAGAGTCTTGATAAGTCGCTCATTATCGCGTTGATGCAAACCGATACTTGGCTCATCCAACACATACAGAACACCCTGTAGTCCAGAGCCAATCTGGGTTGCTAGGCGAATACGCTGTGCTTCACCACCACTCAACGTTGCCGCACTGCGCAGTAAGTTGAGATAGTTCAAGCCGACGTCTTGCATAAACGTCAACCGAGAGCGAACTTCTTTGACTACTTGGGCGGCAATATGTGCTTCTTTGTCAGTGAACGTAACATCATCAAAATACGTCACCGCTTCGTCGATAGTCATCTGGCAAATATCCATGATAGATTTGTTGCCCACGGTTACGGCCAAGACTTCTGGGCGCAAACGTAATCCACCACACACGTTACACGGCAATTCGCGCATAAATCGCTCGATATCACGGCGCATGAAGTCACTGTCTGTTTCTTTATGACGTCTCTCAAGGTTGGGCACGACACCTTCGTACGTTGTGTCAAATGCACGACCACTGCCAAGCGAAACGTTATATGTTTCATCGCCCGTGCCGTACAGAATTCGCTCAAGATCCTTGGGTTTCAACTCACTAGTTGGAACGTGCAGCGAGAACTTGTATTTGTCCGCGACTGCCTGCATTTTTTTCATATACCATGCGTCTACTGCCACGCGGTTGAATGGGCGGATAGCACCTTCGGCAATTGTTAAACGCCCGTTGGGTATCACCAGTTCCGGGTCAACTTCCAGCCGTGAACCAAGTCCTGTACATGTTGGACACGCTCCGTGCGGGCTGTTAAAACTAAACGTACGCGGTTCCAGCTCGGGTATTTTGATTTCGGGGTGTTCGGGGCAGGCGTACATCATTGAGAATGTCACCACTTCATCTGTCTCGGCATTTAGTACATTAAGACGCCCGTCAGCAAGTTCCAGCGCCTGTTCGACGCTCTGCACTAACCGAGCTCTGCCTTCTTCGTTATTAACAAGACGATCCACGACAACTTCTATACTGTGTTTGTAGTTCTTATCGAGCTCTGGGAATTCGTCCAACGCGTACACCACGCCGTCCACGCGCACACGAGCGAAGCCAGCACGCTGGTACTGTTCGGGGATGTGCTCAAACGCGCCTTTCTTGTCCTGCACGACAGGAGCCAAAATCATCAAGCGTGCACCCTCTGTT
>OFRM01000566.1_pt1 | contig 14766 bp, 25 predicted proteins | sample 1543101 | NCBI WGS metagenome assembly OFRM01 (sample SAMN07774223, study PRJEB24372) | wastewater metagenome | isolation source: Exp Tend VB 0WW | collected 2016-02
TTCCGACACCGACGTAAACGCCTCCGGCAGTCGTATGGAACCGCGAGACCGAACTCGAAGATGCCGAAAGTTGCCGGCCGAAGGCGGAAACGTGCGCCTCGCTCGAGAGCATGTCTCGCACGCGTCGTCCAATGTCGTCGGAGAGGTCCTGCGAGTAAGTGCTCGAGATGACCTGAGCGAGCGGGTTGCGGCCGAGGACCCACGCAGGGAAGAGCTCCGAGGTCAAGTGCGATTTCCCGTGCCGCGGGGGCGCGAAAATCATCAGCCGGCGGATCTCACCCCGCTCGACGGCCTCGAGTTTGCGAGCAATGGCTCGATGGTGCGGCGCCACCTGATAGCGCGGGTTTTGCGCTATCGCATAGGCGCATAGGTTCGCACGGGCGAAAGCGTTGGGGTCAAACGGAAATGACACAAGCCCAAAACTCGAACGGGTCGCACCGCTCCCAATGTGCCTCCATTAACTCTTGGGCCTTGAGCCCGGAAGCTTAAGCAGGCGCGTGCTCATGAAACGACACAAGCCAAAAACTCGAAAACATCCCACGGAATCATGATGACGACCCGATCAAAAACGCGCGGTATTGGCATACTTCCTGAAGTGACACAATACGAGGCGGTTGGTGACAGCGGCTTCTAAAATAAGGGCCCTCGCAATACTCTGGGCCTACGCGCCTCTGCGCAAAGCCAGGCAGCTCACGCAGTAGCTCGCGGCCCCAGATATCAATCCAATCTTCACACTCGACCGCTTCTGTCATTTTGCTTCCAGCACCTCTCTCGCCATGCGGCGCACCGTGTCGTCATCGTGCACGATCGAAACCTGCACCGTCGGCTTTTCGCCTAGCACGCCCGTCAGACGCGCGACAAGCTCAAGCAGGCGCATCCGGTGGCTCAGCGCCCGAAGCTCGGCCTCCGCGTCACCTGCCCCCCTTGCCGTCGCCGTCAGCCGCTCGAGGTCCGAACTGATACCAAGTGCCATGGCCAGCACGCCCTCTGGGCCTACCGGAAGCGGCGTAGGGGTAGCACCTGGCATCATGCGCGCAGCGGCAGCGGCGAGGGTCGGGCGCTTCACGGCGAAGAATTCGTCGATAGCCGCATCACCTCACGCGCCAACTCGATCTCTTTCGCCGTCGGCCAACAATAACCTCGGTTGGCGTTCACAAATTCTTCTCGCACCCTTATCGCATCGCCCATAGCCTTATGTGCATCAAAATATGCTTTTTCCGCAAGGTTCGCAGCCTCATCGAGCGCCTCGCGCTTTGCGTCTGCCTCTAAGATCTTTTCGGCCAGCTCTCTGGGTGTCATCTCAGCCTCCTCATTTTGTTTGCAATCCGAGAGCGCGCCAGCGTCTCGATGCTGCGCACCGTCTCGTGACTCAATCCTAGCACCTCGCCGATCGCCGCTAGGCTCATTCCTGCGCCTGTCTCGTCCATCCTCCGAGGGCCGACGTCGACTGTCTCGTGCCCGTCACCGATAGCCTCGACGACGTCGAGGACACATGTGTGCTCAATCGGCGCCTTCGGGTGATAGTAGATGTCCTCCGCTTCGACATCGACGTGCAGATGAAACTGACACCTGACGAACGGGCAAGGCTTCGCAATGCGCACCGGGTGGCCAGCAGGCCACGACCTAACCAGCATGGCCCGTACAGGGCCGCAGCGGTCACGCGTGCGAGGCCACAGTCTCTCGACAGAGGCGAGCTCGCCCGCTGTCGCTGGGCCCGTTTCGGCTATCGGCAAGCGGCGTTTCACTGGCTCGACTTATTTCGCATCGTCCCCCCTCGGCAAGGCAATCGGCACGTCATCGCTCGGAGTGGCCAGGATCGAGAGGGCTTTTTGCACCCTCTCATCATCCTCGCCACCAAAAGCCTCTACCAGGCGCTTCACTGCCTTGTCAAGCTGCTCTGACACCGCTGCTGCGACGTCAGCCCGGTTTGCCGCGTATTGCTTAGGCCACCTCCGCTCTAGCTTCCAAGCGGCAGCGGTCCACACCGGATTGCTGCCTTGCTCGACGGTCGTAGTCTCCTCGATGGTGCCGTCGTCGCGCTTAACAGTCTTCGTTGTCGTCTTCTGCGCCTTGCCTGTCAGCGCCTTGTTGATAGACTTAAGTGCTATGGCCTGGCTGTTTGCCATTGCCTTTTTGATACGCTGGGAAAACTCCCAGTGTGGGCCGTCCCCTTTCTCACGGCCAATCTTGATCCACGCGTAGAAGGTATCCTCGCCGATGCCGACCAGATCGCAGCAAGCCGCTATTGGTAAGCCCAGCATAATGGAACTGCAAAGCTCTTTGATCGTGCCTTCATCAAGGTACGTGGGGCGGCCTGGTAGCTTGCGCCTTTGGCTTGATCTCATTGGGAGCCCCTAAGCGCCGCCGCGAGCTGCGCGTCGGTCTCATCACCAGGCCACTGGCCGAAAAGGGTATCGAGGCCCGCCGCACGCTTTGCTCGCTTTCGGGCGTTCATGCATGTGCGACATTCACGATCACCGCGCCTTAGCGAGTGGGGGCTTACGTTTTCTGCCCCAAGCTCGTGCCCTCGTACACATTGCACCTTTCGCGCATTGACCGCGGCCGGGCCCACGCCTCGCAGCACATTTTCTCGGCACGTTACGGGCTCAAGGTGGTCAACATTCACACAAGCCCGGTTCCGGCACAGGTGGTCCAGCTGCCTGCCTTCCGTGATCGGACCTTTCGCCCATTCCCAAGCTATGCGGTGAGCCCTCCTATCACGACCGCCAAGCCAGAAATACCCATATCCTTCAGCATTCTTTTTTGCCGTCCAAACATGACACCCGTTCTGGTCTTCGCGCCATTTCTCCGCGAACCTCTCTTCAGCTGTTTTCATGCCGTCTCCTTTGCAATGCGCTCGAGAGCGAGTTGAACCTCTTCGCATGTGCTAGCGAGACACCCTCCGCTTTTCGGATTGACCACAGATACGCTGTTTGACGTGTAGTTGTTCACTGTAATTTTGCGATCAATGCTCCAATTGTTTGGCAGTATTGAGATGGTTTGCGAACCAGCGACGACCATGGACGGCCCAAACGTGCGCTCAACCCATTCGGTGTTGAGTAGCATATTACCAAACGAAAACGGCTTGCTGCTGTCGGCGAGTTTTACCGGAGGCTCGACTAGCTTGCTCGCAGCGCTATCGTTTACGGGGTAGGCAATGCCAGAGAGCGAGCCGCCCGCGAGTTTTACCGGAGGCTCGTCGATTAGCTTGCTCGCGATGCGCTGAGGTTCCGGATAGGTGCCAGAGAGCGAGCCGCCCGCGCATCCGATGCCTGTTACAGTAGGACTTTGCGCTGTTACCGAAGGCCTTCGCGCAATCCTGAGCAGCACCAGGTAGCCAATCAGGTCCCTCACCGCGTCTTCGTTGTCGTCAGCTTGCCCAGATTGGATCCGGCTGATTTTGTCATCGATGCGGACAAGAAGCTGCTCGATAGGGCCGGCCTTCGAGAAGACCCTGGCTGGCTCAAGCGCAGAGTTGCCATATTTGCGATTCTTCTCGAGTAGCTTCGCCCTAATCTCTGCAAGCTCCGCGTCAACCAATTTTTCGAAGCTCATTTTCCCTTTGCTTTCTTAAACGCTTCCAATTCGTCAGTCACCTTGCGCATCGCCACCGCCAGCATTTGCATTTCATCCGAATGCGTTAGCGTCTCCGTTTCGAGTCGCCTCTGAGCGTAGGCCATCCATTGCGGGTCAATCTCGTTGAATTTAGCTTGACGCCCGAGCAGCTTTGCCGCAAGCGCCGTCGTGCCAGCGCCGCAAAATGGGTCGATGACCGTCTCCCCCGGGTCGCTGAAATACTCGACAAGCCGGTGCATCAAAGCCAGCGGCTTTTCGCACATGTGCTTGCCCACGCGCCGGATCTTGGTTTCGTCGAAATGGGTCAAATTCCCCGGCCCATTCCAAGTTTTGCGGCCTTTCCTCGACCCCCACGCGAGCACGATCATCTCGCAACCTTGCGGAGGCCGATCGCCCGAAAGCTGTGGCATCGACCAGCGGATCCAGGGCATCGCGCGCACGTAGGTGGCCCCGGCAAGCCCGAGGCCGTCACGCCATGCGCCCACCGATTCGACGTCGGAGAAAATCACCGACCAGCGAGGCACCCGCGCGGCGAGCTCGCACGTCCATGTGAGCAGATCGCCCGTGAGCGGGTCATGCCCGAGGTCTCGGTGCCTGCGGCCCCCGCCCTTCCCGTGGCTCGTGGCCCGCTTGTAGATCCGCCGATCGTACGGCGGGTCAGTGATCATCACGTCGCCCGAGGACCAGTCGATCTCTCTCGAGTCGGTCATCTCGGCCTCTCTCGCAATACCGACTCGCCCGCCGACACCAGAAGCTGCTCCGCCGCTTCAATTGCTCCCAAAATGCCTTCCTGCCTCTCTGCGCTTGTGCGCCGAATGTCTACCCACGTTTGGGCCTTTGGGCCCTTAACTTGCCGAGCACGCCACGTCACCTCGACCGAGGTGTGGTCCGCGTCATTGACGCCCAAGACGTCCGCGACTCCGTCACGAACGTGCTTGAAACAGCCTGCCAAATTGTCGCTATCGCACAGCCCACGCGACACACGGGTCATGATGATGGTCAGCGCGTCGCCGCGTCTAATTGCGCCTCGAATCAGGTGCGTGCGAAGAATCAGGGCCGTAATCTTGCGCTGCCGCGCGGCGCGCTCCGCTTTCGTGAAGCGATTTTCCCGAGCGTTCGCTTCACTTTGCGTGATGACGCCGACGAGCTGAATTCCCAAAGGCGTCATGGCTGCCAATGCTCCCTCTCCTCGGGTGACCCTGTCGACCCCAAAGGCGCAAAGCTTGCCGATTTCGCGCGGAATTGCGCCTTGACATCCCCCGTCGGACCTGCCCTTTGCTTCGAGACGATGATCTCCGCGAGGCCCTTCAGCGCAGCGTTCTGCGAAAGCAGGCGCTGCTCGGGGGTGAGGTAGTATTCGGGCCGGTGAACGAAGACGACCACGTCGGCGTCTTGCTCAATGGCCCCCGATTCGCGCAGGTCTGAGAGCTGCGGCCGCTTTGTGGCCCGCCCTTCGACGTCGCGATTCAGCTGCGAGAGCACCATGATGGGGCAGCTGATCTCTTTTGCGAGAGCCTTCAAGCCCCGTGAAATCTCGCTGATTTCCTGCTCCCGCGAGTTGCAACCGTCTCGGCCCCGCATGAGCTGGAGGTAGTCGACCACCACGAGGGCGAGTTTGCCGCCGTTGCGTCGATGTTCCGCCGCCTTGCGCCGCACCTGCGCCCGAAGCTCGAGGAGCGAGATGCCGGGCTTGTCGCTGACGAAAATCGGGAGATTGTGCACCGCGTTTGAGGCGACCAGCATCCGCTCAAAAGGCTCTTCCGGCAGCCTTCGCCCCCGGTAGTCCTGCGCGTCAATGTTGCCCTCGCCGCAGATCATCTTCGCGGTGACCTGGCTTTTTGGCATCTCGAGCGAAAAGATCGCCACGGCCTGGAATCGACCCTTCGAGTCGGCGCCCTTCGCGACGTGCCGAGCGACGTCTATCGCAAGCGAGCTTTTCCCCATACCAGGCCGGGCCGCGACAATGATCGCCTCCCCGTCGTGCATGCCGCACAGGATTTCGTCAAGGTCTCCAAAGCCCGTCTCGGTGCCGTGAATGGCTCCGCCTCGGGCCTGGTCTTCCTCGTAGGCCCTGATCTCCGCCACGACCAAATCGGCCACCTGAGTCATCTCCGACTCGGCCTCCGCCTGAGCGCATTCGTACACGCGCTGCTCGGCCGACTGCAGCCACGCCTCGGGGTCGCCCACGTCGCCGTAGGCTTCGGCCGCGATGCGCTGACACACCTCGGCCATGCGGCGGATATTCGAACCGGCTCGCACGATCCTAGCGTGGGCCGCCACGTGATGCACGGCGGCGCTGAAGTCGACCATCCTCGAGATCCACGCGATCCCGCCCACGGCCTGCAGCCTGGCGGGTCCGAGCTTAGCGGCGACCGTGTGCACGTCGACCGCGACACCCTCCGCGTGGAGGGCCAGAACAGCGGCGTAGGTCACCCCGTGCGACGACGAATAGAAGTCGCGCGGCCGGAGGATCGGCGCGACCTCGTCGATCGCGGCCGAGTCCAGGATGATGGCGGACAGGACCGCGTTTTCGGCGTCCGCGTTGTGGGGCGGGACTCGCCCCTCGATATTTTTTTTCATAGTACCGCGCGTTTAGGCTCTCTTGGCCATTCTAGGCCGTAGACCCCCACGATCGAAGAAGTCCCTAATAAATAGGGACCCCCCACCCTGATTCGGGCGTGGGTCGAGTTGGTTACGAAGGCGGCGGGGGTTTGCGTTGCGTTCATGTCGAGCACTATGCGCCTCGTGGTTGCAGTTGTCAACTGAAAAACATTCTTTTTCTTTTGCTTGACATCAGCCAAAAAATTTCCGTTTCAAGTCGAGCGAGGCCTTGCTCAGCGGAACCGTCGTGCGCGGGCCGGCAGGGATGGGCGAGGGAGCCGCTAGGATGCGTGCGGCGTCGGCGGCCGCGTCGTAGGCCACCGGCTCACCCCGCGAGGCTTGGCGGGCCTTCGGCAGCGGCTCGCTGGCCCATCGGCGCGTGAGCCACACGAGACGCTCTTCGAACCGCGCGAGGCGCTTGGGCCCGGTGTCAAATTTCGGGTCAAGCTCGTCTGCCCCCACGACGAAGGATTCCGCGAGAGAGAGCCACGAAGACACGTCTGCCGCCGTCGCAGGCTTCGGGGCGTGCATTTCATTGGTCCTCAGCTTCGCATCGATCCCCTTGGCTGCGTAGGCAAGCTGACCTGGTGTGACCCCTGCCCAGAGGTGGGCGAGGGCCAATAGGGCCGACAGAATCTCGAGAGGTCGACCAGAGAGAGAGCTAGTGGGAATCGATGGTCGCCGTGGAGGTCCGCGCTTAAGCTCGGGCGTTTTGGGCGGCGGCGGCGGCGGCTCGCTTGGCGCCTTGGGAAGCTCTGGCTCCTTGGCTGGCGGCGGCGGCGGTGGCGGCGGCGGCGGCGGCTCGCTTGGCACCTTGGGCGGCTCTACCGAATCGGCTGGGAGGGAGGGCGTGCGAGGGGGAGCTTTGCTCTTCTCTTCCTGGGAGCCTTGTGGAGGTGAGAGTGCAACGGCCGTTGCATCCGCCCGTTGCATCCGCCCGTTGCATCCCGTTGCCTCGCCCGCGCAGGCAGCATCAAGGATTCGATCTTCCTCTCTCTCTCTTTTCTGAGAATACGAAGAAGAAGCAGAGAAAGAGAGAGAATCCGAATCCCGAGATCCACCGCGCGATCCCGTTGCACCCGCCGTTGCATGCAACGGTTTGCCCGTTGCATCGTCCGTTGCATCCCGTTGCATCTGCCCGTTGCATCCCGTTGCATCCCGTTGCCTCAGGCGCTCGCGGCGTGCTCGGGAGCGCTCCGTCGAGGTCATCCCAGCCCTTGAGGCCACCGAGGACGAGGCACCTGCCGGCTCAGGCTCAGGCTCAGGCTGCGATTCCTCAAGGTCCTCGAGGTCGATCGAGATCTCGCCGTCGGCGACCCGAATCAGGCGGAGCGCCGAGAGTAGCTCGACCCCCGCGATGAGGCAATCTCGCTCGATGCCCGCCACGAGTGCCAGCGAGTCAACCGCGGGCCGGCCCATCGGCAGGGCCACACGCCCCCCGCGCGCCATCGACAGGAGGCGCACGAGCACCCAGCCGGCGCGAGGGTCTAGGCCGATGAGATGGCCCTCAAACAGCGCTTCGGGGACGGCGATCATCGGGCGGCTCGTGAGGCGATACCGACTAGCACCGCGCGGAATTCTGGCGGCGTCGCGGCAGCCGCCTTGTTGCCGACCCTTGGCCGGCTTTCGCCGCTGGCCACGCGATTGCCACACCACGACACCAAGGCCTTGCTTTTGTTGTCAGGGTCCGATCCCCAGCGCAATTCGGGCAAGTCTGGCGCGCCGTACGCATAGAGCCACGTCGCCTTCTTCGCGACGTGGCCATACCGGCCATGTTCGACGTGGCACGAATAGCCTCCGCATTCGCCGCGCACCCATCCGCCTTTGCGCGGCGGACGAGGCAAGCCAAAGGCCCTCCACGCATCCGAATAGGCCGGGTGTTCGAGAACCCCACCCCAGCGCCGCACAGATGCCAGGGCAGACGCAAAACACCCGCCGTCGTCGCCGCGTTTGTGGCCCCAGCGCGCTTCCACCAGCCCGGCTAGCCGACACCACCGCGCGCACGGCGGATGTGCGATGACAGGGTGCGGGCCAGCATACAGTCGCGCGTCGCGCGCTTCGTCCCACGGGTCGATCTCGGAGTTGCCGAAATAGGCGCCGCCCCGGTGTACATACAGGGCGGCGATCACAGCTTGCCCCACTTCGCGGCCTGACCTGCCACGAGCCGAGGTGGGGGGATGAGTGTCACCTCATCGGTCGGCTCGATCCTGATGGTCCGGCAAGCTGCGGCGACGGCCTCGATGGCCTTGCGCAGCCCATCAAAGAACGACGTGAGCAAGAACGTCGGCGATCCAAACGCTGCTCGCGTTGGGCAACCGAACACCGGCGTTCCCAGCGCAAGCCTGGCCAGGATGTTGCGAACATCCGACCGGCGTTGCCACGCTGCAGCTCTCGCCAGGTACCTCGCCCGCTTGCGCCGGTAGCGGTTCATTTCGCATCTCGCTTCGCCAGCTCACGCTCAGCCTCCGCCATCGCCTCGCGCAGGCTCGCGGCAGATCCAAAGTCCCCATCAACCCACCAGACCCACCCCTCGGGGCCCTCGGCCGTCTCCTCGACCTGGTAGTCGACCATCGCCAACGCCGGCTCAGGCTCGCCCGGGGCAAGCCCCGCATTCGCCCGAAGCGCGACCCGAAGGCCTGGGTCGTGCGTGCTCGCGAACGGGTGCCAATCGCCGCCACGGTATTCGATGGGCAGCGGGTGCTCGCCGGAGCAGAGCCACTCAGGCTCGAGGGATATGTGTTTGCGCGCCCACTCGAGGACTCCCTCGGTGGTGGATGGCCCGTCGTCGCCGACCTCAAGCCAAGCAGTCTCAGCGTCCGGCGTCAGCGCCGCCGGTTGTGACGTCGACCAGTCGCCCTCCGAAAACATCTCACTCCACCGCTCGCCAACAAGATTGACTATCGTCACGGGCTCGAGTCGCTCTTGCTCAAGAAGCCTGGTGACGTCTCCCTCGTCGAGCAGCTCGCCCGGGATCATGTCCTCAATGCGCTGCACGGAGCCAACACACAGCTGCGAGATTCGACCGGTTCCGCTGAAGCACTCCTCGACGCCTTCGGCGATGGCGCCGAAAACGTCGTCGTGCTCGTCGCCCACCGAACCCCCATCGGGGTACCAAGACCACGATGCGACCCTCGCCCGGTACCTCGCCCGCTTGCGCTGGTAGCGGGTCACTTCGCACCTCGGGTCATGGCTCGCTGCCGGGCCTGCGACTGCCAGCCCCGCATGGGCCACACCGGACACGGGCGAGTCATGCTGCGGATGATGGCCCAGCGCACACGAATACCCCGGGACGGCGCAAGCCATTCGTCTACCACGCACCACCGTCCGAGCCGCGGAATGGCCCACCGTCCCCAGTGTTGTAGTTCGATAAATCCCGGGTCCACGTCGACGACAGCACGGTCGACAGACACAGTATTCACTTCGCGCCTCGAGGGGAATTCCTGCGCCCGACTGGCAAAACATCGCCCGCCTCGTCCAGCGCCCACGCGTGACACGGGACGTCGAAAATCCTCTCGATCGCGGCCGCGTGGCGGATGCTGGGAAGCCGATTCCCGCTCAGCCAATGCGAAATCATGCCGCCGTCGGCGTGGACGAGGGGCGCGGCCGTAGTGGCCTGAATTCCGGCCGCGTCAAGCGCAGCGCGAAGCAAAATAGAGCCTTGTGTGATCATACGCTCAGGTATGCGGATTTTGGGCTCCGGTGTCAATGGAAAAAATCTTTCGCTTTCGTCTTGACAATCTTCGCGACCTGGCGCAGGATGCTCGCCATGGAAACACACACCGCTGAAATTTTCGTTGACGGGATCCTTTTGGATGCGTTCGAGTTGGAGTCGAAGGGAGCTCCCGGCACAGAGCTCGACTCCGACATCGCTCGCCGGGTGAGGCTTTTGTTCGAGTGCGCCCACGGCGAGGCGCTTACGCTTGACGCCTCGATGTGGTGGGCCGCTCCCGCTTTGGAGGTGTTGTGATGGCCGGCGGCGAGATCGCTCTTGTTGGGCCGAGCACGCTGGCCGAGCTGAAAGACTTCGCGTCGGCGGCCGCGAAGACTGGATTCTACGGCGCGAAGACCGCCGAGCAGGCCCTGCTCATCGCGGCAACGGGCCGCGATTTGGGGCTGTCGTACACAGCCGCGCTCAGGCTGTTCCACGTCATCGAGGGCCGCCCTGCGCTGAGTGCAGACGGCATGGTGGCCATCGTGCTGGCGTCGGGCCAATGCGACTACTTCGAGACGGTCGAATCGAGCCCCGCAATTGCGACCGTCAAGACCCGCCGAAAAGGCCGTGGGGAACGCGCGGTGTCGTTCACGATTGATGAGGCCAGGCAGGCCGGCCTGACGGGCAAAGGCAACTGGGCCAAATACCCCGCTGCAATGCTGCGCGCGCGGGCCAAATCGGCTCTCGCCCGTGACGTCTACCCCGATCTCCTCGCAGGGATTTACGATCCAGACGAGCTTTCGACGGCGACTGCGGAGCCCCTGACGGCCATTGTTGAAGCGAAAGCCGCCGCGGTCGCTCCGGCGCAGACGGCTGAGATGATGGCCAGCCTCTGCGCGCAGCTAGCGCAGGCCACCACGCCCGAGGATTTTGCCGCCATTGCGAAGGGCGCGGTGGCGCTCCCGGCCGCCGAGCGCGATGTTTTTCGCGCGCGCTTTAAGGCCCGCAAGGCCGCAATCGCTCAGACTCCGGCAGAGCCACCACCCTTCGTCGAGCTCGGCGACACCATTCCGGAGCCGTCTGCCCCGGTGTCGGAAGAGCTGCCGAGCCCTGACGAAGCCTACGCGACAGCTTTTGGCCTGGCCATCGAGAGGGCCGACTCAGTCACCGACCTCGAATCTGTCGGCAACGAGATCCGCGCTGCAAAAGAGGCGGGCTTCGTGCCGCCGAAATCGCTGAGCGGCGCCTACCGCGCGAAAATGCGCGAGCTGGCGGACAGGGACCTGTCATGATGCGCTGCAAGTGCAACACCTCGCCGTGCGAGGAGGATGTGTGTTGTTGCGAGGATGACCCTCCGGCGAACCTGGTCGCTTGTGTCATCCAGCGGAGCCGCAACGGCTGCGTCTGGACCGCCCGAACACCGAGCGGTGACCTGGCCACTGGGTTTGCCGACACATGGGCGCAGGCCTGGCGGGACGTGGCCGAAGCCTCGGGGCTGCCGTGAGAGCCACAGCATCAAGCGTTTGGCGCCTCCGTCACTGCCAGTGGTGGGCTCGCGACGAGGTCGAGTGGCTCGACGAGGTCGAGACGCACGAGGCCCGCGACCTGGGGACGGAGGTGCATGAGCTGATCGCGCATTGGGTCACCAATGGCGAGGCTCCGGCGCCAGATTGCGACCCGAGGGCCGAGCGGATGGCCTCGGCTGCTATGGCGTGGATCCGTGACCACGTCAGCGACGCTCAGCCGGGCGCGGAAATTGGTTTCGTGCTTTCGTCGGTCGATTCACTTGCCAGCAGCGTCGTCAGGGGGCGCGAATACGGAGGCCCGCGCTTCATGGCTGGCGCAGTAGATCTGATTTGGAACGAGCCGTCTGGGCATCGTCACATTCTGGACTGGAAAACGGGGCGCCGTGAGAATGTGCAGCCGATCGGCCGCAATGACCAAATGCGGACCCTGGCCATGCTGCTCGACAAGGCCGGCGGCTCCGGAGAGGTCACGACGCACCTCGTCTTTTTGGGCGGGGGTGTCGAGCACGAGTCGAACACGTTCGACGAATTCGACATTGCCGAACACGAGGTCTGGCTGCGCGATGTCGACGCCGCGATCCCGACATCCTCGCCGCAGCCCGGCAAACACTGCGAATATTGCCCAGCGAGGGCAAATTGCCCCGCGACGCGCGAGGCCGTGCTGGCAATCGCCGACGAGGCGCTGCCCGACCGGCGGCGCCTGCCACTGGTGGCGGACCCCAGCAAATTCGAAAGCCCCGAGCACGCCGCCGAGCAGTATGCGCTCGTGCGCGCAGCCGAGGCCTTGCTCGCGGTCATGAAAAGCGCGGTCGTGTCCTTCGCGGACCGCTACGACGGGATTCCGCTGCCAAATGGGTCCACGTACCAGCGGACTGTGCGAAAGGTCGAAAAAATCGACCTCGACGTGTCAGGCGCAAAGAGCGTGCTGCGCGATTTCCTCGGCGAGCGCTGGATTGACGCGGTCGAAGTCTCGACATCGAAGGCCGCACTCGCTGCGCAGTGCAAGCCGATCGCGGTGCGTGAAAAGAAGACGCAGAAGATCGTCAACGCCGATTTGCTCTCACGGCTGAAAGCCGTCGGCGCTGTAAAATCATCGATGCAAATCAATTACAAAGAGGTGCCAGCCCACGAGCAGGCCCACGGAATACCGGAGATGCCATGAGCGGCGGATCTTACAACTATGCCTTTCGGCACGTGGAATTGATGGCGAAAGACCACAGGCTACTCTCGGGAAGCACTCGCCGACGCGCGTTTGCGGCTCAACTGCGCCTCGTGGCCTCGGCCATGAAGGCCATCGAATGGGCCGACTCTAGCGACACCGCGCAAGGCTCGGAAGACGGACCGATCGACGACTGTATCACGCCGGCCCACTTGCTTATCACCGAGCACAAGCGCCTCACCGATGCGATCGAGTCGGCAAAACGCACACTTGAGGAGTTTGGTGGTCGCGAGCGGCTGGAGCTGGAGCGAAGCCGTGAGTAAGCGAGAGATGGAAGAGAGGATCTGCTTTTATTGCGACACCGTCTTTTCAGCATCTGGAGGCGTAGGCGACCATTTTCCGATCCCGAAACGGCATGGCGGAACGTTATGCGTTCCATGTTGCGTGTCATGTCATGACTTGAAAGACCGAATCCCTTTGGATCGCTGGCATGTGAACATGGTGGCAAAGGTGACTCAAGACTTTCCAAAGTTAAGCCGTGAAACGAGGATATTTCTAGCCAAAGCGCTTGCCATTATCCAAGACGCCAACAAGACACTCGAAGATGCAAAGGCTAAAGCAGGAGGCATCAAAGCAGCCGACGGAAATCCGGTTTCGATAAGCCCTTGGGCCCCGGTTCAAGAGGCCCGCCCGGATTGGCAACCGATCCGCCTTTTGGGTCTGTCACCTCGCGCGGCTAGGCCACTTGCAGAGCGCCTCGGACTGAAGATCGTCAAGCGAGGCCGGGACCTTTGCCTCGATCGCACCGCCTATCTCGACGCGATGGCGAAAGCGGCTGAGCAATGCCAGTGTGATCAGCAGTGATGTGCCTAAAGCTTCGGGCCGCAAGCCGCGCGACCGAGCACCTGGCGAACGGCGTCGTGTATTTTGGTAGCCGGTTCTGCGCGCCACCGAAGGACGATCAGGGGCGCGACTGCCGGGGACCAGCGCTTCGCATTCGAGAAATCGCTCAAGAGATTGAGGCTATCGCGCGCGAGAGCCAGGTCTCCGTCGTCGAAGCAGCCTGCCGCCTGCGGTCGGTCTACGCACGGGGCCTACCGCCAGAGTTCGCACGAGACTGGGATGTGGGGTCGACTGCGGTCCACTGGGACCCTGTTGAACGCGCACGGCTGGAGCGACAAAAAACGAAGGGCGGTGAGCCGAATGCCACACCGCCCCTGGAAGTGCCAAAATCAAGGCTTGACTAGGCTAGAAGCCAGTTTCTCGACACGCAAGCTAAATAGGTGTCATGCGAGAAAAACGACTCGAAGGGGTCAATCCCGAGCGGCTCGTACGGCTCTCGCGGCGTTCCCCTCGCACGGGCCTTGAGCGCCTCGAGGGCTGCCTTTGCATTGGGCGTGTCCGTCAACAGCATTTCGAGCGTGTAGAGCGACAGAGGCCCCGGCGCGCAGCCGAGGAAGCGCGCAACGTCACCCTCGGCCAGCTCGCCCGGGCAAGGCTCGGCCTCGCGCGCGATGAGTTCGGCCTGCCCGTACGTCACCCCGATTGGCCACACGGGGCGCTCGGTCATGCCTGCCGCGAGCAGCGCCGCCCACTGGGCCTTGGTGTTCGAGAGCGTCACGGCAAGGCGCTGGCCGTGTTCGGTCCAATACGCTTGCGGTAGGCGCGCATCGACCCACCTGGCGAACTCGCGCACCGGATAATCAGGGTGCCAACTAATGTGCGACCAAGGGGCGTCGGCTATCCACGTGTCACCGAGCGCGGCACGGAGCTGGTCGCCGTAGACGATGGCACTTCCGCCCGTCCCGGTGGACCAAGGCGCCTCTGCATCGACGATCCACCCCGTTGCGCCTTCGGCGATGGCAGCCTTTGCGAGGGCCACCTCGCCAGGTATTTGCCAAGGGTAGGAGAAAACCCACGGGTATACGTCAAGGCCTGCGTCGAGGCAGGCTTTCGTGTGGGCTGGAGACCATGATTTGTCGCGGTCTTTGCCTACGCCATAGCGTGGAGCGACCCACGACGCGCCGACGTCCAGAAGCGCGGCGACAATGGTCGAGACGTCGCCGATGAGGCGTGGAAACGCGATCCAAAAGCCGAGGCCGGAAGGGGCTTTTTTCACTCGCCATCCCCCCATGCTTTTTCGGCTGTCCAGTCGTGAAACCTATCACCCCAGCGGGTGCCCAGCGCCATTAGGGGGTGCGCGATCACGTGATGCACTATCACCCAAAGTCGTTGTTGCATTTATTCCCCCT
>OFRM01000567.1_pt1 | contig 14765 bp, 34 predicted proteins | sample 1543101 | NCBI WGS metagenome assembly OFRM01 (sample SAMN07774223, study PRJEB24372) | wastewater metagenome | isolation source: Exp Tend VB 0WW | collected 2016-02
TGGTGGGTAAACGGGGCGACAGTTTCGGGGAACGTGGACATCGGCCTCTACCCTGAAACTGGCGGGGCAAAGATCGTCTCACTCGGGAGCACCGCGCAGTCGGGAACGAATACCCTTCAGGAAGGCAACATCGCCGATACGGTAGTCCCACCGGGGCGCTATTTGATGGCATTGGCCTGGAGTAGCGCGACTGCAACGTTCTTCGGTACATTTTTTGGTTCGAGCAGTGGAAAGAGCCTCGGATTCGCAATGGAGGCGGCCTTTGCACTCCCGGCCTCAGCTACGCCGGTTGTCTTTGACGCGGGGACGATTGCCAATGTGCCGGTCTTCGGCTTCAGCCAGCGGACGTTGGTGGCCTGATGGACTTCACATTTATCGGCTACACCGTCGAGGACTCTGGCGTCGAGCTTGAGTTTCAGTTCGTGGTGCCGCTGACCAGCCTTAGGAGCAACCCATGAGCGAAACCGCATTCGAGCAATTGGTCATCAGCCGACTGGAGACGCTGCAACGCGGGCACGACGAAATCAAACGCGAGATCGTCGCCGTCGGGACCATCGCGGAACAGGCGCTCAACGTCTCAGCGCAGACGCTCGAACAGGCCAAAGCTACCAACGGGCGTGTGACGCTTCTCGAAGGCTGGCAGGATTCGTTCGAAGACGAGACTGAGGTGGGCGTGGCGTTCGCCGCTGGGCGGAAGTCCGTGCGCGATGGCGACCGGGCGTTGGCTGTGAAGATCGGCCGGCTGCTCGGCAAGTGGGCGCCCTACGGACTGGCCGCGTTGCTGGTGGGATTGGGCATCAGGCTGGGGGCATGGTTCCTCGGGGGTGTCTGGTGAAACCGGCACTGATGCTCATTCACAGGGGTGAGGACGGCATGGTCACGCCGATGCCATTCACTTATCGAACGGGCGAACTGATGGCCTTCATTGAGGAAGTGGCCGACTACATCGCGGGCATGGAACTGGTGGACTCGCTCTACGAGGGCATCGCCGCCGACCGGCTCCGCACCATCCTCGAACAACGCGTCCAACTCAAGGACGCCAAGGAAGTAATCCTCAGCCTGCAACGGCAGATCGAGATTTACAAGGAACACCCTGAACTGGCGGTATTCGCTTAATGAAGTACGTACTCGCGGCATTCATCGGCTGGGTAGCAGGCGGCGCGACATTGATCGCCGTTTTGCTGCGGGGGGAGAAGTACAAGTGACAGAACCAACTGTTCGATTTGCGCGCACCCCGGTCGAAGGGCCGATCACCCAGGAGTTCGGGGACATGTACTCGGGCTATCCGCATCGTGGCGTTGACTTCGGCGTGGTGGTGGGGACAACGGTTTACGCCCCGGCCGCTGGCGGAGTCGTCACGCCGTACAACGACGGCTCGTTCGGTATCGCGGTCTGCCTCGAGCATGACGGCTGGTACACACTCTACGCCCACCTGAGCCGCTCCAACGTCTCGAATGGGCAGACTGTCCACGCGGGCCAGATCATCGGCTACAGCGGCAACACGGGCTATTCCACGGGGCCGCATCTTCACTGGCAGCTTTCCGATTCGCCATCATTCCCCATCGACGTGTCGCATTCCCGCGACCCCATGAAGTACATCCACGAGGAGGACGAAATGACCCCAGAACAAGCGGCCAAGCTGGACGCGGTCTATGCGGCGCTCACGGGCGGCGTACCCGGCGTCATCGAGGCGTGGAATGCCAACGGCAACGGGATGATCCCGGCTTACAACGAGATCGTGTTTCCGCACATCAACGCAGGCCACGGCCCCGGCATCCCAGAGCACAAGCACGAAGCCGGGAAAGTCGCCAGATAGAGAAGCCGCGCGGAAACGCAAGGCCCAGGCGGCGACGGGAGCCACCAAACCCGTCGCCGCTGCCAAAAGAAAGGATACCAACGTGAACACTATTCGAAACTGGCTCAAGTCCCGAACGGCTCAGAAGCTCGGGCGTGACCTCCTCGTCATCGGCATTCCCGGCGCCCTCATCTGGGTCATCGGGCACCCGGTGGAACTTGAACGGTTCGGCCTGGACGGCGGAGAAACCTTGAAGGTCACCGGTTACGCGGCAAGCCTATTGGCCCTGTACCGCATCGGCCGCGGCTACTTCCGAGGGTCTGTCTGATTGGTAAAGCCCTCATTGCGTCCGTAGCGGCGATCGCGATGTTGGCAGCAACCCTGAACCGTTCGACGGAATTGGGAGATTCATCGAACGACACAATCGAGGCTGGCACCTCTCCAGTGGGCATTGGCGGAATCCTTGAGCAGTTTCCGCCAGCCCTCTATCCGCCGAACCGTCCGTGCTTCGCTGACCCCGATATCGAGCGAGTGCGGATCGAGGTCGGGATTGATTGCTCCAAAGTCCGCATCGACCCGAACCTCACCTTCACCATCACGCCCACCCAGGTTCTCAAACCACCGGCTGACCCGCCCTATCCCATCTTCCTGCCAACGCACGTTGACCACGATGGCGCGGTTGTGGAAGCGGCGTCTGTGCGGGTTCGGGCGCTCGGCGGCACATTGACCGAGGCAGAGGCTATTGCTGTCCTCAAGGTGGCAGGCTGGCCGGATGCGCTCATTCCGCAAGCGCTGGCGGTCGCGTGGTGCGAGTCGAAGTGGTCACCCTACGCACTCGGGGACAGCGGGCGCTCTGCAGGATGGTTCCAATTGAACATCGCGACATGGTTCCAGTATGCGGGCGAGGACGCTGAACACTGGGCCGATCCGGTTACGAACGCACGGGTCGCGCTCGCCACGTACCGCTACGACATCGGGCGCGGCTATCGACCGTGGACGCAATGGTCGTGTGGATTTGCTGCCCATAACTAGGGATTGCATTACACTGTAGCCATGCCATATAAAACCGCTGCAGATCGCTACGAATACAACCGAGACTACCGGCTTCGCAGAGAGGCGGCAGACCCCGGCTATCTCAAGCGGAGATTGTCTTCGTTTGATGCCTACAACTCTGCTGAAGCCAAGGCGGCGAGGGAGCGCGTTCGCAGGGCGGTCAAGGCAGGCAAGCTCATCCGCCCGGAGATTTGCGAAGACTGCAGTGGGCCTGGCCCGATTGAAGGCGCTCACGTGGACTACGCACGGGCGCTCGACGTTCGTTGGCTCTGCCGCCAGTGTCACCGTAAATTCGATGTGGATAGTCGAACTGCAGGGACTAACCGGGTCGCGGGACCGCACAACGCCGATAAAACGCACTGCCCAGCCGGGCACCCCTACTCCGCTGAAAACACACTCGCAACGCGAGGGGGGTCGAGCCGACGATGTGCCCAATGTCACCGCGAAAGGGAACGGGCACGCTGGGCGCGGAATCACCCTCCAGTTGCATGAGCCGAACAGCGGTATACTGAGGACTGGCACCCACGCGCTTGGTGTTTGGCCTGAACCTTTCGAGGGACGTAGGCGAAGGCGCGTTAGCCATTAGAGCCTCCATTCGCCAGTTCGGAGGCTCTTTGGCTACCTAGCCCGCCGCACTCCCTGATCCAACGCGTGGAAGGTCGCGATGTTGCGGGCCGTCCCTAGACCGCATCTTCGAACATAGTTGCCTGACCGACGTTCTCTGCTGATTCCAGGTTCGCCGATGGTCTGAAACGACACTGCGAGCGGCGTAATCACCAGTGTTGGTTTGCCGGTGTGCCGTGCGTAGTTCGCTGCCCATGTGAGCTGCATCGGCGTTTTGCCAAGGCCGCAGTCCGCGAACATGGCCCCGCGCCCGTGGCGCAATGCCCACTCGGTGAGCGCGACCTGGAACGGGAACATTTGCGGCGGCATGAACGCGGGTTCGATACCGTATTCCGAACCGGAGTGGGCTTTCCCTGAAACGAACGTCTGATAATCCATGCGGCGAATCGTCAACGCTAACGGTACTCCGCGTCTACAGAAACCGAATGCCGGAATTTCAATACAGGAAAAAGATTGCTATATACGCCTACTTTACGAGTCGTTACTGTTCCCGCTATGGAACGAGAAAACGTCATCGCCGTCCGCGTCTCCGATGAGGAGTACGCCATCATTCGCGCCGGGGCCGCTTCGGATTCCCGCAAGGTTGCCGACTATGTACGCGTCCACATGCTCGCCCGTGCCATCACGGATGCGTCTCGTGGCGTGGAAGTAAAGTAGCAACCCGAGCCGGTCTTCACAAAGGAGGGAGCCCATCGGCATTCGATTCGACCACATAGCAAAGGGCCGGACTGGAATCCGGCCCCAAGCAAATACCGAAGCTCTCTAGAACCAAAGGATACACACATGTCACAACCAGAAACAACCGGGCGCACGTTCACAGGCGTCCGCATCAATGGCGAATGGGAGCCGCGCGAAATCCCGACGCGCATCCCAACGCCGTACCAGGAGTGGGCGGCGGAACAGTCGGCCAAGTACACGCGCTCCCGGCTCTACCAGAACAACGCGGCCCAATGGCTGATCGAGACGCTGGAGGCGCTGGCGGACCAGGCGGAGTTCACGCCGAGCGCGGTGCTGAACGACCTGTGCGAGACGTATCACCGGAAGGCGAGGGGACTGTGATCATCACCACCGCCATCGTTGCATCCGCGCTGGGCCTCTGGGGCTGCTGGCTGAGCCGGGGATTGGGGCGATGAGCGATTGGTACGTCCTTGATGAAAACCATGTGCCCGTGCCCGTGGATCTAATGAGCGGCGCCGCACGGTTCAACGACATGGAGGCCCGCCGCGTCGATCGAACGACTATCGGCAACTCCGACGTGTCGACCGTGTTCCTTGGCCTTGATCACGCGTACAGCGGCGGGCCTCCAGTCCTCTTCGAAACCCTCGTGTTTGGCGGCGAACTCAAGGACGAAATGGATCGCTATCACACATGGGATGAAGCCGTAGCGGGCCATGCCGCCATGTGCGAGCGAGTCCGTATCGCTGAGGAAACCGCGCGAGCAATGGAGGCAACCACATGAGCCACCCGGACGCCATCACCCCGGAAGGCTGGCACATCGGTGCCGGGTTCGCTGAGTTTCTCCACGGCGGCGTGGGGCATGGTCGGTTGACGTGCGCCTACTGCGATGAACCCTGCGCGACTGAGTACCACCAGCAATGCCACGACGATGAGGTTGAGCGCGAACGAGAGTTCGAAGACAACCGGCGTGAATGGTTGCTCGCCCAGGACTACCCGAACCACTGGAGAAACCGATGACTAACGCCCTCAAGATCCCCATCGGGGACTACGGCAGCGATCAGGTAGGTGCGCCCGTTCCCACCCTCAACAGCAGCGTGGCGACGAAGCTGCTCACGAAGTCGCCGCTCCACGCATGGTACTCGCATCCTCGCCTCAACCCTTCCCACGAGAACACGTCCAACGAGGCGATGGAGCTCGGGACCGCCTGCCACGCCGTCCTCCTGGAGAACAACCCGGACATCATCGTGGTTGTCGAGGCGACCGACTGGCGCACGAACGAGGCGAAGCAACAGCGGGATTGGGCGAAGGCTGACGGCAAGGTTGCCCTGTTGCCTCACGAAGCGGCCAAGGTGTTCGAGATGGTCACCGCGGCGAACAATGCTATCGCGGCGAGTCCCGACCTGGATGGCATCGGTGAATGCGTCCCTGAACAGACGTTCGTCTGGGAAGAGGAACGCGGCGGGCACAAGGTCTGGTTGCGATGCCGGCCGGATTGGGTCACCAAGGACAACCGCGTGATCCTCAGCTACAAGACGACCGGGCAGAACGCCGAGCCCGATGCCTACGTGAAGACGATGCTGAACGGCGGGTTCGAGATGCAAGCGGCGTTCGAACTGTCGGGCGTGGAGGCGGTTACCGGCGTTCGGCCGACGCATTACATCTGGATAACTCAGGAAGTCCAACCGCCCTGCGCGGTCTCGCTCATCGGCCTCTCGGACGACTTGCGCGACTACGGCATGAGCCGCATGGATGCCGCCGTGATGCGCTGGGCGGAGTGCCTGGAAACGAACACCTGGCCGGGATACCCGAACCGCGTCTGCTACGTCTCGGCTCCGGGCTGGGCTCGCAACCAATGGGAAGAAAGGCAGGCTCTCAATGAGCTTCACGATTAGGCCCGCTGTCCGGGCAAAGATGCCGCTCATCGTGGGCCTTGCTGGGCCGACGAAATCCGGGAAAACCATGTCCGCCCACCGGCTCGCCAAAGGCATGGCCGAGGGTGGCAAGGTCGTAATGATCAACACCGAGGGCGCGAAGGGGCACCTGTACGCCGAGCGGTTCGAATACCTCGCGCTCGACCTTCCGGCGCCGTTTAACCCTGAGCGGTACACGGAAGCTGTCGCCCAGGCCGCGAAGGAAAACCCGGCCGTCCTCATCATCGACAGTGCGAGCCACATGCACGACGGTCCTGGCGGCATCCTCGAGTACCACGAAACCGAAATCGACAAGCGGCTCAAGGAAAACAAGGACGACTGGAAGGCCCGCGAGCGCATGACGTTCACGGGCTGGATCAAGCCCAAGGCCGCGGAAAACGAGTTCATCTACAAACTGCTCGGCCTGGACTGCCACGTCATTCTCTGCTTCCGGGCAAAGGAAAAGTTGCGAATCGTCAAGGGCAAGGAGCCGGAAAACCTCGGCTGGCAACCCATCGCGGGCGACCGCGTCACCTTCGAAACGATGTTCACCCTGATCCTTCCGCCTTTCTCCAAAGGCGTCCCAGACCTTGCTCATTCGGAGATGCGCTCGCCATTCGACAAGCTCATCCCGGTAGACAAGGCGATTGACGAGACGCTAGGGGCGCGTCTGGCTGAGTGGGCAAGGGGTGGCGTCTCTCCGGTCACCTCTTCGCCCGCTCGGACTAACTCGGGGGTTGATGCGCCAGTGACCTCGCAAGCTGGCGCTCCCCCCGTTCAATCATCCGCTGACCCCATCTCGAACTTCTGGCGCGAAGTCCGCGGCATGGGCATGGGCCGTCCCGAAGTGATGAAGGCCACCGATGGCGTCGAGGTTGACCAGCTCGAACCCGACGCGCTGGCCGAGATTCTGGAGCGGCTGAAGGCGGTGGCGGTATGAGCGAGCAATTCGACACCACCAACGACATGACGCCGATAGCAGAGGCTCTTTGGAAGCTCTATTCGCAACTCATGATGGCTGGGTTCACTCGGATAGATGCGCTCCATATCACCGTGGAAGCATTCAAAAGCATGACGGCAGGAGCGATGAAGTCGTGACCGCCATCACCAGCATTGAAGCTCTCACCTACACCACCAGCACCGGACGACTCTCGACACAACGGATGCTCGTTGGCAAGGCCATCGCCAGACATCCCGGCCTGACTGCCAGCGAACTCGACGCCATTCTGAAGATTGGGCCGGTGAGCGTCCGGCGGCGACTGAGCGACTTGAAGAAAGACGGGCTGGCGATCCGCGGCGCACCACGCAAGGCGAAGGGGATGGCGATTAGAGAATGCACCTGGTGGCCGAGAGAACAGCAGGCGGTACTTCTATGACCGCGCAAATTCCGCTCTCGAAAGGAATGGTTGCGCTCGTTGATGACGATGACGTTGCAGATCTGGAAGGGTACCGCTGGCTCCACCACGACCGAGGGTATGCGTACCGGTCTGAACGCGTGAACGGAAAGCTACGGAGCATCCAGATGCATCGCCACCTTCTAAGCCCCCCTGCGGATATGGAGGTTGATCACGCGAATGGCAACGGTCTGGATAATCGGCGCCGGAACCTGAGAGTAGTCACGCATCTTCAGAACATGCAGAACCAGCGCCGCCGCCCAGGTAAATATCCGCGCGGCGTAACGCGTGGTCCGCGTGGGATTAACCGTTACAGGGCTGTCATTTGGGAAAACGGCATCCGGGTTTCTCTTGGCTGGTTTTCTACTCCTGAAGAGGCGGGGGCCGCTGCTGAATCCGCCCGGTGTGAGCGCTACACGCACTACATACCCGGAACTGGACTCACAAGATGACCACCATTCTCGGAATCGACCCGGGCGCATCCGGCGCTATCGGCATGGTCTGCCCGATGGTGGAGACGTGGGACATGCCCCACACCGTCCACGACCTCGCGACGCTGATGCGGACCTTCGATTCGTCGACCACCCGCGTGTATCTGGAACGCGTCCACGCAATGCCAAAACAGGGGGTTTCGTCGACCTTCTCTTTTGGGATGCAATTCGGGCAGATCCAGGGCGTCCTTGCGGCGCTCGGGCTGGCCTACCTGTTGGTGGAGCCTTCGAAGTGGAAGCCCGCTATGGGCCTCCGTGGAGCCGATAAGAACGAGTCACGCGCCAAGGCCCAGCAGATGTTCCCATCCGCCTCATTGAGCCGCGTGAAAGACCACGGACGGGCCGAGGCTTTGCTCATCGCGGAATGGGGGCGGCGACAGTGACCCTCTTGCGCTGCGAAGTCCGCAACTGCCGAGCCATCACGGACAGCGCCCAACAGGGGCTGATTCCGGGCGACGGATGGCGCATCGAACGCGTTGGCGACGAACTGATCGTCTTCTGCCCGGCGCACAACTGGCGGGCCGATGGGACGCTGGTGGCGGTGGCGTCGTGACTCCCAACCCTTGCGTCCACCACGACATCTGTGAGCAACCCGTCAACGGCGTCCAGCTCGCCCGCTGCAAGAAGTGCGGCCGGGAACGCGTCTATCACCCATTCAAGGACGAAACCAACACGCGGCCTCAATTGACGATGACGCGGATCTTCCCGGCTCAGAAGAAAGACCGCCCAAGGGTGCCACATCGCCAATGGCGCCACGGGACCACCTACGGCTACGCAGTCCAGGCGTGCCGATGCGAGCCGTGCGTTGCCGCCCAGGCCGCGAAACGGCGCCGGAACACGCTTAGGGCCGCTGAGAAGCGGGCAGAGAGGGCGTTAAACAAATGAGCTACAGATGCCGTTGCGGCCAACCGACCTTTGACATCGTGGCGCACTGGGAAGCCGAGCACGGCGGTGTGCCGGTGGCGAGGTTCATCGACCCCATCCCCGAAGGCTTCGAACTGCGGCGAACGTGGGGCGGCGCACTCATGGACCGCAACGTCCGGAAGGTCGGGTAAATGATGACGCGGGTAGGCACTATGGCTAATTCTTGCTATGATCGGTCTGTCTACGCAGCCTCGTTTCGACGGGTCTCATATCTTCGGTTACCCTCTGAGTCCCCTCCCGGGCCGGGCTGCGTAGACAACAGCGTCGGAACAAACCGGGAGGGATTCTCTTTGCCACGCGGAAACAAGCGCCCAATAACACCCGTCAGCGAACTCTTCTGGCGACACGTGCAAAAGGCTGATGGTTGTTGGCCTTGGACTGCTCGGACACGTGAAGGGTATGGCCGATACACCACCCTAGGGCGCACATGGCAAGCCCACCGTCTCGCCTACGAACTAACAGTGGGGCCGATACCAGACGGACTAACGATCGACCATCTCTGCCTAAACACGCTTTGCGTTAACCCGGCCCACCTCGAACCCGTGCCGCTGATAGTGAACATGAAGAGGCACACAGACGCGATGACTCATTGCAAGCACGGCCACGAACTGGCCGGGGACAATCTTCGCGTGGACAAGCGCGGATTCCGAAACTGCCGGGCATGCCAACGAATTTACCGTAACGCATCTGCTGCCCGCCGGAGGGCTTTCTAATGGCCCGGGCGCGGCTACTTAAGCCGGGATTCTTCAAGAACGAAGACCTTATAGACCTCCCATTTGAGGGGCGCTTGTTGTTTGCCGGCCTCTGGACGCTGGCCGACCGCAGCGGACACCTGGAGGATCGGCCTAAACGCATCAAGATGGAGCTGTTCCCTGCGGACAGCCTTAACGTTGATGCGCTCCTGGAGGGACTAAACGCGCATGGATTTATCCACCGTTACACCCGTGGGGCGCTCGCGCTTATACACATCCCATCGTTCCCCAAGCACCAGAGCCCTCATAAGAATGAACCTGCCAGCACGGTACCAGCATGCGATTGCGAGGCCATGGAAGGGCCTCCAATCCCGATGGAGCACAGTGCTAGCACCATACAAGAACCCGATGAGCACAGTCCTGCTCCGGTAATGTCGGGTGCTCGCCCAGCGGTAACCGGTAGCGGTAGCAGTAGCAGTAGCGGTAACCGGAATACAGAACCGGTAGCAGTAGCAGTAGCGGTAACCGCCGAGCCCGGCGATGCAGCGGCTGCGGCTGAAAACGACCTGCGGTATCGGAGGATTTCCGATTCTTGGATGAAGGCGACCGGCTCCACCCTTCCGCCTGCCCCGATGGAGCGCTTCGAAGCGTACGCAGACCGGAGTTCCGAGGAATGGGTCCTAGCAGCGATCGAGAAAACGGGCGGCGCTGGAATTAAGCGGCCAGCCTACGCGTACTCGATTCTCGACGCCTGGTTGTTGGACGGGCGCGATGACGAGCCACAGCAAGACCCAACCAACCCCTTCAAGGAATCGCGGCTCACGAAGCAAATCGCCGCCGCAAAGGAGCGCATGGGATGAACGAACCACGACCCGAAACCTGCCCCGTTTGTCACAAGTTCCGGTCCTGCATTTGCCCACCACCGTCGGACGCTCCCGAGGCCGACAAGCGGGCGCACGAACACTTCCTCAAGGCCGCGGCTGAAATCGACAAGATCGTGGGTCTGAAGTGAACGCAGTGAAATGGGGCGCCGCAACCGAACTCGCGCAGTGCAAACGCTGCGGGAAAACAGGCAAGGTGCCGGCCGGTTCGAAGGCTCACGGGCGCAACATCTTCTGCTCGGCGCAGTGCGAGGAATGGCACAACGAGGAACTGCACTTCGGCAAACTCGACAGGCAGAATGCCAGGGTGACGATGGCTCGATGGGCGCAGTTGGAACTGCTGCGGACGACACCGCTGCACGTCCTCTACCCGGAGATGCTGGACGTGATCGAGCGTGTTCAGTCATGGCGTCCGAGCAACCAGGTGAGGTATCGGAGGACCGCATGAAACAGGAAACCATCGAACGGCTGCGAGCGGAATATGAGCTAACCAAGGAAGGCAGACTAGAACCGACCGGGCAAGTGTGGCATCGCTGGTGGCCCCCGTTCGTGCGTGAAGTTGGAGAGGCGTTCCCCGACATCCTGGCTGTACTGGAAGCCGCCCGCGACTATGCCGAGAAGGAACGGAAATACCGAGGCGCTTACTCAACAAAGAACGCCGCCGCCATGATCAATGCAAACGCCGCCCTATTAGCTCTTATCGACCTCGGGAGCACGGAATGAGCACCTTGTTCTTTCGATGCCGGTATTGCGCGTTCGTTTCGCGGAACGATTGGGGCGCTTACTACTACCACGAAATCCGCCATGTAGAGTATCAGCCTCCCGTAGCCCAAAAGGCAGAGGCATCGGGCTTAAACCCCGATTCAGTGTCGGTTCGAGTCCGACCGGGGGCACCATCTTGAGCACACTCCAACCCGCCGACAACAAGTTCCACCAAGGAAACGGAGATGACGGCAAGCACTACTGGCTAACCCCGCCAGATGTTTACTCGAACCTTGATGCGGAGTTTGGCTTCGACTTCGACCCATGTCCGTATCCACTGCCAGAAGGATTCGACGGGCTAACGTGTGATTGGGGGCGCTCGAATTACGCCAACATTCCGTTTGGATCCATCATCCACGAAGGCCGGAAGAAAGGGCCGACGGCATGGGTGCGGAAGGCGTTGGCGGAGCAAGCGAAGGGCCGAGGAACAGTTCTCCTGTACCCGGTGGATAAGTGGATTCTGATGATGCTCGTGGCTGGGGCAGAGGTGCGAAACCTTGGGGATGTTCGGTGGTTGGCAACGGAAGATGGGCAGCCCGGCAAGGGTACAGGAAGACACATCGCCGCCTTTGTCTTGGAGCCTGTAACCCCGGAAGACGATTTGAGGGTGCTAGGAGGCACGAAATGAAACTGACTGAGAAGCAAATCGCGGAACTTGAACGCGGCGACGGCACGTACTACGTAGCGCAGGAATCCGCCTTTGCGCCGGGTATTGCTGACGGCTGGCCGAAGGTTATTCCCGCACCGCACACAAAGAACGGTCGCCTTGTGAAGCGCACGGCGGGCACCGATGACTGATCTCTCCACACTCACAGACACCGAACTCAACGAACGCATCCACGAACAGATGGGTCACGAGAAGTGCCCATGTGCGGACGATTTGTGTGGCCACTGGGTCATTTATGGGAATCCGCAGTACGGGCCGAACTACACCACCTCCCTCGACGCCCTGAAATCCGGCCCCGAGAAGATGCTGAGGGAAGCGGGGTGGGTGATTACGGTTGAGGAAGAGGCTGATGGAGATGTTCGCTTTGCCGTGACGTGGTATCGAAAATCCAAGCCTTGGGCAATCGAGGCAAGTGGTCCCACTGAGGAGCGAGCAAGGGCGGAAGTGGTCTGTTTGGGTTTGGAGGCAGGGAAGTGACTGACATCGACAACCTCAAGGAATTGCACCACGGAGTAGGGACGCGAGGCGTGGTGGTGACCTGCGCGGTAGACGGCGAGGTATGGCCCTGCGAGAAACTCAACCTGGCCTCGGAACTGGAGGCAGCGCGGAAGGTGGTAGCGGAAATGCGCGAAATGGTGGACCAGTGCGATTTAACGATTACGTGGCGCAACGAACGCGGAATGAAGCCAGCCACTGACATTTCGATTTTCGCCCCGACTGCGCTTTCAGGGGTCATCAAGATTAAGCGGTACTTTGAGCAAGCGCTGGCCGAGTATTTGCGGGTGATGGAGGAACAGCGATGAGCCACGAACCGAGTTACGAGAATCGCCCCGGAGCGCACTGCCTTGTGTGCCGAGAGGAAGTGTGGCCCTGCAAGGTTGCTCTGACAGCCGAGCGGGATGCGCTGCAAAAGCAACTCGACACCCTCAGCCATAACTACCGGGTCTCGTTTGAACGCGAACAACAGCTAGCCGAGGAATTGAACGACCTGACGATGGCGATTGTGCATCTGTTTTCGCCCGCCACCGCACGGCGCATTTACAATCTTCGAGCCCTGGGAGAGAGGTCGTGAGCGAGAACGCCACCGTGCGGGTGATGGAGGCCCAACAGTTCCGGCCTTGCCCGAAGTGCAAGGGACGAGGATTCATTCGAACGCTGGTAGATGGAAAGCGCGATTCTGAGCCGTGTTCGTACTGCCGAATGTCTGGGCGGGTGATGGAGGAACAGCGATGAGCCACGATGAGCATGAAGGTCATTACGCGTGGGAGGTGGAGCCGTTCGACCCCGAAGGGCCGCTCGGAATCCTAATCTCAATGTCGGACGTTGAGTGCGGGCAAATCCTCGACGTGAACACGGTGATTCTCGCCAACGGTGACTCTGACGAGGAGATCGAGTGGGCGCGAAGCACTGCTGAGGAAATTGCTGGACGCCTAAATTCCATCGCCACCCTGACAGCCGAGCGGGACCAACTCAAAGAACAACTGGACGGGGCGCACGCGATTGGCTTCAGGGAAGGGTATCGGCTGGCTAAGAAAAGGGGCGAGGCCCAGCGGGATGCGCTGGAAACGTTCATCTGTCTCGGCCATCAAGGGAATCCTCAGCAGGAGCGATGCGGAGGCGCGTGGGGATACGAAGAGCCGAACACCTGGAACAGCATCTGTGTCCGCGCCCGTGAAGCCTTGGGATGGAAGTCGTGAGTGCTGAAACCCGAGGTTGGGAATGGCCGGCGCTTCGGACCAAGATCCTCACGCGCGACAACTTCCAATGCGCCCTCTGCACCAGGAACTGCGGACACGCCAGCCATCAGTACGTTCGGGGCATAGCGAAATGCGACAAACTGGATGTTGACCATCGCGACGGGAACAAGGCGAACAACGATGAGCGGAACCTGAGAAGCGTTTGCCGCTCGTTTAACCGCGGCGGAAAGGCGTGTGGATGAAGGCGGTTATTCGCCTGAATGGTAGAATGGATGAAGGGCCGCGACGTTGCAGCGTCCGGCCCAATGACACCACGAGGAGTAAGCTCGCGATGCCTTTGTATTCTGGTATCTGCCCAGTGTGTAGTACACCGTTCGAGCGGCAAAGCAGGGTTCGGGCCAAGTATTGCTCGGAAGCCTGCATGGAGAAGGGCCGACGGCGGCGCCCGCGACAAGAGAGAATCCCAGGGCGAGAGGCGACTTGTATCGTCTGCCAGCGCAGGTTTATTCACCATCAGGGCGCCCGTAACCAGGTCGTTTGTTCGCGTCGATGCTCCTCCGATGGGCGGTCTGTGCTCCTGGCCTTGGTTCATCTGTTTCTCCCGCCGAACTCAATCGAGATCATATGTCCGCTGAACTGGCGAACGTGTGTCGATTGCGAAACCGAGTGGCTGGAACAAGGCAAGTCGGGAGGCCCGGATAGGTGCCTTCCATGTGGAGGGATGCATCGCAAGCAGGAATCCCTCGCCTACTACTACCGAGTAACCAAGTCGCGTGATGGGTACGGCCAACGGGAAGGCGTGTGTCCTGAGTGCGGGGTTTCGTTCAATGGGCACGGCCGGACGTTCTGTTCAAGGCGTTGCGCAGCGAGGGCGGGAGGCTCAGTGCGCCGAGCAATGGAGCGAGGGGCATCGTCTGGGCAGCGTGTCTACAGGGCCAAGGTATTCGCGCGTGACGGGTTCAGGTGCCACATCTGCGGCAAGTTACTGGACATGGGCCAGTCAGGGACTCATCGCATGGCTCCGTCAATCGACCATGTAGTTCCCGTCTCACTAGGTGGCAAGCACACTATGGAGAACGTGAGGGCGGCTCACTTCGGATGTAATAGTCGCCGAGGAAACAGGGGCGTCGGCCAACTGGTGATGCTATGACCCCTAGGGTGGTCAAGTTTTTAGATCCTCATCGAATCGGCGGAGAG
>OFRM01000569.1_pt1 | contig 14726 bp, 15 predicted proteins | sample 1543101 | NCBI WGS metagenome assembly OFRM01 (sample SAMN07774223, study PRJEB24372) | wastewater metagenome | isolation source: Exp Tend VB 0WW | collected 2016-02
AAACGACTATTCGCGACCGCAAGGTTCCGCTGGATCTTCACGACGTTGTCGTTCGCGACCTTCACCAAGACCTGATTTTTCTGGATGTCGTAGAGTCTGCCGTTGGCGTCATCAACTCCGGACTTCAGTTCCGTAATCGACACCTTCAGATCGACGAGGGCTTGGCGGATATAGGCCGCTTCTTCTTTCGTGGCGAATTTCTCCGAAGCGGCTTTATCTCTTGCGTTGATGGTCGCCAGGATCTTCTCGTTGTTGTCACCCTGGATCTTATAAAACGCAGAGACTCCGCCAGTGCCAGTCAGGAACACCGTAATGAAAATCCCGATGAACCACTTCTTGTCCACTTCTCCCCCTCAGCCACCGAAGGACCGGATCTTTTTCGCCTGGTCCTTGGCTTTTTGTTTGGGCTCTACTTGCCCGAGGCGCTTCGCCATCGCCGCGTCTCCGTCGTCCCAGGATCGGTTGAAAGGAGGAATGGCGTTTTTAATACCTTCCTTGGTGGCAGCCTTTGCTTCGGCCTTTCCCTTTGCGGATTTTTTCTTACCTAACGGTTTGAGTTTCTTCTTCATGGTTCCTCTCCTTGGTCTTGTTGCTGGGCTTCGTTCAGCATCACCCGAGGGACGAAAAGCCCAGGCCTAGCGACCTGCGGGTTCCTCACTGCCCAATTATGCGCACGTTGATAGAGGCCAGAGGCCTTATCGCCTAAAGACTTGGTCGTGGTTCCCTCGAGGTGGGCCAGTGCGCTCATGACCTCCGGGCCAAACAGCTCGGTCATGGCGTCGCGCCCGAAGTTGTCGATGGCCTTGCTCATCGATTTCGGGTCCTTCGCCTTCGAGAGGATATTCCCCATAACCGCCTTCGCGATGTGAGGCTTCATCTCGGGGACTTCCTTGATCGTGTTCAGAATCACCGATCCTGGGAGGCCGGATTTCCCCTTGGAGCTGGCTCCAGCGACGATCTGTTCAGGGGTTTTGTCGGCGATCTTGTTGAGAGGTTCCATGACACGACGTCCAGCCGAAAACTTTTGACGTCCCTGGCGAATAAGTTCCGCAGTGAGCTCGCCCGTATCCTCGGCCGCCTGATCCATGCCTTTGACAGTTTCGTGGGTCTGCCCGACCCGCTCGGCAAGCGCCCGCTCCGCGTCAGCCGCTGTCTGGATATCAGCTCCGGTCTTATTCGTGATGCCGCTCGGGAGATTGAACGGACCCTGCTGCTCGGCGACTCCTTCAAGATTCTTTCGAGCCTCGGTTGCTGCTGCCTTCTCATCGAGCGCCGTGGAAAATTCCTTCTGAGCCTGGTTGTATTGCTTCCCGCTCTTGTGGACGTTCGTAACGAGAGCCTCGGCGCTGTCTAGGAGGTCGTCGCGGCCGCCGCCGTAGAGTTTCCCATAAATACGCTGCATCGGGGTCCGTTCGGAGGCGCCGAAATTCGCTCGGTTCCCAAAGCCCTTAATGAGGTTGTCCAGCTCCTTCATCGTCGGGTTCGAATTCAACGACTCGGAGTAGCGCGCGAGCAGCTTGTAATCGGCTGCGTCAGGACCGTGGAAGATGGGAGAATTGAAATCGATGCTGCCCTTCGCATCCAGAACCCCGGCGTCGTCCAGCGCACCGGCGATATGTTCTCGGAGGTTTTTAACCGAGGCGGTATCACCGGAGAATTTCTTCATGACCGGGTCTCGGATCGCCTTGTACTCCTTGAACATGGCGTCATTGACCGCGCCAGTGCCTTCCTGGAAACCTTCACCGGCCGTCAAAACATCATCCGCGCCCACTTGCTTCCCAAGCTTCGACGCACCTTCCTTGAAAGCCTCCACGGCTTTTCCAGCCCGTTTTTTTGAGAATTCCTCGATGACATCGCCCACGCCAGGAATGCCCTTCAGACCGGCCACACCGTAATTGAGGATGCCTTTCCCGACCGTCCCGAGCCCCTTTAACCCCTGCATCCCGATCTCGCCTCCGGCATCCCCTACCGCTCCCATTGCCGCTGCCGTCGCGAGATATTTCGGGTCCTTGTAGATATTGCTCTCCGGGTTTACCGCTTCGGTCGCAACCTGGGCCGATCCACCGCGCAGCACCGGGCGGACGGCATATTTTGTCAGCCAGCCGCCGATCTTGCTCAGAGCCGGGGCGCCCTTCTCCATCATCTTCTCACCTGCGGCCGCAATCGGTGCTGTCGCCTTGTTTGTCACCGCAAAAGCCCGGTTGAAAACGCCACCAGGGGCCACGACGCCTGCGATATCCCCCAAAAGGGTTTGCCCCCCATGCTCGGCCTTTTGCTCGTCCTGGACGTCTTGCTGCTCGCCACGATAATGCTTATATGCTGCTCCAACAGAACGGTCCGGAACGCGGCCAGCCCATTGGAGAGGTTTCTCGGCCAAGGCGGACAAGCCAGCCGCGATCGGTTCCACCGTCTTGGCGGCCGCGCTGTTGGCAAAGGATCGAAGGAAGGGCTGATTCGCGACGAATTTCGCCGAGGCTGCCACGGGCGAGCGCTTAGCGATCTCCTCCGCAATGGCCGCGAGGTCGATATCACCGTGCTGGACCCGGTTGATCATGCCCTGTGACGGGCCCAGGCTTTGATACCAGGGGCTTTCGGTCTCATCCTGGATGTTAGGGTCGGCCTGAGCCATCACTGGCCTCCCTGGGGCTTAGGCGCGCTTACCTGGTACTTTTTCGGGACGACCCCAAGCAGCTCTGGCATCCGGTGCTCGAGGTCGTACTCGTCGGGGACGTTGTATCCTGCCTGACGGTGGGCATTGATCTCTTCCCGCTGCTTTTGGAGCATCCGGGTTGCGGCGTCGATGAGCTTCCCGTTGAAAACGTCGTCGTCATCCTTCACTTGGGGGACCATCGGGGCGATCCAGTTTTCGATCTCTTGGACGGCAGCTTGGGCGCCGGTGGTTTCTTTCCGGATGGGGTTTACGAGGGCGGTAACGCTCTGTTCGAGGCGCCCTCGCGCGGAGGCGTCATATGGGCTCATGCCGTTGACCGCCTGGTTATACCAGGACGAAACCGAGTTCGGGATGTACTTTGCAATAGGTCCCGTGTCGACGGGAGCGCGGACCACGGACTTTTTCTTCTTCTCGGTGAAACCTTCGTTTTTGAGCTGTGCCACCTGCTTCAGGAGGTCAAAGGTGTAACCATAACCAGCCATTTTTTGGACGATTTCAGGGGGGAGGTCCCTGCCGGCAGCTTTCTCCGCGAGGGCCATGGCATCGCCGGTCGCCTTCAGCTGCTTTTTATCCATCCCTTGGAACTGCTGCGCCCCTTGCAGGATCTTTTGCGAAGGCTGAGCCAGCCCTGGGGCGCGGACGGCAAAATTGGAAGGAACTTCCGGCGCTGGTTCTGCCGGATGCCGCTTCAGATAGTCGCGGGCCTGATCCTCGGTATCAAAAAGCACCGGCCCTTGCCCTGGAATGTCGATTTGAAATCCGCTCATGATTCACCTTACTCAAAAGAATCGGTCTTCGGGTTGTATCGCTTCGGAGCTGGAGCTGCGCCCGCCAGGCCACCACCGCCACCCGAAGGCCTCGGTCGCCGCACGGCTACCTGTCCGCCGCCACCGCCGGGGCCAGCCGCCCTTGGCCCCCACTTCTTCCCTGCGGCCTGCGCATTGAGGAAAGCGTTTGGATCGATCTGGTACTGCATCGGGGCAGAGCCACGAGCCAAGCCAGCGAAGGCCATCTGGTCCGCTGGGCTGCCACCAGATTCCTTGATCTTTAGGAGTTGGAGATAGTTTCGGATCGCATCGGTCGGCTTATTGGCATCCGCCAGCCGGTCGGCGCGCTTGTCCGCCATCTCCTGCTCTTTGAGCTTCCGGTCGGCCGCCGCTTGGCGCGAGTCGCCGTACCCCTTCATCAGGCCAGAAAGTGCTGCGAGAATGATTGCCGCTTTGCTCACGCGTAACCTCCCACTTGGTTGGGCCTGGCGACGAGGGGCTTGGTTCCTGCGTTGATGTAGGAGCCTCCCAAGGCACCAGCCGCCTGTCCCGCCGCTCCGGCCACGGTATTGAAATCGATGGGCGTCTTGTCTTTTTCACCCTTCTGCTGCAGCTGCGCGACGTTGAGGCGGTAGTTCCCGCCCTGGTTCATGTAGTTCAAAGCCTGCTGGATGGCAGCTTGGGAACGGGACGCCTCGTTGGCTCGCTCGGCCGACTGGAACTGCGCCTGATTCATCTTCGTGTTCACGACGTCTTGCTGGCGGCCGTAACTTGCCTGATAGGCCTTCTCCGCCTCCGCCGCCTTGCGGGTCTGAAGGGTATCGGCCAATCCAGTTTGGAAACGGTTCTCGTCGACGTCGGCCTTATACCCCGCCTGATTTTCAGCCGCTTGGGCTTGCTCACGCTGGGCCAGCTGCGCGGCGATCTGTTGCTCCTGGCTGAGCTTCAAGCCACGGACGTTTTTCTCTTCTTCGAAGCGCCTATTTGCGTCCGCGATCATCCCCTGGGTCGTCAGGTCACCCTCTTGCTCGAATTGGCTCTTATTGATGTCACGGATCGCAGCCAAAAGTAGATTGCGGCCACCAGCGCCCATGCCACCGAACGTATTCTGAGCTTGGTGGCGCTGGGTATCGCCGGAGCGGCCGACTTTCTTGCGGGACTGTTCGTAGATCGCATCCAGCACCCCCTGCGGAAGATCGGCAACCGATTGGATGTCCTCCGGTGCCGTCATCTCCGGAGTCGAGAATGTCGTCTCCTGATAATCGCCCTTTTGGTAATTCGGCGTCGTAAAATTATATGGCTTATAGGTCGCCGTCAGCAGCTTGGAGAGATCCGGGAGCTGGATCGTTCCCTGCTTGGCAGTAGCCATGAAGTTGGCGATGTTCTGAGAAACCTTTGGATCAAGACTTCCCATCCCACCGTAAGCAAGTGCCATTAGATTCCTCCCCCAGGACCTTGCCCGGACTTCATCATCGACATGACCGCGTCGAGCCTCGGATCACCCGGAGCCGCACCACCGCCTGCCTTGGCCGGGTTGTAAGGCGTGACCCCACCGCTGCGGCCGCCGCCTAGCGCTGTCATTTGAGGCGTTCGCGCCGAAACAGAAACCGGAGGTCCGGCGGGAGATCCCTGGATCTGCTGAAATGGAGAGTCGATATCTGGCTTCATTACATTCCTCCCGCCATCATCTCTTGGATGGCAGCGTATTTTGGATTTCCTTGGTTTCCGCGCTGAAGCGGGATGACATTCGAAGACCCACCTTCAATCGGCGCCGGACCCGATGACGCGGACGTGATCGGGTTGAACGACGTGGGCGTCTTCGGCTTATTCATCATTTGAGCTACCGTCGTCCCGATAGTGGCTGCGGCACCGATTCCAGCTGGGATCGCTGCGGCTGCAAGTCCGCCTGGTGGCATAGTCTTCCTCCGTTATCGATCAATTCGCCGTATCCGAACCGGCGCAAAATCGTGAAAAGTTCTTCGACAGAATCTCGAATTCCAGGATGATCTTTGTAGATCATGAATTGGTCCCAGCAGAGCTGGTTCTCGCGCTCGATCCACGAAGCGATCAGCTTCAATTGAAGATTCGCGGTCTGCTGGTTCAATATCTCGGCGATAATCTCCCGGCTCCACCCGGTCAGCTTCGCCCCATCGAACTTGGTGTTCTGGAATTTGCTGTTATCGGTCTCGACTCCGGTCAAATCTGCTCCGGAAAACTTCGTCCCACGGCAGGAAGTCCATCGGATCCGCGCGAATGGAAATTTCGCATTCGTGAAGTCTGAATAACAAGCGTCCGAATGGTCGATGATCGCTTTGTCCCAGATCGATCCGGCGCCTTCGATCAGCGTCAGGTTGCAATTCTGCATCGCGACGGCGCGCATCTTGGTCGTCTCGTCCATGATCGCGGCCTGGAAGCAGCAACGATAGAAAAAGTGGCCGGAGAAGTCCTTCCCGCGAAGGTCTTTCCCGTAAAAATTCTCATTCCAATGTTCGGTCGATTTTTTAGTCATTCGATCTCCCAATCCGAACCGGAGCGAGCCATCCATTTGTATTTTCAATATGGGTCATAAGTTAACTGAATGCGTGGAATCGGACCACACCGTCAACATGCCGGTTTCCGTTAGACATGTCGGCGTTTGTTACATTCAAACATTGTGTAGTTGTGTTTTGGTAAAGAAAACCAACTGTGCTAGCCGAACTTCCGCCTTCGCACAGAGTGATAACATCTCGGACGGTAGAGGAGAAACACCGCGCACCAGAAAAACGCTGCGAAACCGATGCGATAATGGCCGCAGGCAGGGCCAAAAGAAGGTTGACCGCTCCTGCGCCTGCCGTACCTCCAGCCGCCTGGTTGAAATAAAATTCGTTTGTAACTACCCCAGACATATCAACACGATAGATATTTTTGTTAGTTGTGGCGAATGTGGGGGCGGTACCTCCGTTATCAATAAAGTATTTCCCGGCTGGAGCACCGTTTTGCGCAAGCGGCATTGTAAAATCGCGTCTGCCAAAGTTATAAAAATTCCCTATCCCATCCCCGTTATCCAAAGCGGTGATGGTCATCACGCCACCAGCGCTGTTATCAATCGTGCCTCGGCAAGCGCCTATGATTCGGCAAGGGCGGGAGTTGTAGCCGGTGTTTGCGGCTGCGCCAAACAGGACTATGTTATTCTGATCGCTGATAGCCGGAGCCGTTCCCTGAATCCCTATATTGTTGGTGGACGCAGGCGTCGTAGTCATCGCAGGATTTCTGGTGATGAAAAACCTGAGATTCGTGCCGGTGTCATCAGAGCTGGTAACGCCGATGGCCATGGGCATATCGGAGCCCCAAGCTACAGAAGCCGTGGTGCCGAATCGGCCTTTGATGTTACCACTCGTGATGGATTGGTCGGCTGTTACCGTCTGGGATAACCATGACCCCGCAGTTGCTGATGGATAGGAGACCCATCCGGCATTGTTTCCGGCCAAGGCCACATTTCCGAGTCCTGTAACGGTGAGAACCCCGGCGGAGAGCTTAAGCCCGAGGTTGTGGATTCCGATACTCGCCTTGTCGACAGGAACGAAAATCCGATTCAGCGTTCCATCGAAAATGCTCAGCTGCTTATTTATGAATGCGGCGGAATTGGTGGTCGCGGGAGTTCCACTTGGGAGAAGGAGAGAGTCTACAATGCTAGAAAAGTCCCACCGTCCGCCGGACACCACGGTCTTAATCCCTGAAAGGTTTTGCGCGCCCTCGAGAGCCATGAAGGTCGCAGCCGCACCGATATCGGGAATCGTCCAATCGCGGTTGGTCGCGCTGTTGGCATATTGGAGAGAAGCGACGCCAGCTCCTGCGCCAGCAATCTTAGCCGCGAGCGCCGAGAAGGTCTTTGCCCCGGTGATGGGTTGGACCTTAGCTTGCCCGAGAAAAGTGTCGTCGGCGCCAGCGTCGGGAATGGTCCACGTCCTATCCGTCGCGCTGTTCGCGTACTGCATGAACGCTTTGCCAGCGCCAGCTCCACCGATCTTCATTTTCGCAGCGAGGAAGGTTACAAATCCAGTAAAGTTATATGTCGCGGCCATGTTCATGTTGGCCGAGTCGATGCCGCCCGCTTGAAGCGCATAGAGGATATCGAAGTCCGCATTGACTTCGTTAGCGTCCGCCGTCGTATTGTTAAAAAAGGTGTAAAGCTTAGTTTGGACTGCCATCAGCGAACCTTTCAGGCGGCTTTGTTACCGGGATTTTCTCTATCGGTCCGGTGTGCAAATTGCTGAAAGGCTTCACTCTGGCTTGTTCGTGTTCTTCGATGGGGAGCATATCCCCACTTCGATTGCATTTCATGACCCCAAGTACGTCCATGATTTTTAGGGGTCGATATTGCGCAAGGTACCATTCTTTAAATTCGTCCGTCCATGCCTTCTTTTTCAAGTCGGCCTCTAAACCGGCGATGAGGTTCGCCATGGCCTCCTCAGCATCGACTCCCGCTTCGAGACATTTGACGCAGAACGCCGCCCGGCCCTTGGATCCGTTGTTAAGATCCAGCATCGCCTCGCGGTAAATATCTCGCCTGCGGACCGGCTTGCCTTTGGCGTCAAAAATGTAGACCCGAGTCTTGCAGCAAGTGCAGAAACCAAGTTTTGAAGGCTTCCTCATAGGCGCGTCCTATAGGTAATTCCCTGGTGGAAAGTCGTGAATCCTTCGAGAGCGAACGGCATCCCGGCAGCAAAGTTTCGAAATCCGATTTGGATGCTATTGAACTTCGCGTGAAACTTCAATCTTCCCCTGACGACAGCTTGGGCTCCCCACGGGTCTATACCCCACTTCATCACGCCCCATAGCGAGTTGCCGGCAGCAAGGTTGAACGGGAGGATGGTCGCCTGACCTTCGGATTCGTCGAAATCCTTCTTGAAGATGACCTGAATGTCGTAGTTCCCTTCCTGACGCGCGACGGCACGGATCGCTCGGAAGCGTTTGCGCAGCGCCTCCTTCCCGTAGTTCTTCCAATTCGAAAAGAAGGATTTTTCATAGCCACCGATGGAGTATTCGGTCGTCGAATCAGGCACCGTTGTCCAGTCCGGAGTCACGGTCAGCTGGGTTGCGGTGTTGGCCGTAATGCGACGCTTCTGCCCGGCCCCGGTGCCGTCCGTGGTCCAAACGTAGAGATTCACGAATTCGCTTATCGTCCAGGCCTGCGTCGAGTCGGTCAAGGTGGCGGCTCCGGCGCTGGTCACGGTCCCGTTCTCTTCAGCCCCATCCCCATCGGTGCTCGGGTAGAGATACACCACCCCATTCGAGTCGCCCATCATGACGTAAGTCACCCCAGAAATTAGGACGATCTCCATCGATTTGATGTCGTGGTTGAATTCGAAAATCCACCATGACTCTTTGCGCTTGTTCATCTGGGCTAAGATCGGGTCGAAAACCAGGACTCGCCCATTCGTAGTCACCGCTGGGCCGTAAGGAATAGCGAACCAGATCTGGTTTTTGGTCTGCGACTCATAATTGACGCATCGAACGAGGTTCAGATTGCTCTTGGCCATGCTGTCGAGCATCCGCTTGATATTGTAGGATCGGAATTTATAGCGGATCTCGTCGTAGGAATAAGAAGTCGGTGGGTATTCGTAAATATAGCCGGATTGGCTCATCGACATCAGGTTTTGCCCGTGCACTGCGGACGCGTCCTTGTGGACCCCGCCCTTGTCCGCGATCTTGATCGCCACGCCGCCGTTCAAGATATGATCTGGCAGCATCCATGTCGAATCCCGCTTCTCGATCCATAGGACCTTCCCGTCGTTCCGGAAGCTGACGATGGGGTCGCCTTCTCCACCAACCAAAACGTCATACCCCAAGGGGAAAGAAGCCCCAATCCCAACCTTGGAAAACCTCATATGCGAAGGATCGGCATCCGGTACGATGACCAGGCTCCCCTTGAATTCAGTCATGATCTCGCCGGGAGGGCAAACGTCGTTATCGGTCTCCATTTCATCGGTAGTGTTCGGGACAGCGACGTTGTCGTTGTAGACGGTTGTGCCTATGGCAACCGCGACATGAAAGTAGAAGTTTCCGCCGCCGTCCGTCGTCTTATAAATCCACCATTGGTCAACCTGCGGGTCTAGCCCTGGCACGGCTGGGCGGGTTACATCGACCCGTTTGGCGGCGATTACGCCGGTGCTTGGGGTGTTTTGAGGATCATCGACACGGTAAGGGTTCGACTTCTCGTTCGTGACCGAATTGTAGAAAACAACGGCATACCGAGAGCCTATGGTGTAGGAGATCGCCCCGGCGACGCCGGTGGCCAGGACCGCATCCGCTACCGGCGCTGGCACCCCGAGGTCCCAGAGGTTCGTCCCGTCGTACTTCTTATTTGGATTAACCGCATCGCCGTAGATCACCCGGTCGTTGTGCTTGGTGACGCCAGGGATCTTGGCCGCGCTGATGACGGATCCAGCAACCACGACTTCTACTCCAGAGGCGATGTCGTAGAGGGCCGTGTTGGCGAAGGCGAGGATTTTTTGGGTACCGTCTTCCTTGCGATAGTCGAAAAATTTCTTCGGTGCGTTGGTCATCCGGCAGAAAATGGCGCAGCCCGGACGGGAGGCGATAAGTCCGGTCTCGCTTCCCTCGACATTCAGCAGGGAATAGGCCGCCTTGTCGGGCATGGCCGTATATGGCGATGACTGGTCTAGCCCGTCCGTGTGACCGTAAAATGGCGTTGCTTCCAGCGCTTTCATCTAAACCCTTCAAGTTTACCCTGAGACGTTCCACGTGAATCAGCGCAACCGCTCGTCCCATTCGATGTAACCCTGGATCATGTCCCCGATCACCGCAGTGTTCAGAGATTGGATCGCCAGGCCTTCGCTTGGGGCTAGGACGATGGAGTCGTAGTTCTCGTCGCCGCCCACGTCGAAGTTCATCTGGAAGTCCCCGCTTGCCCCGTTCTGCCTGGGACCGCCGAATTGAATCATAGCGGCTTCGAAGGAGACGCCTGCCACCGTGAGCCCGGTATCGACGAACCTGGCATCCAGCAAGCTGGAGGCAGGGAAGGTGGACCGTTTCTTGAGGGGAGTTAAAGCGCCGCCCCCTGATGGCGTCGCCGCCGTGAAGCGTTTCAAGGCAAGCTGAGCGGAACTTGCCGCCGCCGTCCCGTCGAACGAGCTCATGATGTGGATTCTTCGAATGTAGATGTATTTCGAGGTCCCATTCCGCATGGCCCAGAGGGTTGCCGCTGCCGTCGCCGCCGAAGCCCGGATGCCTATAGGGAGAAAGTAAGACCCTACCGGGACCGGGTTTGCTGGTTCACCGTCGTTGCAAAATGCTACGTCTGACATCTTTCACCTACCTTTTCTTTTTCTTGCCGCCCTTGGCGACGTTTAAGGCCTCCCCAGAGGACTTCACAGGCTCATCCGGTTCGTCGGTCGAATCTTCGTCTAAGTCTTCACCTTGAGGCTCCTGCGGCGCCACGTCGCGGTCGGGATCGTCCACCGCGTCCTGGAAGGTTGGGAAGGTTTCGATGTTCTCAGGCATCGTCAGCATTCCTTCCTCCTCGTCGTAGATCCTGAGGTCCGGATTTCGGCTGGTGAAGTTGTTCACCATCTCGTTTCCGAGGGGCATCGTTACCTCGCCTGGCGCCAGCTCGTAGTGGAAAGGCCCGTGGTTGAGTTCGAGGGTCTTTTCTCCGACGTTGATGAGCTTCTTATTTTCCATATTCGTCTCCTAAGTTAGGCCAGCGCGGCGCACCCGGCGGACGCCCTGGTTGTTCCTGGGGTTGATCTCCGCCAGGAAGGGTTTTTTCATTCCAGTATAAAGTTGAACGAATCGATTCTGGTCGTCCTCGGTCTTGCCAGTCGCCCGGATCGCGGCGCCAAGCGACAAAAGCTCGTGCATGTTCGGCGGAATCGGGGAAACGATGGAGTAGACCCCGCCGGTTGGCACCGTGGCCCAAGGCTTCTCGACCGTGCAGACTCTGGTCGCTGCCTGGTAGTCAGTAATGCGCCGGATTTGCCCGATCCCGGTGCCAGAGTAGATCCCGATCCGCATTCCTCGGTAGACCTGGGATTCCGTCTCGAGAACGCCCTTGCTGGGTGAAGCCGCGAGCGTGATCGTCGAAGCTGCAGCTCCCGACGCCGTCCCGTAGTGAAGCCCTGGAAGGTTTCGAATGTACCAAAGCCGGCAGTAACCCGTGGTGTCGGTGTAAGGATTGAAAATGATCTTCTCGTCCCAGATCGCATAGCTTTCGCCGACGAATTGATTCGTCCGGGTTCGGATCCTGGTCGGCATTCCGTTCTTTAAGCCGCGAAGGTCGGTAGGATCGATCTCGCGCCAAACGGCGTTTGCTTCGTCCACCACGTAATCGGGATCGACTCCGCTCACCCCGCTCTGGATGATCTCAACAAAGCGGGGTGCGACGCAGTCGTGCGGGAGGTAATACTCGTTTTGACTTGAGGAGAGCGGAAAAATGAGCGTGGATCCGAAAAAATCCTGCTTTTTCTCCCGGATCGCGGTCGCTAGGAAGCTCTGCTCCATGTTGACATAGGGAATGACCTCAGTTTGGTCGTCCCAATCCGACTCCGACTCGTTGATCTCGTCGATGTAGGATCTCGTCAGCTGTACGATGTCTTGCAAAAACATCAGATGAACCTATTAAAAGTGGACACGACGCCGTCGTAGGACGCGAGCAGTGGCTTACGCAGGTCCTTCGACAGCTCGTGCAAAATGTTGGTCATCTCTCGCTTGTTTCCGGATTCTTCGTTGTCTTGCTCGATCTCGGCGATCTGTTGCGCCTGATCGGATTCAAAAATCTTTTTTAGGTATCGGATGCGGTCGATGGAGTGCTGGCTCGGATCGACTCGATCTTGGTTCGGTCCTTGAACCGTCATCACCCAATGAAACTCCGAATTCATCGGCTCCCCAACCCATTGGATAACCTGCCATCGATCCTCGAGGCGGTTGTAATAGCAATCCAGCGGCGGGTGGATGTCTCTCAGCGCCTTCAAAAACCAAGAAGGGGCCTTGATCGATTGGGTGAAGCGTTTTTGGAAGTGTTTCATGTTCATAGTTTTTAGTGAAAGGCCGCTGTTGGGGGTGGGATCATGGGCCCATTCCCCAACAGCAAGCCCAGCCTTTCAGTCATCTTTCTTCCAGGTCGTCTTCCCTAACTACTTAGGAGATCGCAACCCCGAGCAAAGCGGCCAACTGGCGTCGAGCGCTCGTCGCGAACTCGGCGTCATAGACCAGCGTGGCCTCGTAGGCTTCGCGGCCGGACGAGCCGACGATACGAGCCCAGATCGCGCCGTCTTCTTGCATCCAGTCGAAATCCGCCATCCGATAATGGCCGAGCTTCGAGCTGTCGATGAAGTAGAAGCGCGTCACCGAAGCGGTCCGCTGGCAATGCCTGTCGACAACGACCGGGATGTCGTTGAACAGGATCGCCCGGAAACCGCCGCGAAGGGTCACCGCCTGCATGTCAGCGAAGCGCTTCTGGCTCTGCAAGAGCTTGAAGTACTCGCGCCGACCGGCAAACGACGTGATCACGTAGTCGATTTTCCCGCCACGCTCCTCGGCTTGATCGACGGCCTTCTCCATGTCGATTTCGCTGAGTTGCAACGGCGAGGCGTCGGCCCCGATCACGTTGGCTTTCCACCACGGGTAGGTACCAGGAGCTAAGTTCTGGATGGTACCCGAGTTGCTGATGATCTCGCCCAAGCCCTGAAGCTCCACGCCCGAGGTAACACCAGCACGACGGATGATGTCGTTGGTGACCGTGGTGATGGAAGCGGTCAGGGTGATTTGGGTTTCCGAATCGACCGACAGGATAACGCAGTTCAGATCGGTATCGATGTCGATGACCATCCCCTCGAACATATACTGCGTCGAGGTTACTGCCTGCACTGCGCTGGTCGCGCCGGAGCTGATGAGTGCGATTTGGCCGGTAGACCCCGTGAAGAGCTGCCGGTTGATGTCGTCTCGGAGGTCGGTGACCATGCCTTCCAGCTCGGAACGGGCAGCGCGGATGAAGGCGCCACGGTCGTTTCGGGTTGCACGGATGGTCTTGCCACTGATCTCGACGCGGCCGTAGACGGTCTTCGTCGGGAACGTGGTCTCCTTGTATTGCTGGTAACCAGCGGCAGGGAGAGTGCCGTTTTCAGCCCGGGCTCCGACGCCTGCATTTCGCGAGAAACGCAGCGGCATCCAAACCTGCTTACCGACGACCTCCTTCGAGGACTTTTGGACCTTGTTCATCAAGATCGTGTCGTTGTTGAGTTGGTCCTGGATCGGTCCCAAGTAGTCGTACTTGAGGACTGCGTCCAAGACCGTCATGGTTGCGGTTGCCATTTTTCAGCCTTCCTTACTTTATGGAATTCAGCCGATTCATCGCGCTCTCGTCGCCGCCCGCCCAGGAATTAGGGCGCCTGTTTCCGCCTTGACCGACCAGGGAAGCCCCGCCTCCGCCGCCACCGCGACCGACACGAGTCTTCTTTTGCACCGCCTGCTTGTTGCCACGCAAGCGGCTCAGCATTCCCTTCGTCCGCATCTTGGCTTCCTTGATGGCGCCACGAGGGTCGAACTTGTGCTGGGTCGTCATGATCTGGAGCGCCATTTCGCGGACCGACTTCTTCACGTCCTTGTCCTTTATCCCCGAAAGGCCGTCGTTGAGAGCGAATTGAATCTCAGTCTGAATCCTGAATTTTTCTTGCTCATAGTTTTGTTCGTTTTGCTGAGGCTGGGCTTGCTGTCGTTGCTGAGGTTGCTGCTGCCGGTTCTGTTGCTGACCGGGCATTCCCGAGTTGTAGTTCGGCATGCCTGGCTTCCAGCCGATGGGCAGAAGCGATGGATCTACCTCAAGCCCCGACGACGCGACCGCCATCAGCAGCTCTTGAGGCGAAAACCATTGGAGCAATTGGTCGGGTTGGGCCTTTGTCGAATTGTAGTTTTCCCAGATGCCCGAGGCCCCTACTACGGTCTCGTGCCACTGGTTCTTCTCCGCCGACAGGGCCTGCGTCTTCTCCGTGTAATCCTTCTGACGGAGGAAGCCGTTTTTGATCGCATCTTTTACTTCCCGGGGAAGGTCTTTCACCTTGTTCAAATCGAAGCTTTTCCCGTTGCCCAAGTCCACGGAGTAATCCGAGGCTGCTTGCGCTTCGGGGTCTACTTCGTCATCCCCTAGGCCTTCGAATTGATCGTCATCCGACTCGTCGCCTTCTTGGTCGTCGCCTTCGGGCTCATCGCCCTCTTCCTCGTTCCCTTCATCCTCGAGATCTAGGTTGGACTGGGGATCTTCAAAAGCCCCTTGGTCGCCCGAGTCTTCGAGA
>OFRM01000571.1_pt1 | contig 14670 bp, 13 predicted proteins | sample 1543101 | NCBI WGS metagenome assembly OFRM01 (sample SAMN07774223, study PRJEB24372) | wastewater metagenome | isolation source: Exp Tend VB 0WW | collected 2016-02
TCCTCGCTTCGCTCGGCCAGACATTGAAAATTTTACATGCCTCACGGCTCAGGCCATATTCTAGCAAAAGCCGCGGGAAAATCCAGCTACTTTTTCACGACAATATTTTGCGCCGTACCCGCTTCGAAGCTCTTGATGTTGGAGAGAGAAGTGTCGAGGATCCTCTGTATGGCCTCGCGAGTATTGAAGGCATTGTGCGGTGTGATGATGACACGCGGATGTTCGATCAAGTAGTGATTTTCGAGCACGGTCTTGAGTGCGTCGGCATTGGGGTGGTCTTGGAAAAAGAGGAGTGATTCGTCATCCATATAATTTTCTTCTTCGAGCACATCGAGCCCGGCGCCGAGGAGTATGCCGTCTTTGAGCGCGTGTACGAGAGCATCGGTCTCCACCACTGCGCCGCGAGCCGTGTTGATGAGTACCGCACCACGTTTTATTTTTCCCACATTCCCCATGTTGATCATATGATGTGTCTCTTTCATGTATGGCACATGCACCGTAATAATATCTGACTGCACGAGAAGGTCTTCGAAAGACACATAGGTGAAGCCGAGCTCGGTGGCTAGCTCCGGCTTGGCGAAAGCATCGTACGCGATGACGTTCATCTCGAAACCTTTTGCTATTTTTATTGCATGCGCGCCGATGTGCCCCGTGCCGAGGACGCCGATTGTTTTCCCCTTGAGGTCGAAGCCGGTGAGTCCCGCTTTGCCGAAATTGCCATCCTGCTCTATTTGCTTATACGAATCGTAAATTTTTCGAGAAAGGGTGAGGAGAAGTGCGAAGGCTTGTTCTGCCACGGTGTTTTCGCCATAGGTGGGGACGTTGGAGACGACGATACCGCGAGCCGTGGCTTCTGCGATGTCGATATGGTCGAAGCCGGTAGAGCGTGCCGCGATGAATTTGAGTTTCGGGAAACGATCCATCTCTTCCTTTCCTACGTGAGAATTCACGAAGATGGCAATAGCTTCCGCATCGTCATTTCGGTATTCGGGATGATCCTGTATACAGCCGAGGAGAAAGGTGACATTCTCATCGACGAGCTTTTCTGTAACATATTGCTTCTCCCATTCTTCATTATAGAAATAGACGATGTTCATAATTTTGCACAAATTCTTTCGGCTGATAAAACACTCCCGATTATTTTATTGTACTGAAAAACACTCATTTGCGATAGAGCCAGCTTTTTGGTATAGTTTTTTCGTAGAGAGCGCGTATAGTTCAGTGGTAGAACGCTGTCCTGATAAGACAGAGGTCCTTGGTCCGATTCCAAGTACGCGCACCAAAAGCTCACTTTCTAAAAACTTGCCGAAGCATTTGACATAGAAAGATAAACGCGGTATTTTACTCATTGAAATCTGGGCGTTACGTCTAGACGAAAATTGGCACTTTGATTTTGGAGAAAAAAGATGGAGAAAAGAGTAGTGTTGACACTCATCATGCTGGCCACGCTGATCGGATGCAACGAGTATCCAACCAGCGATGTTTTCTCGTTGAATAGGAGTGTGGGGGAGAAAGACACGTCTTCGCTCCTCATCACGAGCAACAAGGCATACCCTGCTGAAAGAGAACGCGAGGTGAGTGAGGGGCTCTCCCAGGCGGTCAACAGCGGACAGTACAACATAACAAGTATTGTAACCACGCATACAGACTATCTGATGTCTGCAGAAATCCGATATCAAGAGGGCACTGGCGCAGGAAACAAACTCCGGCTGTCTGTCTTTCACGGAGGAAGTAGCTCCACGCACCAGCTCCCTTTTCCCCAGGATGACACATGCACGAGAGAATTACGTACGAAATCAGGAAAGATTGTTGCGATCTTATCTTACTCTCTGAAATAAAACATACCCGCAGTCGGCGCACGGCATTCACATGCACGGCGCCTTTTTCTTTTGCACCTTACTCGACCCTTGTGTAAAAAATAACGTTTTGTGCTATCATAAAAGTATATGAATTGGAAAAATAACATACCTCTTATAGTAGGTCTCGCACTTCCGGTGCTTATGATCGTTTTCGTCGCAGTGAGTATTTACCTCCCGCAAATGGGGGGCGGAGCCGTACCGCAATACGACTTCCTTTATATGACACAGGGTGGGGGAGTAAACACGCCCCCAGGAGTGGAGAAATATTACTACGGTGTGGAGGGCGACAAGCTCACTCGCCAAGAAGTCGCCACCACGATGCAAAATCCGAAAGACCCGACGGCGCCTACTGTGGTGCCAGCAGGAAAGCCTATCGAGACCGCGAAGTTTTATATCTACGACACAAAACAAAATACCAGCCGTGAGGTAACTTTTGCTGATGCCGAAAAACTCGTCCTCGACTCGCGCATGGTTTCTCAAGACAGCTTCGAAATTACACAAGGAAACAACAACGGCAGTATCTTTACCGAAATCTTCGGCGGCAATCGCGATTATGGATCATGGTACATTTCCGGACATGGCAAAGCGACGAAGCTTATCCTCGTGAGTCAGCCTGGCTCATACGGATATTTCGACTTTCGGTTTCTTGGCTGGATAACACAGAAATAATTTATGGAAAAACAGGAACTGCTCAAAAATATACGCGCCTCTCTTGAGCGAGGTATCATCACGCGCCAAGACTTGGTAGAAATGTCCGATGTCACCGAAGTGGCACCCGAAAGCTCTGTCGCAAAACGCCATCTCGATATTTCGGAAATACTTTACTATCTCGGTGGTATCATCGTCTTTATCGGTATTGCTATTTTTGTCGGAGAAAAGTGGGACACACTCGGCCCTGCCACAAAAGTCCTCGCCACGCTCGGTGTCGGCATCGCTGCCTATGTTTCCGGAGTACTTCTCTCGACGTATAAAAATCTCGAGCGCATGGCCATCGGCTTTCACGTCATCGGAGCACTCCTTATTCCGGGCGGTATTTTCGTCGCTCTCGATGTCGCAGCGATCGACATAACTCTCGGGCTCTCTACGAGCATTTTCAGCGCACTCTTTGCTTTCTACGTTGTTTCCTATCTCGTGTACAAAAGAAATCTTTTTCTTTTCCTCTCGGTTCTCTTCGGCACGATTTCCTATTTCCTTTTTACCGATTATCTTACCCAAGATACCCAAACAATTTTCGGAGATGATTTTTCTCTCTACCGCATACTTGTCTTGGGTCTCGCCTACATGCTCCTTGGATATTCTTTCCGCGCATGGGAGAGAGCTCCTTCACTCGTCGGTATCATGAATTCTGTCGGCATCATAAGCTTCCTCGGCGCGAGCTTTGCCCTCGGTGGCACATCACCCGATCAAAACATTTTCTGGGAAATAATTTTTCCGGGACTTGCTCTCGGAATCATCTTTCTCTCCACTCAGGTAAAGAGCCGATCCTACCTCATCCTTGGGACAATCTTCCTCATGGGATACATCTTCAAGATTACCGCAGAATACTTTTCTGAAAGCATCGGATGGCCACTCGCTCTCGTCCTCGTCGGCTTCGCTTTTATCGGCATCGGATATGGCGCTGTCGCCCTCAACAAAAAATATTTGAAGAGCGTGAAATAACATTCCTCTTCAATTCTTACTTTCACAAAACCTCTTTCCATAAAGGGGTTTTGTGCTATTGTGACAGAAGAAGCTGTTTGCTTTTTGATTTTAGCTTTCTGGGAGATATTCTTATGTCGCACCTCCTCAATCTTTTTCACAACCAGCGATGGCTTGTCGCTCGCGGGTTTTTACCAGAGTCTGATCCCACCACCCGGTTTCATTCCCACATGGATATTTCAGCGCTCGACGAAATTGGGCGTGATCTTCCGAGCCTGCTCGAAAACGGCGTCCTTCGACAACGAGTGGAGAAAATGGAGATACCTCCTTGCCCGGAATACGACCGGCGGATACATCTCGACCTTATGCGTTTGTACTATATCCGGCTTGCTTTCTTGGCTTCCGGCTACATCCATCAGCTTGGCGCGGAGCCAGTAAAAGTTCTGCCAAAAAAGATAGCAATACCACTCGTAAATATCTGCCGTCGGCTCAATCGCCCGCCCATACTCTCGTACGACGGCTACGCGCTGTACAACTGGAAACGCATCAACCCTCTGCGCCCGGTAGCTCTCGGCAACATCGAGACGATTCAAAACTTCGTCTTCGCGTACGACGAACACTGGTTCATCCTCGTCCATATCGAGATCGAAGCCATCGGCGCACGAATATTGCGGGCGATAAAACAATTCCTCGAAAAGAAGGAAGACCTGGTGGCAAATTTGAAAGAGATCGCAGATGCTGTTTTAGACATGAAGCGCGTACTCGAACGCATTCCCGAAAAGATGAGCTCAGCAACCTACGACCGAACGTTTCGTCAGTACATCAAGCCATTTGATGGTATCGTCTACGAAGGGTGCTTCGACGACCAGCCTCAAACTTTTCGCGGAGAAACAGGGGCGCAATCGACGATCATGCCCCTACTTGATGCGTTCATGAAAATTCCTCACGCCGAAACGGGACTCACTCAACATCTCTTGGACATGCACAATTACATGCCCTCGAAGCACCGAGAGATTCTTGCCGCGGCAGAAGCTTTGCCTAACTTTCGAGCATCAGCCCCGAGAGACGCCTACAACCCTGTCTTGGAAGCCATGGCACAATTTCGCGAAGTGCATTACACCTGGGCAAAGGAATATATCGCCGCGCATACCACTGATCCTCGAGGTACCGGGGGCACGCCGTACATGCTGTGGCTCAAGCAACTCATCGACGAGACCCGTAGCGCAGTGCTCTAGGGTCTCTCCTTAAAAACCCTGTGCTCATGGATGGCGCAGGGTTTCTCTTTTTTGTACAATAAAACCCCATGCGAAACAAAAATATTTTTCTCACCGAAATTCTCCCTTGGTACGAAGAAAACAAGCGCAGACTTCCGTGGCGGAAAGCACGCATTTCTGCATACGAAGTTTGGGTTTCAGAAGTAATGCTCCAGCAGACGCAAGTAGCGCGGGTTATAGGATTTTATAAAAACTTTCTCAAAAGATTTCCAGACATTCAGACACTCGCCGAGACAAGCTGGGAAGAATTTTTGCCCTACTACGAAGGACTCGGCTACTATGCTCGTGGGCGCAACATGCTGGCCACCGCAAAAATAATTACAGAGAAATATGGTGGCAAATTCCCGCGAGAGAAAAAGTCGCTCATGGCACTCCCGGGAGTGGGGGAGTACACTGCCTCTGCTCTTTTCTCTTTCGCATATGGCGAGCCAGAAATTGCCTTTGATACGAATTTCAAAAAAGTTTTCGGCACGAGAGAGAAAGCGGAGCAAGTATTCAAAGAGAGCGGTGTGCCAAGTGGTGTATTCAATAGTGCCGTGATGGACTGGGGGAGCAAAGAACTACTTAAAAAGCAGAGTGGGAAGTTTGCCTCCCTCGCGGCTTTACCCGCAAGCGGGCTCCGACACCGACTCGGTATACAAACTTCCCGCTCTGCTTCTCCAACACGCACCCATCTCACTCTCCATGAAAATCATAAAAAATATTTTTCTCTCAATCCGAAAAAATATGAGCCATTCATCCTGCCAGTAAATATTTCTACCAGAGAACAAATTAAAAAATATTTTCTCGACACCTACGGACTAAAAATTTCTGTTCGCCCACCGCACAAAAAAGAGAAGCTTGGGGGAAAACTTTTTCAGCACGTAAATGCGCAGATACTTCTCGGACACCACAAATTTTTTGCTTTTCCGTCGAGCAAGAAGTAGAATCAAAAAATAAAAAGATATCGCACTCTTAGCTCAGTTGGTTAGAGCGCTCCCTTCACACGGGAGAGGTCAGAGGTTCGAATCCTCTAGAGTGCACCGCAAAACATTATTGACAAATGGTGTATATATGATATGATGAAACGAATCAGACGCACACAACTTGTGTGTCTGGAAAGGGGCTCTTTCACACACCACAAATCAATGGAGATGTCATGGACACAGTCACCGCTCCGCAGTTTCGTCGCCCTCGCAACGCACGCCGGACCATTTCGGGCTCTGTCGCAAGACTGAACGCACCAAATGTTACAACGGAGACACAGAAAACTGGGTCTTCGGAAACAACGCGAGTCAAACTCCGTCCCACCGGACGGAAATTCCAAGATCGCGACGTTATTACCTTCGTGGACTTTCCCGGCCGGCCGGGCTGGAATGGGAAGGAGGGATTCTGGAACGGAAAGGCATATGTCTTGGTCCCAACTTCAACAACCCCAACAAAAAAGCGCGCACCAAAATGCGCACCACGTCGGACCGTTCTCCCAGCAGAAGAGTGCGCAGATATCCTCCTCTTCGCACAGCAGCACACTGGGGAAAAGATTCGCCGCTTCATACTTGAGCGCAACATCTATGCCTGGCAGGTGCCTGGCTTGCAGGAAAGGCTCAACGAGCTTTTGGCGAAGGAGCAGCAGGAAGGTTTCGAGCGCAACCGAGTTGAGTGGAAACGCCTCACTAAAGAAAGAGCGGCCCTTCGCAAGGGTTGGAGCCCGGAAGTCGCCGCCGTGATGGAAAACCTTTCGGGTCCCATGATGGCGGGCCAGCAGAGACGATAACATCGATCTAGTCGAAGTCACCACCCCCACGGTAGCAATACCGTGGGTTTTTTCTTTTTTGACTCACCACCCCCTTTCCGATACTATACCCAGTATGTTTGGACTCAGTAAATTTCAAAAAATGTTCTCCAATGAGCTCGGGATTGATCTCGGCACAGCAAACACTCTCGTATACGCACGCGGACATGGCATCGTCTTAAACGAGCCATCCGTCGTCGCAGTGAATCAGAAAACCGGACAAGTCGTCGCAGTAGGCGCATCAGCAAAAGAAATGACCGGGCGCACACCTTCTTATATCCAGGTCATCCGGCCACTCGTTGATGGGGTCATTTCCGACTTCGAGGTGACAGAAGAAATGCTCGCGTACTTCATCAACAAAGCAAATAAAATTTCAAAAAAAGTCGGGCGGCCGAGAGTGGTCATTGGGGTTCCGTCTGGGATCACCAATGTCGAGACGCGTGCCGTGCGCGACGCGGCGACTTCTGCTGGCGCCGGACAAGTTTTCATTATAGAAGAGCCCATGGCGGCGGCTATCGGCATCCGCCTTCCAGTAAATGATCCGGTGGGAAGCATGATCATCGACATCGGCGGGGGGACGACCGACATCGCTGTCATCTCTCTCGGTGGTATCGTGAAGTCAAAAAATCTTCGCATCGCGGGCGACAAGCTCAACGCCGACATCATCGCGTACATTCGAAATGAATTTAAAATTCTCACTGGAGAAAAAACGGCAGAGCAACTCAAGGTAGCTCTCGGTTCTGCAATAAAAAGTGAAGTCCCACTCGAAGCGGCTCTCCGCGGACGCGACTTGGTCACCGGCCTTCCGCGCGAGGTTATTATTACGGACGCAGACATACGCGAGGCCATCAGTCCTTCCATCGCCATGCTTGCCGAGTCTGCAAAAGAGGTATTGGAAGACACGCCACCCGAAGTACTCGGCGACATCATGCATCGCGGTGTTGTACTCGTGGGCGGGGGCGCACTCCTTCGAGGAATCGACGCTTTGCTCGCATCTGAACTCAAGATACCGATCCATATTGCCGATGATCCGCTCACGGCCGTAGCACGCGGGGCTGGTGTCGTACTCGAACGCCTTGATCTCTATAAAGAAGCATTAATCTACGATGAGGATGAACCGCCACCAAAAATTTAACAAACGCCCCGGAAACTCTCGCAAAAAATTTATTATCTCGGGTGGAGTACTTCTCGTACTTCTTCTTGTTCTTTGGAGCACCCTGGGAGCTCGCATACTTTCGGGAGGGGTCGCTGGTACTGCCGCTCCATTTTGGAAAACGGGAAATTTCTTTCAAGAGCAAGCGAGTGGGCTTTCTCTCATATTCACTTCAAAACAAACTCTTGAGAGTGAGAACAAAAACTTGAAGTCACAAGTGGCAACATTGAAAGAAAATCTTTCCGGGTTTGACTCCCTCGTGCAAGAAAATCTTGAGCTGAAAAAAATTCTCGGGCGGAGTACAGAGGCAGAAGGTGAGAAAATTCTCCTCGCTGGAGTGCTCGCTCACGCTCGCAACCTTCCCTACGACACACTCAACATTGATGCGGGGACAAAACTTGGAGTGAAGACAGGAGACTTTGTTTTCGAGAGACTCGCTATCGATGCCCGAGACGGAGAAATCCCTGTCATCATTGGCACCGTACAGGAGACATACAACGCTTCTTCGAAGGTAAAACTTTTTTCTACAGCGGGAGAAAAAACTGATGTCTTCCTCGGCCCGCAAAATATTCCCACAATACTCGAAGGGATGGGTGGCGGAACTTTTCAAGCAGAACTTCCAAAAGAAGCGGACGTGCAAAAAGGGGATGTCGCCACTTTCCCGGGAGTAGGCGGGTACCTCGTAGCTGTGGTGGAAGAAGTGGGCAACGACCCCACTCAGGCTTTCCTCAAAGTCCGCCTGCGAACATTTTTTAATCCATTTGAACTCCATTATGTTGGGATACGTAACAACCCCGCAAACTAAAAGCACCTGGCAGCGGCCACTTTTCGTCGCGTTCCTCGTCGCTTTTGTCTTCTTCTTCCCGTGGTGGATGTTTGTTTTACTCGCACTCTTCGGAATTTTTTATTTCAAATATTTCTTTGAAGCGCCACTCGCGGGACTTTTGTTTGACCTACTCTATGCTATCCCCGCGCCAAACTTTTTTTCGTTTCAATATTTCTTTTTTGCCGGCCTCCTCGCCGCGATGCTCTTCGGAGAGGGTTTGAAGAAAAAGGTGCGAGTGTGATACAGTGTAATCACCATGCAAGCATACGACCCAAAAAAGATAGAGGGAAAATGGCAGAAGAAATGGCAAGAAAAAAAAGCCGCGGAGAAACTTTCACGCGCGCAAGATACATCAAAAAAAGAGAAATACTACACCCTCGTCGAGTTTCCATTTCCTTCTGGCGACGGACTCCATGTCGGCCACGTGCGAAGCTATGTCGCTCTCGACATCCTCTCGCGCAAACGACGTATGGAGGGATACAACGTCCTCTACCCGATAGGTTGGGACGCTTTCGGCTTACCCACAGAAAATTATGCGCTCAAGACCGGGATCCACCCCGCGAAAGTGACGAAACAAAATACCGACAACTTCCGCAAACAGCTTAAGGCACTCGGGCTTTCTTTTGACTGGTCGCGTGAAATAAACACCACCGATCCGGAATATTACAAATGGACACAGTGGATCTTCCTCAAGCTGTATGAAAAAGGACTCGCGTATAAAACAAAAACAGAAATTAGCTGGTGTCCTTCCTGCAAAATCGGACTCGCGAACGAAGAAGTGATAGACGGAAAATGCGAACGCTGTGGAACAGCAGTGGAGAAGCGCGAGAAAGAGCAGTGGATGCTCGCCATCACAAAGTATGCCGACCGACTGCTGAGCGATTTGGACACGGTGGACTATTTGGAGAAAATAAAAATACAGCAAAGAAATTGGATAGGGAAGAGCGAGGGTGCAGAGATAGATTTTAAACTTTCGGGAATCTCCGGGCAAGAAGACGGCAAGCACTCCGTAAAAGTTTTTACCACCCGGCCAGACACGATCTTTGGCGCAACATTTCTCGCCATCTCGCCCGAGCTGGCGCAGGAGTGGCTTAATGTCGGCTGGGAAGCAAACGGGGATGTAAAAAAATATGTTGTGAGCGAGCTGAAAGAAAGAAAAGCTCGAGACTTTCAGGAAAAAGAGAAAACTGGAGTAAACACAGAAATTACTGCCATCAATCCAGCAAATGGGGAGAAAATTCCTGTGTGGGTGGTGAATTATGTTTTGGGTGGTGTTGGCACCGGCGCAATCATGGCGGTGCCTGCGCATGATGAGCGAGACTTTGAGTTTGCAAAGAAGTTTGAGCTAGAAATAAAGTTTGTAATCACCCCTGTCGTCTCTGGCGATGGCGGAACAACCCTAAAAATTCTTCACGATATTTGGGATAAAAAAGAATTCTTTCGTGGCGTTCAAGACATGCCGGGTATACTGACGGCGTCTGGAAAATTTTCCGGCATGGATTCTGAAGAAGCGAAGAGAAAGATTACCGACTTTGTGGGCGGGAAGTGGACGGCTACTTATAAACTTCGCGACTGGGTCTTCTCACGCCAGAGATATTGGGGCGAGCCGATACCGATGATCTTTTGCGAGAAGTGCTACTGGGTGCCGGTGCCGGAAAAAGATTTGCCGGTGAAGTTGCCGAATGTAAAAAATTACCAGCCGACGGATACCGGCGAATCGCCACTTGCCAGCATTTCAAAATGGGTAAATGTAAAATGCCCGAAGTGCAAGTCTCCGGCCAAGCGCGAGACAGATGTCATGCCAAACTGGGCGGGCTCTTCGTGGTATTTCTTGCGCTACATTGATCCGAAAAATAAAAAAGCGTTAGCAGATCCGGAAAAATTAAAACACTGGATGGGAGTAGACTGGTACAACGGCGGGATGGAGCACACGACGCTTCACCTCCTGTACTCAAGATTCTGGAATAAATTTTTGTTCGACATCGGTGTCGTGCCGGTGAGCGAGCCATATAAAAAGCGAACCTCACATGGCCTCATCCTTGCCGAAGGGGGAGTGAAGATGAGCAAGTCGAAAGGCAACGTGGTCAATCCAAACGCTATCGTCGCCGAGTACGGAGCGGACACTTTGCGCGTGTATGAAATGTTTATGGGGCCGTTTGACCAAGCCATCGCGTGGGACGAAAAGAGTATCATTGGCTCGCGAAGATTCTTGGAAAGAGTGTGGAAACTCACTCTAAAAATTGAAGATAAAAAAAGAAAAGCGCCCGAGTCAAAAAATCTGGAGCGGACACTTCATCAGACGATCAAAAAAATATCTGAAGACATTGAGAACATGCGCTACAACACGGCCATCTCGACCATGATGGTTTTCCTCAACGAAGCGGAAAAAGAAGAAATACTTTCGCAAGAAATCTATGAAACATTCTTGATACTCCTCGCGCCGTTTGCTCCACACATGACGGAAGAACTTTGGTCTGTCTTGGGAAATAAAAAATCTGTTCATCTCGAAGCCTGGCCGAAATGGGACGAATCAAAGCTCATCTCCACCACTATGACCATCGCCCTCCAGGTCAACGGCAAGCTCCGTGGCACCCTCGAAGTGCCCGCCGGTACGAACGAAGGGGAAGTGCGCTCATTGGCCCTCGAAAACGAGTCTGTGCAGAAGTGGCTCGAGAGCAAAGAGCCCCAAAAGGTGATTTATATCCCCGGAAAACTCGTCAGTATCGTGGTATAAAATAGGCCCTTCGGGGCTTCTTTTATAGAATGACCCCACCCCCTTGCGCGAATTTGACATATATGCTACAAAGGTGGTAAGAGTAATACAACACTCTATAATATTAATCAATATATATGTCTGGAAGCAACATCACATTTAAGCCGAAGCAGATTACGAAATCGCTCCTTTCCCCACTCGCACCGCGAGCACGGGAAGTTATTGTTGGGCGATTCGGACTCGGACCAGTACCTGAGCGGAAGACCCTCGACGCCATCGGAAAGAACTACGGCATCACCCGCGAACGCGTACGCCAGATCGAAAATTTCGCAATTTCGGCTATCAAGAAATCAGATGCCTTCAAGACAGCACAGCCGGTTTTTGAAGAGCTTCACAAGCATGTTGTTTCTCTCGGAAGCATTGTTTCCGAAGAAGATCTCCTCGCCTATTTTGCAAAAGATCGCGCTACTCAAAATCACATCCATCTCTACCTCGTACTCGGCGATGCCTTCAACAAGCATAAAGAAGACGATCACTTCCGACATCGCTGGAGTGTTGACCACAAGATGGCCGCTCGCGTACACGACGCACTCCTTTCACTCCACGAAGAAGTCGACATGAACGATCTCGTGCCTGAGTCAGAGATGATCGAACGTTTTGTAAAGAAACTCGAAGTACCAGGAAATCAGAAGAAGGAAGAGACGGTACGCCGCTGGCTTGAGATCTCAAAGATGCTCGGGCGGAACAAGCTCGGCGATTGGGGTCGCGTAGAATCTCCAAATATTAGCGCTCGCGGTATCCGTGACTATGCTTTCCTCATCATCCGCCGCCACGGCTCACCAATGCACTTCACTGAAGTCGCCAAGACCATCAGCGAAGTATTTGGGAAGAAAGCTCACGTTGCTACCTGCCACAACGAGCTCATCAAGGACTCACGCTTTATCCTCGTCGGTCGCGGACTCTATGTCCTCTCCGAGTGGGGCTACATGGGCGGCGTCGTACGCGATGTCATCTCTGAGCTCTTAAAGCGCGAAGGCCCGATGACAAAACAAGAAATCGTAGACCGGGTCATGAAAGAACGATACGTAAAAGAAAACACCATCGTCGTCAATCTTCAGAACACCAAACACTTTAAGAAAGACGAACGCGGACGATACTCTGTCGTCGGATAAACAAAAGGCTCCCAGGGCTCTCAGTACGAGAGCCCTTGCCTGTGGGTAGCGACGGTTGTTGCCGAGGAGCTTTCTCGATACAATACAATCATGCCGGATATTTCCTCCTTCGAAAATATTTCGTCTCTCGACGCGGTGCTCTTTGCAGTCCGCCTTCTTCTCGACATCTTGCCGTACGTCCTTCCTTTCTTTCTGGGCTTCGCACTCTGGTCACTCTGGAAGAATTACATCCAGATTCTCTTTATGTCGAAGATGCAGTGGGTGGTGCTCGAGATAACCCCACCGCCCGAAGCAAAGAAGACTCCGCTCTCTATGGAGATCGTCCTCTCCGCCCTTCATCAACCAAACCCGGGGAATTTTTGGGAGAGGATTTGGCTCGGGCAAATAGTGCGCTGGTCTTCACTCGAAATAATTTCTATCGGAGGTGAAGTACGTTTCCTTGTCCGCACCGAAACACGGCATAAAAACTTTCTTGAAGCGCAAATTTACTCTCAGTATCCTTCGGTAGAAATTCGCGAGATACCAGACTACGTGTACGACGTAGAATATCACGGAGACAACGAGGAGTGGAAACTCTGGGCCACTGAGTATAATCTTTCAAAGCCTGACGCATATCCCATTAAAACTTACGTCGACTACGAACTCGACAAAATAGCACAGCGCGAAGACCAAGAGGAGCTTAAGACTGATCCGCTCACCACTATTATCGAAATCTTTGGCTCTATTGGCCCCCAAGAGCAACTCTGGATGCAGATGATTATTCGTGCTTCAAGTAAAACGTATCGAAACAAAGATGTCTGGTTTGGAGACTGGTTTGGTCGACGCGACTGGAAAGGTGAGGCGAAAGTTATCCTGAAAAAATTGAAAGAAAAAGTCGGGGAAGGAAAGGCTTCAAAAGAAGAGCAAGAAACGATGGCGGCTATCGAGAAAAAAATTTCGAAGCTTGGATACGATACTGGCATTCGAGTTATCTATATTGCAAAGCCCGATGCTTTCAAAAATCCCGTCACCACCGGATTACGAGGAATGATGAAAGGGTACAGCACTCAGCACCTCAACGGATTTAAGAATCAAGATGCTACGAGCGGAGAGTATCCTTTTGAAAAGTGGGACTATGATCTTTCTACTTTCAAATTTAAAAACGTGGCAAAAAACCAGCGCGAGATGTTTGATGCTTATCGCCAAAGATCATATTTTTATATTCCATACAAAAGAAAATATTTTGTCTTAAACACCGAAGAGCTTGCCACATTATTCCATATCCCAAGCAAAGCCGCACAGACACCGGGCCTTCTCCGCATCGGCTCTCATAAGGGCACGCCCCCGACCAATCTGCCAATTTAAACCCCCATATGTCTTACCGTCACTACATTATTATCTTTGCGCTTTTTCTCCTGGGCACGATAGACTTTTTCTTTATCTCTCCGCCATCTTCATTCCCACTCGGAAGCACCATAAAAATCCCTGCTGGAGTCACCCTTCGAGAGACGGCAGATTTTTTGCACGAAAAAGGCTTTGTGCGTTCGCCTATTTCTTTTGAAATTGCGTCACGAGTCTTTCATCGTGGAGAAGTGGTGGCGGGGCAGTATTCTTTTACCAAGCCACAGAATATTTTTTCCCTTTCTCAAAGAGTTGCCGCGGGAGACTTCGAAATCAACGCAATAAAAGTAACCGTCCCCGAAGGCTCCACGAGAGGAGATATAGGAAAAATTCTCGCCGCCAATATTCCTGGGTTCAACGAAGGAGAGTTTCTCAGTGTTTCCGCAAGTAAAGAGGGCTACCTTTTTCCGGATACATATTTTTTCCCGCCACTCATTACGCCCGAGGAGGTCATCTCTCAGATGACAAAAAATTTCGAGGTCCAGACAAAAGACCTTGCCACACTCATTTCAAAAAGTGGACATTCCTGGAACGAAGCAGTTATTATGGGATCAATCCTCGAAGAAGAGGGGAGCACCCCCGAATCTCGAAGGATGATAGCAGGAATACTCTGGAAGCGAATCGAAAAAAATATTCCCCTCCAAGTGGATGCCACATTCTTGGTGATAAATGGAAAATCCACATTTGATCTCACTCAAGACGATCTCTTCCTTAAATCTCCGTACAACACGTATCGCAACAAGGGTCTTCCCCCTGCGCCGATTTCAAATCCTGGTCTCGACTCTATCCGTGCCGCTCTTGAGCCCACCGATTCTCCGTATCTCTATTATCTTTCCGACAATCAGGGTAATATGCACTACGCCGCAGACTTTGAGGGACACAAA
>OFRM01000572.1_pt1 | contig 14668 bp, 26 predicted proteins | sample 1543101 | NCBI WGS metagenome assembly OFRM01 (sample SAMN07774223, study PRJEB24372) | wastewater metagenome | isolation source: Exp Tend VB 0WW | collected 2016-02
GTGGCCGCTGGGGCGCAGGCTTTGGGGGTCTCTTCCATTTTTTTACTTTCAAAAGAATGAGTAAGGGAGTTGGGCGCGCGCGTGGGGGTGTCTGTGCCGGGTGTGCCGGGTGCTGTGCCGGGTGACGTGTGAAAAAACGTATATAAATCAAGCATGTGCCGGGTGTGCCGGGTGTGCCGGGTATATATACGTGCGTGAGTGCATGGGTGTGGTGTGGGTGCGGTGGTTTCGGTGCCTGTGCGTGCGTACGTAGGAGACCCGGCACACCCGGCACAAGAGTGAAAGACCCGGCACAAAGCCCGGCACAGGCCCGGCACACCCGGCACAAAATGGGTGGTTTGGCTCATGCGTAGCCCCCGTTGGTGTTTTTGTAGTCTTTGAGGGCGGTTTTGAAGATGTCGCAGCGCTCGGCAAGCCAGTCGGATTCGTTTTGCCCAACTGGCGGGAGGTGGCCGTCTGGCAAATGCAGGACGCGGGCGGGGTTGCCGGTGCCACCCAAGCGTTTGCGCTCTACCCTGCCCTGGTGTTTGCGGTCCACGGCGTTCATAAACTTGGGCTGGTTGAGGGCTTTGAGGCCTTGGCGGTGGCACCAGGCGCTGTACAGCTCGTAGAAGTCTTGGCTTAGGCAGGGGGTGAGTAGCTTGGGGGCGGCTTTGGCGGGGAAGCCGTCGACGTCGCCTTTCTCAAACGCGAGCACAAAGCGGCTGGGACTGTCCAGGCTTTGGTCGATCAGCTCGCGCTTGGCGTCTGTCATGGGGGGTTTGCTGCTGGGGCCGAAGTCGCCCAGGTCGAGGTGCAGCAGGTAGTGGTGCAGTGCGGCGCCGCCGCCTGCGTCTATTTCGGCTTTGAGGCCGGTGTAGAAGTCGGGGCTTAATTTCTCGGGGGTCCAGATGACGGCGTGGCGGCGGTCGTCTTGCTCCACGATGGTGGGCATGGCTTCGTTGGAGAGGAACACCATGTTCACATGGTTGCGCTCGTCATACGCGGCCATGTTTTTGGGGTTGATGCGGATCCACTCGCCGGTAATGAAGGCCTTGAGTTTGTTCTTGACGTGGTACAGGTCGGAGCGGGCGACCACTTCGTCGGCGATAAGGAACAGGCGGCGGCTGGCCCAGTCGTTGAATTTGTCTTCGATGGCGCTCTGGTCGATGATGCGGCCGTAGCGGCCGTAGATGCCCATGATGACCTCAAAAAACATGTTTTTGCCGGTGCCTTGGGGGCCATGGACCACGATGGTGGTTTGCATCTTGGCGCCGGGGTGCTGTATGGGGTAGGCCAGCCAGCGGATGACCCACTGAAATAGCTCCTCGGGGTTGCTTTCCTTTGCGCACATGTAGCGCAGTAGGTCGACCAGGTATTCACAGCTACCGGCCACGGGTGTGGTGGGCCAGCCTGCCCAGAGGTTGCACTCGATGGCTTTGTCGCTGCAGGCGGGGTCGAAGCCCACGTTTTCAATGCGCACGATTTGGCGCTCGGGGTGGTCTGACCATTCGCGGTGGATGAAGCGGCCCATGCAGATGTCGCGCATGTCGCTCAGGGGCAGCATGCAGTGCTCTTGGTGGTCGAACACGGTGCCGCCCTGGCCATAGACGAGGGCGAAGCGCTCCAGCAGTTCGTCGACTGTTTCAATAGGGCGCAGTGGGTCTTTGGCTGCTACCCCGCCCCCCTTGGGTGTTTCTGCCCGCTTGGCAGCGGGGCGCCAATTCAATGCCGTGAGGCGGGCCTCAAGCTGGACGCGCACCACATGCAGGCCTTCGAGGGCGTGCAGGTCGTTGAAGTCCGTCAGTTTGGTGCCTTTGGTGTCGAACGCAGCCTGGCGGGCGGGCTGGTCGGCAAAGGTGGGGACCACAAAGGCGCCGCCGACTTCCATGGCAGCGGCGCTGGCGCATGTGACGCCGGGGTTGCCTTCGCTGAACATGTCATCGTCGGCGCATATCAGTATGCGGGCGGTTTTGTAACGGTGGTGCAGTGCCGCGGCGACCGGGGCCAGGTTGCCCGCGTCAAAAGCGACGGCTACGGGCAGGCCGGTGGCCTCGAACAGGCTGGCGGCGGTGGCGTAGCCCTCGGCCACCAGGATGACGGCGGCGCCGGATGGCATGCCAAGCAGGTGAAAGTGGCCCTTTTTGACCAGACCCTTGGGCCAGAATTCCTTTTCCAGCAGCTTGCGCGGTGCGCCCTGCCCTGCCGCCTGGGCGGCTGCAGCCTCGCCCGGTGCCTTGCGTGGTGCCCGGCCCCGGATGATTTGCAGTCCATGCACTTTGCCGGCCACATCCAGCATGGGGATGGCCATGGCGCCCGATGGGCTAAAGCGCACGCCGTGCCCGGCTACGCCTTTGCGGTGCAGGTATTCACAGTCACCGTCTTCGGTGTATTTCTTCCAGGCGGCGCTGGCTGCGATAGCTGCACGCTCGGCGTCGGCCTTGCGGGCGGCTTCTGACTGGCGCTTGTCTTCGGCCAGGCGCTTGCGCAGGCTGTCGCGCTGCTCGCTGGTCAATTCGTTCTTGGTGATTTCGACCTTGGTGGCGTTGTTGTCCGCACCGCGCCACACGCCGTAGCTGCCGACGATCAGTTCGTCGCCGTTGGCCAGGCGCATTTCGTGCAGGTGATACCAGCCGCGCTTTTCAGACTCGCCCTGCACCTTGCAGCGGCGCAGTTTGCCTATCTCCAGGCTGTCCACCATCAAACCTGCGGCGGTCAGTTGCCCCAGTACGTTGCCGTAATTGCTGCTCATCGTGGTGTCTTTTTTGTTGTGTAGAGGCGTCAGTAACTTGCGCTGCTACTGTTTACATAGCAAAAGGGGCGCGCATTACCCGCTTAGGGAAAGGCGTGGGAGTACCTTTCGGGGGGGGGTGCTGTATCCCTTGACGCTGACGCCATCACTGACGCTGCGCATGTGTTTCCCTGCTTTGAATGTGCGGGGGTTGGGGCTATTGCATAAGGGCTTGTCATTCGCTGCGGCCCTTATCGGCACCATTCGGCCCGTGGGAATCGGGGCATGCTGGCCCTAAATTTCCATACATGAAGCGCCGCACAATCACTCGCCCCATCTCGCCCACCTTGCGGTCCTCTCGCTCGGCGGCTTTGCTCAGGTCGAGAAACTCGCGATCTGTAAGCCACAGCTTGATGTCGTGCTGGCGCTTGATGTCGTCAACCATGTGCAGCTCCAAAAAAAAGCCCACCCTGTGCGCGAACACGGGGCAGGCAAAGGGCGGCACTGCAGAGCAGCGCCACACCACGAACAAAACGACGCATAGGGATGGCAGTCCTTCTGGCTACTACACTGACGGCTCTAACCCACGTCAACTTCACCAGAGGACTGCCAAAAATGAATACCAAGTTTTCGACCACCCGCAATACAACCGCGCCCACCGACTGGCTGACGACCTGGACGCACGAGGAGGAGGGCTTGCTCATAGACCTGCAGGCCAGCATTGGCGTGCGGGACTCATCGCCGCGATGTGGCGTGCTGGAGCTGAACTTGCTCCAGCACGTAATTGGCATCCTGCAAGGCAGGGCTGCTGTGCTGCAGGCGCAAGAGCCGGGCAACTGACCCTTGCAAGGCCACGCACCCAGGCGGACACATTCCCACCGGCAGGCGGCACCGACACGCAGCGGCACAAGTCCAGGCGGGAGACGGATGTGCTTTTCATATCAAACCCCTCCCGCTACAGTTTCAATAGCTGCTTGCGCACGGCTGGCGGGCGTGGGGGCAGTATTTGGCATGTTTTCCCTGCCCCACACGGCATACACACGGTCGGCAATGCGCGGGGGAAGATCGTCCGGCCATTTGTCCACCGCTTGATAAGAAATGCCGATTGCTTTGGCGGCTGCGGTGATGGAGCCGCCCAACAATTCAATGGCTTGAGTTTTGAGCATGGACGCATTAAACCACGGTTTAATGCGTTTGTAAACTCAGGTTGCATCGAATTTGGGTACGATTAAACCAACTATGGTTGACTACTGGAGCAGGCTCGAATCCTTGATGGTCGATGACTGGGATGCCACACGTCTGGCGGCAGAGCTAAAGGTGTCGTACCAAGCGGTTAAAAAGGTACGCGATGGTGGAGCTTTTGGCTCTGTCAACAACTTCAAAGCCGCCAATTTGTTTGGCGTCAACCCTGAATGGCTGGCCAGTGGTAAAGGGAATAAATACCCGGCAGCAATATTTCCGTCCGTTAAAGCGGCTGAGGAGGCCACTACATACGGCACCGCGCCATTGGGACGTGCGCAGGCAGCTATCAACCTGGAGGCGCCAACACTGGCCCAGGCGATCCGGTGCCTAAGCGGCTACCTGGAGCCCATGGACGCCACCACAAAGCGCAGAGTTCGCGGCTTGCTGGCCGATCTGGTCGAAGACCCGCAGGCGCACGAACAAATCGCCGCGATGATGGAGGCGGCTTTACGGTCAGCGAGGCCACGGGTCGAAACACGTTAGCGAATCCATTAACATTTCGTCATCAAAAAAAACTTTAGGGTGTAAACATGGAATTTCTTGCAATATTGTTGTCATTGGCCGTTGTGTGGTTCGTGTATTCGATATCTCGCACGCAGGCCCGCCCAAACGGTGGGGTGCTGCACTGCATGACGTGTGGCACTGATGCCGTCCCTAAAGTAAAAACGGAAGGAAGCCTGGTCATTGAAATCATTCTATGGCTGTGTTTTTTGGTGCCGGGGCTTATCTACTCCATATGGCGATCCACCACGAAAGCAGCGGTGTGCTATAGCTGCTCAAGCAAGCAGCTAGTCCCATTGGACGCCCCAGCAGCCGCGGCGCACAAAAGGCAACTCCAAATGTGAGGTTGCCCTGCGACCCAAAAACGGATGCAAACCGCCCACTGAGGCGGTTTTTTAACGCCTTGTGAAAAATATTTGATATTAATTTAACCTTAGTTTACTTTTGCGTTAAACCGTGGTTTAATTCACCCCATACCGCCACCCAACGGCGGAAATGGAGTGAAAAGTGCAGACGAACACAACAGTAGCCTACCTAACTAGCCAAGACGATCTTGGCCGTGGCAACGACAACCAAAACGAAACCCAGCACGTCGAACAAATTCCCGATGGCGCATGCGCTTCGTGGATGGCCAGTGATGACGCCACCGTTCGGTGCGTAGCTGGAGGGCTTCATCAGCCTAGTCTGGAGCGGGTGGTTGACCCACTCCCCAACGCCGATAAACATGATCCCCAAGCTGAGCAGCAGCGCATGTGCGTTGGAGATACCACGCACGTCGACGGTAAGGCTGGCAGTTGCACCCGTTGCGCCAAGTGCCACAAAGAGGTGGTACCAGTGCTCGACCTTGAGCCAGGTGTTCGTTTTGTCGCCCATCAACACGCTCCTTTAGAAACGGCCATTGTGCTGCAAGGCGGTGCAGCATGACCACCAACACCCGCCTCAACTGGCTGGCCGCCATCATCATCGGCATGCTGCTGGCCAGCGCCCACCTGCTCGATGGCCCCAGCGAGCTGGAAGCCACGCAGGCCGTGGCCGCAGATGTACACGACGCCATCAAGAGCGCGCAAACCGTCCAAATGGCACAGGCGGTGCAACCATGAGCCGCACCTGCAACGTGCATGGCGCATGCCAGCAACGAACCCCAGCCTGCCTGGGCTGCGAACACCATGCGCTGGCGCAATTCGTACAAGCCAGCCGCGACACCGGCTGCTGCGTGCCGTTTGGCGACTGCGCCGACACCGAGCCCAGCCTCACGCCATTTGAACGCATTGCCTACTGGGGCGCCGTTGGCCTGTCGGTGGGCTGCAGCCTGGTGGTGGTTTTTGGCACCGCGGGCTACCTGTTTACCAAACTTATTTAACCAACACCATGACTACTGAGCAAGACCCCATGGGCCTAAACCCCCACACGCCCGGCGCCAAGTTGGACGCCGGTAAAAACCGCCTTGGCCTGGTGTTTACCGGCTTTGCCAACGCGCTTGACGAGGTGGGCCGCGTGGGCACCTATGGCGCGCAAAAGTACACCGCCGATGGATGGCGCCACGTGCCCAACGGCGTGGAGCGCTACACCGATGCCATGTACCGCCACCTGCTGGCCGAAGCGTCTGGCGATGTTTTTGACAATGGCACCGAACTGCTACACGCCGCCCACACCGCCTGGAACGCACTCGCCCGGCTGGAGCTGCTTATCAACGCCCAAGGGGGCGCGGCATGACCCACCCCGCCAACGCCGAAACCATCATCACTGCCGAGGCAAAACGCGCCCGTGCGGTAGACGACAAGATGCGCGCCCTGCACGCAGAGCACGCCGCTACCGATCGCGTGTGCTGCGCCTGCAACCAAACACTGCCAGAGCACATGTTTGGCAAAGACAAGAGCCGCACAAGCGGGTTCAACCCACGCTGCAAACCCTGCAACCGCCTGCACATCAAAGGATATTGCAAGGTCGTTACAACAGAGCGCGACCCACGGCTGGTGCCACCGCGCGAAATCAACATCATGCAGGGCGTGTATGTGCCACCGCGTGACACGTATTACCGCAATGATGGCAACAAACACATCAAATCGCTGGGGTTTTGACATGACCACCCGCCACGACTGGACGCCTGCCGAGCTGCAGCAGCTGCGCGACCACTACCCCACCACGCCTACGCGCCAACTGGCTCACCAGATGAGCCTGCCAATTGAAAAGGTATACGCCAAAGCCATGCGCCTGGGCCTGCGCAAAAGCGCCGAATTTATGGCCACAAGCGATAAAACAGGCCGCATTCTCAGGGGCGGCAAGCTCAGCCAGGCCACGCAATTTCAAAAAGGCCACACCACCTGGAACGCGGGCCGCAAAGGCTGGCAGGCCGGTGGGCGCAGCGTGCAGACGCAATTCACCACCGGCATGCTGCCGCCCAACACCGTGCCCGTGGGCAGCCTGCGCACCGTCACCTGCAAAGGCATTACCCAGCTAGAGCGCAAGATTGGTACCCAAAGCGGCCCCAACCACATGCGCTGGAAAGCGGTGCACCGCCTGGTGTGGGAGGCCGTAAACGGCCCCGTGCCACCCGGCAGCATTTGCGTTTTTAAGCCCGGCATGCGCACCCTGGTGGAGTATGAAATCACCGTCGACAAGGTGGAGTGCATCACCCGCGCCCAAAACGCCCAGCGCAATCACCCAAAAAACAAATCCCCCGAGCTGGCCAAGCTGTACCAGCTCAAAGGCGCCATCACCCGACAAGTTAACCGCATTCAAAAAGAGGCAACCGCATGAGCAACCCCCACATTAACGAGCTGCGCACAGAGCTGCTGGCCACCCTGCGCGATTTGCGCAACCGCACCAACCCCATGGAGCCAGACCGCGCCCGCGCCGTTGCGCAAGTGGCCGCCGTGCTGGTGGACAGCGCTCGGGTTGAGGTGGAGTACATCAAAGTGACCGGCCAGGACACCAGCAACTTTATCGACGGCCTGAAAGCACCCGACGCCATGGCTGCCATTACCAATACCCACAACGGCACCACCATCGACCGCAGCCAAGCGGGTGTGGTGCGGCACACGCTGGGGGATGATTAATGAGCATTGACAACCCTGCCTCAGCCCTAGACCGCGCACTGGGCGCGGAAGAGCGGGCGAACGTGCGCGTTTGTGAGCTTGAGGATGCACTGTCTCGCGTTGCAGTCTGCATCCTGTCGGCTGACCTGTCCAAAGCGCAGCGAAAAAAGCTAATCGCAGAATTGCGCCCCGAGTTTGACAAGGTGATGGCATGAGAAAACTATCACCCTACGGCCGAAAATTGTTGCAACGCCAGCAAACGCAAGACCGCCAGCAAGCCGAGCGCGACTTCTTTGCCGCCGTGCAGCGCGACGTGCGCGGCCTGCAGATTGACGCTGGCCTGCACTGCTGGACCGGCAACAACGCAGGCACCATGGTCAATACCTGCGGGCGGCTGCTGTACATCGTAGCCTTTGCTGCCAACGCGGCCGGGGTATCGCACAACCACCCGGATCTGCGCATCATGCGCGGCATGTCGGAGGCGCTGGGCGGTCTGGCAGACGACCTGGACGCCATCGAGCGCCACCGCGCAAGCATACAAAGCGGCCTTGGCGCCATTGATCGGCTTTTGCCACTGTGCACGCTGGGTGCGCTGCTGGAGGGGTCGCACGAGCTGGAGCAACGCCTTAACTCGGTGCGCGGCATGGGCACGCAGGATGTGCGGGGGTTGATTGGGGTGGAGGCCGCATGACCACCCTCCCCTGGTACTCCGACGCCGAGATCGACAGCATGTGCGAGGGCCTGGCCAGCAACGCCGCCAAAGTGCGCCACCTGCGCCGCCAGGGGCTCACCGTATCGCGAAAGCCAAACGGAAGGCCGCTGCTGATGCGTGCCCACGCTGAAATGGTGCTTAGCGGCCTACAGCAGGCGCAGGCGGCTATCAAAACGGAAGCAAGAACCGGCGCGCAGCCCAACCGCGCGGGCCTTGTACTGCAGTTTGGGCAGCGCGGTGGGTAACGCAAAAGTGAGCTGACTGCGCGGCTTTTTGCGCAGGTCAGATCGACTGCCGGGTTAGCCCCGGCTCTACTACGGAGAAAAGACATGGACATACAACGACTGCGGAACCTGACAACTGGCCGGCTGCACACCAAGATGGAACACATTTACGAGGACATTGCGCTGATAACTGGCGAGGACGGCGTGATGACGCACCAACTGCCGAACGCCTGCCGAGCAATGGACCCGTACTTGCGCGAGAAGGTGACGGACGCAAGGTTTTGGGATGGCGAATACGACACCACGCACGCCGGCGAGATAGACGTTCCGCCGATGGACGAGGCGGCGCAGAAAGCGATGCGGGAGCGATACGGCGCAATGCCATCGTTGCTGGCCTCGATAGGGGCTAACGCCGGAAATAAGCCGCCGCAGGTCGGGCTTGATTGACCTGTTAGCCATCAACACGGTGGCGGAAAGCAAAGGAATATGAATGAGTTGGCTCTTTTCGCGGGCGCTGGTGGAGGAATACTCGGCGGCTCACTGCTCGGGTGGCGCACTGTCTGTGCCGTCGAGTGGGAGCCCTACCCCGCAAGCGTACTTGCCGCACGACAAAATGACGGCTTTCTCCCGGCCTTCCCGATTTGGGATGACGTTCGCAGCTTTGACGGAAACCCTTGGCGTGGAATTGTTGACGTGGTTTCTGGCGGCTTCCCGTGCCAGGACATCAGCTTGGCCGGAAAAGGTGCCGGAATCAGCGGCGAACGATCCGGCATGTGGACTCACATGGCGCGCATCATTGGCGAGGTTCGACCACGCTTCGCGTTCGTGGAAAACAGCCCAGCTCTGCTTACTCGGGGACTTGGAGTTGTCCTCGGTGACTTGGCCGCGCTCGGGTATGACTGCAAATGGACAGTGCTGGGAGCTGCCGACGTTGGCGCAAACCACCAGCGTGACAGGTTCTGGCTTGTTGCCAACGCCCCTGGCGAGCAATACAAAAGTACATCACATGCGGAGCAATGGCCGTCCTGCGCGGAGTTACTGGCCAACTCCGACGACGCAGGACAACATACAGGTTCGCGGGGTTGGGGCGGCAGCGAATGCGCCCAGCCGGGGAACAACTCTTGGAGGGGCAGTGCGGATATGGAGAACTCCTGGAGCTTGCGTAGTGGAGCCAAAATCAACGGTCGTGAAACTGACAGGGCGGAAGACATCGGACCCACAAGTGGGTTTGGCCGATCAAGTTGGTGGCAGTCTGAACCCGACGTGGGTCGAGTGGCTTATGGGGTGGCCGCTCGGGTGGACAGACTTAAAGCCATTGGAAACGGACAAGTGCCACTGTGCGCAGCCAGCGCATGGCGGATGTTGACGGCTAACGCAATGTAGGCATCAATGCCCACGGTTGATACATCCCGCCGACCCCGTTGTTTACAGCACTAAAAGTAGCGGACAAACCCGGCAAGAAAGCCCAACAAATGATCACCCACAACCGGAGCGCGTAACATGGCCACCATGGGCAGACGCAGAAAAACCACAGACCACGGCCTGGAGCCACGTGTCTACCAAAAACACGGCGCATTTTTTTATGTGCACCGTGACACCGGCCGCTGGGAGTCGCTTGGCAAGGACAAGGACGCCGCCAACCGCAAAGCCAGGGTCTACAACGACCCCGATGGCCTTTACGGCACGGTGGTGTACTGGATGGACAAATTTCTGATCGACTGCGAAGCGCGGGTGAAGGGACAAACTCTGGCCCAGCGCACCTTTGACGACTACGCTAAAGCCATCCGCACCAAAGACGGAGCCCCATCACACGGGGCCCTGCGCACTTACTTTGCGCCCCCCATGACTCCGTTGGACGTGACATCCAGCCACATCGAGGACTACTTGAGCGTCGGACTCAACGCCGGGCGTGCGGTGCCTGCCAACCGCGAAAAGGCGTGCTTCAGCGCCTTCATGGGCTGGCTGATCCGCAGCGGGCATGTGGCCGGGCTTCAGGTCAATCCATGCCTGCGCGCCAGTGGTGTGCACCGTAACCCCGAGAAAAAGCGCGAGCGCTATGTCACGCACGAAGAATTCCGCGAAGTTTTCGCCGTGGCCAGCCGGTCAGAGCGGTTGCTGATGGAGTTGACTTATCGCACCCTGCAGCGCCCCGAGAGCGACATTGTGTTGTGGGACACCAGCGTGGTCATCACCGAGGGCGGCCGGCGCAAGCTGGACTTCATCCAGAACAAAACCGGCACGCCACATAAGATTGGATTCAGCCAGGCCATGGAAGACCTGATCCCCCACCGTGAAGGCAACGTGCGCAAGCTGCGCGAGCCGCTGGTGCGCACCCTAAAGGGTGAGCACTACACATACAGCGGCCTCAACTCCATGCTTCGCCGGTCTATCACCAAGGCCAACAAACTGCGCAAAGAGCGCGGCGTGGAGCCGATGGCGTACTTTGGTTATCGGGATCTGAAGGGTAAAGGCGCCAGCGATATGTACTACCTGGCCAAGGTGCCACTGGCACAGATTCAGCAGCTGCTGGGGCATGCGAATCAGACCACCACCGAGATCTATATCAAGGCCCGTTGGAGGGAAACAGCAGAGCCGAATATGGTGGTGATGGCGTGAGTCAGACTACTGGATATTAGACAGTTGTCCAATAAAATGTCCAATAAGCAAAAAGGCCACTAGCAAAAAGATAGCAGCCTTTGCAGTATCCACGCGGCGTAAATGGTGGGATCTGAGAGATTCGAACTCTCGACCTACGGATTAAGAGGCGGATGCCCATTACGGGCTGCAAGCCGCATGGATACTTGATTTTAGCTCGTAGACTGTCAAAAATAATTCACGCCAAAAACGCTTAAAACGTCACTTTTATGGTCTGTTTTTGGGTCTAAAACACTGGATATTAGACAACCGCAGGCACCCACTCCGACAACCCCGCAGCAATAGCTGCGCAGGCCAGCGACGTGCGGCGGTCGATGGCGATTGGATTGCCAGTGGTGCGGCTGTGGCCGGTGATCCAGTCTTTGTACGTGCCCAGCGCTACGCCCAAGGATTCGGCGGCGCGGGCTTGGGTGTAGCCCATCGCAGACTGCCAGGCGCGCAGATCGGCGGGTGTCATGCAACGAGCCCACACTGAGCGCATTGCCACATTCCTGGCCCATCGGCCACCAGTACAACGGACCCGCATTTATGGCACGGCGTCTTTGCCATAGTGTTTGCTGGCCGGTCTACAGATTGGCAAACCCAGTCCGATAGAGTCAATCCGATTGCCTGGGACTGGCGCACCCAGCGGGATTTTGTGCCTGCTGGTGCCCTGATGACAATTGTGTCTTGCTTGTCCATGATGTATATTTGCGGCTCGGGCTGCAAGGCCTGTGGATTGAAACACTGCGAAAGCAGGACTGAAAAAGGGGCTTAGGCCCCTTTTTTTATTTGGCTGTCACTGCAACAGGACTATCCCAATCGCAAGCATAAGACTCATCGTCGAGGGCGTAAGGCGTGAAATCTTCATCAACCCCAAACTCTTCCACGATCTCAGCCATGTCAACATCCTTACCTTGTAGCTCCAATTGGACGATTGCGTTGCTTGCGTCCCATTCTGGAGTCGCTTCCCAGGCGATGCTGTATTCGTTTCCTGCCGCATCAATTGCGGGGCTGTAGTAGCGCACGTCACCATCGGTGCCGTAGTTGTCCGCCACGGCAGCCTGCGTGATGGCGTATTCGACGCCGTTAAATATAACGCTGCCGTTTTGCTCTTTGTAATGTGCGAATGTTGTCATGATGATGGTCCTATCAGGATTCCCGGTGCCGCCGGGGCGGTGGACTTGCTTTATTGATTGCCTGTCCATGCATTGAATTATAGGCTCAATTTGAGCCATTGCAACATTATTTTTTAGGCACAAACCATTAAACGCAAAAAAGCCCGCCACCTCCGAAGAAGTGGCGGGCTTTGGCATGTGGTGAGCAGAAGCTACATGCCGGGCAATCTGTACTCAGGCTCTTGCCCGCGCCGCACTGCAAAGGCATCCGATCTGCACGATGCATACGCAGCGTTTATTTTGTCGGCGTCGGCGGCAAGCTCTCGAAGTAGTCCGCTAAGACGCTCTGAAAGTAGCCCACCGGTTTGGGCGGGGTCAGTTGCACGATCACTGGCGGCGGCGGCAGCTGCACCTGGGGCGCCACCACCACCTGCCCCACATCCGGCGGCGTGTGGGTCGCGCAGCCGCCCAGCAGGCCCAGCAGCGCGGCGAAGACGATCAGACAGATCAGCAAGAGTTTGGACATGGTTGGCATCCTTGAGGTTTTGGGTTTGGGTGATGGATTGCAGGGCCTGCTCGGCGCTGCGGGTTTTGGCGGTCTCGCTGGCCAGCAGCGCGGCGGCTTGGGATTTTTGGTCGTTGATGGCTGCGGTGTATTCGGCGGCGGCGCGGTCATAGCCACGGCCATCGATGTACTGCCACGCGCCGAACAGCAGCACGATGGCGGCCAGCACTGCGGCCAGGCGGATCAGGATGGCGGCGCTCATGCTTGCAGCACCGTCTTGGCAACGTCAAACAGAGCTGTGCGCTCTTCCAGCCCATTGGTGCCGCCGTTGATGCGCCGGGTGACCAGCATAAAGTTGCCCGCGTCGGCCAGCGCATTGAGACCATGCTCGCGCCAGTACCAGCCGGCCGATCGCGCGGCCAGCTCTGGCGTGGCAAGCAGCGTAGGGTCTGCAAGCAGGTCGACGCCCAATGCATCACCCGTGCGCTGGTAGTTGGCACGGCCGGTGGTCTGCAGCAACCCCCTGCCCTTGAATCGGAACCCATCGCCGGGCTGTGTGTTACCCAAGTCCGCCCTGCCCTCGTAGTGCGCCTGGGCAATACTGGGGCCCCAGATTTCGACCAGCCAATGCAAGCCGCCGGACTCGTGCCCGATCTGGGCCAAAAATGCGGCCTGTCGGGCGGGCGTGTTGATGTCAAACTCTGCCATTGCCGCCTCTATGTGCGGAAAAAACTCGCGCGCGCGGTCGATACGGGCGCCGGTGCATTGGGCAAGCTGTTGTGGGGTCATGGTTCAACCTTCCTTGACGCGGGTGCGGATGATTAGTACGGCAAAGCCCAGCAGCACCAATGTTTCGGCCATGCTGGGGAATGTGTGGTTAACGTGTTGCCACGGGTTGGGCGGCACGCCCAGGGCCAGCAATACCGGGGTGATGACGGCACCCGCTGCGCCCAGTGCCAGCAGCAGCCAGGCCAGAGCCTTGAGGGAATCGACCACGCGCGCATGCGCTGTGAGGCCCGGGGCGCAGGGTGCGGTGCGCTCCAGTTTGTTGAGGGCTTCGGCCAGCACGATGACGGCGGCCAGCCAGTGCACTACCTGCAGCGTGGCGGCCATTACGCACCCCCTTGAGACGATGGCGCGGCAGGCCCCTCGGATAGGCGGGCAATGGCGCCAATTAGCACACGCTGGGCACCACCGCCCACGGCAAAGGCGGCACTGAGCAAAAGCGCGTCGGGCAAGTTGGCAATGAGCAGCGCCAGGGGCGTGAGGTAGCCCGCTGTGATGCTGCTGGCAAAGGCAACAGACATGCGCCGCAGCGTGGTGCGCAGCAGCTTGGGCCAGGTGTCTGCATCGCCCGGCACACTGTTGAGCAGGATGATGGCGACAAGTGAGCCGCAAAAACCGGCAATCATCAAATCGACGCGCAAACCCAGTGGCACGCCGAACAACGTGATCATGGGGATGGAGATGCCGGCCGCGGTGAGGGTTGCCACGGCTGCGGCGGTGCTGGATGTGGGTTCGGGCACGTGGGAGCCTCCGTTGTAATGGGGTGGTGTGTGTTAGCAGTGCTCGCCACGCGGGTCGAGCGGATCCAGCAGCGTGTCGCACACCCATGTGGCTACAGCCTTGCGCCAACCGCTGCCGCCCACGTAGCGCTGCAGGCGGGTTGTGAGCAGCAGCTCGTGCGGGGGCTCGGCAAATAGCACGGTAGCGATGGTGATGTTGGTGAGCACGTCAACCACAAAGCCCAGCGCCACAAAGGGGGCCAGCAGCGCGTAGGCCACGCGGGATAGTCGCTGCGCGAGGTGAGCGCGGTACACGCCCATGACCAGGGCGTAGAGGGCGTAAAAGCACCAGAGCCAGACGACGAGGATGATGCCTGTCATTAAACCCCCAGCGCGGTCTTGATAGCGACCACAAACGCCGCCCACTGGGCCGCCACGGGCGCAACATCATTGGCTGCGCGTGCTTGCTCTTTGCAAGTCAA
>OFRM01000574.1_pt1 | contig 14640 bp, 32 predicted proteins | sample 1543101 | NCBI WGS metagenome assembly OFRM01 (sample SAMN07774223, study PRJEB24372) | wastewater metagenome | isolation source: Exp Tend VB 0WW | collected 2016-02
CACCCAACTTCCATGAAAAAGCCTGTAACTTTTTCAAGCGTGTACACGTCTACAACGTCTTTGGCGGCTTTTGGTGCAGTTTCGACAAAATATGCCAAACTGGTACCGCTACACACTGACTCAAGCATCTTTACTGGCAAGGAGATGGGTGTTCCTGGACTTAAGTCCGCCAGATTCTCCATCTTATCCTTGAGAGTAATGTACGTCACGGTGACATCACTCTTAAATATGATTTTCTACAGAGCTATTCTTTGGACCAGTTCGATTTTTTTGAATATCGGATGGTGTTGTGTGTGCAACTTGTCAATCTCTTTAATCGACGTTTTGCTGATATTGACCTTGTGACTAAGTCCTAGCCACCAAATCTTGTAACAACCCATTTCTGTGCCAAGAATCAAAGCAAGACCAATATCAGTCCAAATCAAGTCCCCTGATGCAAAAATTGGTTCCATTCATCTAGATTGATCACTAAGAGTGAAGTTGCTTCGGATGAAGTCGATTACCATCTGTGGATCTGCCTTGTCGGAGAACACGATGTTCGGACCGTGCTTGTCCAGCATAACTGCTGCCAGGTGTTGGTTAATCCTAACCATGCCTGTAGCAGTATTGATACCACACTGATGACTACCACACTCAAATTCTTTCTGTGACCTGACAGGAACAAGAGAGTGACTCTTCATTGGGCAGTGAAAATGAACGATACAGTTAAGGTCGTCATACCTCGACAGGACTTCGTACTGACTTCTTGCGCCTGCACTTGGTTTTGCCCCATGGGCGACCTGACGTTCGTTTACAAAATCAACCTGAACCAAGTCTCGACACTCAGGACGGTTGAAGTTCTGACGCCTCCTAGACGAGATTAGAGTGTTTCCTCCAACCTTCATTCCAAAGTGACCAACCGTCACGTCGTTAAATGCCTTGTAGGCACCCTGAGAAACACACCAATCCACAACGTTTCGAAGGGTTTCTGGAACGGAAGGACTATTCCAGGCAATTAATTTGTCAGTTCCTCCAACAACATCTGTACGGGTGAAGGTGTTAGATGACCTTGACATTGCCATATTAACAAGCTCTGTCAAAACCTTGTCTCTGTCATGGGTAATGGAATAGGTGGCAAGCTCTGGACAGATAATCATGTTCTGTCCGTTTTGGACATCATTAGCAAGCACGAGGTTGCAGGAGTTCTTCTTGAGCAAGTCAAGTCCTGCCTCATATTGTGCATCCTCGGGCATACCGGCTGTGGTCTTGAAACCAATCAGAAAGATATCCTTACGCTTTGCGCGGATTTGACCGATTAGTTTGTCGGCCACACGAAGATGCATGGTTGCATCACCATTCTTTGTCTTGAGACGTGGCTCTCTTTTGCCAGAACGAGTAAGCCTCTGAATTTCATCCAAGATATGACCTTCAAAGTCACACAAGGCAACGCTCATGAAAATCATCTTTGTGTCAGGATCAGTAACAATACGCTCAAGGTACTGAGCAACGTCTTGATTACTTTCTCCAATCATCGTGATGCGTTGACCATTTCTACGTTCGGCCATGCTTCCGATTGCCATCTTGGTAAGTCCAAGATGAACTTCGGTCGTGATGTTTCCAGCGTTCGTCAACTTTTCCTCAATCTTGTTGAACAAGGAAATAGCCGACTTGCCATATGCTGGCGCAGAAATGGCAAGATGAGGACGAACATGGAAAACAGTGCCACCACCAAGAACGTAGATTTTCTTCATTTGGTTTCCTTTGGGCAAATAACCCACATGAAGATAGGCGTGAACCGATCTTCCTTTTTGTTACGCTTCTTACTGTACATGTGATATTCCGAGGTCAAGGCAATTGTTCGGTGAGTTCCATCAATAACCTGATAGAACTTGCCCCTCTTCAAACACAAGGGCGCCAAGTGTTGCATGGCGGTTTGAAAATCATTATCCTTGTAGCCGTGATGGTTTGGCAAAGCAAAGAAATCTTGACAGATTCCCTTGTAACAATCAACTTGAGTTTCAGACACACGGTTATTGGCGGTCTGTTGAACGTCTTCGATAAAGACAGGTTTCATTTCCCAATCTTTAACAGCAGCAATGGCTGGAAGTACGTGTTCATACTCTTCCATCAGCATGAACTTAATTTTGTCAACAGGAGACAAAACCGAAAACGCTGCTGCCCCTTCAAGAAAATTGCCATCCGAAGGAAATACCTTACAGAGCACTTCGCCGTAATAGTCACCTTCGGCAGTAAAGTCGAAGGTCATATCTGCGAAGTGACGACGAACCCACCAGAAGTCCAGAGCCTTGTCCAGACCCATTTTTCCCTGTGGGTATGCCTGCATAAAAAACTGGTGCATGGACTTGAAGTCCGTTGGAACATTAACAGAGACAATCCGCGAGCACCGACAAATGCCCTCGGAGTCACATCCAGATTCCTCGCATGAATATTCGCTGTCCGTGTCGAAATTCAACACGTCCCGCCAGTCATCAGAATTTAACTTGTCATCAAACATTTTTCTACCAAGGGTGTCGGGTCTAGAAGATTATCTGGTTGGGGTTTATCAAGATGCCACCAAACAGGTTCAACCGTACCCTTAGTATAACACTCAAGGTGAAGCATGGCAAGTGGTTTGCCTTTGTCTTTTTTTAACACTCGCTTGATGGTGCCAAGGAAATCGCCTTCAAATACAAAATCTCCCACTGCCAGATTTTCATTTGGGTCAATTTCCCCGTAGAGAATAACTCCCGAGTCGCCCTCAACCATAATAGCCTTGGTGTCAAGCCACCAAGGACTCTCAGCCAAAATACCTGTGAACGGAACAATGGCAACAATCGTGCCACTTTCCATAGCCACAACTTTTGTCCCTACCTCTGCGTACAAGTCAATACCTGTGTGTACATCATGTTTTCTGACGGCAGCAAATGATCCCTCGGGACCTGGAAGCGTTATTTCTTTGATTGGTTGTCGCATTTTGACACCACGAAAAACTGATAGCGTTCTGACTCATACCATAAGTGTTTGGCTTTCTGAGTTTCCATTTCGAAACCGTTAATTGACCAGCCTGCCATAAATCTGTTGTTTTCTGACTGTTCAATTTTTGTCACAAGCATTGTGAATTCGTTCGGTTCTCCGTAATATCTGTTGTATGGGTTGACTTCCACTCGAATCAAATCTCCCACCTCAATTTTTGCAGGATGAACTTCGTCGGCGTGTCTAGGCCATTTACGACCAAAATTACTAGGCGGTAGTCCTTTAGGTGCCATCTGAAATTACCTCTACGGTTCGAATGTCCAGTTCAGGGACTTTGTATTTTCGTTTTCGGTCAACATTATACAAGACATAATAGGTTACGGTCCGGTCGTCCCATTCAACAATTTTATCTAGAACAATATGCAGACCATTTCGCCAAGCCTCAGTGTTCCAAGCGTTTGCATAAAAGGTCATTTTAACCAAGTTACCGGCTTGAAGCATTTCCTCGAAGGGCTCAAAGGTCATTTGACATCAACCCGCGAAAGCAGAAAAATTTGATCTCGCCCTTCTTTCAAGTAATTAGAATGTTTCTTGTTTGTTGCAAGTTCAACCAAAAGAACACCACGATGCTTCACGTTGAGTCCAACAGAACGCCAAACTTCATCAATTTTCAAAACAAACCCTACACACAAAGGCACAAAGTGACTCGAATTGTCTGTTGGATCAGATTCAATTCGAATCAAGTCACCAAGGTGAATGTCTTCAATTGGCAAATCCCCAGGAGTTCTGGCCGGAAAGAAATGTGTCATTTTGGACACAGCTCCCGAAACTTGGTACACAAGCCATTATAGATGGGACGATAGGTAGTCTGATAGTCAATCCACTTATTAGATGGATTGGTCCACATTTCCCACCACCAGTCGTTCGGTTCCTGGTAGTTGTAAATCTTCCCCTTGTCAGCAACCTGACAGCCAAAAGTCATAATACGAAGGCTGTGAAACAAGCTCTTCTTTCCGCGCTTGAAGTCGCCTTCCACTTCGAACTTCTTCTTGGCCTTCACAAAACTGTGAGAAGCCTTCTGTGAGATAGACTCACGAAGGACACGCTTGTCCAGCTTGAAGTCCCACACGTGATCCTTGAGCTTTAGAGACGGGTCTAGGAAATAACACTCCAAGGCATAGGACTCATGAGCCCAAAGCCCGCGCTGAAAGCTCTGTTCGTCATGGATGACAAAAGAATACCCATCACGGTCCAAGATTTCATGCTTCTCGGGCATGTACTTGAGAACAGTGATAAAGTCTTCGTCAGAGTCGCTTACAGCCGTGCCATAAACCCGTGAGCCGTATGGATAAACGGCTACAACCTGCTCGTCACGCTTTCGGAGCGACTTGAGGAGTGTTTCGTACTTGTTGGTTGTTTCCAGCGTTGGAGGCTGGGACGATAGTAGCGATGACATGTTTTCCATCCGCACGAGGCTGTGCCTCTATCTTATGCGGTCCCACACTCAAAAGCAACTTCTTTATTATCTCAGTTGCTTGTTCGGGATGTGCTTTTTCTCTACCCTTGAGACGAACTATAATTTGAACCTTGTCACCGTCCTCAAGCCATTCCTTGACGTGATTTGCCTTGACCTCAAGATCATGAACATCCGTCACTGGACGCAAGGTCAGTTCTTTAATTTCTTGAATGACCTGATTTTTCCTGGCTTGCTTTTGAGCCTTTGTCTGGTCGTACTTAAACTTGCCATAGTCCAAGATTTTACAGACTGGCGGGTTATTGTTTCTGTTCATTTCTACCAAGTCAAGTCCTTGTGCATATGCTTGCCTAAGGGCATCTTGAAATGGAACAAGTCCCACCATTTTGCCAGAGGCATCCACAAGTCTAACTTCATAGACGCCTCTGATTTGCTCATTAATTCTATTTCTCTGCTGTGACATTCCGTTTATTTATTCTCCTTAATTCGAATACTCTCTACATCAACGATTCTTGTCGTTGTCCAGGCACCTGGCGCTATTTGAATTTGAGCACCATACTTTTCTTCCAATACTATGTGATATTCTTTGCCACGTTCTACAAGTCCTGCCAAATAATGTAAACGTGACTGTGGACTAAAACCCAAGTCTTTCAAGATGACATATGCTTGGTCGATTTTCATGCCATCAAGAAAATCCTTGAAGTATTCTTCCATGTGCGTTATGTCATCCAAACTGAATTGATCCCTTCTTTACCTTACCAGTTGTTGGGTCAATTTTAAACGCCATCCTGTTCGGGTCATAGTCACGAATGACCACAGTTCCAACGTGAAAGTTCACCTGGCACTCCTGTAAGATTTTGATAGCCTCATCTTCTGGCATGCCTTCCAGAAAGTCTTTCCAAAATTCTTTTGCGTCTATTTTATTAGATTTCATGCGTGCATTTGAAAGATGAGCCAAATAACTTTGCCATTACACTCACCCAAAACATAACCTGTCCTCTTGGTAACGTAGTCAATGTTTGGATAGGTTATTCTGAAATAACCGAAATCGTTTAAAAGCTTCTCAGCTTCAATAACGTCTATCCCTGTCAAAAGATCAGAAAGATATTCTTGTTCTCTAAGAGTTGTCCGAAAGTCTTCCCAAGACTTTACCGCAAGGTCATTGTGGAAATCAACCAAGGTGGTCATCCAATCCACGCTCTAATGACTTTACCGGCTTTCACGTCCATGTTAACACGATTTAGGTCGAAGTCTGTGTTAACGACTTGAGGAAAGCCGTCTCTTGTTACAACATTGGGTTTTCCACCGCCAATAGCAATAAGTCGGCTTGCTTGGTTCTCGTCCATTCCAACAAGTTTTTTGGTGTCAATCTTAACGGTCATTGTCTTGTTTTGACATGCTTTCGATTTTCCACTTAGCAGATACCACTTCCTGAAAAAGCACTATCTTATGCATAATGAAAAAGGTAGAGGCTAGAATAAATCCTACACCAGCATTGACCTGCAAAATAACAGCTAACAACCCCGCGAGGATTATCACGGTTGCTATGGTCAATATTGTTTGTTTAAGTAAGAGTTCCATTTGTTTTGGAGTGGAACATACAGGAGTCGAACCTGTTATCTTTTCCTTATCAGGGAATAAACGGGGTATAAGTCCGCTGCCTTAACCGTTTGGCTCATGTTCCGAAATTCGTGTAATCTTTAGCGTGTTTGGTCCTTGGTTTATTGTCAAATGAAAACGTTATTTCTGCTTTGTAGTCTATCGTATCCTTACCTGAAATAAATAGTAGCTGGTCTTTATCTTCAACATACAAAACCAAATAATCTACAGATTGTGGGATTCTATTACGTTTACAGGGAGTTTTTCTAGTCCCTGGTGTGGTTGAAACCAAGCTTAAAACAGCGTTTTCATTATGTGTAGTCGTTGTTTTGACTTGAACAGTTTTCAGAGAGTCTTTGTAATAGACCACTAAATCAAATACGGACAAGTCACATAATGCCTCAACAAATACCGGAATTTCATTGGCAATAAAATATGAAATTGCCTTTGAAACGCCAAGTCCACCTTTTGTTTTTGTGTGCATTAGAGGATTGTAAAAGATTTGCCTATTCTTGGCTCATTGTACTTAGCATATCCAGTGTGAACTTCAAGGTTTGGGGCTGGATTGCAAATTCCTGCACTGTGCGTGTGACCACACAAAACCGTTATCTTCTTTGTTGGATTTTCCTGAGCTAGCTTCAACAAGGCATCACCCATTTTCTTAGAAGAGAAATGAGGCATCCAGTTGTCGTCACTTGGTTTTCCCATGTGGACAGCAGCCTCAGCAAAAGGAGGCACATGAGTTCCCACATAAATGTGCTCATAAGTCTGCAAGGCTTCTGTTCCGACCTTGTAAATGTAGTCGGCGGCTTCTTGTGCCAAAACCTGAATCTTGGCATACTTCTCATGCCTAAAGGCAGCAAATACAGGTCCAAGTTCCTGGATAATGTAATAATCCATCATGTCAACCTTGGACTTGTACCAGTTCGCATATCCGCCGTCGTACCACCCATCATGTCCAACCAGGGCAACCTTGTCAGAAAGCCTTACAATGCCCTTAGAAGGCAGCCAGGAGTCCCTAAGGGCACCGTTGGCGAGAATGTCCCTGACGTTGGCAATCGACCCTCTGTAAAAATCGTGGTTGCCACAAACGAAATACAGGTGTGAGTTCTGTGTTTCAAGGGCAGTCTTCCAAGTTGTCATAAATCCAACGACACTTGGAGCCTCGGCAATATCGCCTGTGACAACAAGCGCATTTCCAAAGTCAACCTTCGCAAGAACGCTCTTCAAGAAAATCTTGTTTGAGGTCTCGTCTAGGAAATTGAGGTGAATGTCAGTGGCCCAAAATAGTTTCATACTTGTTGTCCTGTCAATAAATCAAACTTGGCGATTTCGAGCCAACCACCCTCGTCTTCATCTTCTTCGTTGTCTTTAACGTATTTTTCAGCTTCGTGCTTAGTTCTAAAGACAGCTTCTGGTGGACCGCCACCATGCTCATAGCTGGAATATACCACCCAAACTTTGTTGCTGTAACTCATCGCAGTTCCACATCCCAAGAAGTATATTCAATTGCTCTTCCGGCGACATGCAGAGTGATGCTTTCTCTAATGTCACCCTGAAAATCCTCAGACCTGTATTCTAGCCTCAGCCACCTGAATGTCTTTGGCTTAAAGACACGAAAGCCGTCATCCATCCAGTCACGTGCAATAAGTCGTCTCATCGGTAAATCTTTCCGTTGTCTTTATATTCTTTTTCAGGTTCATGGTCGTCGAATTTCCACCTAAGTTCTTCTGCCTTTGCAAGAATTTGCATTCCCTCTTCTCTGACCCGTCGAGCATCCGCTCGCATAGATTCTGCCGAAGAAGAATAACCACAAGTGGATTGATATTCGGCAGCTTTGTAAATTTTCGTAGACTGACCAAGCAACATTTCTGCCTGCTCAATCAGCATCGTATATGGAGTTTTCTCCTTGATTCCAAAAAACCACTTGAAAAAGCTCATGTCATTCCTTCTTAGTGAGCAACGTTGGGAATAGTACCACATCACGAAGGGTCTTTTGACCTGTAATCAGACAAATAAGTCTGTCAATGCCCATGCCAAGTCCTGACATTGGAGGCATGCCGTGTTCCATGCACTCAAGGAAATCTTCCTCAAGCATCATCGCCTCTTCGTCACCGTCTGTACGAGCCTGCATCTGTTCTTCCAAAAGGTGACGCTGAAGTACGGGATCTGTAAGCTCTGTGTAGCACTTTACGATTTCCCAGCCTTCACAGATAAACTGCCACATGTCAGCCGTGTCGGGATCGCCGACCTTGCGTGCAGCCATCGGAGCCATGTAGGCTGGATAATCTGTCACAAAAACAGGCGCAATCAAAGTAGGACGAACCTGCGTCTTGAAAAGACGATCAGCTTCCTGAGCAGTGAACATTTCGGGGTTCTGCCCAACGTGATTCCTGAATAGATCACGATACTTGACGATCCTAGGATTGAAAGACCTCAGAAAGCCAGGCATATTATCTCCGGCTTCCCAATAAGAGCCTGACCACTCATGTTCCTTCTTTACACCAAAAAGTTCATAACTCATGCGAGTCATCAGCTTTCCAAAAAGAACCATGTTATCAGTAGCTGACTTGTAAGCCGAATACCACTCGACAGAGGTAAACTCCTGCAAGTGACTCGGGTCAATGCCTTCATTACGGAAGTTCTTGCCGATTTCAAACACGTTATCAAAACCAGCAGCCACTGCCCTCTTGAGATATGTCTCTGGTGCGATACGCAGGAACAGGTCCGCATTAAGTGCGTTGTGGTGCGTGATGAAAGGCGAAGCCATTGCCCCGGATGCCTGAGGCGTCAGGATGGGCGTTTCGACTTCCATGAATCCCTTGTCGCCAAGATAAGACCGAAGGAAAGCAATAACCTTCGAACGCGTCCTAAAAACGTCCTTTACTTCTGGATTGATTGCGCAATCCAAGTAACGCTTACGGAGACGAGCCTCGGGGTCAACAATACCATTCAGCTTGTCGGGAAAACTAAGCTGGGCTGCCTGCAACAGCTTGAAGTTTCTATTGACAAGAATGGTCTTTTCCCCGGTTGAGGAAGTCCACGTCTCACCTTCAATGCCGATAATGTCTCCAAGGTGAATCTGGTCTGTCCACTCTCGAAACTGCTCTTGACGCTCAAAAGTCCTCTTCTGGAAACAAAACTGAATACGTCCGTCGTTATCAACGATGTGTCCAAAGGCAATGCCTCCCTGACGACGAAATCCTACGACTCGTCCTGCCAGAGAGACACTATATCCGTCCGAAGAGTTTAGGCACTGGACGGCGTTAGCTGTGATGGGCCAAAAGGTCATCTAACAACTGTAGCACGCCGTCCTTGGAAGTCAAACCTGATCGCAGGGATAAACCTCGTAGAAGACGAGCTTGCAGCCCTTGTAAATCTCCTTGAGATCATCCATCGGAATGTCCTGGAAACGAGCGTTTTCGTTCCATTGCAGGGTTTCACGGCTCCTGTACATACCATCAACAGTAACAACCTTGTGCTTCTTGAGAAGCTCAATTCCCTTCTCGGTGAACTGTTCATCCACATCGTAGAAGTAACTGCGCAACTCTCCGAACTCCTTCAAGAAAAACTTGAAGTTCATGTCCTCACACTTCGCCTCAGCTACGTCTCGGTCTGCGCTGGCAAAAACCGGCTTACCACCTTCGCTCTCGGGACGGTGATAAATCTCGTCGTTGTACTCAAATCCGCTTTCGCAGATTACGTAAAGGTTTGCTTCTCGCTTGTTTTTTGCCATGATGTTTTTCTCAGTCGTGCTGGTATTCGTCGATACGGAACGTGATCTTGCCCTTTTCGTCCTTCATGACGGCGACACTCACGTGATCACCAAAAGCCATGAGCATGAGGTCTTCCAGCTTGCCACAGATGGCTTTGCCGAAATCATCGAAACTCTTCTGTTCTGCCTTCGACAAGACATTCTTGCTGCTGTAGTGCGAAATCCAACCTTCAGCATCATCGGGATATCCGTCGAAATCAAGCTCTTCCACCGGCTTGACCGCAACGTAAGGGTCATTTACGCTAAACGTGCAAGCCTCACCATCGTTGAAATACGGCGTGTACTGATACCAACGAATTGCCGTAATCGTCGGATTTGCCTGGAAGAAGCTCGACACGAAATCTTTGACGATCTGCTTGCCGTTCTTCTTAACTGCCTGAGCCAACTCTTCCTTCTTCTTGAGATACTCTTCAACGTCCATTTTTAGTTCCTTTTCCTTTTATTTACCACCACTGCGAAACATGACTGTTCACAGAAATTTTAATGTTCCGAGCAAGGTCCGGCGCGAAATCCTGTAAGAGCAACTCGATGGATTCTTTGTCATTTGCGCAGACGGTCATCTTGCACTCGCCAACGTGCTGCCACTTGCTTTCGTTAACGACCAAAATGGACTTGCCATCCTTTTCGAAACGATTGCCAGCCAAGAGCCCACCCTGACCAAAATGCTCCATAACTTCAACTAGCTTCCACCCACGAACCAGGCCAATGTCACACGTGCCCGTTTTGTCATACGTGGCAATCTGTGCATCATTGCCATAATCTTCAATCCAGCCTTCTGGATTCATCATCTTGGTGAAATCGTCATCTTCATTTTGGCATTCCACAAGATTGTGGGCCACAAAGGGAACAATGTCACTAACTCGCTCGGTTTCCATACCCATAGTTGTCTCCTCAGAAAATCTCGTCGTAGTGATTGATGATCTGAACATCTTTGCCAGAGAAAAACTTACGAAGCTCGCAATATGCATTAACGACCTTCGGGTTTTTGGAATTCAAACCACCCCGAGAATCCCCACCGTCTGTGATTTCAATCCACTGACACTGTGCGTCATCGGGAGTCGTGCAACAGTCTTCCGTGCTCGGATAACCGGAAACATGAACACCATCAACGTAAATGTTGGTTGTGTCATAATCGCCACCAGGCGAACCTGCCTCAACCTTCTTGATGCCAGGCAGAGCCTTAAAGGCTTTGACCAACTCGGCAGTTTTCCAATGAAATGCCATGTCAGATTTCCTCCGGGTCACATTCTTCGGTATCCCACGTGTCAACACCAACAATCGGGTCAACAACATCCTGACTCAAAATCTCATGAACCAGCTTTTCAGCCTCTGCATGATCTTTTGCCATCACCTTGATGGACGCCGAAACAACAAAACACTTTTCCTTGGTTGCCATTCAGTCCTCGATTCCAAGCTCTAGTTTAGCTGCCTTGAGGCCAGGAATATTCTCGTCCAAGTCCTCAAGACGAATGATCTTCTTGTGGCGAACAGGACCACCGAACCATGCCTCCATTGGCATATTCTTCATGCATTCATCAAGCGACGGAATCCGTCCGAGATCCTCAATAACGTGCTGTTCGCCCACGTCACGAACCTGGACAACCTTGCCAGCAGAATTCGTGAAGTACACACCAAACTGCTGCTCCAACAGGAAAATGCCGAAGGCGTTGTGCAAAATCGCACGATGACGCATGTCAGCAACGTGAGCCTTAGTCTGGTCGAACCAGTTGTGGAGCTTGAGATAATCCTCAACCTCGCCACCATACTTGTGGGCAGAACTCTTCGCGTGGGAGTAGGGCTTCATGTGTCCAAGTGTTATAGCACTTAGTGGTTACTCTGCAAGAAGATTCTGACGACTAATAAATCCACGTTCGATTTTGTAGAGGGTCGAACAGTTCTTAGAGAATGGTCCAGACTTGAGCGACTCAACAAACCCACGCTCTGTATTTAGGTCGATTGACTTAAGTTTCACGTACAGTTTGATTGACTTATGGAAGTAGTTGATCTTCTCGTCGCTCACGTACATCCCGGATTTTTCGATTTCCTTCCGGATCTGTTCTCTCAGATCCAGGGAAATGCAGTCGAAAATCTCAAGGATATAGCTGCTCACAGGCATAAATATGCGTTTCGTTTGACTATTCGGCCGCAATCCTCACGTGAACCATTTGATTGCCATCATCATAGACATAAGCCACAAGAACACCTTGAGGAATCTCACAGCTAAAAAGGCGTTCGTTCAATTTTCCTTCTTTGGCTTTTGATTGCCGTTTCCAATTTTTAGGAGTGTGCGAAGCAATTCCAAGACACAAAGGAGCGGTTGGATTACCAAACATAGGTCCAATATTTCCTGGATTCAGTGTGATAAGTTCAGTAATAAACTTCTTGCATTCCTCGGTTCCGAACTTGCCAGTTGGCAAAGTTGGAATATTCTGGCAAGTTACTTTGCCGATCATGAATTTCCCAGCAAGTTGTGCCACAACCTTTTCAACGCCCGTCACAACAGGTCGCTGAAAATTTACCGGAACAAACGGCTTGTAGTCAGACCCACCACATGACACCATCCAGTTTTGCAGGTCGATAGACCACTTAAAACCCTGAGCAATCAAGTCATCATACATAGCTTGAGGATCCGTCAGGCTATTCGCCGTGTAGGCTCCCTCCATTTCGCAACCCCATCCCGGAATATCAAATCTCAGGTGCTGATCATCAACTGACCCATTTTCGTCAAAATATTCTTTCGAGGTAATGGTAGCGACCCAACAATTTAAGTCAAAGGTTTTTCCGAGACAAAAGATGTACTTAGCAAACAACTCAGGACTGCCCTCAACTTCCTTTTCAATATCATCTTCTTCGAAGTCATCTTCGTCATCACCATCACCCACAAGAACAAAATCAGTCGAAATGTTCTTTGGGTTAAAGGTTTTACCGTCAATCTCGTTATTACAAACTCGACCGTTGTCATCTTCCAGACCAGAAATTACGGGCCGGAAATCCGTGACAACTGCCATTTCACTACCAGCTTGCCACTGGAAAGATGGAACAGACCAGCCAAGACGGTCAAAAAACTCCCAGCCATGGCCGAAAGAGTCAAGATCCATGTTCATCATCTTTTCGAACTGATCGAGCAAGTCATCATGACAAATGTCCGTTTCCGTCTGTAGACGATTTCCACACTTCGCACAATAAACGACAGACGGATCCGTCTCAAGCGACTTCTTACAACACGCCCGAGTGATATTGTACCTCGTCATCTCCTGACGCTCATGCTGAAGATACATTTGTAGAGCCGCAGAAAAACCCACCACAGCATCTTCTGCCGTCTTGAAGCCCGTCCTATGGCTTACAAGCATCGTGGCAAGAGACTGGCTCTCAACGTATCCGGTGGAAAGAACTAGGTGCTTAATAGTCATGGTCAGGTTCCGTAGATTGTCACACATCCAACGATTGTGCAAGGGCACTTCACGTTGTAGTCGTGCATAAAACCATCGAAAATGAAGTCAGAAATCCCCATCTTGTCTCGGCTGCGCAGCGCCTTACGAATCACTGTTGCAAAAGCCTGAGCGTCCGGATCGGAATCTTGTGCCATGGCTCCAACGTCCACGACATTATTCCACGCCTGATCTCCGCTTTCGGGATAAGCAAGGACGCACACGATTTCGGTCGTGGGCTGAAATATCTTTTTACTCATAGCTGTTCTCCAACTCCAACCTCAACAACCGGATTTCCTGTATCATCGCCAGGCACGTCTCCCCGTTCAACGGGCAGTGTGCTCCCAACCTCATGTTCTTCCTCGCTATCGACTCTAGCTTGTCGAGGTCGTTCTTCAACATTTCGGGCGATGGGATTTCCGAAGGTTTCTTCGTCATAGACTACAGCCTTCAAGCAAGTCTGACACGTTGGACGACGCTTGTCAAATCCCCGGATAAAATCTCCCCACAGACCACAAATGGTCCATCCACCGTCATTCGACCCACGGCGATAAACAGGAGGATTTGCCTGATCTTGTGTGCAATGCCAGTGTTCCCCAACAAGCACACACGCATAATCTTTTTCTTTCACATTTTTAGGCATAGATTGACCGCCTTGAAAAGCTCAACGAATTTTGCAGCAGCGGTTCCGTTGAACGAGAAACTCCCATTTGAACCAACCAAAACAACGGTAACTTTTGGCACATCACCGTTAAAAGAAGTGGTGAAATATTTGATATCAGCAATTTTGAACGCCAAAGTATTTGTGTATGTTTTTGGCGGTCCATATTTGGAAGTCCAAATGGCATCCTCTTCAAACAAAATCCATCCATCGCGTAGGAGAATGTTTTTCTCCCCTTCGGTGTAGGCAACCGGAGGTTTTTGCTGTTCTTCACTCACAACAGGGAAACTTTCACAGTTGGTCGGCAACCAGCAAGAACTGCCATGATTTTCTCATACTTGATCATGACCTTTTCAGGGTCCATGGATATTGGAATGGTCCTACCGCCACACAAGGTAATGTTCACCATGGCATTTTTCCACTCAGTGATGGTTTCAACCTTGATGATGTGATTGATCGGAATGCAAATGCGCTTGTTGGTATTTCGATGTTCGTCAAAATACTCCAAGTCAAGATAAGGACCAGAATCTGGCTCAATGACCAAATCTGGTTTGGCTTCCTCGGCCTTATTCTGACTGATCGCCATTTGCGTCGGTGTTAGACTCAGTGTCATTCATCGCCTTGTCGTTTACAACGACCATCTTGGAACTGTTCACGTCTGCAAGCTTCGCCCAAAAACGAGCCTTCTTGAAGACCTTCTTGGTGGCATTCTTCTTGCCGGAACCAGGCACGTAGAAACGTGGATCCGTGA
>OFRM01000575.1_pt1 | contig 14632 bp, 22 predicted proteins | sample 1543101 | NCBI WGS metagenome assembly OFRM01 (sample SAMN07774223, study PRJEB24372) | wastewater metagenome | isolation source: Exp Tend VB 0WW | collected 2016-02
TGGCATGTCTGATGTGGTTCATTTGTTTTTAGATGAGTGTGGGATGGGAGGATGAGCCGCGCAGTCATTCGCATGACGATTGATGACGCGGAACATTACACCCCAGAGCAGCGCGCGGCCATCATTGCCAGCTATCCAGCGCATGAGAGAGAAGCGCGGGCCAAGGGAATTCCAACGCTTGGTTCTGGTCGTATCTTTCCTATCGAGGAAGCGTTGGTTGCCGTTGATGCTGTCGACATTCCCCGTCATTGGGCTGTGCTTGGTGGGATAGACTTTGGGTGGGATCACCCAACGGCAGCGGTTAAGATTGCATGGGATCGTGATGCTGATTGCATTTATGTGGTTGCGGCATACAGGGTCAAAGAACAGACGCCAGTCATTCACGCAGCGGCTTTGAAGGCGTGGGGCAAGAGCTTGAAGTGGGCTTGGCCTCATGACGGCTTGCAGCACGACAAGGGAAGCGGCGAACAGCTTGCCGAATTGTATCGCTTACAGGGGCTGGAGCTTTTACCAGAGCGCGCCACGTTCGACGATGGATCAAACGGCGTTGAGGCTGGTTTGATGGATATGCTGGACCGGATGCAGACCGGACGGCTCAAAGTATCGAAACACCTGGCAGAATGGTTTGACGAATTCAGGCTTTACCATCGCAAGGATGGCAAGGTCGTGAAAGAGCGTGACGACCTTATGAGCGCGACACGCTACGCGATTATGATGCTGCGATTTGCAGAGACTGAGACGAAACGAGTTGTTCCGCAAATGAGCACGGGATGGATTGCATAACTTGACAGACAACGAAGACCTCTCATCCATCATAGGCGATCACCTAAGTGACGCGATTGCATTTGATGGGGAGGACCGTGCTGACTCTCGCGTTCGTGCGCTGGAATACCTTCAAGGGATCATGCACGACCTGCCGAATGAGACGGGGCGCTCATCGTCTGTCACGTCGGAGCTGTCGGATGTTATCTCGTGGATGATGCCTGGGCTAATGCGCGTGTTCGCTGGTGCTGGTGGCGTTGTTGAGTACCAGGCGCGTGATAAAGAGGGCGAAAAGGGCGCAGAAGAGGCCACCGAATACGTTCAGGCCATCTTTGATAGCGAGTGCGAGGGATACACCGTCCTTTATGATTGGTTTTACGAGTCCCTTCTGTTCGGCAATGGCGTTGTAAAATACTGGTGGGAACCGTTTGATAAGCGGAACAAATACGCCTTTCAAAACCTCATGCCGGAACAGTTGAGCGACATTGTCGATGACAAAGCTGTCACCGTCACCTCGCAAGAGCAGAACGAGGACGGGACGTTCAATATCATCATTGATCGGGTTGATCAGGATGGGCGCTTGCGCATCACGGCATTGCCGAACGAAGAATTTCTGATTGACCGCTTTGCCCGCTCACTTGATGACGCGCGCTTTGTGGCGCATCGCACGTTGAAAACCCGCTCTGACTTGATTGAGATGGGTTATGACCGTGAGCAGGTTGAATCCGCCCCTGGCTTTAGCAATGTTCAAGATGATGGAACAAATCTCGCCCGTGGGAATAGTGGCCTGTCTGGCATCGGCACGACGGCGACGGGTTCCGACCTGATCGAGTATTACGAATGCTATATTCGCCACGATGTGAACGATGACGGCATTGCAGAGCTCATGCGTGTTTGCGCCATTGGCACAAGCAACGCACCAACCATTCTTGACTCAGAAGAATGGGACGATGATGAAGCACCGTTTGCTGACGTATCGCCTGAGCGTGTTCCCCATTCATGGCGTGGTCGTTCGATCTCGGACCTGACCATTCCGTTGCAGCGTGTCAACACGGCTCTGTTGCGTCAGACTCTGGATAATCTTTATCTCACCAACCGTCCGCAGCGTGTTGTTAATGCCAACATGCTGGAAAGCCCTGAACAGGCCACAGGCGGTGAAATCGGCAAAGTGTTGCTGACCAAGGGCAACGGCGATGCACGTTCTGCCGTCTATGACCTTGTCGTTCCATTTGCGGCACAGCACTCGCTTACCGCTATGCAATACATGTCAGGCGTTTTGCAGAAGCGTACGGGCGTCAACCAGGCGTCTATCTCTCTTGATGGCGATGCACTGACGCCGCAGACGGCAACGGCAAAACAGATTGAGCATGATCAGGGTTATTCCCGTATTGAATTGATTGCCCGCAACTTTGCAGAGACGGGCGTTAAGCGTCTGTTCCGTGGCATCTTGCGCTTGATCAAGAAGCATCAGGAAAAGCCGCGCTCATTGAAGGTCAAGAATGATTGGGTGACGTTTGATCCCAAGGTATGGAACTCCGACATGGAGGTTCGCGTTAATGTTGGCCTTGGAACCGGAACTCGTGAACGTGATCTGATGATGCTCCGTAGCGTTGCGTTAGAGCAGGACAAGGTCATTCAGCAATTCGGCCCAGAGAATCCGATAGTCACGCCTTCGATGTGGATCAAGACCCGTCAGCGCATGGTTGAGGCGGCTGGCTTGAAGGATTCTGACCAGTATTTTGCATCCATCACTGATGAGCAATTTGTTGAGTGGCAGAAGAACCGTGGTGGCACGGCCAAGCCGGATCCGAAGGAAGCGGAAGCACAGGGCAAACTTGCCTTGCAGAAGATGCAGACGGAAGCCAAGATTCAGAACGACCAGAACAAGCTACAGGCCGACATCGCGCTTAAACAGCAAGAGATGCAGCAGGAAGCACAGCTTGCCGTGCTGGACATTTCTATGGGCCGTCATGGTGAGGGTGTGACAAACATCCGTGGGGCTGGTGGCATATGAACGATGCCCAGATCAAAGCCGAACGTGCGCGCCAGCTTATCGAGGATGAAATTCTAAATAGCGCGTTTGATCGCGTTGAGAATGAAGCGATTGAAGCAATGCTGAATGTTCCGTGGTGGAACGTTCGCAAGCTCTCGCAACATGCGGCCCGTGTGAGGGCTGTACGTGACACGAAATTAGCCATTGCTGCCAACATTCACGTTGCAGTCAACACGGCTTCTGATGAGCGGCGCAAGTTTACCGTCGCCTAACTCCAAAGGTAAAACATGAGCACTGAGAGCGATAACCCGCAAGGGACCGCAACGCAGACTGCTGTTCCTACAGCAGCAGAGCTTTTTGCATCCGAAATCGACGACGATCAACCGGAGCAGGAAGCTGACGACGACGCCGAAGCCACTCAGGGCGAGGGCGAGGCCGATGAATCTGACGCGCCGGAAGGCGAAGAAGGTGATGAAGCCGATCCAGATGAAGAAGGCGAAAGCGAAGCCAGCGACAAGAAACCTGAAACCATCGAAATTGATGGGAAGCCGGTCAATCTTGAAGAGGTGAAGCTCGGATACCTTCGACAGCAGGATTACACACGCAAAACGCAGCAGCTTTCCACCGAACGGCAGGAATTTGATGCGGCCATCCAGCGTGTGACGCAAATCGATCAATCAGCACGACAAGCTCTTGATCTCGCAAAACAGGTTATTTCATCCGTCATTCCCCAAGCGCCAAGCATGGACCTTTTGCAGAGCGATCCCGTCGCTTATTTTCAGGCAAAAGAAGCCCATGATCTGGCGTTGAATGTCATCAAACAGCTTGATGAACGTGGCAGGACCACGCAACAGGCGATGACACGCGAACAAGTAATGAAGCGTCACGACGATCACCAAAAAGCTCTTGAAAAAGAGAATGAGATGCTCATCGAAAAGCTTCCCTACCTCGCAACGAGTGACGGCAAGGAAAGGTTCCGACGTGAAGCTGTCGAATATGGAGCAAAGCACTACGGTTTAACGGCGGCTGAGATTGATTCAATCTCGTCTGCAAAAGAACTGAGCGTTTTGGCTGACGCTATTGCCTACCGGAAACTCAAGGACAAGACGCCACAGGCGGTCCAGAAGGTGGCACAAGCTCCAAAGATGGTGAAGCCCGGAACGCGAGAAAAACAGCCCGTGAACCGAATTGAGCGTTTGCAGAAACTTGGCGGCAAAGCAACAGCCGCTGACATTTTCTCTGCTCTTGAAGGTTAAAAAACATGGCTATCGCTACTGGTACTCTTACGACTTACGCAACTGTCGGCATCCGTGAACATCTCATGGATGCGATCTACAATATCTCGCCCGAAGATACCCCGTTCGTCTCGGCTGTCGGTCGTGGCAAGGCGAAAAACACTTCGCCGGACTGGCAGACGGACGCGCTTGCGGCGTCTTCGGATTCGGCAGTGCTTGAAGGTGATGAATATTCTTACAGCGCTCCGAGCGCGACGACCCGCGTCAAGAATATTTGCCAGATCAATCGCAAGACTCTCGTCATCTCTGGCACTGATGAAGCGGTCGATAAGGCTGGCCGCAAATCTGAAATTGGCTATCAGATGCAGAAAAAGTCGGCTGAACTCAAGCTGGATATTGAACGTGCTTGCATTGGCGTCAATCAGGCGTCCGTTGCTGGCAATGCGACCACGATCCGCCGTTCTGGTTCTCTGTCTTCGTGGCTGACCACCAACGCCTCGCGCGGCTCGGGTGGCGCGAATGGTGGTTTCAGTTCGGGAACTGGTTTGACTGTTGCAGCGACGGACGGCACGCCCCGCGCCTTCGCTGAATCGCAGTTGAAAACGGTCATGCAAGCGGCTTTCACGGCTGGTGGCAAGCCTTCGATTGCAATGATGTCGGCGGGCCAAAAGACCAACTTCTCAGCCTTCGCTGGCAACGCTGTGAACCGTGTGGACAATGCCCCGGCAAAGGGCTCTACGGCACAAATGGCAATCATGGCCGCAGCCGACGTTTACAAGTCGGACTTCGGAAATCTGACCGCCGTCCCGAACCGTGAATGTCGTACCCGTGACGTGTTCCTTCTGGACCCGCGTTATGCGGAGATTGCCTATCTACGTCCGTTCGAACGCGATAAGCCCGCCAAGACGGGTGACGCTGAAAAGCGCGCCCTTCTGGTCGAATGGACCTTGGTTGTGAAGAACGAAGCGGCTCACGGCGTCATCGCTGACCTGAGCTAATGAGTGGGGGCTTCGGCCCCCATTTCTCTTTTGGAGTTTTTAACATGGCTAGAGAAGAAACCACTCTGAAAATCCAGATCATCCGTGATTTTTGGGTTGAAGAGGACAATCGTATTTCGGCTGGCGAAATCGTCGATCTGCCGTCCAAGACGGCCAAGGCGCTCGTCAATGACGGCATTGCAAAGCTGGTGCTTGAGGACTGACCTATGGACGGTGATTGGGAACTCGTCGAATCCAACCCGCAACTGGGTTTGAGCCGTTATCGCTTGGACCTCGGGACACACTACGTTTACCGGACAGAATATCTCTACGGAAAAGCGTTGTTGGATGAGAACGAGCGCCACAGGAACGCCATGTCAGGACAGAAGTGGGGCGACGCGGCTCTTGTCGCTCGCATCCCCATGAATGTCCTCATGAACCAGAAAACCGGCCTCTATGACGCTATCACGTCGGGGGATGACAAATATCTCAACAAGGTTCTGAACGACGCGGACAATCGCGCATTTAGAACACGAGAAGGAACGCTTTAATGGCAGCTAGTAATTTATCCGGGCAGATTGCCGACTTTGCGCAGGCTGTCACCACAAGCGACACTGCATCGAACCAGTACACTTATCTTTACGTTGGCGGTGCTGGTAATGTTTCTGTCATTCCAGAAGGAAGCGACACGGCTGTTGTGTATTCATCAGTCCCGGCTGGTCAGTACATTTTCCTTCGTGTTTCAAAGGTGAATGCGACCGATACGACGGCGACGAACATCGTAGGTCATCGCTGATGTTTTTAGGCTTCCGGCTTTCATCAATTCCATCGCCCTCATCATCTACCCCGGCGACCGCGCTTTGCTGGTCAACGGATGATCTTGTTTGGGGCGCAACCAACTATTTGACGTGGGGCTGATAAATGGCCGTTAATCTCAAAACTGCAACGCCAGACACGACGATCCCAAGTGACGGTTTCTTGTTCGGTGCGGATAGCCAATCTGCATCCGCTCCAAGTGTTTATCCACTGAGCGCATTGGCGCAGACGCTTCTAGGTTCTACGGCGTTTAGCGGCGATACCGTCACGGCGTCCAAGCCTTTGCTTGATTTGGTGCAGACGTGGAATAACGCCGCCGTTGGTTTCACGGCGATCAGAGTAAATGTGACGTCAACGGCTTCAGCCACTCCGTCCTATTTGATCGATCTGCAAATTGGGGGCTCGTCCCTCTTTAGCGTCCGCAAAGACGGGCTGCTGTATTCGAGTGTTGGCGGCGGTCTCACCTTCAACTCTTCGGGCGGTTATACCAGCATAGGGGTCAGCAATAGCGGCCTTGTTGTTCCCTCAGTGCTGGGTATTGGCGGAAACTCTGTTCTCCTGAATTCCGACGCCGCCAACGTCCTTGGCTTGCGCAACGGGGCGAACGCGCAGGCTTTCAACATCTACAACACGTACACGGATGCTTCGAACTACGAGCGCGCCGGTGTTATCTGGTCCAGCAACGTCGCGTACCTCCGCACGCAAAATGCAGGAACGGGCAGCGCACGACTTTTGATCTACCAGAGCGGATCGACCACGGTCGCGTCTCTCCCGTCCGCCGCAACGGCGGGGGCGGGCGCTCACGCATTCGTCACGGATGCCACGCAGACCCTTACAGCCGGTATCGGCGCAGTTGTGGCGGGCGGCGGGGCGAACAACGTTCCGGTCGTAAGCGACGGTACAAATTGGCTCATCGGCTAAAGGATCAACCAAATGTCTTTCGTAATATTCCCCGAAACACTGGTAGAAGACCCTGCAAAGGTGGCAGGCGTCGAACATGCGCGCGACCTCTACAACGCGGCGAACCCATCTCAGAAACCCCTCACGGCTTCCGAGTATCTGCAATTCATCGCCATCTCTGCGGTGTCCTCCTACGCCGAGGCGAAGGCCCGCCACGACCGCCTTGTTAGCATTGGCGAGGCCGATCCCGTGCAGGGCTACGAAGCCCGCCTTTCCGAATATGAAGCAGCCCAGAAGGAAGTCTAACCGTGAATATCACTGCCGCACAGCAAGCCGCCAATGCTATTGATCTTGCCATCCGTGCAGGTGGCGTACAGGCCGCACTTGCTCACATCGAATTGCTGTCTGAAATCGCTCAGGCTGTGGCCGATGCCAAAGCCGCGCAGCCCGAAAAAGACGAAAGTTAAATGGGGTCTATCATGAACCGTTTTGTTATTGGACTTGCTTGCGCGCTTGGTCTCACCTTTGGCGCGATGGCGTCTCCTGATCCTTGGTATCGTGGCGGGCGCATCAGCACGGTAGAAGCTGAGATGAAGGCGACGTTCTCCCCCGGTTCATGTCTCACTGGAACGTTTATCTCTGCATCAACATCGGCCCTTGCTATTCCGAAAATCCGCGTGCGCCGTGATGCTGAATTCTGGTTTCATCATGCGCAGTTTCCGAATGCTAAAAGCCCTTGGGACATTAACCCGAGCGGGACGGTTTATTTGCTGCGTAATTTCAAGCCAAAGCTGCGCCGTGACATCCTCGCGCGCCTTCCTGAGAACACGGGATATGTGACCTATACCGGCTCAGATTTGATTGCTTCTTACGGTTTCCGCCCTTGCTGACGAACGGGTTCTGATATGTCGATAGCATCGTATGCTGAATTACTATCTGCCGTTTCCGATTGGGCGGATCGGACAGATATTGACGCACGAATCCCTGATTTTATCGGCATGTTTGAGGACCATATAAACTCTGACTATTCTCTTGCTGGAATGGAAACGACGGCAACGCTAACGCAGAGTGCTGGTAAATATGACCTGCCAAGCGACTTGGCTCATATCCGTTCGGTTTCGTTCACTCATGCTGATCAGACGCGGGTGCTAAAGCCTGCGTCATCCGAAGCGTTTGACGCCATCATGCCCCGTTCAGGAAGCGCGCCGCTTGCCTATTATAAGGCGGGCAATTCGCTCTACATCGCGCCGGACAATGGCACGAGTTTGACGCTGCGTTATTTCGCCAAGCTCCCGGCTTTGACATCATCGAACACGACGAATTGGCTTTTGACGGCACATCCGAATGCCTACCTCTGGGGTACGCTGGCAGAGGTATTCGCCTATACTCGGAACGAGCAGGATGAGGCCAATTGCCGTGGCCGTGCTGAAAAGATTCTTTCGTCCATCCAGCAGAAAGACACGGTCAACGCGATGGCCGGAATGGCACTCAAGCCTATTGGTGTCTGCCCATGACTCGCATTCTGTTTGGATCATACGAGCCAGACATTGCGTCTGTCATGACAGGAAACACCAGCTATGTGAACAATGTTTTCCCACGTTCGGACGGGTATGGGCCGATCAAGTCCCTTGTCGAATTTACAGAAGCCTTGCCGTCCGCTTGCCTTGGCTATTTTGGCGGGACGAACCAAGACGGGTCCAGCGCTATCTTTGCCGGTACTTCAACAAATCTCTACCGCTTGAACGCCACAACACGCGCATGGGATAGCGTTTCAAAGTCTGGTGGATACAACGTTTCGACGGGCGAGTATTGGTCGTTCACGCAGTTCGGTAGCACGATTATTGCCGTTACATCTAACAACAACCCGCAAGCCTTCACGCTTGGTTCATCGTTGATATTCGCTGACCTTGGCGGCTCTCCCCCGCAAGCGCGCAATGTCTCTGTCGTAGGTGACTTTGTTGTTCTATCATCTCTCACATCCACGCCTAATAGGATTCATTGGTCGGGGATTAATGACCCGACGTTTTGGACGGTTGGCACTAATAATTGTGATTACCAAGATTTTCCTGATGGTGGCTTTGTCCGCAGCTTGAGCGGTGGTGAGTATGGCATTGTCCTTCAAGACAGAGCTATTCGCCGCATGGTATTCTCGCCCGGATCGTCCATTATCTTTCAATTCCAGCGCATCTCAGAGGATCGGGGTATTATCGCCCCTAATTCGATTGCAAAAGCCCACGCAGCCACGTTCTTTCTGTCGCAGGATGGGTTCTACCGTATTGGGGCAGATGGTCAGCTAGCGCCCATTGGGGCAAACCGGGTTGACGCAACAATCTTTGCCGATGCGGATCTGTCGAATAACCGTTTTATGGTTGCAACGGCGGACCCTGTGTCGAAGCGTATTATTTGGGCCTACAAGTCGAACAACAACACAAACCAGGCATTTCTTGACAAGATGGTGATCTATGATTGGTCACTCGATAAGTGGTCACCCGCCGAAATAAATACAACATATCTGGGGCCTGTCGTCCCGCTGTTTACAACGCTCGAATCCCTTGACGCTGTGGCTGACATTGATGCGCTCCCGTATTCCCTCGATACATACACTGCATCCGCGACGCCAAGCCTTGCAGCAATGACGAGAGATTGGCGTCTTGCCTTCTTTAGTGGGCCAAATGTCGAAGCAACGATGGACACACCAGAGGGGACCATAGGCGATGGTAAGCGCATATTTGTAAATGCCGTGTCTCCTATCACGGATGCGACTAGCGCTTATGTTGCGATGGAAAGCCGTGAACGCCTTATGGACGCGCGTTTATTCGATACTGAAAAGGCTATTTCGACACGTTCAGGCTATGCACCGGCGCGCTCCTCTGGGCGTTATTTGACGGCACGGGTTCGTGTTCCGGCTGGAACGAATTGGAACTATGCGCGCGGGATTGAGTTTGATTCCGCACAGGACGGACGGCGCTAATGGTTGATATTTCCGTACCCGGCCTAGGCGACCAAGACACACGGCGCATTAACAATTCCGTTCGCCAGATTGCAGAGCAATTGCCAAACCTCGCCACATTGGCAAGCCCCGACTTTACGGGTTCTCCAACGATTGGCGGCGATGACATTGCAACGCAGCCGTGGGTTGAGGGCAAGAATTACGTTGTATCGGTTTCAGGCTCAGGTGATGTAACCGCCCCCATTCAAACGGGCGGCGCTGTTGCTTTGACGATGACAATTGCGGCCAATGCCGTGACGTTTTCAAAGTTCCAACAGGTCGGATCGAAGCGGTTCCTTGGCAATGTGACGGGTTCAACGGCAAACGTTGCAGAATTGACGGCAGCGCAGGTTACGGCAGAACTTCCGGCTTTTGTCGGTGATGCTGGATCCGGTGGCGCAAAGGGTCTTGTTCCGGCAACGGTAGCGGGTGATTCAGCCAAGGTTCTCTATGGCGATGCGACTTGGAAAACGCCACAAGTTCAGGTTTTTGCAAAGCGATACTATACGGAATATCTAACGGCTCTTGCTACAACGGCGGTCATTCCGGTTGACGACACGGTTCCTCTGAACACAGAGGGTGTGCAGGTCATGTCGCAGTCCATAAGTGTTGATAGCACATCGCAATATGTCCGCATTTCTGTCGTTTTGCAGGTCAGCCACAACACCTCGAGCTATTATATGGCCGGGTGCATTTTTGACGGTTCAACGTGCCTTCGCACCAACTTCATTTCATCCCCCGGCAATTCGTTTCCAATGACGATGGCGCTTCTATGGGAAGGAACGGGTTTGAGTGCCGGTTCTCATACCATCACTGTCCGCGTTGGATCGCAGGGTGGAACAATGACGCTGAACGGCTGGGGCATTGGTCCGGCTCGTCTCTACGGCGGATCGTCCGCGTGCTCTATGGCGATTGACGTTTTTAACTGATGCACCTCGTTCCCGTTCCATCAACTCTTGTCGATCAACATTGGCAAGAGGTGGAGGGCTATGTGCAGAAGGCTTGCAAGCGCGGTCCTTTGGATGGAACGCCGGACGAATACAAAACCAACTGCGAACGAGGGTTTAATCAGCTTTGGCTCGTTCGCCATCCAAACACCAACACATGCGGCGCGATTGTTACGGGCATCTCAAGCGGGGTGCTTGAGGGGCTTATCGTGGCTGGCGACGACATGCCCGAATGGATTCATCTGCTTTCACAAATCGAGGATTGGGCGCGTGAACAAGGGTGCTCAAAAGTCAGGGCTTACACCCGAAAAGGCATGACGAAACGCATGACCACTTATTCAACGCGCGGCATTATCATAGAGAAGGTTCTATAATGGGTGGATCAAAAAAAACCACATCGCAGGTTTCCAACCCTTGGGCTCCGGCCCAGCCCTATCTTAAGCAGGGCCTTAGCCTTGCGGGAGATGCGGCGGCGAACACGTATAACGGCTCGTCCATTGCTGGTCTGTCGGACTGGACAACGCAGGGATGGGGCCAAGCGGCTAATAATTCTCAGGGCGGCATGACGACAAACCTTGCCAATCAGGTTGGCGGCTCGTTCGGCGACATACTCGGGAATGGTGGCCTCTCTGGCCAGCAGCAGATGGCGGGCCTTGGCACGATGGGCGCAATGGCTCAGGCGCAGCCCGGCCAGCAGCTTTCAACGGACACGCTGTCTCGTTTCGCAAGCGGCGGCATGATGGGCAACAACCCTTGGCTTGCGCAGACGCTTCAAACATCAATGCAGGACGCAGCGGACGGCGTGAATTCGCAGTTCTCTGGCGCTGGTCGTTATGGTTCCGGCGCTCACACCAAAACGCTCACGGATCGGTTGGGCAACATTGAAGCCAATGCGCGCATGGGTGACTATAACACCCAAATGAGCAACATGCTTGGCGCGGCTGGTCAGCTTGGCAACCAAACCAACACGAATGTGCGCATTGAAGGCGGTTACATCACTGGCATGGCTATTGGCGTGACGGGATCGGCAAGCGGCAATGTGCGCTGTTCGGTTGTGAATTTTTCCGCAAGTTCCAACACGACAAACACCGAACTGGTTTCCAATCAAGCACTGGTAGATTCGTCGGTGCAGAATTTTGTGGTGGTGGTTGATTGACGCGAACGGCAACGCCCTCGCTGGATCTGAAATAACAGCCCGCCAAAACCCGCCGCCCGAGAGGCGGTTTTTTATGGGAAAAATCATGTTCAATCCAACATTACCGCAGCGCATCATCATCTTGATGTGTGTGCTCTTCGTCTCGTTCCTCATATCGTTGACGCGACCAGCCCGAGCCGATGAATCCCCGGCGCTGTTTTTCGTCCAGCAAAACGCTTCGCTTCACCCCTCGAACATCGCCACCCGCCCGCGCAATCGTGCGGCGCGTGTTGGGGATAGCGGCATTCACCGCATGGTCACGGACGCGGCACAGCGTCACGGCGTCCCTGTGGCTGTGGCTCATGCGATTGTGAAGGTCGAATCCAATTACAATTGCGGCGCGCGAAGCCACATGAATGCGCGCGGCATCATGCAGGTCTTGCCAGCCACGGCGCGCGGTGAAGGCGTGGGCGGCAACCTCTACAATTGCGCCACGGGCCTAGAAGCCGGGATGCGCTACCTGCGCAAGATCGTTGTAGCGCACGGCACGTCATGCGCGGCCCTGTCGTTGTATGAGCGCGGGATTTATGCGCGGCCTGTCTGCACGGGCTATGGGCGCAAAGCTGTGCGGCTGGCCTCTGTATGATCGCCCTGCGTTACATGGGATGGCTCACCTATTTGATGGTGATCCTCATCCTGCGCGGCGTCATATGGTTCATCGCCGTGCCTCTGGATGCGTTGATCATCATCGGCAAGCGCCTTTTGAACCGAAATCCATAGCCCGCTTTTGAGCGGGTTTTTTATTGCCCAAAATCAGGAGGCCCCGATGAACCGTGGCTATTTCTATGACCGCGTTAAAAAGTCCGTGTTCGGTGGCCGTCTCTCTGCCACGCAGAAAGCGGGCATGGACCGCATTTTTGATGTGCAGGAAAAATACTATCCCACGCTTCCGCTTGAGTGGCTGGCCTATGCGCTGGCAACGATGGTGCGGGAAACGGGCTTCACCATGCAACCGATCAAGGAAATCGGCGGCAAAGCCTATTTCACGCGGATGTATGACATCACCGGCGAACGTCCGGCCAAAGCGCGGGAACTTGGCAACATTTGGCCGGGTGACGGCGCGAAGTTTTGCGGCATGGGCTTTGTGCAGAACACAGGCCGCGCCAACGCCATCAAGGCCCGCAAGATCATCCAACGCGTTCTTGGCGTTGATGTTGATTTTGAGGCCGATCCCGCAAAGCTCATGGTTCCGTTGTATTCGGCTGTTTTGATGTTCGAGGGAATGATTACCGGATCGTTCACCGGCAAGCGTCTTTCGCAGTATTTTGGCAACGGTCACGAAGACCCAGTTGGAGCGCGTCGGATCATCAACGGCACGGACCGCGCCAATCTGATCGCTGGCTATTATCGCAGCATCATTGACGCCTTGCGCCGTGCCAATGCCCCGGCTCCTGTGGCGCTTCTCAATCCTGTTTCGGTTGATCCTTTGCCGATGGGTGATGATGCACCGCATATCGAACCCGAAGCCAAGGTTGAAAAGCCGATTCTTGACGACGCGGACCCGACGACCGGAAAGCCGATGATCAAATCAACGACCGTTGGCGCGGCCAGCCTTGCTGGCATTGCAGGTGCTGTCACTCCGGTCGTTGAAGTCGCAAACCAGATTCAGGACGCGGCGGACACGGGCAAAGGACTGCTCGAAACGGCTGTCTCCGCTGGTCCGTGGGTGGCGCTCATCTTGGTTGTGGTTGGCTTTGCTGGCTACATCATTTGGGAACGTCACCGCAAGGCAAAGGAGGAGGGTATCTGATGCCGTTCATTCTCCCCATCATGCAATTCCTTGGCACCAAGGCGGGGCAACTCGCTTTGGTCGCTGTGGTTGCCTTCGGATCGGGCGTGACGCTCACCACGCGCCACTTCTGGCACAAGGAAGCCGCACAAGAGGCGGCAAACAAAGCCGCACTCACCGCCGAACACACGCGCCGTGCGGAAGTCATCGCCAATGCTCAATCCGAAGCCTTGGCCGCAAATCAAGCGATCAATGATCTGGCCGCACAGAACGACAAACTTATGAAGGATTCCGCAGATGCGAGCGCCCGCAACAATAGCCGCCCTTGCTTGCCTTCTGATGCAGGGATGCGCCTCAACCGCATTGGTCGCCCCGCTCACTGAATTGAGCGACGGCAAGGCATCGCCCAAGGGCGACATTGAAAAACCGTGCCGTGAACCTGTGCGAATCCCGCCCGGTGAATTATCGGCAGGGGCAACGGAGCGGCTCTGGGGGGCTGATCGCGCGGCGCTGGCACTGTGCAAAGCAAAACACATCGCTGTTGTTAAATTTTATCACAATCGAGACGCAGGGCTGGCGTCGAAATAATTGGAATGAAAGGGCTGGTAATGGCTGAATCATCGGCAAACGATCTAATCCCACTGTTGACCGCTGTTGCAGGGGGTGTGGGAGGAACCAAGTTCATTGATTGGTTTCTCAATCGCAGAAAAAGTGAGGCCGATGTTCTGAAAAGCGCGGCAGAAGCGAACCAGATTTTGAACAGGATTGTGGATGATCGGATCAAGATCATTCTGGACGATGATGGAAAGACAATCGCGCGCCTCGAAAAGCAGATCGGTCGATTGCATGGCTATGTTGGTGTATTGGTCGAAGCGCTACGGTCCGCTGGCATCCCCGTACCTGTGAGCGAAGAAATGGACGCGGAAACGTCAGGCTGATCGCGTTTCTTCAAGAATTTAAAAATTTGCAAACTGACCGAAATGCTTGTCTCTATCCCACGAGACACAAGCGGCGTTGCGTATCAAAAACCGCGTTTCGGCATACACAAGAGCATGTGTGCAAGAAATGCACATGTGCTCAGTTGTACGA
>OFRM01000577.1_pt1 | contig 14599 bp, 15 predicted proteins | sample 1543101 | NCBI WGS metagenome assembly OFRM01 (sample SAMN07774223, study PRJEB24372) | wastewater metagenome | isolation source: Exp Tend VB 0WW | collected 2016-02
AGCCGCTCGATGGTGATGTCAGCGATGGCGTTGGCCGTTGCGGTCGGATCGCCGCCCGCGACGCTGCCTACGTTGACGTTGACGGTCAAGTTGCCAATGCCGCCCATTCCACCTTGCCGTCGTCCGTCGGTGATGCCCTTTTCGGTGCCAAGCACAAGACCGGCAGCGGCATCCTCACCAACGCGAGCCATGGTGCGGCTGGGGCTGTGGCTGTCAAGTTCTTGACGGGCGCCGATCTCCATGCCCATCGCGCCATCTTTGCCGACCGCCTGCATCTGCTTACCGAACTGATCAGCAAATTCGGAACGCTTAGATATCGCATCGAAAATCGCTTGTTGTGCCGAGTACCCGCCGACGCTGCGACCGCCGAACTCGCTGAGCCGTGTGCCCTCTTTGACTTGGCTAAAGTCAACGGTGCCCCCCGCAGCCTGAAAGGCGGATCGAGCCGCGCCGAAGCTGCGGGCAAACTGCTTCTCAGAGATACCCAGCTCTGATGCTTTCGACGACGCGAACTCTTTGGTGATGCCATATTTCTTTTGAAACGCAAGGTTCTTTTCTGCTTCGCGCCCTTTGAGGATGCTGCCAGCGTTCTTGACACCCTCCCAAATACCCGCACCGATGTACTTCGCGACGTCGATAAGGATGTCGGCCATGTCGTCGCCGATGTCACCCTGATTGAGCAAGCGATCGAGCCAACCCCAGGCTTCTTTGATGACGTCAACGGCACTTTCGCCGAGGGATGCTATGCGCTTGACAAAGCTTTCAATGTTGGAATCCTTGATAGAATCAAGCCCGCCTAATAGGGTGTTGACGATTTTTTCGATGGTGCCGAGCAGTTGTTTGCCTACATCACCCTTCAGAGCCTCACTGATTCGAGTTAGAAACCCTTGCAAGCCACCCTTGCCCCCCGCCATCTCACCAGCACCACTGATGCCGGCCCATTTGTCAATATCAATCGACTTAAGCAAGTCGCCGAATGACGATTTGAAGTTGCTGATTGTACCCGTCAACGAGACTTTACCCATGCGTTTTGCGAACTCGCCGATTTCGGGCTTGTCCTTTTCTACGCTTGCGATTGCGGCATTGAGTAGTGTGTAGGTGCCAATTTTACCTTCACCCATAATCTCTTTGACTTGCTTTAGAATAGCTTCATTGTCAGCCTTAGACCTATCGACCCATTTGCTCTTACCGCCTGCGATACCACTGACTTTGACCTTCTTAAACAGGGGAGCAAGGTTCGGATTGTTGAGCAACGCATCGACGATACCCTCAGCGCGAAAGCCGGCGACGCGAAATGATTCTAGGTCTTCGCCCGTTGCCACACCACGTCCCTTGACACGCGAGAAAGCCGCGATGACCTTGTCTTGCATGCCCTCATCGTCGGCAAACTTCGACGACTGGTCAGCGACGGACTTAAAGAGAACCATCGCCTCTTTGCCGCTGAATCCTGCAGTGACAAGCTGCTTGATTCCGGTGATGACCTTGTCGGTATCGAGAGGTGTCTCGCTGGCGAGGTCTTGTGCTTCTTTGAAGATCTTGACCGCCTCTTCGCGGGTGCCGAGCATGTACTCTAGACCCGTGATTGCGTTCTGTCGAAACTGTGCCGCGTCGATGACAGCACCAACGAGATCCTTGCCAACACCGATGACCTTATCAGCAATGCCCTCGACGAGACTGAAGCCGGCACCAATCGCCGCGAAGGGGGCCGAGATCATGCCTGCGCCGATAGTTCGCGCGGCACCGATTGCCATCTGTCGAGGTGATACAGCTTCGCCAAATGCTGACTTAGCTTTACCCCAAGTCGTGTTCGCCGCGGCTTTCTCTTGCGCCCGACGAGTGCGCTCGATCTCAGCTTGCTTGCGTTGCTCGGCGCGAATGAATGCAGCAGCCGCGGCTTGCTCGGCACGCATCTGACGCTGCGCATCTCGCTCGCGTTTGGCCGCTTCCTTTGCCGCCTTCTCCTGGGCCTTGGCCATCTCGCGCAAAGGCTTCAGCGCATCCTTTGCGAGCGCGTCGAGGCTGTCGCTCATCTTCTTCGCGCCGCGGGTGTTGCCGAGAGCCTTGTCGAAGGACAGAGCCGCAGCCGACATGCGCGCGAATTGTGCCGTTAGATCGTCTTTGATCGCATACGTGCCAATGTCAATAGCCATGCTTCAAGGTGCCGCGACAGGCTCTGGCACCACACAGAAGCACCTTCACATGTGGGCCTCTCTGTCAAGCCGACATCTGCACTGCGCCAACTTGCTGCCAACCTGCGACGCGCGCCCCAAGTCATTCGCCGAGATGTCGCAGCACGACTACGCGCCGAAGTCAAGCAGCTTATTGATCGCGGCTTCGTGACCAAGATGGACCCCTACGGATCGCGATGGAAGCCACCGCAGGATGGTGGGCGCACGATGCAGAAGACGGGACGTCTGCGCCGGGGCTTTAGTGTCGAAGCTAAAGCTGACGGATCGGGCATTCAGATGCACATCTTGAACAAACAGGATTACGCTCAATGGTTGCAAGAGGGTACGGCGAAGATGGAAGCGCGGCGAATGGTGCCCGACGGGCCGTTGCCGTTTGCTTGGCAGGCTTTGATCGAAAGGTCTTTCAAGTACGCGGTGCAGGCGTGGCTAATGCGAAGTCGAAGCCGTGGGGGTGGGGGCGCTTAGAGTACCGCACATTGCCTTGTAGAAAGCAGCACCTTCGATGAAGTGACGCAGCTCTGCGGTGCCCTCAAACCATTCACCGGTTTCGCGCAGGTTGGCAAAGCGTCGATGCAGCTCGGTCTCAACCTCGGAGCCGCCGGGTATCGTCAGAAGCAGGGTTAGCTTGACCGACGCTGCTGTCTGTAGAGCATCGAATCGCTTCTCAATGTTGGCAGACGTGCCGATCTTGATTTTTCCATCGGCACTGCCCACGAAGTAGACAACCTCGCCACCCTGCGACGTGCGCTCATCAGCCGCAGCCTTGCGGACCCGCTCAATGCTGCGCTGCTGAATCGTCTGCTTTTTGAGAAACTCGTCGCGCAACGTTCCGTAAGCCGCAACGTCACGATCGTTCATTTCAGCGACGAGCACATCAGCCTGTGCGACAGATGATGCCTTGGCTGCGTCCATCATGTCGATAAGGCGGGCTTGATAGTTGATTTGAATCGGGGGACAAGCGCAGGTCTGCTCAACGCCGCATGCGCATGTATACGCAAGACTCTTAGCCTTACCGTGCGCACGCAGATTGACCTTGACATCAGCCTGTCGATCGGCCTGCAACGTCAGGGTTGCAAGCAAGCGATCGAGCACGGCATGCCGTCCGCACGTTGAGCAGACATGCTCACCTTGCCGCCGATGAGCAAGCTCAAAGAGACAACGTGTGTGACGCTGTCCCCAGCGTGCCTGCTTAGCGACGAAGTTTCGAAACTCAGGGTTGTATCGATGGTCCACTATAGCGCCCCACTACCAGCCAGCATCTTCGCCAATGCCTCGATCTGTGCGACCTGAAGACGCGGCAATGAACAGACAACGCGCCAAGCGTCAGCTAGCATATGCGACATCGCGATGAGGCCGACCTTGTGCTGGGCCTCATCGGCTTCGACTAGCTCATCAGCGCCGATGTCGCATCGCAGTAGCGCCTGAAAGGCTTGCACGGCTGCTCTATGCGCGTCTGTTTCGCGTTCGATGACCTCGGGACTGACGGGCCTAGAACTGACGGGCCGAGACTCTAACAGTCCGCGGTGCCACGTCGCCCGCGCAAAGAGTTCTAGGCCGGACGTTTTAGGTCAGCGCCTCGAATGCCGGTCAAGCTCAGAAAGCATTCAGGCAGATCCATCTGAAATGCAAGCGGTAGCCCGTTGATCAGGTCGTCTTTCTCGACGGAACCCGCGACAGGCCAGAGCATAGCTTCGGACATCTCAAACGAAACCGTTGAGAAACGTTCCGCTCGATCGCCCGCTTCACTCAGTCGCTTGAGAAGCTGACTGGCGGCGAGCTGATTCGGCATGCGCACGACCACGGCATAGCTCAGGCTGGAATGGCTGACGATGCGAACAGACTTTGCAGCGACTGGCGGCATCAGCTTCTGCGCGGCTTCACGGCAGCCCTGTAGCACACGCTGCGCATCCGCGATCATCGCGTCATAGACCGCTTCGGTCATTGGCTGCGTGTCGTCGCCTGTCGGGTCAACGATCGGCCCGTCGTAGACAAACGACGGATCGTCGGGGAGGTAGCCAGGCGCAGCGAGACGCTTATGCCAAGCGGCCGCGATTGCGAGGTTGTAGATCGGCTGCGGCGTCTTCTTCGCCGTCTGCCAGTCGAGAGGGTGTTGCGTGATGGGAAGTTTGTCACTCATGATCGATATCCTGTTACTCACCCTGAAATACGGGTGATGGTTTGATTGACACGACAAAGCGAGCTGGCACTTCGTAGCCACCCTCGCCGGTCTTCGGGTTGCGTGCTGGTCGCGCACGACGCCAGAGCCGACGAAACATCGCGAAGCCACGAAGCTCGACGGGATGACCCGCGGTCACACGCTCACGAAGCACGGTGATGACAGTGTCGAGCACAAGCCGCGCATCGTGCGCAGTCATGCCCAATCGTCGCGCGATGTCGTCGGCGATCTCGGGTCGCGTCAGCTTGGGTTTACGGGTGGATTGAGAAGAGGCAGCCATGCGGCTATTATGCCGCGACGGGCCGGTGATGTCAAGAGGAAAGTGAAGGCTACGCCGTCTGCCCGATGCCGTCAAGCGGAGTCAGACCATTCCAGAAGATAACTGCAACATAGAGCGGGTACTTGACGGTAAGCACACCGTTGCCGGCACTCAGATCCTGCCCCTGCCCGGTGAGGCGGCAACCGACGAGCGTGTCGGTCTCAACCGGCGATGCAAGGTTGAGCTGGTACTGCACCGTGATTGGGAAGATAGCATCGTATAGACTTTTCTTATTGGGCGATAGAGAGGTGATGATCTTCTGAAAATCCTTGTTGTAAGCCTTCTGAACTTCAAGATTGCCGGTCGCTTTGTACTCGCCGAGTGTCGTGCCCATTGGATACGGCGACACACCACGTCCCTCCGCCACGTCGTTGGTGTCGCTGTACGACAGCGACACAATGAAGGGAAAATAGGTGCCCGTTACGTTGAGCAGAATGTTGCTGAATTGATACTGCAGCCCGGTGTAGTTCGCGGGGTACTGCTGATAAACGGCATTCTGGGCCATGTGTTGCCTCTAGTGAAGGTGAAGCGGGGCAGCGAACTGCCACCCCACTAGATCGAGCGCACGTAACCGAGCGACAGAGTGATCGAGGTCGCCGGGGTTCGGCCGACGATGCGAACCTGACCCGTGATAGCGCCGGTTCCCTGAAAGTCAGTACCGCGATCGATGACGGTACGCACGCCGCTGATATGCTGGCGGGCGCCGCCCATCACCTGACGACGCACCGCATCGGTCACGTTGGATTCCATGCGCTGCACTTCGACCTCGGCGAGCTGACCCGTCGCAAGATCAACAAGCATGTTCGCATTGACGTTGCGAATGATCTCGTCATAGGCCACAGCCGCGACGACGTCGGCGGTACGTCGGTTGGTGACGAAGGTGTAGTCACTGCCATCGATCGTGAACATCAGACCCTGCCGCACGTAGATGCCGGTGCGACCCGACCATGTGCGCAACGTCGTGAAGTTCGCGGTGTTGAGCTGAACAAGACCATCCTCTGTCTGCCACAGCGCCGGCACCGAAGCGCCGGTCTGACGCCGAACCTGAACACCATTGAGTGCATTCTGAATGCCGAGGTCCGTCTGACAATCGACGTGCGAAGGCAGCTCAGAGATTGAGCAGATCATCAGTCGCGCCATGTACGGCGTACCGATGTTGCGCCGATCGATCGTCGCGTTCGCCGGATTGACGACGTTCGCTTCACCAGCACAGAGGCCAACCTTCGGGTCAGTGTCAATGGGCGTATAACCACTCAACAGGGTTGACACCCAGGTCGATTCCGCGGTCGCGCCCATGAAGGTCGCTTCCATGTACGCGGCTTTGAACTTGCGCTTAGTCGAAGCGAGATTGTCAAGCCAATCCTGAACCGACTGAAGCTGAGCGTCGGTACAGTTGCCGAGCAGATGCATCACACTGAAGCCATCCAGCGCCTGATCATTCGTGCGCAGAACTTCCAATGCTTCGGCCAGATCCACCGACGACCAAGCCGGCGGAGTCGTGCTGAAACTAAACGCGTCATTGGTCGCCAGCGACACAGGGAGCGCGATGTAGCTGTTCTGCATGCCGACGATGCCAGCACCCGAGCCGGTCGCAGCCGCATCGACCAGGGCCGAGGCATCCACATCGGCGTCCACTGCGGCCGCGATCTGCGTCGCAGTCGAGGTCTGAATGCCGTTGGCATCAGTCACCGGGTAAACAGTGATCTGTTTGTCAAGCACTTCGACCGTAATCGTGGTATTCGACGGACCCGGATCGCCGTGGCGGACTTCGACAAACTCGCTCTTTGGCGTGTAATCGACGCCGCTATTGGCGAATCCAGCCACCGCAGCCGCAACAACCAGACCCGTACCGGCGCCCACCGCGACCACATCGACGAGAGCCGACGCGGCAACCGAGCCCTGAATGCCGGCGACGACGTCGTTGGCGGTGCTCGTCGCGAGTCCAGCGCCGTCGGTGGCGCTGTTGACCGTAATCGCGTTGCCGATAACACCGACGCTAAACGGCGTCGCGAGACCCGCGACAACGTGCGTCACCGTGACGGCCGCGTCAACCTTCTTCGTATAGACCACGTCGCCCGGTGTAGTCGCACCAGCGACACGTAGGCTGCCATACATCTCCTGCGCCGCGGTGGCGGGGCTGAAGGTCAGCGTTACACCAGTCGCTTGCGGAGTCAGACCACCCGCATAGGTGGTCAACTCGAATACACCGCTGCTAGCCAGCGTCAGAGTGCGACTGTAGGTCAGACCACCATCCAGCGACACCTGAATCTTAGGTGTAGTTCCACCGGTTACACCGAGCACACCGCCAGTCATCGTGCGCACACGCACGTCGTAGCGGTCAGCCGGCGACACAAAGGCGGCAGTGTAAGTCAACGTCCCGACTGGCGCGACAGACGGCACGCTGCTGATGACACTGGCGATAAAGGTGTCGAAGTCGGTAGTAAACGTACCTGCGCCCGAAATCGTCAGAGTGCCAGTCTGAGTGTCACCGTTGGTGTCAACGTAGGTAATAGTCTGCGTATGTGCGACACCACCCACACCGACCACACAGGTAAGCTGAAGCGGCGCAGAGGGCGCAGTCCAGCCGGAAGCCAGAGCTGCGGTCGTCAGCGGCAGAGACGATGCCGTGGTGGCGTCGATCTGACTGTGCAGCGTGTAGCTCGTCAGCGAGGTCGCCATAGTCGCAAGGGACGTAGGTGAGTCGGGAGACGGCGTCTTCGTCACGCTGCCGATGCTGCCATTCGTCGAGGCATTCGTGCGCATGAGCAGCAGCCCGCCGCTATACGTCACATGATGCGCACCTGAAGCAACCAGCGGTCCCTGCTTCCAAGCCAACACACTGGAGGTCTGCGAAGCAAACGTAGGTCGCAGGAGAGGCCCAGCCGTCGCTGGGCCGAGCTTGATCGCGACGTTGGTAGCCAGGTTAAGAGCCGCGTTGAGCTGCCCGTCTAGAAAGATAATTGAGGCAAACGGATTAATCGCCATGCGCTAAGGTATGGCGGGGTGTGCGTGGGGTGGGCGCGGAAAGGATTGACAGCGGGGCGGCGACGTGGCATGCTTGGCACATGCAGCCCGATCCACAGCCCGGTCGGTACTACGTCACCGCAATCGATGGGCCGAAGCGCTACTTCCTCGCCGGACCCTGGGACACGCACGTCGAAGCGTTGGCTCAGGTCGAAGCTGTGCGACGCTTCGCTGAACTCACAGACCCACGCGCCATCTGGATGGCTTACGGCACTGCGCGGCAGCCGCTCGGTGGTGAGCCGATCAAGTCGGCGCTGGGCAACCAGCTCAGTTTGGGCTTCGTTGTTAACGAGGGCTCGAAAGACGCGCGCGGCATTGCGGCCAGCCAAGTGAGCTGACAGCCGATCAGTTTCACTAATCGCCCGGCACCACCGTATACGGCGCCGCACCGACAACCGAGAGCGTCGCTGACAGAGCCTCGCGCTCCCCGAAATAGGGGTAGTGAACAGGGGCGGCGAATCGCGCGGTGAGCACCCAGTGCATACCGCGCGTTCCTTTTTCGTCTTCGATCCAGCCCGAAGGGCCAAGCAACGGAACGTTGGCTACACCGAGGTTGCCGTTGAAGCTGACCTGTATCGCTGAGCCGACCCAGTGCGCAAGCTCCTCGGTGTCGTCGAGGTCATTTCCCCAACAATGAATCTTCATCGGGATCACGCGGGTCGCAAACGGCGCCGAAGCGAAACCACCCATCTGTCGATACTGCGCGCCTGTTTCAGGGGTCTGCGGTGTCAGCAGGTTCGGTAGCTGCAATGTCGAGGGATCGACGAATGGTCCCATCATCTGGGGTATTGCCCAGTCCTCTTCACCCGGACCCGGTAGTTCCCAGACGATGCGCTGCGGGGCCGCTTCGTTGATGAAACGCTCGGGATTGCCGACGAAGTAGTTACCGCCTGGTGTGCCGCCCAGCGATGCCCCCGAAGGTGACGTGCCGCCTCGACGCCAGCCCATTGGGCATAGCATCGGTAGCCGCTGCGTCGCAACGGTTCCGGTATCAGGGAAGATTCGACGTGGGTACAGCTTCTGCAAATTCGCCATTATCAACTGTACGCCCGGCAAAATTGTCCCACGAGTACCGAGGTTTACGGTACGTTCTGGTGTCGCTGAGTCGGCGGGATTCGTCGTCGAGGGGGGGTACAGGGCCATGCGATAAGGTGCCTTCTGGTGTTGACATTGGCCGAGTGACGCGGTAGGATGGCTTGGAGGTGAACGAATGAGCGGACTCTTTCACTGGGCTGGCGGCAAAGGCCGAATCGTCGATGCGTTGATGTCGCATATTGACATACACCGAAACTGCGACCTTCGCTTTGCGCCACCTTGCGTCGGCTCGCACAAAGCACCACACTGGATCGAACCCTTCGTCGGCGGTGGCGCAGTCGCACTAGAGGCAATGCGGCGAGGCTTGGCTTCCCGGTATGTGCTGGCCGATGGTAGCGCCGACGTCATGTCGGTGTTTGAGACTTTGCGCGATGAGCCTGCCGAATTGATGAAGGAACTACACGATTTTGCACAGCTTACCGAGGCTGAGCAACGTCTGATCTTCGCTGAGCAGAAGCCGGCCTACGACCAGGCACGCCGATTGCAATGTGCTCGCCGGCTGCTCATTCTGCAAGCCTGCGGGTTCAATGGCCTCTACCGCGTCAACAAATCGGGCGTCTACAACGTGCCCTTTGGCACAAAGGTTGCTAAGTTCAATTTTGATCGACTACAATACGCTGCCGAGCTGCTTCGCCGACGGAACGTTGTGTTAGCCGCTCGCGACTTCGCCGCGACGATCGAGCAAGCGGGACCCGACGACATCGTCTACGCGGACCCACCGTATCTGGGCACGCACTCAGCTTACACGAGCAAGGGCTTCGACGTGAACGAACACCGACGGCTCGCGCAGTGTCTGCGTGATGCCGCTTCGCGTGGCGCCGTGTGCTGGGTGTCAGGCAGTGACTGCGACGAGACTCGCACTGTGTATGGTGGTGTCGCACATGTGATTCAGGTCTCGCGAAGCATCAGTTGCAAAGGCTCGACGCGGGGCACGAAGACGGAGCTGTTGATCCGGGTGGGCGACTAAGAACGCAGCGATTTCCAGCACTTGTAAAAAATAGTTGCGATTTCTTGTTGACTTCTTTCGTAGGCGACCGATAATGGTTGGTGTAAGGAGATGACGATGACCAAGACGCTAACCACCACGATTGAGAACCTGAACTCGGACCTACGTGACGCCGCTCTCTTTCTCGCCGTCCGTGGTGTCGCCTCGGCAGTGCAGTTTGCCGCAGCCACTGACCGCGCCATCTCGACGGCATACTTCTGTATGAATGAGTTGGTTGTGCGCGGCTTGGCCATCGAGACCACCTGCCGCGACAGCAATGGGCATGCTGACTTCGTGCTAGCCGACGAAGACATGGTGGTGGTGTAATGGCAAGCGTACAAATCATCAGCCAGACGAAAACGAACATCGCCACCTACATGACCCTCGCTTGTGGCAAAGTGACTGCGACAGTGAGTCACAATCCCACCTACACCGACGCTGTGCGGGTATGTGTGCAGAACAGCAGTAACCGCGCCTACCGCATGGGCGTCGGTAAGACCTTCCCAAACTTCGACGCCGCCGCTGCAGCATACAAACTCGCTGATGTCCGCGCTATCATTCGAGCCGCTGCCGCCCTCTGCACCGCCGCTACCTAATCCCCCGCCCACCCGTCCGCCCGATCGCACCCGGTGCGTTCCAACCCCAGCCAGCTAAGCCCCCACTTCCGACATCCCAACCGCGTCCCGGCTGCGAATAATACTGCAGCGCCTGGATCGGCTGATCCTGTACGCTAAGCCGTTGATCGGCTGTGATTTCATGGTCTCTCGACATCTTCAGCCACGACATCACCGACTCTTCGCGTGCCCTGAAATCCGCCATCAGGGCTTCGCTGTTAATGCCGCGCTGCCGCGTCATGCCGATGTAGGCAAGTTCGCAGTTTGCCCACACTACCGTATCTGACCACACCGTCAACGGTACAAGAAACCGTTGGCCCAACCATTCGTTGATCTTGGCCGCCCCGATGCGCAACCACGTCCCGACCACTGCGGGGTTGTAGTCAAATGTCTGGTCTTGTGCGACACTGATCGTGAATACGTCATCCACCGACGCGTAGGGTGATGTAATCAACCCTGACTTAACTTGCGCAGTGTAAGCTGAGCCGTTGAGCTGAAAGGAAACAGGCTGCGGACCACGACACCACCATACCTGACCGTAGGCGCCGCCGTAAAGCTGAGGTGTGGTAGTCTGTGCGGAAACGGGGATTGTGTCGGCCATGTGGTAAGGTGACGAGGGGGTGATTGGGCCTACCCCGCCTCGCTCCCACAGTCAACAATTTTCACTTTGCTACCGCGCGGCGTGCGGTAATGCAGAAGCTGCCATCGACCGACACCCTCGATCTCGCGCACCCGCTTGTCGTACTTCTGCAGCAGGCGCCCCAGCGATGACGCAGCCCCTTCAACGCGGCCGAGCTTGACATCACAACTCTCGACCAGAAAGTCGAAGAAATCGCGCCACTTCGGCGATGTCGCGGTCTTGTCGCGAATCAGAGTCTCAGCCAACGCGCCGACACCCAGCTCAACACCGACGCCAATCATCTGTCGCAAATGGTCAACAAGATAGATAAAATTGGCCGTGTCTACGTCGTCAACGGCTTTGCCGCGGGCGAGATATGGATCGGGCAGACCACACCAAACGACCGCTTCACGCACGATGGACCAGCCCTCGAATGAAGCGAAGGGGGGAAGCTTCTCAGGGCTGTACCCGTTCTTGCGTGCCGCGAAGAAGCCTGACAGCAGCGTCAGGGCATGCGACAGCAGCGCCGCGCGATTGGCGTGACAGTGATTTTCTAGATCGGGAATATCGGGACGCCGGGCTTCGGGACGTCCTGTCTTGTCTTCGATGTCGATGCGCAGAACTCGCCGCGACATATCACCGCCGGTCTGTAGTCCGTTGCCGTTGCCCCACCAGAGCGTGTCATTCCAGCCGCCCTTGACACCCTTGATGTTCTTCGACGTGCCGATTTCGCGCGTGGTGAAGATCGGCGTTGTCAAGTAGTTTTCAAGCGTTGCCGACTCCAGAATGACGCCGCGCGGAATGTTGTCGAGCACGGCGACAGGAACCTCCTCACGAATCGCCGCGCCGATTGCGCGTTCAAGCTCCGCATCGTCGCCCGCTTTCGTTCGTTTCCAAGCCTCGGCCCCGTCGCTGATGATGGCCGCTGCGTCAATCAGCTTGCCCTTACCTGACCCCGCTGCACCGGCCGACACGAGAAACATCGGAATGTTGCCGGTAAACGTGAAGCGCAGAAATCGCGTGAAGATTGCAGCCAGCCAGACTGATCGGCATTGCTCGGTTTCACCGACGCGAAAGGGGAAGTCTTTGATAAGCCACAGCAGCCCCTTCTTCGCTTCTTCAAGCTGCGCTCGGCTGGGATTCGTCGAGACCCGCGGAACGTAGCCAACGGGCCTATAGAGCACACCTAGCGAGTGGTCGTAGCCGGGTGTCTGCACTAGGCTGTAATCAGGGCTGCGTCGAAAGACGGGCGTGGTGATGATGCCGTTTAGTTCTCGAATCGGTGGATATGCGCCCGCCGCCAGCACCGTCGCGACCGTCTGTCGATCGGGTGTCTGTTCGGTCTGCTCTGGACCCTTGCGACCGAAGCGGACGCTATACCACTTCGACACCCCGCACAGCTCGGCGGTCAGGTGTGGCGCGACCGTCTTGCGCAGCCACGGTCGCCGTGGATTGCCGTTGCGGTCTTCGCCGGACTCCTCGACGAGATCAAAGAGGATGCCGCCGACCTTGTAGAAAGCTGGATGCTGTGCCAGCGCATTGATTGCCTGACTTCTCATTCGCAACAGGTCAGTGTTGATCTCGATCTCGATCTTCGGTGGCGCCTGCTGCTGTGTTGCTTGACGCGGCGGCGGTGATACCGGGGCACCTTGAGCAGGGGCACCAGGGAAAGCCGGCGGCAACGGCTGCGTCGCGATGACTGGGGTGGGTTCGGGCTGCGGAGGCGATGCTTGCACCACCGCCACAGCTTCTGACGCCTGCATGACGTCGCGATCAGGTAGCGGACACCCCTTTAAACGTGCCCATCGCAGCACGTCAGCAGCGGTCGCGTCTGCGCATTGACCTCGGACCCCTCCCCCGTTGTGCTGGCACTTAAAGCCCCCGCCAGCTCGTCCTGCAGCGTCATGCGTCCAGAACACGACCGAGGTGTCATTGGGCGCGAACCCACCCGGATCGTGCGCCACTGTTGCGGTGTGGTTGTAGTGCCACGGACAGACGACGCGCCATTTGTGCTTGTCGATTTGGGGGCCTATCCGCCCGAAGTAGTCGAAGGCACGATAGAGCAATGTTCCGGTGGTTTCGTTCTGTGTGGCGCCGTCGGGAGCGTCTGCGGGGCTGTCGTGCGTAGCGTCGGGCGAAGCCGCGTCAGTACCGGCAGGCACTGCCTGCCCCTGCTGCGCGCGCCCTCGTTTGCGCTCAAGCTTGACAACAGGTGCATCGATCGGTCCAGTGAATCCGGTAGCGCGTAGAAAGTCGTCGAGCTGAAGTAGTCGCCCCTCGTTAGCGATCAGAAACCGTGCCGCACCGCCAGCCGGTCGATGCGGAATGAAAGCGGGACGTGCTAGGGTTGCGGCTGTTGGATCGTCGGTGGTTCCCGCGTCTGCGTCTTCTGCGACATCGAGTCCGCCGAGCACATGTAGACACTGCGACACGTGCCGATGTACCGACTTCCACCACTCTTTGCACGCGGCCAAAGTCGCCGCGACATCGACGTCGGGCAGCGACAGCGTTGGCATCGTCTTCGGCTGCGACAGCGGCAGAAACAGGTGCCACTTGACGCCGTTGTCATTCTGACGGGACGTTGCTGACTCGGTGATGAGAAAGCAGATCTGTAGCTGTTGGAGCCGCTCGCGCAGTAGCGTCGCCGGTTGGCCTGCGTCGCTGTCGATAAAGATCCAGGTGAATGCGCAAACATCTTGTGCGCGTCGCCTTGCGCGACCCGCCTCGGTAGCTAGAATGCTGCCGACTTCGTAGGGCAGCGACTTCTTATCTTCGTCGGGCCATGGTTGCTGAGCCGCAGCTCGCCGGGACGCCTCCCATGCGATGAAGTTGGTGTCGATGTTCTGCCCGTAGGCGGACATCGTCCAGCCCGACTGAGTGGCGTTGCCACCGGGAAATCGGGCACAGGTGATGGTGATTTCGTTGCCGGGCTTCCACTCCGACGCGGTGGCGTCGAGGGCTTCGGCGATTTGTTCTGCTGTGTGTTGAATTGGCACCGCCCGATTGTACCGCGTCGAGCGGTCGATGTCAAGCGGGCGGTGGTTGGGCTAGTGGCTCTGCTTGAAGTAGGCAATCAGCTCGCGCTTGAACCCATCGATGTTGAGCAAGTCGCCGGCGTACTGCATGCCATAGGCGAAAGCCCACGCTTCACGTGGCTGCATGCCGGACGGTAGGTTGACATAGGCAGTGTGCTTCGTCTGCTGCAGACCGCGGGCGACGCCAGCGCAATAGAAGCCGTACAGCTTTTCGTACTGTAGCTCGATGAGGCGGTCAAGCATCCGCTTGAGGTTGCTGGAGGTCTGGGCGCGGGTCTTGGGTTTCTTGGCCATGTGTTGTCTTTCTGCGCGGTTGCGCGATGGATGCAAGCACTGTACCGCGACTGAGCGTCCGTGTCAAGCTCCATCAACGCAATTTCCCACTTGACTTCATTGCCGTAGCCATGTTACCTTAGCGCAGGCGTAGCCACTAGGATACCCTTGTCTGCCGTCGTTACCTACATCACCATACAGTGTAGGCAGAGGCGCTGACAGTTTCGGATCGCGAAAAACTCAATGATTACACGGTCGAATGGCAGTATT
>OFRM01000578.1_pt1 | contig 14599 bp, 37 predicted proteins | sample 1543101 | NCBI WGS metagenome assembly OFRM01 (sample SAMN07774223, study PRJEB24372) | wastewater metagenome | isolation source: Exp Tend VB 0WW | collected 2016-02
ATCAGGCTGCGCTCGTTGGTGGCCGCTACCCCGCTGACCGGGTGCGCAATCTGGTGCTGAACGGGAACATGGATCTGTGGGAGAAGGCTGGTCCCGCCATTGCCGCATCGCCAGAAGGAAAGGCAAACGTCCTATCCGCCGTCCGTCAAGTCCTTGCCGATAGCCCGATGGACCCGACCAAGTTTGCCGAGCGCATCCGGCCTGCGCTGAAAGGTGCAGCCCTGGCTGACGATGCCGCGCTCGACCTAATCGAAACGAAGCTGCGGGCGATCAAGGAAATGAAGGTGCCTGAGTCCGAAAAACTCGGTATCTACAGGCGGGTGATTCTGCAAGCCACGGCAGGGTATGGCGCATCGGGCATGGCGCGTGGTGCGGTAGAAGCGGCAAAGGCAGTACCAGACTGAGAAAGAGAGGGGCAACCAACGGTGCTGGAAACACCGCTGGCCCCTTGAACGCTGACCAACCAGCACTAGGCAAGGCCCCACCCACCCGTACGGGCAGCCAAGTCTATGCGCGAAATGTGGAGCAGGGCAAATGCCGGACAAGTTGACACCCGACGATATCCGACGAATTGAGGCGAGGTGGAAATCGGATGTGGATCTGAAACTGGACGCGCTGATCGCAGCAGAGGAAGCGCATCGTGAAAAGTACGATGCGTTCATTGACATGCTCATCCAGCGGGAACGCAGCCGCGCCGAGTTCCGTCGCGCCATTATCGAAAAAGGGATCATCGCCCTGACGATTTACTTTGTCGGGCTGCTCGGCTCGTTCATGTGGGAGGCGGTCCAGCAGCATTGGAAAGCGGCTGTGGACGCGGCTGCTGCGGTGCGCAAATGAAACTCATCGAAGGCTGGAAGCGCGCCTACCGGATGTTCTCGGTGCAGGCGATGGTATTTGCCGGGGCGGTGCTGGCGACTTGGGCGGCACTCCCTGACGACCTGAAGGCCACGCTTCCCGGCTGGGTGGACAACGCAGCGGCGATTGCGATCCTCGTGCTGGGCGTGATCGGCCGGCTGGTGGATCAGTCAAAACCGCCAGAGCCTGACCCGGAAGAAACGACTCCTAACCTCCGATGATCCCTGACCAGCACAAGAAAAAGGCCGCGTGGATCACGATCTGCGTGGCCTGCGTGGGGAGCGCGGAGGGGCTGCGGACGGTGGCCTACCGCGACCCGGTTGGCATCCCGACGATCTGTTTTGGCGAAACCAAGGGCGTGCGGCTGGGAGACAAGGCTACGGTGGACGAGTGCAAGGGGATGCTGGGGAGCCGGGTTGAGGAATTCGGCCGGGGCGTGGATGCCTGCGTCAAGGTTCCGCTGCCGGATACCCGGAAGGCGGCTTTCGTGTCGTTCAGCTACAACGTTGGCACGCAGGCGTTCTGCTCCTCGACTTTGGTGCGGAAACTGAACGCCGGGGACACGGTAGGAGCCTGCGACGAACTGCTGCGGTGGACAAAAGCCAAGGGGATCACGCTGCCGGGGCTGGTCAAGCGCAGGGAGCAGGAACGGGCCATGTGCCTAGCGGAGGCTTGATGCCCTATGCCTACCTTGTGGCAGCGATTGTTGGCTTGGTGGCGGTGGGAGCCGCCGGGTACCAGGGTTATCGGCTTGGGGGAGATTCTGTCCGGGCAGAGTACGCCCAGAGAGACATTGCCGCAGCCAACGAAGCCGCAGCCATCACAAAAGCCACGCAAGAAAAGTACCGCGCCAAAGAGCAAGCCTCGGCAGACGCGCTCGCCGCAGTATCGACGGACTACCAAAAAAAGCTGACCGATGCCCAAGCCAAGACTGCTATTGCTCTCAACGCTATTCGCTCTGGCAGCGTGCGGCTCCGTGACCCAGGCAGTCCGTCCGGTGGAAGTTGCCCCGCCGAAACTGCCACCGCCACCGCAGGACGTGATGGTGCCGAGAGTGGCAGACTTTCAGGAGCGGCTTCTGAATTTCTTCTCTCCGAAGCAGCCCGCGCCGACGCAGTAGTTCTCCAGCTTACTGCCTGTCAGGGAGTCGTCGCGGCGGATCGGCGCTAATCGTGAGTGCGGTTTGAAATTGGAGCCATCACCCTATCCTCAGCAGATGCTTGTGGTTCTCGCAATGGCTAAATCCGTGATTGCCGGGGCCGAATTCACCGCCGCATTGAGAGCAAGTTACATTGCCGAATTTGTAGTGCGGAATATCGGCAGGCGCAGGGGAGGCGAACATGGGCCACGGCCCTACCGGATGACCACCACCTGAGCGATGTGGTGTACCGGGTCTGCCAGGATCAAGATTCGCCTTGAGTGCTGCGGTGAATTTATCGCAGGCATTGAACCAATTTGCACCGTCAACATCGCTACATTCAATCCCGCTCCACTGTGTAGCGTTTACAGCGTCTAGCAGCTTCAGCGCCTCGGCAAGCTGGCGCTCTAGTGCGCGATAATCTTCCAGAAGTACAACAAACGCAGACTTTGGGAAATCCTGCGCTTCTGCCATTTCTACCGGTGTAGCGCTCATGGCTTCACCGTCGCCCCGTGCGGCTGTTCCTCAGACAGCGGCGGTCTGCGCAGCGCGGCGATGATTTCGTGCCAGTGATGCTCGGCAGTCTCTTGCAGCCAGAACGATGCGGCCTTGAACGTAGTCTCGTCCCCGCGCAACGCAGCGGCTTGCTTGGCCCCGTACTGGCTGGCGAGTTTTTCTATCCAGTCATCCATATCGTAAGTCTCCTTATCGGACTGCACGTAACTGATGCTTCCCTGCGCTCTTAGCAATGAAATACCTCGACCAACAGGGCTATAGAAGCGCAGCTTCTCGTCCTCGTCCGGCTCGTATTTATCGCTCATCGCTCCCCTCGCGTATCGGCGTATCGCTCATGGCTTCGTCCTTTCTTCGCGCAATATCCTGATTACTTCGTCGTAGGTTCTTGCGATTGAGTCCGCGATCTCCACGCGGTAAGATTCGTTGTGGAAGCCGCGTACATTCTCAACACTTTGCAGAACCGCGCTCCTGAGAGCCTCGACACGTTGCAACGATCTGTTGATGGCATCACTCTTTTTTCTGACGAGGAATCCAACCATCCGGTGGGTTACGCACAAGCGGAATTGAATGGTAGTTGCAGCCATTTCGAGTGCATACGATGCTCGGCTTAACTACGCCTTCAGCTTCGTTCAGACTCCAATGCGGCCACGGCAGCATATCCGTATGCTCGCCATCAACGCACTTATGACGCCACCAGATGTGGCGACCGTCAACATCAAGCCACGCCTCTACTGACAATTCGTTCATAGATCGTTACTCCCTGGTTGAGGGTTAGGAGAGTCTCCCGGTTCTGGCGGGAATATCTCACAGGCGTCCGACATATCATCCCAACCCTGGCATTCGTCGGTCGTGTCGTCGTCAATGTATTTGTGGCAGGCATCGCAATACCAGACTCCCATCATCGTCCCCCCTCGATTATTATCTGTATCGTAAAAACACAGAACACAGTAGCCATGACACACGCGAACACCATCGGCGCTACGCCTAACTGTCCGAAAGCGCCCGCCATAGGATGAACATAAGCGACATCCACCACAAAGTATTAGTCATGGCTCCCCTCGCGTATTGGAGCCATTAGAATCCCTCCCCGCCAACCTTGACCACGCCGCGCCCGTAGGGGTCGAGTTGCTTGATGTACTCGTCCATTTCAAGTACGGCCTTGGCTAGAGCGTGCAGGGCAGTAATTTGGAGATACCTGTACTCGTCTTCGTGCCCAACAATGTTGCGGGCAAGGTTTACTGCGTCGCCACGATTCAGGACTGGACTTACGCTCATTCGCATTGCTCCAGAATATGGTTCTCGCCAGAATTGAAGCCCGTAATGAAGGCGATCTTGGAATAGCTGACCACACGCTTCCATTCAGCGTGAGTAAAAGATTCGGGCATCTTGGGCGGATGCGCCTTCAGAAATGCGTCGAAGGCTTTGCGCCGCGCCACGATGTCAGACTTTTTGTGCTTCATAGGCGTTCTCCAGCCGACGAATAACCGCGTGCTGTGCTTGCGTCAGCAGCCAATCCGTGCAGATACGCGAGTTGGCTAGGTAGACCATATCTGCCAGCAGGACGTGATAGACCTCGTGACGAGCGCACATCTCGACTGTCTCTTTGGTTATTGGCGTAGTCAGCCAATCTTCGGCAAGCGCAATCACAGCGCATTTTCCGTAAGAGTCCAGCCGCGCCTCTGCCAGCGCGTTTTCGCAATGCGAGTGTTCGTAAATCAAGTGCCAGTCGCCAAGCGAGAGGACTCCGGCAAAGCGTTCGGCCTCAGCCTTGAATACGGCAAAGTCTAGGGCGGTCGTGTTCACCTGCATCCTCCGTGTGTCCAGTCCAGAGTTGCAGCCATCAGCGTTTCCTCGCGGGTATTTCGGTGAGTATCGCTTCTGCCAACTTGCGCAGAGTCTTGGGGCCGGAGAAAGTGTAAATCTCCTTAGCGTCTGCGCCAGAAACAGGCCCGACCCAAATATAAGATCGTCGCCCGAAACCTACCAAGACTAATTCCATTTCTTCTTCGACCATCCTGAAAGCGTGATGAACGTGTTCTGGCACTCGTTGCTTTGCCATCATTCCTCCTTGCGTGTACTCAATGTGGTGTGGTGGCGCTTCGTTTCTGCTTTAACGATATTCGAGAGCAGCCGCAGCGCGTCGATCAGATCGTCTTCGTCCATGTTGTCTTTGAGCGGTTCGCCGCCATCGTCAATGCCTTGCAGCGCGTATTCCACCTTCGCAAGAATGGCGCGGTCCGGGTCGTCAAGTTCGTATTTCATTCCTGTCGCCCCCCTGCGTCATCGCACACAGGCGCGTCCGGCGATGGGGCGGCGTTCAGCGCATCTGCGATTCGATAGGCATTCCGCATTCCGAGAGGCCCGGTTCCCGTCAACGCAATGCACAGGCCGTTCTCGACGAGGATGGGAAGCTTTCCGCTAAACGACGCGGCTCCGTCAACCAGCTTGCCAAACTCGGCCATAGCCGCGTCCTTGTCGTCCACGTTCTCAACGTACACGCCAACCTCCCCCGCCCCCGTCGTCGCGGCAGGAGCGGGCGCGGCGGAGAGTTGATCGCGCCATGTAAGTTCTGATGCGACAGCCAGAAACGATCTAGCCAAGAGCGACTGATCCGGGTGCTTCAGCGTTTCGTTACCGTGCGCGGCCTTCCATGCGATGACGGCAATCTCCATACTTCGCGCAACCTCCAGCGCGTTGTCTCTTGGATACGATGCCGCATCATTCGGCACGCTCACCCGCCCGGCCTCGGATTGCAGCGCGGTCAGGGCGGCTTCGAGTTCTGCGATTCGTTCTCCGGCAGAGATCAGTGTGTCCTTTTGGCCTTGCGGTGCTTTGATGGCAGCCAAGTACACCATGAGCGCAGCCATGTCATTGGCAAGGTTTCGTTCCTCGCTGCTCACGGCTTCACCTTCCCTGTTCCCCTCACATTTTTGTGAGCCTTAATACTGGCGAGAATGTCTACGATCGCGTTCTGTAGCATGTCGTGAATATAGTCGTCGTAGTGTTTTCCGAGATATGGAAAATTCGCCAAAGTAGTCCCGATACTCGCTGCTTTAGGCAAAGTTATCTCGCAGGATATGGTGTTATTTCTGTAGGTTGTCTTGTAGGTACACCCGGGCGTAGTGCAGGCGTGACCTTGCTTTTTAAGGGCGGCGGCGGCACGGCGTATGATTGAATTTGCTTCACTATTTTTCACGGCTTCACCTCCTTGGGGGCGTAGAGTTTCGTTCTCTCGTAGCAGTCGTGCGGGTTGCAGAGCGCCTCGCGTTCGACGTATTTCCATTCCTCAAGCCCGCTGTAGCGATAGCGCCACGCCACCGGCTCCCCCATCAGCCGCTCGGGGTGCGCGAGAGCTTCGCGGAGGGTGGTTGCTGCGGTTTGATGGTGAAACTGTTCTGCGCCCAACAAGCATCGCATCTCCCACTCGTGCCACTTCGCCAGTTGCTCCAGCCTCTCGCGCAGGTCATCCATTCGATTTCTCCTTGGCCGCGTCGATTGCGGCGCTTCCGGTTAGCCCGTTAACGAGTTGGGCAGCGATTGCCAGTGCGCGCTTGTCGCCTTCGTGCCCCTCACCTGTAAGGATTGGCAGCACCCACCGATACCGCTCCGCATCCTTCAGCGCCTCGTCGCGCTGGCGCTCGGCTGTCTCGGCGCGTGTGCATGTGTCGATAACTTGGTTGCGAAACTTGTCGTGATCGGCCCTTATCGTGTGCGCCATCCTGACCAGCGGATAGTCGGATGGCAGGCTTGCGTAGTCATCACCGGCCAATGCTTCTTTGACCTCCGCAAGCTGCGCCCGCAGTTCGGCTATGTCTGCATCTGACCGCTCTTTCAGCGCGTCGTATCTTGCAAGCGATGTGCGTCCAGCCGCCACCAATCCGCTGTTAAGTCTGCGCAGTTCGGCGGCCTCGCGCTCCAGTAGGTCGTAGTCGTCCACAGACACATAGCCGCCATTCTTGTCCACGGCCATGTTACCTACCGTGGTTGGCTGGAAGCGCCTCGGCGTCGGCAGCGGGTGGGCGGCAGGCATGGACTCGATCTCCGACCGTGCTAGCGATTGGCAGGCCAAGCAGCCGTTAAACGCGCCGTCCTTCGGATCGACGGCCATGCAGTTCTCGCAGATGTAGCCGCTCATTTCAGGCTCCAGCGGGCAAGCACGGCGCGGGTTTCGGAGATAAAGGCGCGGTCGTCCTTGCTCCAATCTGCCTCCATTCTCCCCTCTGATTCCAGCCCTTCTTCGATTCGATCAAGTGCAGAATCCAGCGCCGCCTGCTGCTCCCGGATGCAGGCGAGGAGGTCAGGCACCAGTTCGACAACGCGATTCAACTTGTATTCGTCCTCCTGTGCCCACGCTTCAAAACGCGCAACCCTCTCCGCGAAGGATGGCTGCGACGAGGCACTGGACTTACGTTGGTCAGCCAAAAACTCTTCGGCCTGCCTGTTTTCATTTGCAATCTCATCTGCGGTTTTCATGCTTCCCCCGTGTAAGTGCGATGGCTGTCTGGACACATCATTTCTTCACCTTGCTGGTGGTGTAGTAGGTCGTGACTTCACGGGAGCAGTTGTACTCCTCGTCACACGACCCGCAACAGAAAACCCCGTCGCCTTCTAATCCAGGGCCAAAGTCGAATTCCCATGCGTCGCTTTCAATGTGGCCGCAATGCGGGCATACCGGCGCTTGTTGCAGTCGCAGATCGTGTTCACAGTCAGTCATTGGACTCACGTTCGGTTGTCATCCTAGCCTCGGCAGATGCTTGTGATTCTCGCAATGGCTAAATCCTTCGTTTCCGGGGCCGAACTCGCCGCCGCACTGAGAACAGAAGGTTTCTCCGTACTTGTACGCGTGATGGCGTTTACCATCATCAAGTGCCGCAGTAAGGTTTAACCGGATTTGGCCTTTTGTTGAGCCAGCGTCGATCATATGGACCGTGTTTAGTATTCGCGTATTGAGCCGATCTACCTCCGCTTCCAATCTTGCAATCTCTATCGCGCACTCACCGTGCGGATCGCCATCTGGCTGTTCGTCGAAGCTCATGTTGGCCTCCTGTTCCATCGCTCCACCAAAAGCGATTTAACGTCATCTTTCAACGGGTAAATAAGCGCACTAGACGCACGGCAAAGTGGTTCATTGCACTCGACGTACATACTGCCATCGCTACCGCTTCCCTCTGGCATCGTGAACATGGTCGCAGCCGATCCACAGAACGGGCATGGCTTTAATTCACGGTTGAACCAAGCATCATCATCTGCGCACATGGTCATGGAGCCCACTCCGCGTTAACTGCGTTGTTAATCCGCTCAATCAAGTCGCCAACCTGATCCATTCCCCATGCCTCGTGCTGGCGCACCGTAAGGTGCTGATCGAACTTGCTCATTATGCTTACCGCCTCCCCTAGCAGATGCCTAAATTGCCCGTTCTCGAAGGCAAGGCGGTTGATTTGCTTCATGGCGTAATCGTCGTACATTATTCCTCCGTGTAAGTGCGATCGAAGGTCGCAGCCATCAGTCGCCCCATAGGACGGCATGAATCTTCGACCGGAGAAGCGCCTTAGCTTGTCCAACAGCGAAGTGATGCTCCATGTCGGCCACATGCGTTGTGACCTCCAGTACTCCCTTTAGAAGCAGGATTGCGTCAATGATTGGCTGAGCATCGTCGTCACGAAGATCGTTCACCAGCGTCACTGTCAGTCCCTTAATTCTGTCGGTCATCATTCCTCCTTGCGTAAGCACGACTACCTATTGGGTTTGCGCGGCGCGCTTAAGGCCTGCAACTGCCGCCCGATCCTTTTCGATCTTGTCGTCAATGGCATCACGCAACCATTCGACGCTGGCTTGGTGGATGTACTCGCTGTCGATATTGATTCCCTTTCCACGAATGCGGTGCAGTTGACCCATAAAGGATTCCAAGTTGCCACGGATCACCATTCCGTCCAGCATCGGCCGCACTTCCTTGGTATTGATTTCATGCTTCGGAGTCGTCAGCCAAGAGTGCATCTTGTCGATGCCGAATCGGATGACTCCGTAGATGGAGCCGATCACCACGACCTTGTAGGCAAAGAAAAACGCGATCACCCACAGCGCCATCGAAGGCAGGTTGGCGACCATTTCAACAAGCAGTTTCAGTTCATCCATCTACTTATCCTATGTCGGTTATGTGCGGTTACTAATTGGGCTTACTTAATTCGCCAGACGCGGAACCCGCCGCCATCGACCGCTCTCACGGCGTAGTTACCTGCTCCGATGTATTCTTGGGCTGCTTTTCGTGCCCAGCTTTGCGATGAGTTTAGGACAACGCTTTGCCCTGGCTTTAGAGACCTCAGTGTTTCAGCTACGCCGCTTCTTTTGGTGAACGGAACTGGCACATTAGTTTCAACCTTTAGTCTTTCTGACATTCACTTCTCCTCGTGTAAGTGCAATAACTAGTCGGAAAGCCGTTACTTCTTGTTGCTACCGGGACGGTGATAGCCGCGAGCGTCACGCTTGCCGTCACCGATCTTGTGCTGGCTGACCATCGCAACGTAATCCTTGATGCGACCGCCCAAACGCTTCTGCTTGTTCTTCGCTTTCATTTACTTCTCCTCTGTGTGAGTGCGATTGGCAATCGGGCTTACGCTCACCGACCAATGCGGCGCGGAGATTTTTTGGGTATTTTGTTTTGCAACATGAAGGGGACTGACGGAGTAATCCCGATCATCTTTGCGTAGTCCAATTCAAGGCGCACAGATGCGATAACCTTACCTGCTGCGTTGACCATTGCATTGACGTTTTTAACGTCCGCATTACCGGCCCGAAGTTTGTCCATTTGCTCTGCCAGCATCCCGCGAAGTTTTTCTAGGTTCATTTTTGCTCCTTAGCTTTCTGGTTAGTAGTAATTTTTGGCGACAAAACTCGATAACTTCTTTTGGTGCGTTATCTGGAAGGCGGTAGCAAATTCGAACATAGCGGTCATTTGCTTTTTCTACAGTGCGACGACTTTTTATGCTTTCCGCTTCTTTTGAAACCTTCCATGACCCGCGCTTCTTTCTAGCCTCTCTTTGCCATTCCCTGTCCCTTGCTCTAATCCTGTCCCTGTTCTTTTCCTTCCACGACCTTTTGTAGTGTTTGGTGCAAAGTCCATGTGCACGATGCTTACACCCACAAACAGAACATTTAACTTCTGGACGCGCCGGTTTGGGCGCTACGTTCATCATGTTCCACCACAATTTGTAATGGCTTGGGCAAAGTTCCCTTGCGAGTGCTGGCTCTCCGCAGACTATGCAGAATTTAGTAACCTTCAGCCGCCAGTTCTCCCTCATGCCGCCATCCTTACCTCGGTCGCTTTCCTGATTGCCGCGTGCCCCTCGGTCGGATCGGTCGCGTCGTAGTTCCGCTCCAGGATGGCCGAGTTCTCGTGCCCGCTGACGTAGTGCCTGACTTCGTGAACGCTGAACTTCCGCAGCCATTGCGTGATGGCTTCCCTTCTGTTGTCATGCAAGCGCAGGTTCTCGATCTTGCAAGCCTTCTTGGCGCGGATGTAGGCGGCGGTTACTGAGCGACTGCGAAACGGGAAGATGCGCTCGGCAGGGTCCACGCTCGTCCTCGGCTGGCGGCGGATGATTTCGGCCAGTTCGGGGAACAAGGGGAACCGCTTGTCGTTGCCCTTCTTCTTCGTCGGGTGCTTGAGGTCGCGCACGGTATACATCGGCGCTGCGTGGCCCTCTGCGTCCACGTTGGCCCAATCGACATCGCCGTGCGTGATGCGGCAGACTTCGCTGATCCGGCGCGACGATGCGAGGCCGAACGCGACGACATCGGCCATGCGGATCTGCACCTTGGACTGCGCGAAGTAGTCCATCAGTTGCGCGATCTGCTGCTCGGTCGGGCGGACTTTGCGCGGCGTGGACTTGCCGACGATGCCCTTCTTGGTCAGCGTCTTTTTCGCCACCAGCACGGCGGCATTGGTCACGTTGGCGCAGTCGTCCCACTCGCTGCCAGCGTAGGCGAGGATGCCGGACAGGTAGGTGACGTCTTGGCCTACCGTGGCCGCGCATACCTTTTCTGAGCGGCGCAGGGCGAAGTCTTTGACATCCTGGTTGGTCAGCTTGTCCGCAGCGATGTCGGCAATCGGGTCGCGCATGAGGCGCTTGAGCGTGTAGTGGTGCGACTCGCCCAGCGGTTTCATGCCCTTCCTGCCGTCGTGCCCGTTCATTTCGTGGATGTAACGCTGGATCAGTTCACGGATTTTCATTTGCTGCCTCCGGTTTCTTGCCGAACGTGTGGCCGTTCTCAGCCACATACAGCACCTTAATCTCGCCAAAGAGTTCCCGCATCTCGGCAATGAACGCCGTTGCATCGGGGCAGGCTTTGGCGGCTTCCTCGCGGGTCACTTCAGCCGCTCCACGATGGCGTTTGCCTCGGCAGAGAAGGCGATAATTTCCTTCTCCATGTTCACGATGTACTCGTCGTTGCGTTCGATGCGCTGGACGTACAGGCGTAGGCGATCAGGCATACGCGGATCGTAGCTGCTGAAGTCCCACCATTGCCGCCCGGTGATCCACATCAGCCCCTGCACTTGCGCCATGTGTTCCTCTGGCATCCCGTTCAGCACGGTTTCCAAGTGGTATCTGGAGTTGTATGGCGACTTGCTCTCCCAGCCTCCATCGTCGTCAATCAGTCCGTCCGGCGATCCGCCCACCATCGGCAGGGTCGGGTGCTTGATAAACCCAGTTTCCTCGATCATGTAGCCACGGGAAACCTCCGTAGCCATGCGCGAATGGCTTTCCTGCTCCGTGCCCCACTCCATTGCGGCGCTGCTGAAATGGTCAGACGGCTGGCCGGTGACGCGCTCAATGGCGACTTCCCACAGGTAGGTTTCCCGCTTGGCGGTCGGCTTGCCCGCTTTGGTCAAGTCGAGAACGTCGCGGAACCGGCTGGCGGTGATGAAGCCGCAACGCTCGTACAGCCACGCGCCGGAGCCTTGTGCAGCGGGGGCGTTCAGATGGCCTCCAAAGCGTTGATAGCCGCGATGACGGGCGCGTACTGGGGCAGATGACCGTACCGCTCCCTAAAAGTCTTGAGCATGGCCGCAGCGCCCAGCAGTTCATCTGCCTTGCGCTTGGCCTCGCGCTCGATTGCCTCCTTCGCATCCCGTTCCGCTTTGGCCTTAGCCTCGGCAATGGCGCGTTCCTTGCGCTCCGCTTCCTCGACCTCGCGGCGCTTGGCTTCCAGTGCATCGCGTTCGGCCTTGAGTTTGGCTTCCTCGGCTTCGCGGGCCTGCCGTGCGATACGGTCGGCTTCCTCGCGGGCAGCACGGGCGGCGCGTTCCTCGGCCTCGATCTTCTCGCGGGCCTCGCGCTGCTCCTGCTCGATCTTCAGCCGTGCCTGCCGCGCTTCCTCGTCGCGGGCGCGCTGCTCTGCGGCCATTGCCTCGCGCTGGCGGGCAAGTTCGGCCCGCTCCTCTGCCATGCGCTTTTCCTCGGCCGCTTTCGCTGCCGCCTGTTCCGCCAGGATGCGATCCTGCTCTGCCTTGATTGCGGCCTGCCGTTCGCGTTCCTCGCGCTTCGTCTCGGTTTCGATCTGATCCTTGATGGGCAGGCGCAGAACATCCAACTGCTCGGAAATGCGCTTCGCCTCGGAGTCCACCCAGCGACCATAGGCGAGGCTTTCTTCCTTCTCGCGCTTGCGGGCGGCTTCCAGCGCGATGCTGTGCTGGTTGATGTCCTTGTAAGCCGCCTTCGCCTCGGCCATGCCTTTCGGCGTGGTGACTTCAAAGACAAGCCCCTTGTACCGCGCCGCCAGATCGACCAGCGCGGCCTTGGTCGGGTTGTACGCTGCAATTTCGGTGTTCATATGGCTCCCTTGGTTTCCGCAGCCTTCAGCGCCTTGCGTTTGGCTGCCATTGCTGCCTTCAGTTCCTCGTAGGCCGGAACGTCGCCAACCTTGGTGCATTCCGTGGCGATGGTCTGCCACAGAGCCTCGGCTTCCTTCATCTTCTCGCACGCGGCAATCTCTGCCTCGTACTTGGTCTTTACATCGGTCGGCAGTTCACGCGGCCCGATACCGCCGCGCCCATCGTCGTCCACGTTCTTCGGCGCAACGCCAACCGCCATCAGCAGGGTGTAACGCTGCATAAAGCTGATCGCAGAGGCAATCGCTTGCAGGGCACTCTTGCTGCCGGACGTATCCGCGCCGCCTTCCATCGACACGCGCTCGGAGTGCCCGCGCTTGTGCGTCAGGATGCAGGACACCTTGATCTTCTCGCCCTGCTGCACTTCCCATGTGTGCGAAATGTCCACGGCAGACAGCGCAGCACCGATCTTGTCCGATGCCTGGTCGAGTCCCGCATGGCTGTACTTCGTGTTGCCGAACGAAACCTTAATGTTCTTGACGATTTCGGGCGGGTTCTCCTTGAACTTGGCAAGGGCGGCAACGAACTCCTTCTTGGCTTCGTTCGTCTCGTACCGCTCCTGCAACGCCATCAGCCGCTCAAGCTGCTCAACGCTGGCCCCTTGCTGCACGGCCATTTGCAGCATCATCATCGGGGTCGGCGCTGCCGCTACCACGGCCTGCGGTTCCACCTGTACGACTGCGTTCATTTTTCCCTCTTTTGGTAAAGCCCACGCTTGCAAGTGACCCATGCGCCCTTGCGCAGATTGCTGATTGCCGATGACCCAAGCAGCCGCTCGTTGTGTCCGTGGATTCCGGCCTTGTCCATCCACTCGGATTTCGTCATGGGCGCGAACGCGAGGCCGATGGTGTTCCAGAGGGCAATGGACTCCTTGCTGCGGAGTTTCGGCGCTCCTGCGGGGAAGCGGGCTTTCGACTTGTAGATGCGCTTCTTGGCGGCTTTGCGATCAAGGCGGTTCAGGATCTGCGCAACCGATGAGCGCAGCCCCGCACCATCCGGCTCGTAGTTGCAGGCTTGGGCGCGATTCATGCCTGCGCCTTGACGTTCCGCCACGGTTCGCGCTTCGTCCAGCGGGTCAGGACGCGCTCGGGATGCTCCTGCCAGTCGCTGCCGGGTTCGTGCGCGAACTTGCGGCCGAAGCGTTCGCGGGCCTTGGCGAGTGCGGGCGATTCAGCGTGGGGCACGGTCACAGGGCGACCGGCGACGATCTTCAGGCGGGGCTTCATACCAGCCACCACCAGAGAACCGCAAAGGCAATCACGGCGGCGATCACGATGCAGCCATCGACAATCATGCCCATCATGGCCGTTTGCTCCGTGCGGTGCTGCAATTCCCAGTCGCTCATGTCGTGATCCTCCCGATAGCGGTTTTGAGTGCGTCTATCTGGCCGTCCTGCTTGCCAATCAGATAGACATTTTGCAGCAGCGCACGTTGCGCATCGTCCTTGCACAGAATATCCGCCGCATCCTCCAGCAGCTTCCTGCTTGCATCGTCAGCCGCAACCATCGGCTTAACAGCGTCCGGCACCTGCGGCGACACTCCCGCGAGAATCCCGCGAAACACCGCATCAACCTGTTCGTTTCTCATTGCTGCCCCCTATCTGTCCGACATGAATTTGTCCCAAGCCGCTTCTTCGATCTGCTCGTAATTCAGCAGTTCCTCAAAGCCGGGAGGGTGCGTGGTCACGTTTACCACTTCCGCCTCTGATTCGTCCGGGTGGCAGTTCTCGGGAGGGCCGCTTACCAAGGCAGGCGCGTAGACCACCCTTACCTCGGCGCAGTAGTCAACCTCCCGGTCTTTGATTTCCTGCGTCCCCTCTACCAGCACGGTATGCGCTTTCATCTAGCGCACCAGCGGCTCAAGGATGCAGGCCAATGCGACCAGCGTCAGCAGCGCCCAAAGCTTGCGGTGCATCTTGCCGTTGCGCGGTTCGAAGGCGCTGAATTCGAAGCTCGCCAGCCACAGGCGCGGCACGGGTTGCACGTTATCCACCAGTACTTGGGGCGGTGCTTTCGGGTTGCGGTTTTCCAGTACGCCTTGCAGCTTCTCCAGAAGCTCGGCGTCTTTGGCGGCAGCGGGGTAATCGAGGGTTTCCTGCACCTGAAGCAAGACCGCCGCGCAATGTTTGCAATTGTTGTGGACCGGACAAGAGCAGGTGGCATCGACCATCAGCAGAGTGCCTTTGGCTGACTCACGCAGGCGAA
>OFRM01000583.1_pt1 | contig 14528 bp, 29 predicted proteins | sample 1543101 | NCBI WGS metagenome assembly OFRM01 (sample SAMN07774223, study PRJEB24372) | wastewater metagenome | isolation source: Exp Tend VB 0WW | collected 2016-02
CTTGATGCGGGTTGTGGTTGTGCTCATGCGTCACCTCGCAACGTTTTTCCAGCCTGAAAGTCCGCGAGGGTCATCCCGCCGGTGTATTGAAAATGGGGGTATTCCGGAAAGCGCCTCCAATCGCCAGCCCATTCCAGTCCGCACGATTTCCCGATCAACCCGACCTTGCGCCACAACTTGCCCGCCTCGCCAGTGGTGCTCCAGACCGGCTTGCCGTTGACGATCGGCACCACGTCAAACGCCAGCCGCCAGTTGTGCCACGACTGCCCGCCCTTGGCATTGGTGACCACAGGACCCGGCTTGCCGCCCCTGCCCTGGGCATACAGCGCGTCCTGGCTGGCGTGGTCGCGGTAGGTGCTGGTGATGAGCAGGGTAATTCCGTCAGCATCGCAGGCGCTGATGAATGCCAGAGCCCGGCGCTTGGCGGAGGGGTGCAGTTCGTTGAGGTTACGCGATGAAATCATGGTGGTCCTCGTAATAAAAAACCCGGATGGCTCCGGGAGGGAGATATTCAGAGTGTAGCCACAGCCGCGAGCATTTGCAACCACCGGTGGAGAGGCATGTCACGGTGGCTGGCGCTATCGACATCGGCAACCCACTTGCGGACGGTGCGGCCGTCAACCCCAATCAGGTTGGCGGCGGCTTGTTGGGTCAGCCCTGCCGATGCGAGCAGGGCGCGGAGGTTTGCTGGCGTGTAGCCCGCTTCCGGGAAAATCATTCAATCACCCGCCATCAGATGGTATGCCGTCTCATCCCTGCGGTATGTATCGGCATACCAGCTATCATTGACGCGGCAAGCTGGGCATCCGTCAAACTCGCCGCCAACGATTTCCAGCTTGAACCGCATGGTTCCGCTGTCTGTACTGGTGAGTCCTTTTTTTTCAGCCTGCGCAATCGTCATCGGATCATGGGTTATGGGGCTCATGTTTGAATTGTTGGCGTAGTAGCGGGTGACGATAACTGTAGTGGTGCGCGGGATGCGGTTCATGATGTTCATCCTGTTTCGTTCCGGCCTGCGGTATTGCCTGCCTTCTGATTCTTATACTAGGCCCATTGCGGGCCTAATGCAATAGGGAAAGTGAATTATTTTCCCCGTTCGCCGGTTTTGCTGCGCGCCCAGAGCCCGACCTGCGCCTTTCTGCCGTTGTCCCCATGTTCTAATGGTTGTCCAACCACTTTCCCCGTAATCCTCTCGAAAATAACCCGGCTGACGTACTCCGCGAATCCGACCGGGTCATTCTTGGCTCGTTCGCGCATACCATGGGCGGTACTTTCGGACAGCGCGGGGCAGTAGTGGCCCTGCTCAAGCTGGCAGATTCGGCAGGTGGCCAGGTGGTGGTGAAGTTTATTTTTCATCAGTAAAGCCTATCATTGCTGCGGAATTATCGCCATGGCAATATCGCCATAATACCCACACAAAAATTGGGGGGTACGTGGGTATGGCTTTTCTATAAAGAGGGTAAAAAGGAAAAATAGTACTATGCGCGCGTGGGTATTATAGAAAAGTGGTGCTCACCCGTACCCTCGTACCCTACCTAGACTGCTTTTTTATGTGATTTTCGGACAAATTGTTAACGCCTTGTAAGATCATGTAAATGGATTGTAATTTGCGACAGGGTATGCAACATACCCCCACCAGTATGCTGTGATCAAAATTTATATAGCCGTACCCTACCCGTACCCTACTTGACATTTAACCGAATCTATGTATTTGCGAAAAACATATATCAGAAAAAGTGAATATTTTTGATGTAAAAGGCATGGTACGCTGTTCATGCGGATAGGGTAGCTACCGAAAAGCGGCCGTTCACCGCCTGCCGCACCCATAAAATGAACGCAAAACACGAACAGGTTTTGACTATGTTTCCATCTGAATTGACTTCGCGCAGGCAGTGGCTGGTCTGGCGTTACGAGAAAAAAGACGGCGATAAAAAGCCGCGAAAAGTCCCATACTACGTGAACGGATCGAAGCGATTCGGCAAGCAGGGCGACACCGAAGACCGCTCCAAGCTCGCCGCATACGACGCCGCAAAAGCTGCCGCTGAATACGGTTTTGACGGGCTTGGCTTCGCCTTCCTGCCGGGCGACGGATTGATTGGGATAGACATCGACTCCAACGCCGACACGGAGCTTGCTCACAAAATTATTGCCGGGTGTAACAGCTACGCGGAGACATCCCCGAGTGGCAATGGCTGGCACATATTCGTAAAGGGCGACACCAAGACATTTAAGTCAAATGATGTCGGCATCGAGGTTTTTTGCGGCAGCCAGTTTTTCACGATGACCGGCAACAAGCTGGACGATGCGCCCAGCGACATCGTCAGCATCAGCGACAAACTTCTTAACCGGTTGCGCGACATCGTTAAGCCGCCAAACCGACCGCTTGCCTCGACAGCATCCATTCCGACAGGCCAGACGGGAACCGCTAAAATTGAATCGGCGTTAGCCTACATCAGCCCGGATGTTGGGTATCACGACTGGATCAAAATTGGCATGGCCATTTATTCCGAGCTGGGGCCGTCTGGCTTCAGTGTGTGGGATTATTGGTCAAGCCGTGGTAGCGCATACAGCCACAAGGCGATGGCGGGCCACTGGCAATCGTTTGCCGGGACATCCGTCACCATCGCCACCGTGTTTCGGATGGCGATTGATAACGGCTGGAATCCGCCACGAGACGCGACATACAAGCCGCGTCAGGATGCCCAACAACCAGCAGCCAAGTCTGCGCCAGCATCCATAGACATGGCGTCGCCATTGGTTGATGTCACGGATCAGGGCAAGCCGCTGGAAACCATCGAGAACCTGGCAGATGTTTGCCGCCGTCTTGGGGTTTCAATCACGTACAACGTGATTACGAAATCCGTGGACATCGGTTTCCCGGATTCCTGCACCACCATCGACAACGAGCACAACGTCAATCTGGCCCACCTGAAATCATGGTGCAAGCGGTTCCGCATGGCGACCGATGCGCTCCAGGAATACGTGCTGGCCCTTGCTGACAGAAACACCATCAACCCGGTTGCGGATTGGATAAACAGCAAGCCGTGGGACGGCCAATGCCGCCTCAACGATTTTTACGAAACCGTCACCGAGATTAAGCCGTCCAGATTGGCGGATGGGCGCAGACTGCGCGACGTTCTGATTTTTCGCTGGATGATGTCGGCGGTTGCTCTCGCCCTGACCGACACGCCGCTTGCCGCGCAAGGAGTCCTGACGTTCACCGGCAAGGGCAACGTCGGGAAAACGGAATGGTTCAAAAACCTGGTGCCGCAGGAGATGCGCCATTTGACGAAAGAGGGGCTGACGCTGAACCCCGCCGACAAGGACAGCGTAGCCACCTGCATCGGACACTGGCTCGTGGAGCTTGGCGAGCTGGACGGATCATTCCGCAAGTCGGACACGGCTCACCTGAAGGCGTTTATCACGCGAACCATGGATGATTTCCGGCGACCATACGCCCGCACAGATAGCCGATACCCGCGCCGGACGGTCATGTTTGCGTCCGTCAACAGCAGAGAATACCTGCAAGACCCCACCGGGAACCGCCGATTCTGGACGGTTGAGGTTCAGAGCGTCAATGCCCGGCATGGGATGGATATGCAGCAGGTATGGGCAGAGGTTGCTGAAATGTGGCGCAACGACCCGACCGGCTTTTTTTTGAGGCAGGAGGAGATGGACGCGCTTAACGCGCACAACGAAGATTTTATGTCGTTGATGCCGGTGCACGACCGGATCGATGACAGCTATGAATGGGGTATGCCGCGAGAGCGGTGGGACAACATGATGAGCGCCACGCAAATCAGCGAGTTTGCAGGCATTGAGCGCCCAGGGCAGAGGGAGGTAAACGAAGCAGCGGCATACGTGCAGACGCGCTACAACGTCGAAGTGAAGAAATTCGGCAAGCAACGGCTGAAGCGGTGGGCCATGCCACCATTGACGATGGAAGCGGAGCAACGGAGCGCTAAACGATGATAACGCTCCGAGACTACCAGCAGAACGCGGTCAATGAGATACGGCAGGCATACCGGCGCGGGAAGAGGTCGCCATTGCTCGTGCTGCCTACAGGGGGCGGCAAGACTACCATTTTTGCCTACATCACCACCGAGGCCGCGAAGAAGGGTAATTCCGTTTTCCTGCTGTGCCACCGCGCCGAACTGGTCAAGCAGATAAGCCTGACGCTTGCCGATTTTGGGCAGGAACATCAGGTCATAGCCCCTGCCGCCATCGTCAACCAGGTAAGAACGGCGCACTTTTCGGCGCATGGCCGGTCATTGATTCAGGCCAGCCCTGTTTATGTTGCCAGCGTACAGACGCTTATAAACAAGATTGATGGATTGCATCATAAGCCATCACTGATAGTTATAGATGAGGCCCACCACCTGACAGCGCAAAGCACTTGGGGCCGGGTAATCGCCGCGTTTCCAGACGCCCGCCTGCTGCCCGTCACCGCCACCCCCTGCCGGTTGGATGGGAAAGGGCTTGGTGTCAATCATGCGGGTTTCGCGGATGACATCATTGTCGGTCAAACCATGTCGGCCTTAATTGCATCCGGCCACCTGTGCGATTACCGCGCCTACTGCCCGCCGTCTGCGCTCGACCTGTCATCCGTTAAAACGACAGCCGGAGACTACAACAAGGGCCAGCTTGCCGAAGCCATGGACAAACCGACAATTACGGGTGACGCTGTGAAGCATTACCACCGCCTGCTGTCAGGCAAGCGGGCTGTCGTGTTTTGCGTTTCGGTCGCCCATGCCGAGCATGTTGCGGAATCGTTCACGCTGACCGGAATCCGTGCGGAATCGCTGGATGGGACACTATCGCCCGACGAACGTGCCGCCCGCATCCGTAGATTTACCGATGGCATCACGCTGGTTTTGACGAGTTGCGACGTTATTAGCGAGGGGTTCGACCTGCCCGCCATTGAAGCCGCCATACTGCTGAGGCCCACAAAAAGCCTGTCGTTGTATCTCCAGCAGGTGGGGCGGGCGCTGAGGCCGTTCCCCGGAAAGCGCGAGGCCATCATCCTGGATCATGTCGGCGCGCTATCACGGCACGGATTGCCCGATGCTGACCGCGAATGGTCGCTGGAAGGCGCAAAGAAGCGGTCACGAAAGGCGGGTGACAGTGAGCCGGACGTCAACATCAAGACATGCCCCGCCTGCTACCATGTCTTTGAATCCAAGCTCCCCGCCTGCCCTGCTTGCGGGCTTGCAGTGAAGCCACAGGGCCGCGCCATTGAGGAGGTGGATGGGCAACTCCAGGAGATCGACAAAGACGCCATGAGGAAGCAGAAGAAGCAGGAGGAGCGCAAATGTACCGACCTTGAATCACTGACCGCTTTGGGTCGCAGTCGCGGCTACAAATACCCGGCGCAATGGGCCACCCGAATGATTGAAATCAGGAGCAGCTATGCGAAACGCTGAAACCAATATTCAGAACAAAATCATGATTGAGTTGTCCGCCGCTGGCTGGATGGTCTGGCGCAACAACACCGGCAGCTTCAGGGCCATGAACGACCCCAACAGAATTATCAGGGTGGGACAGGTCGGAAGTCCTGATATTCTGGCTGTGCGTCCAACCATAATCACGGCTGACATGGTTGGTCAGACTATCGGTGTATGCGTGGGAATCGAGGTCAAGACCGCCACCGGAAAGCAGCGGCCAGAACAAAAGCGATGGCAGGAAGTTTTTGAGCGGCACGGGGGGGTTTATCAGTTGCGGCGGGAATAGCGCGGTTCAGCCACCCAGTCCAACGACTCGAACACTGTCACGCCGAGGACGCACAGGGCGGGTCATTGAATGGGTTCATTTTCCATCGCCCGTTATCACCCTCGCCACCACCATCACACTCAGGCAGTCAGGCAGGAAATCTTCTTCTTGATGGATACGCTCGTTGATGATCGGGGCCAGTTCCGACAACTTGTAGCGCTGGTTGGTCTTGAACTTGAAGTGGTGTTTGCGCTGCTCGCCAGTCGCCGGGTCTTGGGTCCTGGCCGTGGCTGTCACCTGCCAGAATCGCGGCTTCTGCGCCAGCTCGCGGACACGGCCACGAACCTCGATAAACCCCTGCTGTTCGTAGGTCTGCGCGTCATATCTCAAAAAATCACGCCTCGATGGTTTTGTTCCTGATCCAGACCGCTTATAATCACCGTGCATCTTGTTTCTCCTGTTGTACCGACCCCGCCCTGATCCGGCGGGGTTTTTGTTTTTGGGGTTGTTGCGGCGGCCGGACGCTACCCCGGCTTTGGAAGGGCTTCACCTCTCGATGACGGCGCTAACTGCGCTTACTGTTGCCCTGCCCGGAACTTCAAGCCTTTCGGCCTCATAGTGCGCGCTTGTTCCCGCGCTTCCCGCTGGCGCTACCAGCTTTCACCACAACGATCAGCACCCTGTCCGGATGGCTTTGGGGCTGCTGGTGCGCTGCTTTCGCTCGCGTTGACCCGCTATGCCCAAGGCGCTGATCGTTGTGCTGGTTACGCCAGCAACTCGCATCTGATCGACCCGGCGATGAACCGGCTTAGGGGCATAACCCGTCTGACTCATTGCATCCCCTATCCCGACGCCCGCTGAGTAGGAGTTCAGCTAAAACGCCAGACCCTCATCCCTGAGCCGATGAGCCACCGGTTCCTGTCTCACCATGGATTACCTAAACCTGTCATCCCAATCATCCCCGCCCCCGATGATCGCCCCGGCAATCAGCACCGCCAGCAGCAGGACAAACAGGGTCACAACGAATACGCCCAGCAGCTCCATTACGCATCCTCTGTTTTTTTCTGTCGCATGGCCCGGCGGTGAATCTTGACCAGCGCGTCACCCAATACATAGCCGACGCTATCACCACGCCGCCCGGTATAGATGGCGCTGATGTGGCCCTGAGTTGTTCCGTGGCCGCATCTTTTCGCCAGCTCGGTTTGAGTCATCCCGGTTTCCAGGATTTCTGTCACTAATTTTTGAAAGTCCATCGTCTCGCCCTCTGTATGGCCTTCACTATATAGCGCCCGCAATAGTCGCGCAAGAATATTTTTAGCGTATGGGGTTGACGTAGTATATTGCGGGTGCAATACTCAATCCATCGAAACGAACCAAGGAAAACGACAAATGAGCCAGCCCATCCACGACAAATTCAACGACTACCGCGCCGCCGTACACACCGGCGAAAACGCAGAGGACGCGCTGGGCAGCACGGCAAATATTGCTGAATCGCTGGCCCCAGCGATGCTGGTGGCGCTGCTGAATAACGACTTTGCGATTGCCAGGCACTACGCCGAGCAAATCCGCGACGAAGCAGCTGAGCAATTCGCATCCGATGACAACTTCCCGCACCCCGCAGCGACTGGTCGCGATCCCGGCGAGCTGGCTGACGAGGAAATGGAGCGCCGCAAAGACCGGGCGCGTGACGATCTGGACTTCTACGGAGAGACTGCATGAAAACAATCCTTTACGTCCTGCTGGCGTGGATCCTCGCGTCGGCGCTGGGCTTCGGCATGGGCTGGATGTTCGTCCGGCATGGCATCGCCTTCACTTACTTCCTGTGCGCCGTGATCTGCGGCGCACTTATCACCTTTTGGAGCATCAACGATGAAAACCTTCCGCGTAACCCTGACGTATGACAACAGGACGTGCCATGCCTCACCGTTCCACTGCGAGGTGGATGCCGACAGCTCAACGCAGGCCCGCGCCATTGCCCGCGAACACGCACTTGACCACTGGTCTTCTGCGCACCCAGTTTCGGTTGTGGCTGTGGAGATCAACAGCAACATCAACCGACTCCGGCGTTGGCACACGACACCTGAAAACGCCTGCGCCACGTTCAAGGAGGCGGCAAGCTGGACGCATGACCGACCCGAGCGCCCAGCGCTGGACAAGGCGCGTGATGCCGTCGCCATGCTGAATTCGTTTGTCGGCCTAACCGAAAGCGCCATGCTCTACCGGGATAGCGACGAAGACGGCGACAACGAGGAACAGGTAGCCATCGAGGCCGCTGAACTTGCGCTGCAATACTGCGAGGAACTGCAGCGCATGACCCACAACACGAAGCGCGACCGCGAGATTGCGGCGCACCTGGAGCAAAACCAAGCCGCGTAACGGCGGCAACCCACGACATGACGAGGCGACAACATGAGCTACCCAGTATTGATTCTCGGTGAATCCGGAACCGGAAAGACCACAAGCCTGCGCAACTTGAACCCTGAGCATTGCGTCCTGATTCAGTCTGTAAAAAAACCATTGCCGTTCCGCTCGGCGGGATGGAGGCGGTATGATGCCGCGACAAAAGAAGGCAATGTGTTTGTGACGGACAAGAGCGAAACCATTGTCCGCATCATCAACGGCACAAGCCGCCCCATCGTCATCATCGACGACTTCCAGTACATCATGGCCAACGAGTTCATGCGCCGCGTGCTGGACAAGGAATCCGGAAACGCCGCCTTTGCCAAGTACAACGAGATTGCCCGTAGCGTGTGGGATATCATCAACGCCGCAGCGCAGGCCGGTGACGTGAAGCGCGTCTACATGCTCTCGCACACGCAGAGCAGCGAGGACGGCAGCGTCAAGATTAAGACCATCGGCAAGTTGCTGGACGAGAAGATCACCATCGAGGGCATGTTTACGATGGTCATGCGGACGCACGTCAATCAGGGCGAGTACCTGTTCAGCACGCACAACAGCGGACACGACACTGTAAAGACTCCGCTCGGCATGTTCGCGGACGATTATATCCCGAACGACATGAAGGCGGTTGATGCTGCAATCACTGATTTCTACGGGATTGACGCCATTGTCAATCCTGCAACCAACGCCGCGTAAGCGCGGCAACACAACGAGGCGACGACATGACAAACGATTACGGTTACACCCTGGACACAGGCGCAGCCAAAAGCGCGGAAACCATCGGCAAGTACATCCGGGAAACCGGAAAATACAAGGGAAAGTTTACCCGCGCCGAACTGTTGATCAGTCAAGCAAAAGGATCTCGCGGCATTGAGTTCGACTTCCTGAGCGATGAAGGCAAGGAATGCACCCTGCAAATCTGGACACACTCCGGCACCGGCGAGGCTTATTCCGGCATCAACATGGTGAACGCCATTATGACCTGTCTGTCATTGCGTGGAATTCAGCCAAAGCCGATGGTGGTGGAAAAGTACGACTACGACAGCAAGCAGAAGCTGCGCGCCAATATTGAAGGTTTTGGCGACTTGATGAATAAGCCCATCGGCCTGCTGCTGCAAAAGGAAATCAGCGAGTACCAGGGAAAGGACAAAACCAAGATGCTTATTTTTGCGGCCTTCAACGCATCCAGCGAAAAAACCGCGTCCGAAATCATCGACAAGGTGGCGCAGCCGGTGGCGCTGGAAAAGCTGCTTGCCGGGCTGCATGACAAGGATGCCCGCGGGAAGACGCAGGCCGCGCCTAGTCACAGCGCTCCGCGCTCCCAGCACCACCAAGCCCCTGCTGACTTCGACGACGACTCGCTTCCATTCTGACCAACGCACGGCGCAAGGACGCGCCAGGAGACATAGCAATGAAACTGTTTGACCTGGCCCCAGCCTACGAACAAGCCCTCTCCATCATCACGCAGATGGAGGAGGACGGCTGCACCGCCGATGAACTGGACGAAGCCATGCGAATGGTGGACCAGATCGAAGGCGACCTGAATACCAAGTGCCTGAACATTGCCAGCTGGGTGCGCAACCTGGAAGCCGAAGCCAAGGCTATCAAGGAAGCGCAGGACGCCATGGACAAGCGGCGCAAGGCTGCGGTTGCCAAGGCCGAACGCCTGCGCAACTACCTATTTCACGGGATGAAGTTGGCTGGTGTGGACAAGATTCCCTTCCCCCACTTCGTCATCAGCGTCAAGCAATGCCCTGAGTCGGTACAGATCGCACCTGGGGCGCTGATCCCCGACGAGTACCTGCGGCATCCGGAACCTGAACCGAACAAAGTGGCGCTGAAAGACGCACTGAAGCACGGCAAGAAAATCCCCGGTTGCAGCCTTGAGCGCAACGAAAAACTGGAAATTAAGTGACTTAAAACTATTGCGCCCGCATTGACTAACCCCATTGCGGGTGCAATACTAAACGGATTGAAAAGGGGATAAACACCATGATCACAGACAACGCGTTCCGCGCCGTGTTCCGCGTCATTGGTCGGGCACGGAAGGTTGTGCAACTGGATTTATTTGGAGAAGCCGCATGACCCGCCGTTTCTGGACCGAAGCCGAGCGCGATGAAGTCCGCCGACGCTACCCGCACGAACGCACTGCCGACATTGCCCGCGATCTGAACCGGTCAGCAGGCGCAGTTTTCGGCGAGGCGTTCAGCATGGGCCTGCACAAGACCCCGGAGTTTATGCGCACCATTCACGGCGCGCAGCTCAAGCAGGCCGGTATTGGCCACCGTTTCCATGCGGCACAAACCCCGTGGAACAAAGGCAAGGCTGGCAGCACCGGCAACCACCCAAACACACAGCGCACCCAGTTCAAGGCCGGACGCCGCCCTGAAGAGGCCCGCAACTACCGGCCTATCGGCAGCCTGCGCATCGGCAAGGACGGCCTGTTGCAGCGCAAGATCACGGACGACCAGAGCATCTACCCGTCGCAACGCTGGCGATCCGTCCACCGCATTGTCTGGGAGGAGGTCAACGGTGACATGCCTCGCGGTCATGTTGTCGTGTTCAAGCCCGGCATGGATACGACCGACCCGGCGCTGATCACGATTGACCGAGTGGAGCTGATTACCCGCGCCGAACTGATGCGGCGCAATACCCGGCACAACCTGCCGGAAGAGATCAAGGAACTGGTCATCCTGAAGTACCGCATTACCAGAGCGATTAACCGGAGATTCAAACATGAAGCACAGCATTGATGACGTTCGCGGCCACTTGTTCGCCGTGTTGGAGCGTTTGCAGGACAACGACAATCCGATGGACATTGACCGCGCCAAAACCATTGCCCAGGTGGCCGGTGTTCTGGTGGATACGGCCCGTGTGGAAGTGGATTTCTGCCGGGTTACTGGCGGCACGGGGTCTGGTTTTATTCAGAATACCGGGCGCAACCCGTCTGCGCTGAAGGCAATTAAGGGGGATGCGGCATGAACACCGAAGAACTGAAGCGGCTGGCCGAGGCTGTACTCAAAGCCTATAGCGGTCTTTCGTGGCAGGTTACGATGGTGCGGAATGAGCATGGTGTTACCCATTATCATATCCGAAGCCACAGTGAGCCTGGGATCGCTGTTATCAAAGACCAGTATTGGGAAGATGACTACATTCCGTCAGTTGATCATTATGGGTACATCCAGCCAGACGATCGCATGGACTGCGATGTTTTCAGGGTTGATACGGCCAGACTCATCGCCGCCGCCAACCCTGCCGCCATCCTCGCCATGATTGCCGAAATCGACAGCCTGCGCGACGAGGTCAACGGGCTGACCGGTGAGTTGGACCGGGAGCGGGAGCGGTTGGATTGGGCGGTGAGCCGCGAGTCTTTTTACGACCACACAACGCGCGTTTTCTTTTGTGACCGGGCGTTCAAGATTCCGAAACCACAGGTGCGGATTGAAACCGACAATTTCCGCGCCACAATCGACGAGTTGATGTGGCAATCATGACAGACCGCATCCGCTCCGAGTTTGAGGCATGGGCAACAGGCCGCGAGTTTCCCGACCTGACCCACAGCATGGGCCGCTACAACCGCGCAGTTGTGCGCTGGATGTGGGAGGCGTGGCAGGAACAGGCTGAGCGCGTGGCTGACATGGCGGCAGCACTGGAACGCGCCCACAACCGGCAGACCCGCCTGCTGAAGCAATGCCGTGACCACGACAGCCGCCGAGCCGCTGCCGTCGCACAAGCGGCATCACTGGCCGAAGAGGTTGAGCGGCTGAACGCAATCATTTCGCGCCTGTCCGTTGAGTGGCAGGACGCGGTGGAGATGTGAAATGAAACTTGGAACTAAAGAAGAAACCGAGGTTTGGTTTTTGCCGAGCAACACAGACGGTTATTCGCCGCGAGTGCTTGGTCGGTTTTACTCTGTACAAGAGGCGAGAGATTTTAGGGAAAAAGAGCAGGCGCGCTATTTTGGCGTGCTGGAGTTGGTTCGCATGGTGACGGTGCGGCAGCGAGTTGCTTAACCAAACAGCTAAGCGCGCGGCAACCCGCAAGGGTTGACGTCCGCTTGAGCGCCCGGTTAGGCCATGCCACCCACACTGGAGAAACGATTATGAAAATGGCGAAGGCAAGTGATGCCGACATGGAAATGGCGCTGAAGCTGTGCAGCGCACTGGAGGCCGTCGAGCGCCGATTTTTCCCCGCAGGAAGCGAAGGCGAACACGACCCGGAAGATTTCGACATTGACGATGACGCGCAATGCGGTCGAGTGCTCCGGCACTTGGACGGCATCCTGAGGGGCGGCAGCATCGGGCGCGTGATCTGGGGCATGGCTGTTTTGCTCGACCCTGAAAACAAGCTGGTTGACCCCGAAGCTTGCACCCTGGAGCCACATCCCGAGGCAGTAGCCGCCGAACAAGACTCCAAGGCTTTGACCTGGATCGAGCATCAGCACCTCGAAGAACTGGGCATGGGTCTGGTGATCGACGCGCCCAACGACGGCCAGTATTACGTGTGCGGCGACAGCGGCACCACCCACTACGGCAAGACTTTGCGCGAGGCCCTGCACAAGGCCCGCACTGAGTGAAGGGCCTAACTCGGTTTAGGCGACAGCTGTCGCCTAATAATTTATTCCAACCGGAGAACATGAATGACAACAACAGCACACGAAGACCAGTTCACCCCGTCCACGCAAACCATCGAGATCGTTCATGCGCCGTATGAACCCGTCGCGATCCTGAAGCGCAACGTGGCTGAACTTGAGCTTGCCCTCAAGCGGCAGACGGAGCGGGCAGAGAAGACCGAGGAAAAACTAACAACCGCCCGCGAGGATATGCAGTCGTGGATTGATTCGCGGAATGGCTGGATGGAGCGGGCTGGAGCCGCCGAGGCGGAACTGGCGAGGCTGGCGCAACAGAAGCCGGTGGCTTGGCGGCACGAAAACGGAAACATCTTTCTGCCTTGGCAGAAAGACCTGATTACTACAAACGCGGTATTTTCACCGCTCTACGCCGCCCACGTCCCCGCGCCTGCCGTGCCGAATGAGATCGGCTTAGGGAAAGGCGAGTTTGTGATCTGGCCGGTAAAGATAGGCGGTGTTCATGGCTTGGCTTTTGTGAAAACCAACGATCCGCAAGCGGTCGGAGCTTTTCATGCTGAACCTGAAGATGGCCAAATTGAACTTGGCGCTGGTGATTCGGTTATCCACTTTGGCAATGCAGAGTCGGCGATGGTTCTTGCTGAACGTTTGCAATATGTCATCGCCCTGCTGCAATCCGCCGAGGTGCGCCATGATTGATGACGCACAGCTCAAGCGCATGGAGGCTGAAAACATTGCGTGTGGAGACGCGGAAAACGAGTGGTTGGTTCGCAACGCCCGCCGCTATCTGGCTTTGCGTAAAGTCGGGGTGCAGGTTCCGGGATACGAACTCGTAAAATTCGACTGGAGTTTAGACGCAGCCGCTGACCGGCTGCTGGAGGGTGGGGAATGACCGACAACTGCGAGTGCGGAAGCCCAACCCTGTTCACCCGCACGGGCCGCGTCCTGTGCGCCCACACGGCACACAAGGCGCAGGCATTGGGCATCATGCCCGCTGACTGGTTGCCGCTGTCGATGGAGCGCCCGCATCCACCTACACGACGTTGCCTGTGTCCGGATTGCTGGCCGTATTTTTACGAAATTGAATGGAGGCCGACATGACCCCCGAACAACGCATAGACGCGAACATTGACGCCCTGTTACGCGCATCCGGTTCCGGCATTGACTACCACACCATGCCGCGCACGTTGCAAGCCATGCGCGAGGTTATGCGCCGCATCATGTCCGACTCGTACATCAAGGGGACGCAGGACAATTTCGACGCGCTGGTGGCGTCGGGGAGATTAAAGAAATGACAGAACGTGACCGGCTGATATATGCACTTATGTTTCTCGAAATAGGCGACGATATATCAATATGCGACGCCCACAGCCTCATCCAATCCGTGCTGCACGAGTCTGATGTACCGTGCGATGTTTGCGGCAGGATTGCAGAACGCGCAACCAGTTTAATTATATCCGGAGTTTTTAGCGATGAAAAACGGAACGATTGCAGCCCATGACGCGGTTGTATGCTGGAGTGATGGCGGGATTGTCCGGGTAATGCACCGCATCCAGCCGCTGCCGAAAACAGATAAGTGGACGCCCTACGCTGGCCTTAAAGGGGTGAGTGCGTCCATTGTTTTGATGGCCGACGCGATCAAAATGATGACCGCTGACGGATGTGACCCCAGGCAGGTACATTCCGAAATGTTGAAAATAAGAGAGTACGCCATTAGGCAGGCGTATGACCACGGCGGGATTGACGATGAAAACGAGGTTGAGTAAATGACAGTCCGCCAACGCGCTAAACGCCGCCGTGTGCGGGTTATGGCCAGCCAGTACAGCCACAA
>OFRM01000584.1_pt1 | contig 14516 bp, 15 predicted proteins | sample 1543101 | NCBI WGS metagenome assembly OFRM01 (sample SAMN07774223, study PRJEB24372) | wastewater metagenome | isolation source: Exp Tend VB 0WW | collected 2016-02
AATCTAATCATCTTGGGAGTCGGCTAATGGCAGACCCAGTTAAGTTAGCTAATCTGGTAGATGGTACTGCCAGTGCAACCAATACTGATAATACAGCAGTCATAGCTGCACAAGGGACTGCTACTAATATCTATGTCACTACTCTAATTATCTATAATAGTAGTGCAACAGCTACTTATGTAACTATCAAGAGTGGTACTACCAGTAGATTGGTAATCCCAGCCCCTGCTGGTGGTGGAGCAGTGGTCTCTCTATCACCTCCACTTGCTCTTGGAGCTAATGAGGCATTGAACTTTGCCTCTGGTCAAAGTGTGTCTACTATGTATGTCTCAGCAATTGGCTACAAGGGCTGAGTCTAACCATAGGAGTACAGTATGCTAAGTGATCACAGTCCAGCTGACATTCTAAGATGGGCTATGATCAGCTATGGGATACTAACTGACCCCAGTCTAGGTACAGCATGGCCATGTTTTACCTCTATAGAACCAAATACTCCCGATAGGCTAGTAACCACCTTTGATACAGTAGGTGACCTACAAGCTAGAGTCCAGATAGCTGGAGATCAGATAGAGAAGTATGGGGTCCAGATTAGAATCAGGGCTAGTAGTCATGAAGATGGGTGGGCTAAAGGATCTGCTATAATATCTCTACTAGATAGGGATATTCGTAGGGACTCTATCACTATAGGTAGTAGTACCTACTGTATCCAATCAGTACACCGGAAGTCATCCCTAGTAGAACTAGGGAAAGAGTTACAGATAACTAAACGTCATCTGTGGACCATCAACTGTACTCTGACTGTTTCCAAGATTAGTTAATCCCAGCTCAACCTGAGAGGTGTATTATGCCTGCTGCCGCAGCCCCACTTACTGTCAGCCGGGTAGACCCAAACACTTACTTCCGTTATCTAACAAACGGTTGTATCACCACTATCGCATTTGAGGACCACCCTCAATACCCACTGTTTGAGATCTCAGTCACACCCCCCGGTATCGACAATGGTGACGAGATCGACACCACTACTATGTGGAACGCTACCTGCCGTACCAAATACCCAAGATGTTGGGATGAATGGACCCCAGCATCTATGCGAGTGGCCTATGACCCAGAATTCTATACAACATATGGGCTACTCATAGGTAACAACCAGAGTATCACTATCACTTTCCCTAACCAGGATACCCTAGATTTCTATGGGTATGTGAAATCCTTCACACCATCTGAGCTAGAGGATGGTAAGTTCCCGGAAGCTGAAGTTGAGATCGTGGTCACCAACTGGGATCCAGTCAACTGTGTCGAATACTGCCCGGTGTTTACTGAAGCAGCAGGTACTTGCTAATACCAGTGGGTTTTATAGCCACCACTTTCTCTCAGAGATGTGTGGTGGCTATTTGACTAGGGGGGTGGTGTGTAGGGTGTTGTTAAACCTATCACTCGTGTGATAGCAAGGCAGCATTCGACGCTGGGACCACCACCCCCCTAACTTCTTTCCCAGCGTTGTGTTTCTAGTCCCACAAGGATGGATGTATGACCCAGCAGCTAGAGTCTATTGTGTTTGATGATGCTGATCTAACCCCCCACAAAGAGAAGGTGGTGATGGGAAGGGAAATCTACTGGCTCCATGAAGCTCTAGAGGAAGACGTTGTCAAGTACAACAATGCTAGAGCCAAGGCTGCCCGTATGGTGGACGGTAAGGTGGTGGGGGTAGATGGAGCAGCAGACATTGAACCATTCCTAGTGTCTCTATGTCTATACAAAGCTACTACTGAGGGTAGTTTCCCATATCTCCCCAATGGTACTGACCCTGACCCCAAGGCCAAGGTTCCAGTTACCTGGGTACGGAAACAAGTAGGTAGAGTGGTTAGTAGACTGTTCAACCGCATCAAGGCCATCTCTGAACTGGATGATGAGTCTGAGGAAGGACTGATGCGTCAGTTGAAGGATATACAGGACAGACTGACTGCCCTTCGTAGGAACAAGGAATCAGTGGGAAACGTTCCAGAATCCTTGACGGACACTTCCGATTAGCATTCCAGTCGGGGAAGATGTTTACCCAGATACTGGGACTAGCTGGACCACTTACACACAGGCAGTACCTCACATGGTTAGAGTGGGATAGAGATCAATGGGAACGTCCTTCTCGTTCTGATTTCTATACCATGCAACTAACCTGTGAGGTACGTCGTCTATTAGCCAAGAATCCTAACCAGATAAAGCTCCAGAACTGTATCCTCAAGTTTGGGGACAAGGTTAAAGGACCCATTGATCCTGAAGAGGCTACCCGTAGGAGTAAGGGTATATGGTTTGGGATACTACGTCTAGGTCCAGATGGTAAGCCCATCGAAGGGGTTAAACGTCCAGTAATCAAAACTGGAGATGTACCACCTAAGTCTGCTGTACAACACCCACTAGGTACTAGCCCACCATCATCTAATAGGTAGCTGTTATGACCACTACTGAACTAGAGACTCTGATTGTTAGGATGGTGGGTGACAGTACATCTTATATGAGGATGTTGAATCAGGCTCAGAGAGCTACCTTAACATTCTCACAGGCTGTAACTCAGAGTCTACAGCGACTTAGCTTGATGGTGGCAGCCCCTTTAGTAGCTATAGGGGCTACCGCTGTTAAGCAGTTTGCTAACTTCGATGATGCCATAACCAAGGCTGCTGCTATCACCAATGCTACTGAAGAACAGGTAGCAAAGATGAGGGATACAGCCCTGGAGCTATCTACCAAGTCTGTACAGGGTCCGATAGAACTGGCCAAGGCATTCTATGACCTACTCTCTACAGGCGTAGATATAAATCAGGCTATCAAGCAGATGCCAGCAGTAGCTAAGTTTGCTACAGCATCTTTAATGGAGACTGGAGAGTCTGTCAAGTTCCTATCTGGTGCAGTGAACGCCCTAGGGCTAGACTCTGAAGACCCAGTCAAGAATCTAAGGAGTATGGTTAGGGTAGGGGATGCACTGGTCAAACTCAACAACGAAGCAATAGGTACTACCAAGGACTTCTCTAAAGCCTTAACCAATGAGGCTGCTGCTGCCATGAGGCAGTATGGTATTTCTCTAGAAGATGGTCTAGCAGTACTAGGAGCATATGCCAAGCAGAACGTTCTAGGGGAACATGCTGGTTCTATGTTCGCTAGAATGCTACGACTCATTACTCAGGCTGCTGTTGACCATAGTAAGGAGTTCAAACAGCTGGGGGTAGAGATATTTGATCAGAATGGGGTAATGAGAGATACTGTAGACATAGTACAAAATCTTAGTGAGGTACTAGGACCACTCAGCACTGAGAGTAGAACAGTAGCCCTAGGGTTCCTGGGTATCAAGGCTAGAAGCCAGGGAGCCATACTACCACTACTAGGTATGGCCGAGGTGATGAAGAAGCTACGAAATGATGTTAAAGCTGCTGGTAAGGAAACTGACAACGTAGCAAACAAGCAACTACAGTCTTTCTCTAGTCAGATCAAGATAGCAGCTAACAATGTGATAGTGATGGCTATAAGGGTCGGGGAGATCCTGGCCCCAGCAGTTATGTACCTGGCACAAGGTATCAAGCAGCTAACCCAGCAATTCAAGTCCCTATCCCCATCCACTCAACGACTCATCGTCTACACAGCAGCTATCACTGCTGGGATGCTGATACTAGCTACTGTCATAGCTACAGTAGTGTTCATGTTCAGTACTATAGGGGCTTCAGTCCTGATACCTATGGCAGTCATAGCACTACTAGCATCTGGGTTAATGTACCTAGAGAAGGAAACCGGGCTAGTATCCAAGGCATGGCAGTACCTACAGACTGTTGGTGCTAAGGTATGGGCAGGGTTAGTTAAGGTAACCAGACAACTAGCGGGCGAAATCCAACCTGTTATAGATGCCATAATGGATGTATCAGCAGCTATATGGAAAGAACTGTACCCTATCATAGCTGACATTCAGGTAGAGCTAGAGAAGCTGTGGAAAGAGATAGGTCAGGATGTAAAAGACATCTGGGAATGGACTACTCCTCTAAGAGCAGCACTGTTTGATCTAGCAGCAGTACTCATCAAGGTAGTAGGTGGGGCATTACTGATAACTCTTAAGAATACCATTAAATTCATCAGGGATAGTATATGGTTATTCAGAACTCTCTACAGTGCTGTCAGTAGTGTGATGAGGAGTATTGAACGTCTGACAGGAGCATCCTGGGCTAATATACAGACGGTAGTTATCACAGCTATAGCAAAGGTAGAGTTTGCCATAGTGAACTTTGGTAAGGTGGCTGACCTAGTGTTCATGGTAGTAGGTCTGGGGGCAGTACGCCTAGGGGAGAACTTCAAACACTTATTTGGCACTACCATACCTCACCTAATTAACTACTTCAAAGAATACGCCATAGCTACCTTCAATGCAGTATTCGACTACATCAAGCAATTCACCATCAACTCTATCAACTTACTGGCCAACATCCCTAACCTAGTACCAGAGTTAATAGCCAAGGGATTCTCAGGTAAGGAACTACGCCAAGCCTTAGAGATGGCATTTGGGTCTATAGTGCCCAAGAAGTTAGACATACAGCTGCCCAAGCTAGATCTACCCAAGAGAGGGGAAACACCACTTGAAGCTGAAATGCTCAAGATGATCCAGGAACAACTTAAGGGTCTAGATACTGACTTTGACAAGTTCCTAGAAGAGAAGCTAAAGAGGTTCAACAAGCCTCTAGCTCTCAAACACCCCATTGACCTACCACCTGGGGAAGATCTACTACCTAACATAGATGAGGATGCTATAGAGGATCTGGGTAAGAAGATCGGTAAGGCTCTAGGGATGGGTATTGGTAAGGAGATGGACAAGTTCCAGGTTCCTGACCGATGGGAGGGGGTTCTAGCAGACTCAGTCAAGGGGATGATAGAGCTACAGGAGTACAGGAAGAAAATCTTTGGTGGTAGATTCCTACCTATGGATGATAAGCTACCCAAGGATAAACCTATACGTCCTCTACTTCCTCCTCCTGGGTTTGGCCCAGGTAGCGAACCAGACTTCAGACCGTTCAACCCCAATCCTCCTATTACCCCCAGGCCACCAAGGATAGACCATACACCGTTCATGCCTCATGACATCCAGTTCCCTCCACTAGATATTCCCCATGTACCAGAAGTAGAGGTAAAGCCTGGGCTAGCTAAATTCTCCCCCACAATGCCCAGCATAGGTAACCCTCTCAAGGGTATAGAGGAGTTTTTGAAGGATAGTCTATCTAAGTCCCCTGATAGACCTATTAGACCTATACCAGTACAGGTAACTACTACTCCTAACAGTCAGGGTATACCTAACACCCCTGATGTTAAAGAGATAGGAAACAAGCTAGTTACCAGGGATGAGAGGGTTCCAGGGCTTCTGGAAGAGATACTACGGGAACTGAAACTGTCCAATAAGAATAACAAGCTCAAGATAGGTGGTGGGCTGAGCTAAGGTGCCACTAGCCCAGGAGAATTGTAATGGCAGCTACACTACGTGGCGGTCCCAGGACAATGCAACTCTCGGTAGATGAAGAGAACTACCGAGAGTATGTAGTCAAGTTTCTAGTACAGGGGGATAGATCCTCAGAGGGGCCATTATCAGCACTAAGGGCTGTAGCTGCTGTCTACCCTATTGGTAGCTCCTGGAATTTCAGTAATGATGCTACTGACCAGTGGGCTACCAGACGTTCACAGACCCAGGTATCTATCCATGAGGAGAAGGAAGGGGATGGGGCAGAGTGGTATGCTGTAGAGTGTATCTACTCTAACAAACCCCCTAAGTCTGGTAGATGTGAAGGGGAGGAAACTACTAACCCACTGTGTATAGCTGATAAGGTCAGTGGTAGGTTTGTCAAGTACAATGAAGAAGCTACTACCTGTGACTCCCTGGAGTTCTATGAGGATGGAGTACTAGGGGACACATTCTCAGGTGGTAATATACAGATACGAAACTCTGCCTATGAGCCAATCAGTGGTCCTACAGTAGAGTTCCCCAAGAATAGGCAGAAGGTAATTGTAGAGCAGAATGTAATTAACCTAGAGCTAGACCTACTAGCTCAAATGATTGATACAGTCAACGATGCCACTCTATGGGGATTCCCTAATAGAACCATTATGTTGACTGACGTTAGCTGGACTAAAAGGTACTATGGAAACGCAGATAACACAGGCTCTACAGGGACTGGCACTGGAACTGATAACTGTCCTGACTATACTGGATGCCAAGTATACTACACTAGGACTCTAGAGTTTGATATAGACTACAATGGGTTTGAGAGAACCCTACTAGATAAAGCCTCTATGGTCCTCAATGGACACTGGGAGAACGTCAACTCCAACGTATGGGTATTGGACCAAATTGATGGGGTAGACCCTGACCCCACTAAGCCCACTCACTTCACAGTGTTCCCTGACCGTAAGGATAACCTGACCCATGGTATTCTCAATGGTAATGGTCTACCAGCCAAAGCTACTGTGAATGGTACTACCACAGGTATAGGGACTATTAAGATTTACAAGTTCCCTGCTACCAACTTCTTACTCCTGTCTCTACCAACCACACTCTAACTAAAGAGTCTTATGGGAAGGATTACCCGAGCAGTCAGTACATACTATGAAACTCCTGACCAATCTACCCCCTTTGCAGCTACTATGGTCAGGGAATCTAGACCTACAGTATCTAACGAGCAGCCTTATCATAGGGAAACTACTCTAGGTAGTGAATGGGTTAGAGTTGACTATGGGTGGGTTAGTGACCCATCTATGGTAATTATCAGGAACCTGGATGATAAGGATGTGATAGAGATTAGTCTTGTGGTGAGGGATGGTAAACCACTAGTGGATAGGCCACACCTACTACTTTCTCCCAGAGACGTATTCGAGGGGTGTCCGAGTTCTGATACTTCTATCTGGGTTAAATCTCCTGTAAAGTCCATTCGATATTCTGTCACTGTCCTACCTAAGTAACCACCATGCCTACTTCCTACACACTGACAGAAGCAGAACTTGGCCTACTACAGAAACTGTTAGATGACAGCCGGAGAAGGACTGTCAACTCTCAGTCTCGTTATCAGCAGGGTCAGCAGATACGGTTCTCTCCAGATGTGTATGTAGCTCTAGTACCTGATAGTGGCATCCCTGGACTACTAGCTACTTACCCAGGTAAGGCTACCTGTGATATCTACTATCTCACTGATTTGAGTAGTGATGAGAGACTAGTACCTTATGAGACTACCAAGGTAGTATTCAATCTATCCCACAACCCAGTCCCAGGGTGTTCCTGGATACTTGTAATTAGAGATAAGGCTGGAAGGTGGTGGGCTTCTGGTAACTACTTTGAGACTACTACTGATTGTGATACAGGGACTGGTACAGGGACTGGTACTGGTACAGAACCTAACGTATCAGACAAGATATGGGCCAAGGTTACTGATAGACAAAACTATGCCCATTCATGGGTTGAAGCAGAACAAATCACTACTACTGGTGGCGTGTTTCCTACTGTACCTGGGGCTAGCTTCAAGGTCAAGAGTGGGGGCCTCAGTGGTATTTTCAACCTCTATGAGCGTAATCAATATGCCAATATCCCTATAGGTGCTTATGTAGAGATATGGGCCAATGGGGATGATTGGCTATGTGACTTTGAACTAGACCACTTTACAGGCTACATAGTCAGTGGTAGTGGTCCTGACTATATAGTAGCTGAGGAAGCCTCTGACAACCCCAGGGTTGTGACTGCCTACGAGTTTAATGGGGTTATTGATATAGACCCAGATACTAGAGTTCAGGTATGGGTATACCTAGTCAGTGGTACATGGTACTATGAATTTACTTACCAGAAGGCTAGTGTAATCAATATCAATATTGTAGATATTGACATCACTAACATCACCAATGCTATAGAGAATACAGTATATAACTACTTCAACACTACTACGCATGTTGTAAACCGATATGAGTACATCTGTATTGATGGGTATTACTGTGGGTGGTTTGACCTATGTACTTGTACCTGGGTTCCTTGGTATTGCTATAACGATACTTGCAGACAATTCATAACTGTACCACCTGGTGCTATAGGACCGTTCGATACTAAACCTGATTGTGAAGCAGTAGCACCTTGTACAGCTACAGGCACTAGCAGTCTTCCTACTGGAACAGGGACAGGTACAGCAGATGATTGTGATGTGGGTAGTATCCTGGTTAGCTGCTGTACTAACCTACTGCCATGCCGTCTCTATATGTGTATAACTGGGTGCTGTACTACTCTTCCTAGCATCCCTCTCAACTTTGTACTACCAAGTAACTGGGTATCAGATGATATAATATGTGGGGATCACACTCTGTCATTCAATGTTTACTGCCAGGGTGGAGTGTGGTTTATAGTCATAGTATGTGATGATGTAACCCACAGTATACGCCGCTCAGGTAGTACTCTTAGTTGTGACCCTGTAGAGCTATCATTTAATATAACTGGGGCAATAAAGTTAGCTGATTGTTGTGAGGAGAATATCACAGCTACAGTCACTGAGACTCCAGTAGACTGTGAAGACTTCCTATGGTGGTGGTGTGTAGCTGGTACCTGTATTCAGAGTCTAACTGCCCCTGTAGGATACACTAGTGGGCCATATGAGAGTGAGGCACTATGTATCTCTGCTGACTGTGAAGGATCTGCGCTAGACTGCTGCGATCCTGAACCACCCACAACCCTGTACGCCACGTTTGGCGGTGCGCTCGCCCCGCTGGGCACGGTGACGCTGACCAAGTCGGGGCCGTCCTGGAGCGGATCGTCTTCCGCGTGCGGCAGCCGCTCGGTGGTGTTCCTGTGCAACGAGTCCAATGTCTACGTTTGCTCCGTCAGCAGTGCAGACCTGTTTGTCGGGACGACACTCACATGTGACCCTTTCCACTGGGAGGGAAGTAGCCCCGCATCTGTCGCGCCGTGTTCTGGGACCTCAACCATGGTCATCACAGAGACTCCACCATGAGACTCCCACCCTGTAAACACCCTGAGCCACAGCCCACCAAATGCCCTTGGTGTAAGATGGCTATGACTCGTGACCCCCGCTATGCTCTAGAATGGTGGGGCATGGTGGTAAACCCAACTACTCCTCTAGACCCTATACCTATGCAACGTAGAGACATCATTAAGGCCAAGCTAGCCAAGCTACCTTGTATCTATAGAGGGGGCACTACTGGAGAGACTAGAGAGTGTGAGGAATGTGGGGGTGGTAGATCCCAGGTAGAGATCCATTTCTGTTCCAAACATCAGGAGTGTACAGTCAGTAAGACTGTAAGGAACACCAAGAACTGTATCACTTGTAATGACTATACTCTAGGCACCAATACTCCCAGTGTTAACTCTCCTATCCCACACAAGAACAGTACTATGATATGGTCCTATGGAGTTACTACTGTACCAAGTAGAAGAAATAGCCTACTACCCAGGACTCTGGAATCTCTCAAACTAGCAGGGTTCCCAACTCCAAGACTATTCATAGACGGGTGTAAGTCAGAGCAGGCCAAGAGTTGGGAAGATGAGTTCCAACTAGAAGTCACTCCCAGATACCCTACCATCAGGACATTTGGTAATTGGGTACTTACCCTATGGGAACTATACCTTAGAGAACCCAACGCTCATCGTTATGCCATATTCCAAGATGACCTAACTACTGTAGTCAATCTCCGACAGTATCTGGAGATAGCCACCTACCCACATAACGGGTATCTCAACCTACTAACGTTCCCTGAGAACGAAGCCAGGATTCCTACTACAGACTACATAGGGTTCTATGAGTCTAGGCAGAATGGTAAGGGAGCAGTAGCCCTGGTATTCTCCAGAGAGGCAGTCCAGGTACTGCTATCCTCTAGGCATATGGCTGATCGTCCTATAGACCCCAAGCGTGGGTGGCAGGCAGTGGATGGTGGGATAGTAACTGGTATGGGAAAGCTAGGGTGGAAAGAGTATGTACATTCCCCATCTCTAGTAGTCCATACAGGTGATAATGTTTCAGTGATGGGCCACAAGGCTTTCCCAGCACCTAGTACCTTCCCGGGACCTAACTTCGATGCGTTAGAATTACTTAAACAGAAGGGGCAGTGATATGGGAACCCACAGGAGAAGAGGATTAGGTGATGTGGTGGAAAGTACCCTCAAAGCAGTGGGGGTTACTCCAGAATCAGTAACGAAACTGTTTGGGAGTTGTGGTGGATGTGCTAGACGTAGAAAGTGGTTGAATAAGTTATCAGAATGGGCAGAGTCTGTCATATGTGGTAAGAAGAGTCAGGATGAGGCCTTGGAGGATCTAGCCAAGCTAGACCCCAGGATCAAGCCTGATATTCCTAAACCTGAAGACCAACAGAAGGAACCATAAAGATGTCAACTACCCCCAGCGTAGTTACCATTCCAAAGTCAGTCCCAGCCTACACTACCCCCAATAAGTGTAGAGTATGTGGTAGTTCTAGAAACTGCCTACTCCCATTGTTCACTCTAGGAGAGCAGGCAGTTTCAGACTTTGTACCCATGGAAGGAATCCACCAGGGGATTAGGTGTCCCATAGAGTTAGAGCTATGTGAGCTATGTGGATTGGTTCAATCCCGTCATACTGCTAGACAAGACTTCCTCTACACACGTCACTACTGGTACAGGTCTGGTACTACTGCTACCATGAGAGCAGAGTTACAGGATGTAGTAGAGTCAGCATTATCACATCTACCATCTCTGAGAGAAAGTAACAGTAGCTCCCCATATCAATACATAGTCTTAGACATTGGCTCCAACGATGGAACCCTACTACGCTATTACCCGCCCAATCTAATCCGTATTGGGGTAGAGCCTGCCAATAACCTAGCCACCACAGAGAACTACCATGATGAAGGGCTAGAGTTAATCCATGACTTCTGGCCTCCCACTACCACCCCACTACCTAGCTATAAAGCCCATATCATCACAGCCTGTGGGATGTTCTATGATCTAGAAAACCCTAACCCGTTCATAGCAGAGATCAAAAGGGTGCTACACCCTGATGGGATCTTCATAGCCCAGCTAATGTGTCTCAAACAAACCCTACAGATGTTTGATGTAGGAAACCTAGCCCATGAACATCTAGAGTTCTATTCTCTCCGATCCCTCAACTACCTTCTACACAAGCATGAACTTCAGATATTTGACATAGAAGAGAATACAGTCAACGGTGGTTCCTACAGACTATACATCAGACACACAGATCCTTACAAGGCTGTAACCCCAAGAGTAGATAGCTGCTTCAACATAGAACACCACATGAATCTAGGTAATAGGGATACCTATTACAAATGGTTCGGTGAAGTCTATGATCGGGGTAGGAAGGTCATCAATTACATACGGGCACAGGTACTACACGGTAGGACTACCCATGTATATGGGGCATCTACCAAGGGGAACGTAATACTCCAATTCCTGGGACTTGACCATAAGCTGATCCCGTATGCTTCGGATCGTTCCCCTGAGAAACATGGACTGTATACTATTGCTACCTGGATTCCTATTATCCCCGAGGAGGAATCCAGGGCTATGAAACCCGACAACTACTTGATCTTGCCCTATGCTTTCTCTCAGGAATTCATCCAGCGGGAAATGGAATTTCTAAAGAGGGGTGGAATCTTCATAATCCCCCTCCCCAATCCTAGAATAGTCTATATGGATTCTGGTGAGATCAAGGAGATAGCACTATGAAGCGGGCACTAATCACTGGGGTTAATGGACAGGATGGTAGCTATCTCGCTGAGATCCTACTAGAACAAGGATATGAAGTTCATGGTGTCCACAGACACTCTTCAGTAGAGAACCACCTATGGAGAGTATCTCATCTGCCAAACTTACATATACACGAAGCTGATGTAACTGACGCTATGGCTATTAGAAAAGTAATAGCTGAGGTATACCCCGATGAGCTATACCACGAAGCAGACCAGGACCATGTAGGCTACTCTAAGGCCACTCCTTCCTACTCTGTAGCAGTTACAGTAGGTGGAGCAGTCAATGTACTGGAGTCGGTTAGAGCTATAGTACCAGAGTGTAGGGTGTTCCTACCCTGCTCGGCTACTATGTTCAGACCCTCATCCCTACCACTAAGCCTCAACTCAGACCTGATGCCTGACAGCCCCTATGCCTGTGCCAAAGCCCATGTCTACCATCTAGGTAGGTACTACTGTCGTGAGTATGGGATGTATGTAGTATGTGGGGTACTATTCAACCACGACTCTCCTAGACGTGGGCCATCCTACCTACTCCAACGTATAGCCAGGGCAGCAGCAGCTAACAAGCCAATTACTCTAACTGACCCTGACTACTGTGTGGAGGTAGGGTATGCCAAAGAGTACATGGAATGTGCAGTTAAGTCATTACAAAAGGACTCTCCTCAAAACTACATCATAGGCTCAGGGGTTCCTTACTCCATAGGTGGTTTAGCTATGGCTGCCTACTGTCGTGCTGGCAGTAGTGTTGGCCTTATTGGGTATCACTACAGTGAAGATTCTGCTAGTATTCAATATCAACAATTCATAGCAGATGTGTTCCATACCTACCATAAGCTAGGATGGCAAGCTAAGGCCGATGCTATGGAGATGGTGGTTAAGCTAGTTGACCACTACAGGAAAAGTAAGAAACACCACATGGACTCCCCTCATCACCACATAGACCAGAGAGTCAGATGATTACCTGTGTTAGAGAACCCCTAGAGTTCTATGTCAACAAGCTAGAACGTAACGAACCATTCTCCTCCCTACTCTATGGAGATGGTGAGTGGATAGCCTGTCTACACCTTCGTACCAGAGAAAGACTATCCTATGGAGAAGTGGTCAGTGTACGTCTAGAGCAGGAGATGTTAGCATCCCTAGATGTAGTTAACCCCAATATCATTCGTGCTACTGACCTAAACCTTGTAGAGTACCAAAAGTATAAGGGTAATGACTACAAGTCAGTAGAAGCCTATGGAATCAGGATCAACCACCTTCTCAACTCTAGAGGAGTGCCCATCACTCTGTATGATGGAACAGTGTGGGAGACTGCCTCAGAGCAGGGCCAGTTATCCCCACTTCTCAAGGTGTTGAAGACCAAGAAGTGCCTGATGGTAGCCCATCCTGTTCTAGGGGCTATTGCCCATGTCATACGACCTAACACTTTCATAGCTATCCCACCTACTAACGCCTATGGAGATATAGACAGAATAGAAGCTGAGGTTGTAGCTGCTGGAGAGCATGAAGTCTATATAGTCTGTATGGGGTTAGGAGCTATCCCCATGATTATGAGACTGTTATATTACTTCCCCAACGCTACATTTCTGGATCTAGGTAGTACCTTCGATGTGTTTGTGGGACTCCCCACCAGGGGGTGGCGCAAAGAACTGTACCTAGACCAGGCTAAGTGGGAAGAAACTGTAAGGCTGAACACTGAAGGAGTCTATTGATGTTGGACAAGTGGAAGAAGGTAGTATTCTTTGGGGCACATACCGACGATGAAATGGTGTGTGCAGGAACCCTACACCGTCTGGTCAGGATGGGGAGTGAAGTCCATGTGGTCACTTTCTCCTGTGCTGCTACGAAAGAAGACAGACAAGGTAAATCTTACTCCTTCCAAAACATAGTTGGTGAGTGGATTACATCTCTAGACCTAATCGGGGTGACTATCCAGAACAGAATACTCCATACCCTACGCCCTTCCTGTGACTTCCAACCCCACAGGCAAAGGATCTGTCAGAACATCTATGACTATGTAGAGAAGCACAAACCTGATGTAGTGTTCACCCTATCCCCCAATGATGAGAACACTGCCCACTCTATTGTAGGGGTGGAAAGTGAGAGGGTGATGAGGGGGAGAGTCCCTACCATAGTCAGGTGTCAGTTCCCCTGGAACATAGATACAGGGCTAGCTAACCTATTCGTGACTCTCAGTGAAGAGGATCTGGAAGTCAAGAGAAAGGTAATCAACGCCTATCAGAGTCAGAAGTTCAGGTATGACTATGAAACCATGCTACTGAACTATGCCATAGCAGATGGCCTATCTGTCAAAGCACCTGCTGTAGAGAAGTTCCAGATTATGAGGAGTGTAGTGTAATGCAGACCCCACACATAGTAGTGGTTGGTGGCGGTAGTGAGATAGCCCAGGGGGTAATCCAACGCTACCTGGACAGGGGCTGTAAAGTATCAGCAGTATGCTACACTACTACTCCAGTACACTCTCACTGCCAGTTAACTATACACAAAGCTGACATGGCCAGTCATGAGGCCAGGATTCTAAAGGATCTAGAACCCATAGACGTAATGATCACACTAACTGGAGGAGTATCCAACGCCAAGATAGAGCATATGAACCGTAGTCAGTGGGACTATGTTCTAGATGTAAATGTCACCACAGTGTTTCATGCTATGAAATATGGGCTGCCCAATATACTAGATAATGGGGTGGCTATAGTAGTAGGTTCCATAGTAGGCAGTACTGGTGGCTATGGATGTGCTAACTATGCCACAGCCAAGGC
>OFRM01000585.1_pt1 | contig 14516 bp, 28 predicted proteins | sample 1543101 | NCBI WGS metagenome assembly OFRM01 (sample SAMN07774223, study PRJEB24372) | wastewater metagenome | isolation source: Exp Tend VB 0WW | collected 2016-02
CGTTCACATACCAAAAACACTCACCAAACATCTTGCGGTAAGTGATTGAGCCCTGCAACATCCAGGTCAAGCTAGGTGAGCCCTTAGTGCCTTGCAGTATAGGTTGCATACCCTTGTGGTTTTTACGCACCCATGAGCCGTTAACCTTTTGCTCAGTGTACAGAGGCACACGTGCACCGTTGGTACTGATGTAATCAATGGCTTTATACACATAGCCTTGGTAGTCATTCATTAACTGCTCAGGTGTTTTATTCAATGACCGCTTACGCTTGCCACCTACCTGGTGAATTGCTGGCCCAAGGTCTTTGGCGTTAGGTGCATTAAATGACTTAGCTGCTTGCTGTAAAAAACTCATACTAGCTGTACCTCAATTTTGTAAGGCCCACGCCTATTAGTGTTAGTATTGCAACCGTCAAAGCGGCACGCCATCCAAACCAAACAAAGCCAATCAGGGGCAAGCCTACTACCAATAAGCCCAGCACCCATTGCTCTGTTGTGACTGTAGGTAACTTGACTGTTGGTAATTTGCTCATAAATGTTTAGCCCTTTTAACTTATTCTAGCATTATGATGGCATAACTGGTATGCGTTTATAAGCTCATTCTGAATGTATCGCCCGTGCCCGTTGTACGCTCATAGATGCCAGCCAGTACATCAGGGCCATCATCATGTGCATTCTTACCCTTTTTCTGATAGCTATGCACCTGCTTAGCAAACGCACTGTGCTTACTCTTGTAGCCCCTGGGCATCCATATGTGGTTTTTAACCCAGGTGGCACTACTCAAAATACGGGCCTCTTTGTTAGCGGTCTGGTGTTTATCAATTATAACGGTCTTAGTGCTGCCGTGCCTATCAAACAATTCACGCTTAACGTTCCTACCCCAACCACGGCCACCGCTATTGCTTTCAACAGTAGCCTCCTCAATCTCATCAGCAAATAACATATCAGCAACGGCTGGCTCTGTGGTTTCCATGGCCTCATCAGTAAAGACAATATCAAGCACATAGGCCTCTTTTTTCCACTCAATGTAATCAATGCTACAGAGGTAGTCAGTACCACGGTCAGCGGTATCAGTGTAGTTATAACGCCTGCCCTTTTCCAAAGCCTCAGCTGGTATGGTGTCGTACTCAAGCAGGTCATCAGGGTACAGCTTACCCTTAACATCAATAGGCTCTTGATTGTAGTTGGCAGCAATAATGTCAGGGTTCATTTCCTTAGTCTTAAGGTCAAAGCTCTCACGGCTCAGCACCTCCTCACAAAGCATAGTGCCGTCATCCTGTACGGCCTTAAATGCAATCTGCTCAACCTCATCACCATAGGCATCAATGATACGGCCAGCCAGGTCACCCTTGGCCCAGCGTGTCATTATGGCAATCACCTTATAGTTATCACCCTCAAGCCGCTGCATCATGGTGTTGGTAAACCACTGCCAATGGCCCTCAAGCACGGCATCATTGTAGGCCTCTTTGTCATTCTTGATAATGTCATCAATAGCCATGAGCGTTGCACCAAACCCTGTGGCAGTACCAGTAGGTGAGGTGGCAAGGTAATTATCCTGGGGGCTGCCCTCTAAGGCCCATAAGCTAACTGATGCCTGGCCATACTTAACTTTGGTCTTAGGAAAAATTGAGCGGTAAACAATAGGGCCGCCTCTTAGTGGCCGCTCAGCAATAGTGTCACGCACCTTACGGGCAAAGGTGGTGCTCAGTGTTTCATTGTAGCTACCTGTCATAGCCTTGGCGTGTATGTCCTGGCCAAATACCCACTCAGTAAAGTTACTGGCTGTGAGGCTCTTATAGTGGCGTGGCGGTATGGTGATAACTAAAAAGCGTTTATCATTCTGCTCATAAAACCACTGCATCATGTCACACATGTATTTCAAATATGCACGGTCATCTTTGTAGTGCTGTGGGTAACGGGCCTGGCAGTATTCCCAAAAGCTACGCCTGGCTAGGTGAATGGTGGCCCTACGTTGGGCAATGGCCCTAACATCAGCAGTCAGCATTACTGTGGGCCTTTTGCTATGGCCCTCAACTCCTCAGTGCTCAAGCCCTCAAATGGGTCTAGCACACCATCAGGGTCAAGCAGCTCAGTTACGTTTTTATCTTGCCACTCATAGTTGACCTTAAGGCTAAAGATAGCACCAGTAGCACGGCCAGGCTTAAACAGCTGTTGCTCAGTGTCCTCTAGTATCATCTGCTTAGCTCTTTTTATCGTGTCAGAATACTTTGCAACCTGGTCATTCCACTCTTGCTGTTCAGGCGTTAATGTGTCATGGCTATCACCACTAGGCTCAGCACCATCAACACGGTTGTCATACATCCCACTTTCATAATTCAATAAGGTTTCACGGGTAGTATCTAAAGCAACCGCCAAGCCAGTCACGGTAGCTACCTTTACCTTTTTCATAACAAAGCCAGCGTGAGGGTTATCTTTATCACTATCATCATCAGGTGCTCTATAGTCTTTATCTTTGAGCCTATTACCCCACATGTCACGGGCATAGTCATATAAGCTAGCAAAGTATAAATCTATACCCTTTTCTAATTCCTCTACAGTCTTAAACTTGAGGGGCTTTTTGAATGGTAGGCCAGTAGGTTGGTAATTAGCACTCATTGCTTTAGGGCCTCATCACGCAACTTAAGCCAGGCCTCTTGTGAGCCCCCTGGGTAGCAGGTATTTATCTCAGCCTGGGTACGTGTAAGTGGCGGTATGTTCAATATGCACCTAATGATGTCACCACCCTCACGTGTCACAGCCGCCTCTTTTGAGCCAGTCACCTTAGTATCATTGATATAGCTAACAATCTCATTGGTCTGGTTTCTGGTCTGAGTTGTTGACCATACCGCATATGCTATACACAAAACAAATAAGCCAATGATAAAACCAGCAGTAAATATGGTAACCCTACGGTTGTAGCGTTGCAGCTTAGCTACTTGCTTTTGGTAATCACTTAGCTCAGTCATAGTCTTATTCTAACTCATTTTTAATATCATCATCACCATCTAAATCATAAGTGGTGTTGCTCAAGCGTGTAACCCTTAGGGCCATAATGCCGTGCTGGTTCAATAATCTGCACACATCATCACGGTCATCAAAGAATGCATTGATACCCAGCTCTAGGCACTTGGCTAGCTTAAGCTCAGGGCTTTCCTTGGGGCTCTTAAACTCAACCTCATATACTGGTATATCAAACCCTAAGGCCCTCACAGCAGGCTCAACAGTGCCCACACGCTTAGCACCCACGGCACTAATACACACCACCTCATAGCCACTATTTTGCATACCATCAATAAAGTCATGGCAGTTGTTGGTAAAGTGACTAAGCACTTGCCAGTAGTCAAAACCTATTTTCATGCTGCCACTCCATTGAGGTGGTCAGTAACGGCCTTGGCAATATCCTCAGTCAGTCCAGTATCAAATGTGGTTTTGAAAAAGTTAGGCATCTGCTCAGGCAGCATGTCACTGTCATCATCTAATATGGCATACCGCTCAACCTCAGGGTGCAGCCTAAGCCACTCAGCTATTTCATTGCCACGCATACCGCTCATGTTGGGTGTAATATCAATGGTCTGCACAATACTCTTATTGACCACAGCAACACCGTCAGGGTGGTTACGCCAGCTGCTACTGAGCACAACCTTGCAACCAGTGTCTAGCTGTATTTTTCCAACCATAAAAGCCATGTACTTATCTAATGGGTATAGCTGCCTAAAATCAGTGGTGGCCCTTGAGTTTACCACCCCGTCAATATCTAAAAATAATACCTTTATCTTGCACACATGGCCCGTGCAACAACAGCCAACTGTCTTACCACCATACTCAGCCATACGCTCAGGGCAAGCACTATGAGTGGTGTGAGGCCTAACGCCTTTAGCTAATGTGTTGCTTGTCATCATAACCTTTCAATGGGCCACCAAAAACAAAACATGATGCATACGCCCCACACATCACGCTGCCGCACTGCCTGGCCCTCAGGCACATCATGCCGCATCTTGCCATAGCACAGGCTAAACATACGCCAGCCACGGCCAGCATACCTAAAATCAGGGGCTAGGCTAAAGTGCCATACCCACTCACCTTTAATTGGCTTGCTCACGGTTGGCCTCCTCAACTAAATAATCATATACATAACCAGCATCATAAAACTTGATAACCCTACCATCAGCTAAGGTGATATTGTAGTCATCAGCTTTTTTGCCCCAATCAGTATCATAAATAAAGTAACTGATATTGTTGTACTTATCCCCAAACTCCGCATTGAGTGCAGCAATAATGCCAGCAACAGCAGGGCTGGTGATGATAAAGCCGTGCTCATTAAACTCAGGGTCACCTACGCTACTGATGGTACGGCCAACCTTATCATCAAACTCAATTTGCTGTTTGAGCGTATGCATCAGCATCTTAAATGACTGGCGGCTAATCATTACTTGCCAGCCTTAAGGAGTGCATCAGCTAACCTCCATGTCAGTTTCTTTACTCCAAACCATGTTAGCCTCAGGTATCTCAATGTGCCTAGCCACTAGGGTAATCTGATATTTAGGTGGCAGTATCTTTTGCATTGCACTCAGGTGGGCCGCAACTTGCGTGTTCATTTCCTGTAGGTGCTGCTCAATCTCAGCCTCACTCATCTTGCGTTGTTGGTTATCCTTAGCCATGTTAGGCCTCCCTATGGTCTTTAATTTTCCAAACATCAAACGTAAACGGCTCATCAGTAGCACCGTCAGCAGTGCCACCTGCCCACACGCCAGCCTCCATATGAGCCTTAACGCCTGCCTCACTCTCTTTACCAAAGGCAATAATGTCATCCTCAGTAGGTTCAACATCAAACCGCTTAGCGGCCCTAAAGTAAATCACCTCATACTGGTCTTTGGGTGTATCAGTGATGTGCACACGCACGTGCCAGGTCTGTGCAATAACATAGCACTCCTCAACTTTGTCATAAGCAAAGTAGTTATCAGCACGCTGGTTGAGGTGCTGCAACATAGGCATTAGGTTTTTCTTAGGCTTGCTCATATTGCACCCTCAATAAATCATTAACGTCAACAAACACGGCATCACACCAGCGGCACTCTCTAAAGGTCATGCCGTTAAGTTTATGGCCCTGGCCTAAATCATGGCGGCAGGCAGCAACATGGCGTGCACCTGCTACCAGCTTATAACGGCTACCCTCATAAAGCATCAGCCGTGATGCCTCACGTGCACCACTAGCTAACGTGGCAATGATAATAGCTATTAATAGGCCAATGAGTATACCCAGCCACATATTACTTATTTGCCTTACGCTTACGGGCTGCTAGGGCCTCAGCAATTAAAGTGTTTACTAAATGGGTGATTGTTGGGCTAGGCTTTTCTGTGGCCTTGAGCTCAGCAACATCATCATAAATATCTTGGTCAACACGTACTGTAGTAAAGTCTTTAGCTTTTGCCATCACACACCTACCTTTTTGGTACGCCTGCTAATGCGGCCACCCTTAGCCCCAGCAATACGGGCCAGCTCACGGTTAGCATAAAAGCCACCAGTCTTACCTTTTTTGCCACCCATAGCACCGATGCGGCCATAAAAGTCTGCACCATATTTTTGTTTGTTAGTGGCGGCTGCTGCCTTACCACCTGCTTTAGTTCCTGCCATTTTTCACACCCTCCTTAGGTTTTTCTAAATCATCACGTTGCTCACACTGTAAGCGGCCCAGGCTGTCAAAGTCAGGCTCAGCATGAAAGGGTGAGCCAATGGCATCACTCAAGGCTTTCATTGCATTAGCGTGCCTATGGCAGCCGTGTATTATCTTATTGCCCCATGCATAACGGTACTCAGCCATTGCAGGGCATTGTGGTAGGTGAGTATCACGGCTCATGCTATGCACCAACCCTTAACTTACGCTTACGGCCTTTAGGCTCTTGGGCCACGGTATATTGCTCTAAAGGTACTAACTCAGTTTGAGCCTCATGCAAATGCACGTGGTCTGCAAACTCTGCTATTGGTATAAGTCCACAGCCCCATGTACATCTTTTGCGTTTAGGTTGCTTGTTCATAATCAGCTCTTTAACGGCATTACTAAAGCATAACTATTACCGTTGGTTATTTCAACAGGTGCTAGTCTAGCGTTAATTTTAATGTTACATGCATTGCTGCCGCTGCCAGCAGGGTCACTGCCAACAAACTTAGTGGCACGCTCAAGCAGCTTACTGTTAAGTGTCACATCCTCAGCACGTGAGCGGTCAATCTCTTTAATGAGCTTATCAATCTTGGGGTACTTATCAGCCTCACATGGTGTGGCAATAGGTATGCGTATGCCAGTTGACTGCACAAGCATATGGTCTTTGTATAGCTCAACCTTATCATCAACTTTTTTGGTACGCCTGCCACTATCAACCTCAACCTTACTGATAACCTTTTTAGCCATCAGCATAATGTCAGCAGGTATTATAAACTCATCAAAGTCAGGGTACTCAATGGCTGGTATATCAGCCACAACTAGGGCATAGCTGTCAGTAGCTATTAGCTGTACGTTACTGCCTTTACGTCTTACAAGCACGTGACAAATCACGGGCCTGCTATTGTCTGTACTGGCAAATGTTGCAACGTCTAAATCACGCTTGCTCAACACTGCCAAAGGGTTCTTACTCATGGTCTAGCCTCCATCACTTTAGTGCTTTTATCATACCAAAACGCATCCACTTTGCATAGACTTTTGGCCAACAAAAATACTAATGGTTGTGCATAACTCTAACCACCTCACACACAGGGTGCTCACACGTATGGGCCACCCCTCCCCTACTCCCCTGATGTCACCATGTTTTTAATTTTACAGGGGTGCAACTTTATTTTTTAATAATTCAGTGGGGCAGGGGAGTGGTCTGTTTTGTTCGCTTTTTGTTCTAGTTTATGGCCCTGTATACATGTTAAAGGGGTTAATGTATGGGCACTGATATGTTAATAAAAGCCCGTTTGCTTAACATGAAAACACCCCAATAAGGGGTGAGTAAAATATGTATACAACTCTTATGCTTAGGTGTGGGGTACGTGAGCTGTGGCAACGGCCACATTAAACCATTACATTGGGTCAGCTATTACATAACTGCCAGGCACTCACCACGGTACTGGCCCGTGCCCCACGCAACCTAATTTATCACAGTATCTTGAGCACGTGCAGTTGTGATTGTTGCTATGTGCCAAAAGATGCCAGCCCGTTTTGTAGTGACGTTAAAGACAGGCCTACGTGCTGCAACCAATGCATCAATGGCAAGGCGTATTGCCTTTTGGCTACCGTATACTGTTTTAATTTCATTGTCCATTTTCATAGGCCTAGTTAGTGTTATCCATCTTACATGGTGCACCAAAGCTATAGCCTTTGTCTGTAAGGTAATGCACTAATTCCTCATGTGTGGCTGTTGGCAATTCCTCAGGCTTAAAGGCTTTTGGGTATTTCCATTTAATGTAACGCCTCAAATATGCCGTGTCATTATCAGCAATATCTGTGGGCCATTCAAGCTCACGGCCTTTAGGTGGGTTTAGATAAGTAAGCCCATCCATAGCTTTACTTAGCAGCTGGCTTAGTTGGCTTAGGTGCAGTTGGTTTAACTGGCTTAGAGTTTGATGCCGCTGGTTTTACTGGTGGCGTTGGTGCAGGCGTGACTGGCTCAACGGGTGCTGGCGTTGTAGGCTCAGCAGGCGGTGGCGTTAGCTCATCCTCAGGTATGTCTAGTATAGGTGCAGTTGGCACTGGGCCATCAAGGTCACCCTCACTAATAATGCCTGGGTCAAGTGGGCCGTCACCATCAACAACCTCATCATCAATCACAGGCTCAGTGTTTTCATGCACACCCAGCTTAGGCTTAGCTGGCTCACTAGGCACGGCTGGCTCAACAGGGTCAGCTGGTGGTACTAGCTCATCACTCTTAGTGACAATCTCACTAGGCTTAAGGGTACTGGTCTTAGTCATAACGCCTGGCAGTATATCAGGCTGCTCACTTGCCTCATCAACGCTAACATTGTACTCACTGGCAAACACCCATTTTTGGTGGCCATTAGGCAGTTGGGTCAAAAAACTTTCAACTTGCCCTAGGTTATTAAACTGTGCCTGAATGACTGGCACATCATTACCGTTACCATCTGTTGCTGTTACTTTAGCCATAGGTCTAGCCTCCTCTTTAATCATTTAATTATAGCACTTATAGTTTTTGCATGAGTTGATATGCAACACAGTTATCATTGTACTCACAACTGTGTATGTACCAAACAATCATATGATATGAAAGTATCAGGCCTATAATACCGCCAATGGTTGCAGCAATAAAGCCCCCAATCAATTTAACCCATAGCGGTGTATGTTCCTCAATCTGTATATTGTGTTTGTAAACCATTTGTTTTACCCCATTAGTTTTTTGCATTGGTCAATCATTTTATTCATAGGTCTAAGATTATCAAACAGCACGCCACTGGTGGGCACTTTAAGGCCCAGGTCAGTAATTGGCTTGAGGTCTTTTTTAAGGCAGTAGCCCATAACCTCACCCTCAGTTTCCATCATGCGTAACCGTACCCCAACATATACCTCACTTGGGTGACTAGCAATCTGTGCATCAGGTATCATCAAATACTTGTGGCTGCCAGCACTGGCGGTCTTAACGTCAATGCCTACCTTGCCGCCATTCTCTGTGTAGCCAATGGCCCACACATAAAAGTCAGTGATGTCACGGCCAGTAAACTCAGGCTCATAGCGGTACTGCACGTACAGCTGTTGCAGGTATTTCATAAACACCAGCTCACCTAAAAAGCCAATATACCAACGGCCCTCAGCACTTAGCTGTGTGTAGTTGCCACGCTTGCTATTGGCATACCGCTTATCACACTGGGCCTGAGCCCACTGAGCCATAGCACGCATCTCATCTGTAATCTCAATAACCAAAAAACACCTCCACAATTTGTTAGTTTTGTTTTGGTGTTTGGTTGTTTTTAATGTTCTAGTTCAAGGGCCATCTGTGAATGGTTAGGCCGCTCACTACAACCTTGAACACTTTAATTTTTTGCTTAACACTAGGTGTCATCTTAACGGGTATCTCACGCCCGTACCGCACTGGTTTGTCACCAGGTTTGGCCTCAAACTTGAGCCGCACCTTGGCATCACTCAATGTTCCCCCCTCCAATATAACCCTCCTTACTGCTCTAGCTTGTAATCTTTCACCAGCCTATTGGCTATCAGGTAATCAACAAACTCAGTGCCTAATGAATAAATCTTATTAAGGGCAAACTCTGCATTGCCCCTGCCCAAAAACTTGATGCCCACGGTATGTGTCTTGAGGTATGGGTTATAGCATAGGTACTTGGCAATGTTGGCATATGGGTACAGCAGCTTATACATGTCAGCCTGCCAACCATTAACGTATGCGGTTGCCTCAGTCCAGCCACATTTGAACTCATAAATAGTTTCCTCATCAGGGCAGTCAGGCACGCCTCTCACAAGTATTTGGTAATCATCATTGAGCGGTATAATCTTTTGGTATTTGGTTTGCGGTATAGGGTTTACAAGCAAGCCACCACCTAGCTCATCAGGCAGGGTGTTAGTGGCAATAATATGCTTTTCCCACAGCTCATCCATGGCACGGCCCAACTCCATCTGTGGGGTTGGCGGTACGTCTTTGCCAAGGTAGTAGGCAATGGCCTGCTCATATTGGGCCTGTTCCCAGGCGTGTAGTATTGAGTAACTTAACTTAATTGTTATCATGGTCTAGCCTCCATAATGCTTAACTTTATTATATCATTTACCTTGCATTAACTCCACTGGCTCAATGGGCACGTATGGCTCATAAGCTGTGGGGCTTTCAGGTGGTGCACACTTGGGGCTGTCTAGCGGTATGCTATCACCATAGGGGCAACCCGTTGGCTCTAGTTTGCATATCAGGCTGCCATCTTTTTCAATACCAATATCATAGCTACCAGCAGGGCATTGCTGCACTGGTGCAGGTAACGCCTCAACGGTTGGGCTGTACTTAACGTTGCTGTTGACCAGCAGGATAAAGCCGCACACCGTGATATTTATCACAGTAAAAATGCCAAGGGCAATGTCTTTATTCGCCATGGGTGCAACTCCCGTCTGAGCAATCGTGATGTGTCCAGCAGGTTGTGCTGCTATCATCTTGCCCTGGGTGTATACAGCGGCACTCACATGCATAGCACTCAACATAGGTTTGATGGCGTGAGGCCCATATCTTTAAGGCCATCACAGGGCAGCAAACACCAACCCTGATAGTGCCAACAATCAAATCACTGTGCTCTATATACTTAATGCGGTCATCAGGCTGCTCAGCTGTTTGGGCTAGTTGGGTCATGTTCCACCTCCTTGATAGTCATGCGTATGCTTTCACCACGTGACTGGTTAACGGCAATGCCCTCAGGCAGTGCACTGTTACCTTTAACAAAGTTATCAACTGCCTTACTGTCCACTGACTGCTTAACAATTATAAACTCCTCAGGGGCAGCACCAACCTGCTCATACTTAGCACCAGTAAATGAGCGGCTAATCTTGTAGCCTGGCCCAGCAATGGCTTGCCAGTTAGGGCCGTACAGCTGCTTAGCCTTGGCATTGATAATGCCCTTAACCTCAGTTTCAACCTTTTTGATAGCATCAAGTGCATCATCCAGCTGGCCCTTTACGTGGGCAAACTCGGCCAGCTTAGCAAACAGTGCTGCATTATCATCAAGGCTTAGTGCCTCATCAGCAATCTTTTGTATTGCCTCAAGGTCAATCTCTGCATTGATAGTTATTTTTTTGTCATCTTGCATAGGGTCTAGCCTCCCGTTAATTACTACTATTAGTGTACACAAAGTGCATACAATGCACAAGCGTTTTATTTACGCCAGGTCTGCCCATCATCATAGGGGTTCACACCATTAACATACTTGCCACAGTTAGGGCATTTTGAGTTAAACGGTGGTGGGTAAAATTGGTGGGTTGGCTCAAGTGATGCCTTATGAGCACGCCAGTTTTTACTATCACCTCTACTTAAAGTTATTGGCTCTTGCTCACAATCACGCTTAACCAGCCACTTATTGCTAGGCACAATACACTCATCAAATGACCAGTTGCACCATTCAATATCAGCAGGCATTTTAGCGGCCCTGGTAATGGCTAGGCAGTTCTTGCTTAGTCAAACCAATTAAATACTTTTGTACGGCCTGCAACTCAGGGTTACGCCAGGCACTTATGCCATATACAGTTGGCTCAAAGTAGTGGTGCTTGTTCTCATCAATATGTTGCTGGCAGGCAAGGGCAGTAAAGAAAATGCCAGGGTTCACATCAACGGTGTCAATAAGGTTGTAGTACCACCAGGCATCAAAATCACAGTCCTCACACTCATCTTTAACCTCACCAAACTCACGGTAAGTGTCACGGTCAGCGGCACAAAGGGCACGCTCAAAGGTGTCATCATCAACGGCATCTAGGTTGGGCCGCTCACGGTGTTCCCACTCATCAACATAATTCTTATAGTCTTTTTGCTTGACCATTATGACAAACATTACATGTTGGGTGGCACGGTTATTTTGGGCCACCATCTCACTACCAATGCTAGTTAGGTATTGCTTAAGCGTTGCCATCAGGTTTTACCTCCTCAGCTGGCCTAGCTGTACGGCTGCTAACGGTAGTGCCTGGGGCATCAATCAGCTTAGTTTTATCCTTGGCCTCTTTAGCCATTTGCTTAGCATTCTTTGCACGCTTATCACTCTCAGTTGAGCCAGCAATCTCATATGCAATAAACTCATCAGGGTCATATACGTCAGCGGCAATACCCAGCTGGCTGGCAGCCTTTTTGAGTGCATCACTGGCGGCAGCTTTCATATCATTACCAAAGTCTAGCGGCACAGGCTTGCCAGTAAAATCATCAATCTTACGGGTCTTTTTGGCACGGGTCTTTTGCTGCTTAGTATAGTTATCAAAGTAATTTTCAGTGACAACATTGCCATCATCATCAAGCACCTCAGCGGTTAAAAACTTAACCTCAGCACGGCCATACTGCTCACGCACAATCTCAACCCATTTACCATCAACTAGCACACGGCCCTTAAGCCTACCCTTTAATGTAATGTAGCCAGTCATCACGGCCATCTGAAAAGCAACATCATCAGGCGTGGTAATTTCAAAATCCCAGTTAAAGCCAAAGATGCCATCAAGGGTACGCCTCACATAGCTGGCACGCACATAATTAAACTTGCCGCCACCCTTGCCAGGCTTTTGGTAAATGTACTTAGCGTTGGTGGTGTTGAATATCTTTTGTACCTGGTTAGCATTTAGAATGCTCTTAGTACGGGTAATTTGCTCAAGCTCAATTTTCATTGGCTCAACCATGCGTTGCACCCTAGCGGTCATTGCATTATCTTTATCTGCCATTTTCTCACTCCTTTAATTTATACTGGTAGGGTAAGCCGTGAGGGTCTAGCCCCCAAGCGGCTTACATTTTATTTTGAGCTTATTTATTTTTGCGGTTCTAGCCTACCTAAGTAGTGCCTATATTATATCAAACTATGCATGCTCAGTGCACGTTTAAGCACGCCTGATTATTTCAGGCGGTCAGCCTTTGCACGTACATTAGCAATCAAACGTGTTAGGTCTGCATCAATATCATTCACAATTTCCTGGGCCGCTTTAGTCTTAAGTGCAGGCAGCTTGCTGGTACGCACCATTTCCAAACCATCAGCCAGTGTAAGCAGTTTGGTTTTGTCAGGTGCTAGTAATGCAGCACGCTCATCAGCCTCAGCTTTTTCCTTGGCAGCTTTATCAGCAGCCTCACGGTCACGCTTTTCCTGCTCTAACTTAGTGGCAGTTTCACGGGCCTTTTTATCCTCAAGCTCTTTGGCCTTAGCATCCTCTGCAATCTCATCAGCAATACGCTTAAACATGCCAACCGTGTTAGCCCACTCAGCATCAGTCATCTTTTCAATTAGGGCAATGGTGGTGCTCAGCTTGCCTAGTACATAGGCATCAAGCTCAGCATCATAGCGTGCACCATAACCAGTGACCTCATTGATACGCTCAGTTTGTTTTTTGGCAGCGGCCTCAATCTTAAGCTGCTCAGCTTTACGGGCCTCAGCTGCATCATCAAACTGCTTATCAGTAGTTTTAATAGCAGCATTAACTTTGTCATCAAATGCATCATCATCAAGCGGCAAAAGCTCAGCCTCTATAAGTCCAGTATCAAAGCCTTTGCGTGACAATGCACCATCCTCATCACCAGTAAAACCCAGCACCATTAAGCTACGCACACGCTTAGCATTCAGGTCACGTTGGGCCTGGGCAGCTTTATCAGCCTCAGCCTGCTTAACACGCTCAGCCTCAGCAGCAGCGGCCTCATCAGCTTTACGCTTAGCCTCTGCATCCAGCTCAGCAAGCAGGGCAGTAAACTCATCATTGCTCATGCCCTCATAGTTGTAGCGGTCAGCACTAACACTACGCATACCCAACTGGTCACGCCTGTCAGCTAGCATAGCCTCATGCTTACGCTTAGCCTCTAGTTTGGCAAAGTCCTCTTGCAACTGTAGGTACTCCTCAGCTGGTGCAATGACCTCTTTAACAAAACGGGCAACGCTATCAATAGCACGGCCCTGCTTAACTATATTTTCTTTGAGTTCCTTACGCTTATTCTCAACGGTTGTACGGGCTTTTTTAAGTGCCAGCCGTTTAGTACGTGCACTGTTCATGCCCTCAACGTCAGTGATGTCTGTAACCTTAATGGTCTGATAGTCAGCAAGTATCTCACCAACCTCATTGAATGGCCCACCAAAGGCCTCAATCAATGCCTCAGCCTGGGCCTTGGGTACGTGTTGCTCTTTGAGTATTACCTGCAACTGATTATCATTATTTGCTTGTGCCATGGTCTAGCCTCCTATGACTTAGTTTGTACTTATTATTGTATGCTATTTGCATACAGCAATGCAATAGCTTTTATATAGTTTATGTACACGCAATGCACGTTTATGCACAGTACACTATTTGTGTTCAGGCTTTTAACCCTTACTTTTTTACTGCCTTAGCTGCAAGGGTAACCTACATGGGTGCACCGTTCCTGATGGTAGTAACTACACTGCTATCAGGATATGGCCGCTAGTTTGTGGGTTTCCCTATGTAGCTATTCAATTAAGATAACTAACCGCCCATTGTATACACGTGTTCACACGGTTGTGTGTACGTTTATGTACAATGCCTTAAATCAGGTTGCCAAAACATTTGTTAAAGTACGCTGGTTACCATCAGTCTACGGGCTGTATAACAGGCCATACAGCTAGCCTCATGCCACTATGTGAATTGTTGCCCTCAATCATATTGAGTATCTTATCGCCTCTCAATCGCCAGTGTAAGCGTTCCCTAGGCTAGTGGGGTCTTACAAAAAGAAAACCCCACATGTAGTGGGGCTGTCAGTGTGCCTTAATCAGTTATTACTGTAAGGCAAACTAAACCAAAAGGCAATACCCTCAACTACATAGATACTGCACGTGTTGGTGATTAAGACAGCACTAACAATATCGT